>Ga0153961_1000013_pt1 | contig 125042 bp, 121 predicted proteins | sample TSFL045MetaG_FD_104748 | JGI IMG/M metagenome (GOLD analysis project Ga0153961, IMG submission 104748) | Attine ant fungus gardens microbial communities from Florida, USA - TSFL045 MetaG | ecosystem: Host-associated > Fungi > Mycelium > Unclassified | place: USA: Florida, Withalacochee...
CGATTAAGGCAGGATAGAAGGCTGATCGGCGCCCTCTTTCTCGACTTTCTGCACCATCATATGTTCACGCTTCATGCCCAGCTTCAGCGCCAGCGCTGAAGAGACATAAATGGATGAAATCGTACCAATCGTCACACCAATCAGCATGGTCAGTGAGAAGCCTTTCAGCAGCGCACCACCAAATATGAACAGGATGAGAATCATCGCCAGCGTCGTCAGCGAGGTAATCAGGGTACGGCTTAACGTCTGGGTCAGTGACACGTTGGTAATATCGTAAGAGCTGCCGCGACGGATTTTACGGAAGTTTTCACGAATACGGTCAGAGACCACGATTTTATCGTTAAGCGAGTAGCCAATCACCGACATCAGCGAGGCAACAATCGTCAGATCGATTTCAATGCGGAACAGCGCCAGCAGGCCGCAGGTGATGATCACGTCATGCGCCAGCGCCAGCACGGTGCCCAGCGCCAGACGCCACTCAAAGCGAAAACCGATATAGATCAGAATCGCAATCAGTGCCGACAGCAGCGCCATCGCACCCGCCTGTGCCAGGTCGCTGCCCACACTTGGCCCCACGAACTCAATGCGCTTAACGGTCGCGTTTTGCTGCGTGGTCTGGTTGATCACCGACACCACTTTATTGCCTAACTCGGTACCTGCCGGGCCGGTAACCGGTGCCATACGCACCATCACGTCACGGCTGCTGCCAAAGTTCTGCACCAGCGGCTCGTCAAAGCCCGCTTTCACCAGTTCGCTACGCAGCGTGTCGAGGTCGGCCGGTTTCTCCAGCGCGATCTCAATCACCGTACCACCGGTGAAATCGAGGCCCCAGTTAAAACCACGCACGCCCACGATCGCAATCGCGGCCACAATCAGCAGTCCCGAGATGATGAAGGCCAGCTTATCCCAGCGCATAAAGTCGACGACTTTACGCCCGTGGTTTAACTGCTCAATGTTATATTCCTGTGCCACAACGCACTCCTCAGATAGACAGCTTGTTGATGCGTTTGCCACCGTAAACCAGGTTAACAATGGCACGGGTACCGATAATCGCGGTGAACATTGAGGTCGCGATACCAATTGCGGTGGTAATCGCAAAGCCTTTGATCGAACCGGTGCCGACCGCATAAAGAATGATAACTTTGATCAGGGTGGTCACGTTCGCATCGACAATACTGGAGAAGGCGCCTTTATAGCCTTCATGAATTGCCTGCTGAACCGAGCGCCCGTTTCGCAGCTCTTCTTTAATACGTTCGTTAATCAGTACGTTGGCATCGACTGCCACCGCCAGCGTTAACACGATACCGGCAATACCCGGCATGGTCAGGGTCGCGCCCGGCAGCAGGGACATGATGCCGACAATCAGCACCAGGTTCACCAGCAGCGCACTCGTCGCAATCAGACCAAACTTCTTATAGAACACCACCATAAACAGGATCGAGGCGAGCAGACCCCACAGGCAGGCTTCCAGACCCTGAGTAATGTTCTGCTGACCCATGGTCGGCCCGATAGTCCGCTCTTCCACAATCTGGATCGGCGCAATCAACGCACCGGCACGCAGCAGCAGCGACAGCTGACGCGCTTCGTTCGGGTTGTTGATACCGGTGATGCGGAAGCTGTTCCCCAGGCGAGACTGGATATTAGCGACGTTAATCACCTCTTCCTGCTTCATCAGAATGGATCGGCCATTGGCATCTTTCTTACCGCTGTCCTTGTACTCCACAAACAGGGTCGCCATCGGCTTGCCGATATTGTCCTTGGTGAAGTTGGACATGATGTTACCGCCTGCGCCATCCAGTGAAATGTTCACCTGTGGCTGGTTGTACTCATCCATGCTGGAGGTTGAGTCGGTGATATGGTCACCGGTCAGGATCACCCGCTTGTAGAGCACGACCGGCTGGCCATCACGCATGTCTTTAACTTCAGAGTCACCCGGTACACGGCCACTGGCCGCCGTAGCAGGATCCACGCTGGTGTTCACCAGACGGAATTCCAGCGTCGCGGTGGCGCCCAGAATCTCTTTGGCGCGCGCCGTATCCTGAATACCCGGCAGCTCAACCACGATGCGATCGGAACCCTGACGCTGAACCAGCGGTTCCGCCACGCCCAGCTGGTTTACACGGTTACGCAGAATCGTAATGTTCTGCTGAACCGCATATTCACGCGCTTCGCTGAGACGGGCATCGCTCATGGTGGCACGCAGTGCATCGCTGCCGCTGCTGTTGATCACCAGATCCTGATGACGGGAACTCAGCCAGGAGATCGCCGCATCACGACTGGCAGCGTCACGGAAACGAATTTCCACGCCGTAGTTCGCGATTTTATTGACGTTAGTGTAGGGGATATTTTTGGTGCGCAGGTCGCTACGCAGCGTGTCAGCATTCTGCTCCTGCAGCTTGCTGAGCGCGGTGTCCATGTCTACTTCCATCAGGAAGTGCACACCACCACGCAGATCGAGACCGAGTTTCATCGGCTCAGCTGACAGCATCGTCAGCCAGCGCGGCGTGGCAGGCGCAAGGTTCAGCGCGACAACGTAGTTTTCACCCAGCACTTTCATGATCGCTTCACGGGCGCGTAACTGCACATCCGTATTCGCGAAACGCGCGGTAATCGCACCATTCTCCAGCGCAACAGATTTGCTCTGGATATTGTCTTGTTTTAATGCGGACTGAATTTGATCCAACGTCTGCTCACTGGCGGCGCTTCCGCGCGCACCAGTGATTTGAACGGCCGGATCCTCACCATACAGGTTGGGAAGCGCATAGAGCAGGCCGACGAGAATCACGACGACCAGCATTACGTACTTCCACAAAGGATAACGATTTAACACGGCAGTTCCCTTAGGGAAGAAAGAATTACAGCGCCTTGATAGTGCCTTTCGGCAGCACGGCGGCGACGAAATCACGTTTAATGACGACTTCATTGGTGTCATTCAGCGCAATAGCTACGTAGCCCGTGTCAGAGACTTTCGTTACGCGACCGACCAGGCCACCGCTGGTCAGCACTTCATCACCCTTAGAGATGGAATCCATCAGCTTCTTGTGCTCTTTCGCACGTTTCTGCTGCGGACGCAGGATCATGAAATAGAAAATCAGACCAAACACCACCAGCATGATCACCAGAGAATACGGACTTCCCTGAGACGGAGCGCCTGCTGCGGCCACGGCGTCAGAAATGAATAAGCTCATTAAATTTCCCTCATTGATGAATTATCAGACGTTAATGGCGGAACTTCTTTGCCCGTCCGTTGGTAAAACTCAGTTACAAAGCGCTCTAATTTACCCTCTTCGATGGCCTGGCGTAAACCTGCCATCAGACGCTGGTAATAGCGCAAATTGTGGATAGTATTCAGACGCGCGCCCAGTATTTCGTTACAACGGTCGAGATGATACAAGTAGGCACGGCTATAATTGCGACAGGTATAACAATCACACTCCGCATCCAGCGGCGCAGTGTCATCTTTGTAGCGGGCGTTGCGAATCTTCACCACACCTTCGGTTACAAACAGGTGACCATTTCGCGCATTACGGGTTGGCATCACGCAGTCAAACATATCAACGCCGCGACGGACGCCTTCAACCAGATCTTCTGGCTTGCCGACACCCATCAGATAACGCGGTTTATCCTGCGGAAGCTGCGGACAGACGTGCTCAAGAATACGGTGCATGTCCTGTTTAGGCTCACCCACCGCCAGGCCGCCAACAGCGTACCCATCAAAGCCAATCTCTACCAGACCTTTCACCGAGACATCTCGTAAATCTTCGTAAACCGAGCCCTGAATAATGCCAAATAAGGCATTTTTATTCCCGAGGCTGTCGAAACGATCACGGCTGCGTCGCGCCCAGCGCAGCGACATCTCCATGGAGCGTTTGGCGTAGTCCCAGTCCGCCGGGTACGGCGTACATTCATCGAAAATCATCACGATGTCGGAACCCAGGTCGTACTGAATCTCCATCGATTTTTCCGGATCGAGAAAGATCGGGTCGCCATTGATCGGGTTACGGAAATGCACGCCCGCTTCAGTGATTTTACGAATGTCGCCCAGGCTGAAGACCTGGAAGCCGCCGGAGTCGGTCAGGATCGGTCCTTTCCACTGCATAAAGTCATGCAGATCGCCATGCAGTTTCATGATCTCCTGGCCGGGACGCAGCCAGAGGTGGAAAGTATTGCCCAGAATGATCTGCGCACCGGTCTCCTGCACTTCTTCCGGCGTCATGCCTTTCACGGTGCCGTAGGTGCCAACGGGCATAAACGCCGGAGTTTCTACCACGCCGCGATCAAAAATCAGACGGCCACGGCGTGCGCGTCCGTCTGTGGTATCAAGTTCAAATCTCACAAAGCCTCCATCGGAGAAACAGTCCGATGTATACAACCTTCACGCTCTTAAGGCGGTTCCGGCTATCGGTTAATAAATCAGTCGCCCACTTTTTCCAGCGGCGCCTGCGGATTTTTGCTGATAAACATCGCATCTCCATAACTGAAGAAACGATATTGCTCAGCCACGGCTGCGCGGTACGCGGCCATGGTGTGCTGATAACCGGCAAACGCCGAGACCAGCATAATCAGAGTCGACTCGGGCAGATGGAAGTTGGTGATCAGCGCATCGATCACCTGATACTCATAGCCCGGATAGATGAAAATCTGGGTATCATCGAAGAACGGCGCAATCAGAGCATCCTGACTCGCTTTGGCGGCGCTCTCCAGCGAACGAACAGAGGTGGTGCCGACAGCAACCACCTTGTTGCCACGCGCTTTACAGGCCAGTACCGCGTCGACAACCTCCTGCGGCACTTCGGCATACTCCGCGTGCATATGATGCTCTTCAATGGTTTCGACACGTACCGGCTGGAAGGTGCCTGCACCGACATGCAGCGTCACAAAGGCCATCTCAACGCCCTTCTCTTTCAGTGCCTGCAGCAGCGGTTCATCGAAGTGCAGCCCGGCTGTCGGAGCCGCAACCGCACCCGGACGGGCGCTGTAAACCGTCTGGTAAAGCTCGCGATCTGCCTCTTCATCCGGACGGTCGATATACGGCGGCAGTGGCATGTGGCCGACGCTGTTGAGGATATCGAGCACTGCGCGCTCATCATCAAACGCGATCTCAAACAGGGCATCGTGGCGTGCCACCATGGTCGCTTTCACGCTCTCATCTTCACCCAGCAGCAGTTCTGCACCCGGCTTCGGCGCTTTTGAGGCGCGCACATGTGCCAGCACGCGCTTGTCGTCGAGCATCCGTTCCACCAGCATCTCGATTTTGCCGCCGCTGGCTTTACGGCCAAAGACGCGCGCCGGAATCACACGTGTGTTGTTGAACACCAGCAAATCGCCTGGATTCAGCTTATCCAGCACATCGGTGAAAACACCGTGCGACAGCGCACCGCTGGGACCATCGAGCGTCAGCAGACGACAGCCGCTGCGCTGCACCTGGGGATAGTGAGCAATCAGGGATTCGGGCAGTTCAAAAGCAAAATCGGCGACACGCATTGAAATGTTCTTTCTCAGGCAAAAACAGGCGGCACAGTTTAGCGGAAAACCGACCAATTCTGAACAACTGGCTGCGCAAAGGCAGTTCAGCCTATAATGCGGCATGAACTTTCTTGCTCATCTCCATCTGGCTAAGCTGGCCGACAGCTCCTTACTCGGCAATTTAATGGCCGACTTTGTGCGTGGCAACCCGCACCAGCATTGGTCCGCGCCTGTCGCAGACGGCATTCTGATGCATCGTCGTCTGGATGTAATGACGGATGCGCTGCCGGAAGTGCGCAGCGCCCGTCAGCTGTTCCGTGTGGAAACCTATCGTGTGGCACCGATTACGCTGGACGTCATCTGGGACCATTTCCTGGCCCGTCACTGGCAGCAATTTACGCCCGACCAGACGCTGGTGCAGTTTTCTGCCACCGCCGAGCGCGAAATCCTGCCGCAGCTGGCCGACACGCCTCCTGAATTTCAGGCGCTTAACGCGGTGATGTGGCGCGAGCGGTGGTTTGAGCATTATGCCCAGCCTGCCCGGCTGGAGCGGGTGCTGCACGGCATGGCCAGCCGCCGTCCACGCCTGGCGGCACTGCGCGACTCCTACCACGATTTCACGCAACATTATGATCAGCTGGAAGCGCTGTTTTTTGTTTTTTATCCGCGTTTAATGGCGCTGGCGACCAGCAGAACCCTGTAAAACCCGATCCTCTGCTGCCGGGCTGACGGACATGCGCTTTTGCCTGATGAAAAAAGCCGCCTGCCCGGCTCAGCACCATCTTGCCATTGCTGCTTATCTGCGGCTTAATGAAGCCTTTCTTAACAATAGTGAAGTAAACATCACAGCCAGACCGCCTGTTCAGGCGCGCCTTCCGTTCGTTATGGCAAAAAATCATAAGAGGATAAGATGTCATCCGCTTCGCATTCTGAAATAGACGCGCGTTACCGTTACGCCTGCGACATCGCACGTGCGGCGGGCAGCCGGGCCCTGTCATGGTATCAGCAGCGTCAGACACTGGTCGTGGAACACAAAAGGGATTTGCAGGACGTGGTCAGCGAGGCTGATCGTAACGTTGAGGCATTAATTAAGACTTTAATCGCTGAACGTTTTCCTGAGGATATCGTCTATGGCGAAGAGAGCGGCGGCGAGGTTGAGGGTGCGCCCTTTATCTGGGTTGTTGATCCGATCGATGGCACCGCCTGTTTCGTCAACGGCCTGCCTAACTGGTGCGTTTCGCTTGCGGTGGTCTGCGAAGGCGAACCGGTGATCGGCGTAGTCTGCGATCCCAATCATCAGGAGCTGTTCCACGCACGGGCAGGCCAGGGGGCATGGCTGAATGAAAGTCGCCTGCAGGTGCATGACGCAGCGCATCTCAACGAGGGTTTACTTGGCATCAGCAACTCCAGCCGGACGCCGGGCGAAAGCGTCTCACGCCTGATCAGCGGCTTAATCGAACAGGGTGGTATGTTTATTCGCATCGGTTCGGGTGCGCTGACCAGCGCCTGGGCGGCAGCCGGTCGGCTGATTGGTTACTACGAAGCGCATATGCATCCCTGGGATAGTCTGCCGGGCATCGTTCTTATGCGCGAAGCAGGCGGTGTCACCAATGATTATCTGCGTAATGAAGGCCTGAAAAACGGTAACCCGGTGTTGCTGGCCAATGCGGCCCTGTATCCAAAAATTAAAGCGCTGACCGGTAATGGCGCACTGGAAGAGTAAATGACGCTGCTAACCCTGTGCCGCTGTGCGCTGATCCTCGGTTCTCTCTGGCTATTAAGCCCGGCGACACGGGCGGCGGATTACCAGCTGGAAAAAGTGGTTGAACTGAGCCGTCACGGCGTACGTCCACCCACGCCAGGCAATCGTAAAGAGATTGAAGCCGCCAGCCAGCAAACCTGGATACAGTGGGCCACTGCCGATGGCGAGCTGACGGGTCACGGCTACAGTGCCGTAGTGAATAAAGGACGCTGGGAAGGCGATCACTATCGCCAGCTTGGCCTGCTGAGCGCAGGCTGTCCGGATGCCGTTCAGGTCTACGTGCGCGCCAGTCCGTTGCAGCGCACCCGCGCCACGGCTTCGGCGCTGACGGATGGGGCGTTTCCCGGCTGCGGCGTGCCGGTGCATCACGTCGCGGGCGATGTGGATCCCCTGTTTCAGAGTGAAAAGCTGACGGTCACCCGAACCGATCCCGCACAGGAACTGGCTGCTAAACAGCAGAAAGCGGGCGCTCTGGCGCACCGGCAACAGCAACTGCAACCGGCGATTCAGCAGCTGAAAGCCGCCGTCTGTCCGCCCGCAACGGATTGTCCCCTGTTTGATGCGCCCTGGACGTTCCGGCAAACCCGCAATGGGAATAGTTACGTTTACGGGTTGAGTGTGATGGCGAGTATGGTGGAGACGCTGCGACTGGGCTACAGCGAAAATCTGCCGTTTAATCAGCTCGCCTGGGGACACATCACTACGGCCGCGCAGATCACCTCACTGTTGCCGCTGCTGACCGCCAACTACGATCTCAGCAACGACGTATTCTATCTGGCACAGCGCCGTGGATCGATATTGCTCAATACGATGCTGGAGGCGATCGCTGCCGACAGCTCGCCGGGCCGCTGGCTGGTTCTCGTCGCGCATGACACCAACATTGCGATGGTGCGCACCCTGATGGACTTTACCTGGCAGTTACCCGGCTATTCACGCGGCAACATTCCGCCGGGCAGCAGTCTGGTGCTGGAGCGCTGGCGCGACACCCGCAGTGGCGAGCGTTTTTTGCGGATCTATTTTCAGGCACAGAGTCTGGATGGCATCCGCCAGCTGCAACCGATTGACGATACACATCCGTTATTACAGCAGGAATGGCATCAGCCCGACTGCAGAGTTACCGATGCCGGCCTGCTCTGCCCTTATCAATCCACGCTGACTCTGCTGCGTAAAAACCTGGACAACAGCGCTGTGCTGCCAGTTTCGGTTATATTGCCCTGAGTCTGTGGCTAATCAAATTAAGGCCGCAACCGCAATGCGGCCTTAATAATGTTAACCGCTGTTAATTAACGCCGCTCCGACCTTTTCTTATTTAATTCGCCTGACTATCAGCGCCACGCGTTTTGATTTACGATAGTCATGTCAATCATCCCTTTATTATCTTTTTTCCTGTAATTCTTGCGTATTTCGGCGACTGGTTTCGCCGTTTTTTATTGCTCTTTTCCTGTCTCCTCCCCCTGTGCCCATGTATCCACACGCGCTCTCGCCTGAAGCTACGCACTCAATGGCCTGGAAAATAGTAAGGTTGAATTTAATTGTTTCCTTTAAAATCAACCTATTAATCCCTTACCTGCTGATTATGAGAGTCAGGAGCACTTCGGCGCAGAATACTGAATTCCACGGCGCCACCCTGGTATATCGTTCGATTCCCCAGATACCACATAATAAATTCATTATTGTTTTTGACTCCTATTTTCCTCATTACCCTTCTTTTGTAATAACTAACGGACTTCTCAGTCAGCCCTAACCATTCGGCTATCTGCTTCAGGGTCATGCCTGTCATAAAAAACCAGGTGACAGCGACTTCATTCTCAGTAAATGACATGCAGCGTTGGGTATTATCCATAAACGTCACAATTCCTCCATTGCTTAAAACGGATTAAATAATGTTGTAAAATAAAAGCTGTAAACAGCGTATATAAGGTGAAAACTAATTCAGGTTTTTAGTGAAAACGGCCTCTTTTCCAACGTCATCGACCAGCGTGTATTCAACGGTCATTTTTTTATTTTTCATTACTTCAGGCAAACTAAAAACTTTATTTTCATAAGGAGCAATCATTCTGTCCATGCCCAGTATTAGTGACCGCTCTCCAGCCAATGACATAACTTTTAATGAAACAGGCGTCACAAAATAGGGCGTAGGATTATTCAGATCGAGTGAATGACCGTTGTCGGTAGTGCGGACGTTTATAGCGCCGCCAATACTGTTAATGTCCATACTGCCATTGAAAGGCCGATAGGTAATTTTCAGCTGGGTGTTTAATCCGACCTCTATTTTATTGGCCGTTTTCTCCTGCTGAGAAGATTTGACCCCCGGAATTTCGTAGAGATTTATCCAGAATACGGACTCACGATCACGGGGTAAATCAAGTATTTTTTCCGTCGGCAGTATCTTCAGGTTCAGAATTTTACCCGGTGTCATCCTGGCGACTGCTGGAATAATAGCAAAAGGATAATTTTTCTCTTTATTAATATCGCCGACACTTCCATCATCAACCCAGCTCTGAAGTAAAACCGGCGCCTGACTGTCGTTGTTGACGATGAGCAGGCGCCTGCCGCTGTCCTTGCTGCTGAATAGCACCCTGTCCTGCAACGGCATAATCGTGGCATAGAGTTCCGGCGCATTAAACAGAAAAATAAAACTCACCCAATATAAGAAATATCTCATCACCAGTACCTCACAATAATATGCGCCGTCGCATCTATTTTCCCAGGCGTGACAGGTTTAGCGGGGTCAACGATGCCATAGAATGCGAAATACTGAGACGTGATATCTACCTGAGTGGGAGTATTTTGAGAACGCGAGATTTCCCCATCCAGAAGAGAAAACCAACCTTTTGTATAATCATTAGTATACGCGTTGGTTATAAATCCGATCGTCTTACCGGCAACAGACACACCTATGCCGACGTTTGACGCATATCCATCCTGCCCGTAATTATCCGATAACGCATAACGTGACCACAAAACATTGTTCCCGAACATAGGATGATCAGTGCTGAATGCGACCGAAATTTTATCAGGTCCAACCCCTGCATTCCGGTTAATAAAGCCATTAACGAGCGCCCCACCGCACCGGTAAGTTACAGTAAAGTCCTTACCTATTGTTTCAAAATCAGACTTCAACGCAGTGACAGTGACTGGTGGTAAAACGACAGGATTTGTATAGCTGTAGACACGACATCCCCAGGGCGTTTGCACGAACGTGTTTGCCGTAGAGTATTGCATCCCAAAGCCAATCCAGTTCCAGTTACTGAACCCGTCCCAGTTCGTGTTACTGTCAGCACCTGGGATAGTGATATTTTTTTTGTCGTTCCAGCCCGGCCCGACAAAAACCGTATAGCCGTTGGGCTGGGGACAGGTATATGTAATACCGCTGGCGGAATCATCCGCAGGGCCATTACATCCCCAATGCGCAACCGGATCGCCTCCTCTCATTGTGGAGGGTAAGCGGTAAATTTCTGCCGTCACACCGCTGAAGTCACGGGCATAAAAGTTGAGCTTGTTACCCTCCCGGTGCCCTTCAATCGGTGAATGCTGCCAGTTCCTTGAGAACACCTTACCGTCACTGTCACGAATCAGTTTGATGCCGATAAAAGGAAAATAGGTCTGATAGACGCCCTCTCCCGCGCTGATATTGCCCCCCACGTTACTGTCGCCGTTGGTGGCAAAATACTCATAGGTCTGTCCCTGATCGGCAAGATCACAGGTATATAACAGCTGGTTCTCCCCTTCAGGCAAGGATTGAGCCTGCCCAACCGTAGCCGTAGTGGAGCCAACCAGGCCGGTTGGCATAAACTCCGCGGGCTGAAGTTTTATTGAACCAAAAATCAGAGGCACACCGCCTTTGCTGTCATCGCCCTGTCTGGCTTTATAGACAGGCTGGCATGTGGCGAAGGCTGACGATGTAAAAAACGCCACGATCGGCAGGGAAAAAATGACTGCATAATTTTTCATGCATAAGGCCTTATTGGCAGACTGCGGTAATGTAATTCAGCGCTTTCGTGGACTGAGTATTTACAGGCGTATAACGGATGGTGCACTGTTCATCGGGCGCGCTGCCCCACCTGGCGGTCAGTGTCTGACGGTTTTCCAGCCGCAGATAGGTATTACCGGCCTGGCTTACCGTTGCAACGTTATTTCCACCGGAATCAAAAATATCTGACCCCAGGGGGACATAGCTGCCATTCGCCCGCCTGAGCTGCATCATGACTGGTATGCCCTGGCGCGTTTTGAAGACCACCCGGTTGACGGAACCCGCGTATGGCGTCACAACGTGCTGGCTGTCAATAATATCGACATCTGCGGACGCCCCTTCCGGCGCATCAAGGTTGATGTTGTTTCGTCTGTAAGGCATCAGCGAAGGAACGATTGCATAACCTGAACTGTCGATTTTGATGTTCTGGCCATTGAGTACCGTGGCGCCCTCTGCCCCTTTTGCTTCCACAATGGCAAACGTGTTACTCACGGTATGCCCCAGTGTGATCCCGCCACTGTGCAACGCGATGGCACCGCTCATCGAACCGGATGCCTGCCAGTTTCCCGGAGATTTTGAGACCGTTCCACTCACGTTGGCTTTGGGCAGAATGGTCGCCAGATTCAGACCTGAACTGTTTCCTGAACGGTCGCGACTGTAATTCACACCCCACTGGGTCGTGTTGTCTTTACCTGCGCTGCCGGACAGCGAGGTCTGGTAGCTGTGTTCACTATTACTATTGATGTATGACGCAGACAGGGTTGTATTACGGGTATCACGCCCGATAGGCACAGAAAAATTCAGCGCAAACTGGGTGTCTTTGTAATATTCCTTGTGACGTTTTTCGTCAGGTACTCCCCATCTCTGCGCGTCAGAAATCCGGGTGCGGTACTGTCTGGAAATACTGAAATCCATGTGAATGCCGTAAGGCAATGCTGTGTTGTATCCCACCTGATAAGAGGTGTCTTTGTTTCGTCCGTCATAGTAATTTTGCGAGGAGCCGGAAACATAAATGCTGCCCAGTGAACCTAGCGGTTGGCTGACATTGACCTGAAGACGGTTTTTTTGCATGTACGTTCCCCCCTCCACTGACGACAGCGGGGTGTCCGAGTTGTTCAGGGCAACGATATCCTGAAGATCCCGGTAGCCACGGGTAGAATACCGGTAGCCGGCAAAACTGATTGTGGTGCCAACCGGACCCAGCGTTTTACTGTACTCGGTATTCACCATCCACCCCTGCGTGGCGCTGCCATTTCTGAGTCGCGCATTGGACCAGGTGGCAGAAGAACCGAATGCACCGAGTGACGAAGAATAGATGGCTCCACTGCTGGCCGCCTGATAACCACTGCCGATACGTAACCCGCTGTTTGCCGTTACCGCATTAGAAACGCCATACTTGACAGAAAGCTCAGAAAACTGGTTGTCACGGCTGTAATCATTGATCTCGCCGGCTGAAAAGCTATAGTCCAGGCGTCCGGGGCGGACGGAACCCGGTAGTGTAGAGTAAGGTACTGAATACTCAGTGAGGCTTCCGTCACTTTCTGTCACCCTGACACTGAGGTCTCCACCGTAGAAAGCCGGCGCCAGGTCATCAATTCTGAAGTTACCCGGTGGAACAGTCGTCTCATAGATTTTGTATTTTTTTTGAAAGACTTCGACTTTCGCATTGGTTCTCGCTGTACCTCTCACCGTCGGCGCATACTGAACCATGGAAGGCGGTAACACGCGGTTATCGGTCCTGAGACTTACACCGGTAAAACCGAGCCCGCTGAATGCATCAGAGCCCGAACTGAGCTGGCCCAGCAGCAGCTCACTTCGCAGTGACGGTAAGCCCCGACTAGCGTACAGGCGTGAGGAGTGCCATCTGGACCCAAAACGGTTACGGTTGAAATTCCCCTGCTGCCGAAACTGCCACTTTCCTGCGTTAAAGCCGCTGCTAAGTCCAACATACGTCGAACTCACTCCGCCCGTATGGGTGCTATGTGACTCGTACTGGTTAACCGTGTAATTCGAAAATAAGGCGGTACTGCCTGCCTCAAACTCACTTGAGGGAATATAATCATCAGGACGGTATACCAGCAGAGACTGAGGCACAGTAATATTTACCCGCAGAGAGGAAAGGTCGGGCGAAGTCTTTACCTCCGGCAGAACAGCTTCAGGCACGTATTTTCTGTCATTAACCAGGGCTTCTGGCTTCTTTTTAAGAGGTAAACTGTTGATAAACTCACCTGTAAATAACGGCGTCAGCGACTTACCTTTCCGTTCAAAAGTCAGCGACTTTTTTGAAAAAAATTTATTGTTCACGTAAACGGAAACGTCATATTCACCGGGGTTATAAAATGTGTCTTCTCCTGACAATGCGGAAATATCGCTCAGGCCGCCCGCACTGAGCATGGCGGGGCTGAATTCATATTCTTCCGCATAAATAGAAAACGAGCAGAGAGAAATAAGCAGGTAATAAATTCTGATTTTCATTTTCGTAAAAATCACATCATTTATCTTTAATCAGGAAATTTACTGGCGTGCCATAATCATTGATCATCACCGCATTAAGCGGACCACTAAGACGATCGCCCTTGAGGACTGCGGAATAATCGTCACCCGGCAATAGCGTCAATTTCTCTGCCAGAATCCGCTTCCCATTACTGATATCTCTGATAGATAGAATATTCGGCGATTTGTTGCTAATCACTAAAGCTCCCCCCTGCAATCGGTATGAAATTTTATTTTCATCTTTCGAAGAAAAAGCATTGACTGCAGCCGGCCTGTAAATAACTTTCAGCCGACTCCGGATGATGATATTCAGCCGGTCATCGTCATTTTCATTTTTCCTGACGCCCGGAATCTGAGTAAAGTCCAGATAAAAGAGCGACTCTCTGTTCTGAGGCAGGTCACCGGACAAGAGTTTAACTTTTACCATCTGCCCCCCTTTCTCTTTAATTTTAAAAACAGGCGGTACGGCAATAAAATCTGGTTTGTCTTTATTATCCGATTCAACCTGAACAATAAACGGATTGTCACTGGTGTTATCAAACATAATGGTCTTCTCAAGCGTACCCGCCATCACAATACGCGAAGCATTCATGACTACCGCAGCCTGAGTTACGCTACTGATTAAAAAAAAGAAAACTGAAAGTGTTTTCAGATAAGTTACACGTTTCATAATTTATTCCAGCCCCGCGAAAACGCGGGGCGCAGTTTTTAAAGATAACTGATAGCGTACTGAACGGTCGCTTCAACCTTACCGGCTGTTGCGGCCCCACCGGTAGCAATATACCGAGCGGTATACTGTGCTTCTCCGCTGGTTTCATTCGGATTGAGCGAGAATGCTTTAGCAATCGCTTCGCCTGATTTTAAATCAATGACATTATTGTCAGGGTCCAGTAACTGAATCGCAACGTTACTTGCCGGAGAGTCAGTCGCAATATTTTTCAGGTTCCCGGAAGCATCAACATTGGATGATGCAAAATGAATTTTAATGTCCTGAGCCGCTGTTTTAGGATCCGTACATCCTGTCAGCTTCATGCTGAAATTTGTGGGTGTAGATGTATTCCCCGTCGCGGAAAGATCGCTGACCTTTGCCGTCTGCAGCAAGATAACAGGTGCAGCCGAAGTTGAATCGTTGACGCTGACGTTACACGTCTGGGCAGAAACTTCACCTTTGAAGCGGATACTGTTTTCCTGTGCTGCATATACACTGCTGGCCGATAATGCGGTCAGGGCAACGAACCCGGTCAATAAAGTTTTTTTAAACATCCAGTACTCCTTGAAATTTTTATCAGTTAATAGATATGCTGACTGATGCCTGAGTAAATAAACCAGGGAGAGAGAAAACCCAACATGGTTAATACTGTCCTGTCAGGGCACTTAGTTCATCGAAACAATTAAGTCAGCGAAAGCATCTTACGAGCGAAGTGAGATAAACACACCTTTGAATTTCTCTGATTTTGTTTAAATTTATATAAATTTTATATTCAATATTATATTCATAAAAAACAATGAGTTATAGACAAATCACACATGAAAAATTATGCAAAATATAAAAATAAATTTGCAATAAAAAGATGTGATATACTTATTTAGACTGATCTGATTAGCTTCAGGATTTAAAATTTTTATATTTTCACAAAACTTTCCCTTGCGCATTAGCCGTATGTTTTATGCGGGGTATATATTTTTTCACTGGTGGAGAATGCTTTGAGCAGAAAAATCACTCTTAACAGTTTTCTGATATTTGAACCGGATAAAAAAAGAATTACCGGCAGGGGCAACCCGGCGGTTATCAGCGCATCCGCATCACTGTGTCTGGAACTTCTCATTGATAATGTAGGGCAACTTGTCACACACCAACAGTTCTATGACTATGTGTGGCGTCGGTTTGGTACGGAACCGGCCTCAACGACTCTTTATCAGAATATCTCGGCGCTGAGACGCGCGCTGAATAAAGCCGGTCTTCAGGAAGATATCATCCGGACCATGCCGCGGAAGGGGTTTCTCCTTTCTCCACAGACAACCGTTGAGAGAGAAAGTCTTTTTTCCTTTACATCTGTCAGCATTGAGTCGGAAAGTACCGATTCTCTCTCCGCAGGCGGCAATGAAATGCCAGAGCACAGCCTTACTGATGAAAGGACAAGGAATACTCAGAATGAGCAACAATCTGATTCTGAAAACAAGATTTCTTCATATTCACCGCTGACACAACATCCGTTTTTTTCAGAATTTTTTAAGTCAAAAAAAATGATGATCGCAACCTTTATGCTTTTTTTGGCAGTTTTTTTTTCGTCTTTTTTATATTTCAGATCCGGAACGAATCACAATGACACTGTATTTACTTACAGCACTAACTACAAAGGCTGCATAATCTTCAATAATGCCGATGGGTGGCTGAAAAAGGAGGAGGTGAAGGAACAGGTTGATGAGATGAAGTTAAATTGCAGTATAGCACCTTATATCTACCTTACCGCATTCAAACATGCAGACAGTCTTTCTTATTTTAACTGTGAGCATCCGCTGAATGGACATGTCAGAGCAAATTGCCGTTCGTATTACTTTGTGAAGAACTGAATAATGATTAAAGTTATCCTCCTGATTATCTTGTGCATTGTCATCTATTCATTTACGCCATTCAGCAGGAACGGTGAAAAAACCATTTCTTGTACAGCTGATGTGTCCTATCAATGGAAGCAGGACCGGCTGGATTTACTTATTACGCAAACCCTTCGTGACGGAAAAGGCGTTCTTTCAATGTCTGGCATCTTATATGATAAAAATAAAACAAAATCTTATCTGAGTAAGACGATTTCATTCTCATACTTACAGAACCATTTTTTTTACTACTTCAGGTCTGAGCTGATCATGAACTCCCCTCAGATGACGATGAGCTTTTCCGATCAGAAGAAATGGTTACCCGACTTTTTTACAGATAACAATATGCCGCTGGTACTCAAGATCAGGCCTTATGGTAAAGATGCCTGGATTCTTTATGCCGAAAGCACACCGCTTTTCATCTGCGAGAGAAGCAATTAACGGCAAGGCTGTCGGGTAACGTCACGCGGACTCTGCATTCGGCTGAAGTGGATTATAAAAACGTACCTCAGGGTGAGTGAACCGAATGTGCCTGGGTCACCACCCGATTCCGGCCTTCATGCTTGGCCCTGTACAGAAGCTGGTCTGCCACAACCAGCGCTTTTTCTCTGTCATCGCTATCGGGAGCGAGTTCACAAACGCCTGCTGAAATCGTGATGTGCTTCACAGTGGGAAACTGCGTGTTTGCAATGTTGTCACGTATACGGTTTGCAACCAATCCGGCTTCGGTCAGCGTTGTGTCTGGAAAAAAAATGACAAACTCTTCACCGCCAAACCGGCAGATAATGTCCTGAGTACGGCATCCTTTTTTTAATAGATCTGATACGGCCACCAGTACCTCATCCCCTCTATCGTGTCCGAACTGATCATTAACCTGTTTAAAGTGGTCGATATCAAACAGAGCCAGGCTGTGTGAACCCTGTCCCCCGACAAAAGGTGCCGTGAGTTGATCGAAACCCCGCCGGTTGTGTAATTTCGTCAGATGATCCGTCAGAGCATCATCGCGCAGAATAGAAAAAGTTTTATCGATGGCTGCTGAATAAGCCTGAAATGCTTTTTTTAGCCTGTCAGCCTCTTTGTACCACGTTTTAATTCCGTCCATTTTTCCTGATAATCGCCCGATCGCGCCTGAGCTGGTCAGGCGGGCCAGATTTTCGAGTGGCTGTGAAATTCTGGCGGAGATGTAAAGACTCACAATGACCAACAGAAGCGCCAGCACCAGCCCGTAGAGGATCACATCACTTACGATGCGGTTGAGAATTGCGGTCGTCACGTCGGATGAAACGCAGACGAATACATGCCAGTTCGTTTTCACAACGTCCGAATAACCCAGCAGGCAACTTTGTTGATTAAACAGGGTTTTCAGTGCGCCATATTTTTTCTGTTTCAGTTGCGCCGACAGGTCCGCACTCAGGTTGATGCTTTTCCCGGTCAGAGCCCCATCCGCGGAGTAAACCACTTCGCCGGTATCGGAAACAATGCTGACAGTCGTCTTATCAGCATAGAAGTGCTGGTTCAGAAGACGGCTCAGCATACTGCTCCTGGTCAGATAGATTGAGCCTGCCAGATACCCCAGGTATTCGCCTGACGGCGAATATACCGGGTTCGACAAAAAGACGAGATAGTTTCCCGTATAGGGGGTGAGTGGATCAGAAACAAAAGGGCCTTTTTTTACGGCCTCCAGCTGCCCGGACGCCACATTAAGCGATGTCCCGGATGGTATAAAATTTAAGGGAGAAGCGGCCACAACCCGCCCCTCGGGCGACAGGGCCAGCACGGAACTGAACATGTCTGACTGCAGACGTAGCCTGTCGGTTTCATGCTGCAGAACCTGCAAATCCCTGTAGCTGGTTATCTGTGCGGCGCTGAAAGCCAGTTCCTTCTGGGCCGTCCGGAACAGGTTATCGGCAGTGTTGGCCAGTTTACGTGCATATGCAGTGCTGGATTCAAGGAGACGTTGTTCGGCCTGGTTTCTCAGCACAAAGCCGGTCACTGTGGAAAGCAGAATTGCTGTAAGGAGTATGCCGCACACAGAGTGCAGGCACAGCAAACTTTTTAGTGAGGGCTTGTTGAACATGGTTTGTCCCTGAATGACTTGTTATTTGTATTGCCGAATTAATGCTGGCACGGACAGTTAACAAGATAGGGGCGGTCAGGCAATTAGTAAATCAGCATTATTGTTGATACGAACAGAGCCTGAGACGCATTTGCCGGCGTCAATCCAGCGAAATAAAGCGCGGATTAACTGTCATAAGCGCCACATCGATATCTATCACTACAGATGGACGGCCGGTTACGCCCGTCAGCGCGCCTGAACGATAGTCCCGGTAACGCCCGATGACCATTACTTTCACTCCCCTGCGCCAGTGGTCAGGCTCGCGGCGAGAATTCCGCTCCGGGCGCTGACGAACGTCTTCAGACAAAACCCGATCAGGGAGGCCAAAAAAACAGCCCCAGCCGCAGCATTATCTGCAGCCGGGCTTCAACAGTCTCACTCCAGCCAGCATGGAAAACATCCTTAGCGGACTTTACGCACCAGCTTATAGCCCAGCAGCAGCACCACAATCCATACCATGCCAGCATAGAGTGAAATGCGGGTATCGGGGAAATAACCAATCAGACCGATAATAAAGCAGAGGAACGCAACGCCGACGCCAGCCGTCCAGCTGCCACCTGGCAGCGCAAACTGCAGCTTATTTGCCGCCTCTTTGCCAATTTTGCGACGGAAGGCGATCTGCGAAAGCAGAATCATGATCCAGACCCACACCGTTGCAAAGGTCGCCAGCGAGGCGATGACCAGGAAGACTTTTTCCGGCATCAGGTAGTTGAGATAAACCGCAATCAGCATGGCGAACATCATCACCACCACCGTCACCCACGGAATCCCGCGCGACGAGACCTTCATAAAGACTTTCGGCGCATGACCCTGCTGCGCCATCCCGTGCAGCATACGGCCCACGCCAAACACATCGCTGTTAATGGCAGAGAGCGACGCGGTCAGCACGACGAAATTGAGGATGGAAGCGGCTGCCGCGATCCCCAGATGCTGGAAGGTCAGCACAAACGGGCTGCCCGAGGTTCCAACCTGATTCCACGGATAGATCGACATAATCACAAACAGTGTGCCGACGTAGAACACCAGAATGCGCCACGGCACCGAGTTAATCGCACGCGGAATCGACTTCTCCGGATCTTTCGCTTCACCCGCAGTGATGCCGATGATTTCGATGCCGCCATAGGCGAACATCACCATCTGCAGCGACAGCAGCATGCCGACGACGCCGTGGGCAAAGAAGCCGCCGTTGGTCCACAGGTTATGGATACCGGTCGGCTGACCGCCGTTGCCAATCCCCCAGATGATCATGCCGAAACCGGCCAGGATCATCACGATGATGGTGGCGACTTTGAAGAAGGAGAACCAGAACTCCACTTCGCCGAACACCTTCACGCTCATCAGATTGACGGCACCGATGATCAGCACCACGCTCAGCACCCAAATCCAGTGCGGCACCTCAGGGAACCAGACGCCCATATAGATGCCGAACGCGGTTACGTCCGCTATCGCCACAATCAGGATTTCAAAACAGTAGGTCCAGCCGGTGATATAACCCGCCATCGGCCCAAGATAGTCCTGCGCGTAGCGGGAGAAAGAGCTGGCCTGAGGATTGTTAACAGACATCTCACCCAGCGCGCGCATGATGATATACGCCACTGCCCCGCCGATGATGTAGGCGAGCAGTACACTCGGTCCGGCCATTTTTATCGCGTCGGCGGAACCGTAAAACAGCCCGGTGCCAATCGCCGATCCCAGCGCCATAAAACGGATGTGACGCGTGCTCAGTCCGCGTTTGAGCTTGTTGGTTTCTTGCATAACAACCTGTACCTGTGAAATGAAAAAACCACGGGCAAGCCCGTGGTTAAAGAAGAATCAGTGCGCTCTGTTACGAGTGAACCGTCACCTGTTCCGGTCCTTTCACCCGATCCACAACAGCGGCAATCAGCAGCATGACCAGCGACGGTGGCAACCAGGCAAGACCCTGGTCAGCCAGCGGCAGGTGCTGACTGAATGTCGGCAGCAAGTCTTTAAATCCGGTGGTTTTAATCGCATCAACAATGCCAAACAGCAGGCTTACCAGCATCGCTGGCGCGATAATCCGGCTGCTCTTATTCCACCAGTTAAGGGTGAAACTCAGCACCACCAGCACGATACAGGGCGGATAGATCGCCGTCAGTACCGGGATGGAGATCTGAATCAGGTGGCTCAGGCCGAGATTCGACACCACCATCGAGAACAGACCCAGAATAAACACCAGCGTTTTATACGACAACGGCAGGTATTGCGCAAAAAATTCCGCACAGGCACAGGTCAGGCCGACAGCGGTCACCATACAGGCGACGAAGATCAGCGCGGCTAGGAAGAAGCTGCCCATACTGCCAAAGGTATGCTGAACATACGCGTGCAGAATCGCTGCGCCGTTGGCATTTTGATCCACCAGCGCCCCGCTGCCCGCGCCCAGTTTGAACAGGCAGAGATAGACCAGCGTCAGTCCCAGACCGGCAATCAGTCCTGCCAGCACCGTATAGCGGGTCAGCAGTGCAGCATTATCGACACCACGTGAACGGGCGGCGTTAACGATTACGATGCCGAACACCAGCGCGCCCAGCGTGTCCATGGTCAGATAGCCATTAATGAAACCGCTGGAGAACGCCGCACGCTGATAGTCTGCGGTCGCCGGAATGGTACCGCCCGCCGGCCAGACCAGTGCAGCCACGCCTAACACCGTCAGCGCGATAATTTTTAGTGGCGCCAGGAAGTGCCCTACCGTATCGAGCAGCTTGCCCGGATAGAGCGACACGCCAATCACCAGTGCGAAATAGATCAGGCTGTAGATGAACAACGGCAGCCCGCCATCGCCGGTCAGCGGTGCAATGCCCATCTCAAACGAGACGGTTGCCGTGCGCGGGGTGGCAAACAGCGGCCCGACAGCCAGATAGCAAACGGTGGCCAGCACGATGCCAGCGACCTTGCCAATCGGGGTGCTGAGCGCATCCACGCCTCCGCCGACGCGCGCAAGCGCGATCACGGTCATCACGGGCAGACCGACAGCGGTAATCAAAAAGCCGATAGCGGCTGTCCAGACGTGTTCGCCAGACTGAATACCGACCATGGGCGGGAAAATGATGTTGCCCGCGCCAACAAACAGGGCAAATGTCATAAAGCCCAGCGCGAGAATGTCCTTCGAAGTTAAACGATGTGTCATACGGCCTGTCACTGATGTTGCGGTGGAAGTTGAGTTAGTGTTGTCCCCTCGCTGCGTGCAAACCGCGACCTGGCTGACAATGTCAGCGCATTATGCTCGTCGCAGGGTAAAGCGCAGGTGATTTAAGCTGCTTTTATTCTGTTCACAGAGGGATGAATCGACAACGGCGCTAAGTAAAACGTTTATAGCGGTGAAAGGCAATACGGGATCGAAAAACCAGAAGGTTATGCCGCCATTTTTATAAAAGGCAGTGGATAGCGTTAATTTTTTCCGCAGGCACACAAGATGATGTGCTTAAATAACAGACAGAGCGTGAGAAAACCCCGCATAAACGGGCCAGAAGATACACAAAAGGCGCGTTTTACGCGCCTGTCTGCACAACGTTACAGCATTACCAGACCTGATTAGCGATATCGACCACTAAACGAATCTTCTGCCATTGTTCGGCTTCGCTCAGGCTGTTGCCCTCTTCGGTAGAGGCAAAGCCGCACTGCGGGCTGAGGCAGATCTGGTCCAGGCTGACATACTGCGTCGCCTCTTCCAGCCGGGCTTTCACCTGCGCCGGATCTTCCAGCTCACCCACTTTGGTGGTGATCAGACCCAGAACAACCTGCTGGTGGCCCGGCTTAATGTAACGCAGTGGCTCAAAGCCGCCGGAACGGGCGTTGTCATACTCCAGGAAGAATGCATCCACGTTGACGCTGCCGAACAGGATTTCTGCCACCGGCCCATAGCCGCCTTCAGAGATCCAGGTGGAGCGGAAATTCCCGCGGCAGACATGCAGACCCACGGTCAGATCGGCAGGTTTATCTTCCAGCGCTTTATTCAGCACCTGAGCATACGTCTGGGCAAGCTGGTCCGGATCATCGCCACGTGCGCGGATATCGCGCTTCTGATCTTCGGAACAGAGGTACGCCCAGACAGTGTCATCCAGCTGCAGATAGCGACAGCCCGCGTCGTAAAACGCCTTGATCGCCTGCTTGTAAGTCTGTGCCAGATCGTCGAAGTAGTCCGCCAGGTCCGGATAAACTTCCGAATCAATCACTTTGCGGCCACCGCGGAAGTGCAGCACGCTGGGGCTGGGAATAGTCATCTTCGGCACCGCATCACCGGCAATACCCCGCAGGAAGCGGAAATGGTCGAGCATCGGGTGATCCGCCGGGAAACCGAGTTTGCTCACCACTTTAACGCCATGCGCTTTGGTCTGCACGCCATTAAACTGGATGCCCTGCTCCGCTTCATAGCTCTCAACGCCGTCAAGGCCATAGAAGAAGTCGAAATGCCACCAGCCGCGACGGAACTCGCCGTCTGTCACTACTTTCAGGCCATTTTCACGCTGTTTCGCGACCACATCGCGAATTGCCGCATCTTCCACCTGACGCAGAGTGGTGGCATCAATTTCTCCGGCTGAAAACTGTTCGCGTGCCTGCTTAATGGCTGCGGGACGCAGGAAGCTGCCAACGGTGTCGGCGCGGAACGGGGCGGTTACTCTTTGCATGATTACTCCTGTCTCTCCTGCAAATGATTACGGCAGGAAATAATTACATTCTGATATAAATAGCCATCTGGATGGCTATATGTCTGAATGCAGGGTGACACGAGTAACTTCTGTCTGCAACTGAAGAAAATTCAGTGATGATGAAAAAAATTCAGGTTGAAAGATTATTGCAGCGCTGCGCGCGCCTGCGCCATCTGGCTGTCGGAGAGCGGCAGGTAGCCCGCTTCGCTGACGCGCCGCTGTCCCTGCACGGAAAGCACCTGCTGCAGAAACGCGGCCACCAGCGGCGGCAGCGGTTTACCGGGCGCTTTGTTGACATAGAGATAGAGCGGACGCGCCCAGGGATAGCGGCCGCTGCGGATCGCATCGGCATTCGGAGTAATCGCCTGTCCCTGGTCATTCACCACCGCCAGCATTTTTACGCCGCTGAGGTGAAAGCCGAAACTGGCGTAGCCGATGCTACGCGAATTACCGGCCACCGCCTGCACCACCGCAGCCGAGCCGGGAAACTCCGCTACGTCGCTGCGGAAATCGCCTTTGCACAGCACCTGCTGTTTGAAGAACCCCCAGGTCCCGGAGGCAGAGTTACGTCCATAGCGCTGAATGGGTCGTTGACGCCACTGGTCGCCGGTTAAACCGAGATCGCCCCAGCGCAGCGGCACACTGTGCGCGCCACACAGGCGGGTAATGGAGAAAATAGCGTCGAGCTGACGCGGTTCAATCTGCTGCAGCGGATTGCGCTGATTCACGACCACCACCAGCGCATCCATCGCTACCGGCACCGCCAGCGGCGGGTAGCCGTAGCGCGCCTCAAAGGCCTGACGTTCATCGGCCTGCATCGGGCGGCTCATCGGCCCGAGCTGTGCGGCACCCGCCGCCAGCGCGGTCGGCGCGGTAGACGAACCCGAGGCCTGAACCTGCACATTGACGCCCGGAGCCTGGCGACTAAAGTCCTCGCCCCACAGCGTCATCAGATAGCCGAGCGTATCGGATCCCACGCTGCTGAGATTGCCGGAGAGCGTGCCGGGCTGGGCCAGAGACAGGCCCGGCAGCAGAGAGACGATCAACAAAACAAGGATGCGCATCAGGGAGATCCGGCAGCGATTAATGAACGGCATTCTCCTGCATCACGCTGTTCACAATCAACCTCGCGGGCAGCGTAAAGGTAAAACAGGTCTCTTTATTCGGTACGCTGGTGATCTCCAGCCGGGCGTTATGATGGCTCAGAGCATGTTTCACAATCGCCAGTCCCAGCCCGCTGCCGCCGGTGGCGCGCGAACGCGCCTTATCAACCCGGTAGAACCGCTCGGTGAGGCGCGGGATATGTTCTGAGGCGATACCCGGCCCGTTATCGCACACCCTGAAGGTCGCACCCTGTTTGCCACGCAGCCAGCTGATATCGATCCGCGTGCCATCCGGGGTGTGATTGACCGCGTTGTACACCAGATTGGAGATAGCGCTGCGTAGCTGTTCGTCATTACCGAACACTTTCAGGTGGGGATCGGTGTGAAAATGGATATCGTGACGACCGGCACTTAGCGTCGCCGCCTCATGCTGCAGCAGTTTCAGCATCACCGGCACATCGACCTTCTCTTTGAGATCGATCGCAGGCGCGGCTTCAATGCGCGACAGTGTCAGCAACTGCTTAACAAGGCTGTCCATGCGACGCGTCTGCTCCGACATGGTGTGCAGCGCTTTACTGCGCGAAGGCTCGCTCATCACCGAGTCATTCATCATCTCCAGATAGCCCTGCAGCACGGTGAGCGGCGTGCGTAACTCATGACTGACGTTGGCAAAGAAGTTGCGGCGCGCCCCTTCCAGCTGATGCATCTGCGTCACATCACGGGCCACCAGCAGCCACTGCCCTTCGCTGTAGGGCATGACGCGGAATTCCATATGAAGCTTATTGTTCAGAACCAGCGTCAGCGGCTTGTCGAAATCGCGCTGGCGCAGATAGCGGGAGAACTCCGGGTAGCGCAGCAGATTGAGGATATTCTGGCCATTATCTTCCGGCCAGCGCAGACCCAGATGCTGCTGCGCCAGGCCGTTACACCAGAAAATAGTGCCCTCTTCCGTCGTCAGGATCACCGCATCCGGCAGAGACTCAGCCCCACTGCGGAAACGCTTAATCAGATTGCCGAGTTCGCGCCGCCGCCGGCGGTTGCGCAGCTGCATCTGGTAAAGGCCATAAAACAGGGGTTCCCAGCTGGCACGCCCGGCCGGTGGCGTCATGGTGCGGTCGAGCCACAGCCAGTGCGACAGCCGCATCAGATTGTGGAAATGCCACGACAGCACCATGACCACGCTCAGCAGCAGCCACCAGGGCAGACCGCCAAACAGCAGGCCCAGTAGCGCGGCAGGCAGACAGGCCAGCAGCAGTTCTGTCAGTAATCTCTTCCAGGAGAGGCGTTCCAGCACGGTAAAGGCTCCGTTTAGTAGCGGGCAGAGAAACGATACCCTGTTCCACGGACGGTTTGTACCATGCGATCGTGGCCGGAGACTTCCAGCGCTTTACGTAAACGGCGAATGTGAACATCGACAGTGCGATCCTCCACATACACATTGGTGCCCCAGACGTGGTTCAGCAGCTGTTCGCGGCTGTAGACGCGTTCCGGGTGGGTCATAAAGAAGTGCAGAAGCTTATATTCGGTAGGGCCCATCTCCAGCGGCGTGGTTTCGGACATCACGCGATGTGAGGAGGGATCCAGACTCAGCCCCTGCATTTCAATCACCTCTTCCACCGCCATCGGCGAAATGCGGCGCATCACCGCTTTGATCCGCGCCATCAGCTCCTTGGGTGAAAACGGCTTGGTAATGTAATCATCGGCACCGACTTCCAGACCGCGTACCCGATCTTCCTCTTCGCCGCGCGCGGTCAGCATCATCACCGGGATATCGCGGGTCATCGCCTCGCGCTTCAGATGCTTGATAAACTGAATCCCGCTGCCACCGGGTAACATCCAGTCCAGCAAAATCAGATCGGGCCAGGGTTCAATCAGCTTGCCAACGGCGCTGTCATAATCTTCCGCCTCGATTGGCTGATAGTCGTTCTGCTCCAGAACAAAACACAACATTTCACGGATGGGGGCTTCATCCTCCACAACCAAAATGCGCTTAGCCATTATTACTCCTGCTGATTATGACGGCTGTCACTGAGATTCGCGGCGCCATTATGCGTCAGATTTGTGACACTTTTATGAAAACATAACCTGCCTGTAACCTCATCGGTAATCATTTATGGCAGCGCAGCGACAATTTTTTGCTTTGGCCGCAGAGCCAGTATAATCGCCGGGCGAATCACAACGGCAGGGACTCATCATGCGCATTATTCATACTGCGGACTGGCATCTGGGGCAGTTCTTCTACAACAAAAGTCGGGCGGCAGAACATCAGGCGTTTCTCGACTGGCTGTTGATCCAGATTGAACAGCATCAGGTGGATGCGCTGATCATTGCAGGCGACCTGTTTGATACCGGCACGCCGCCCAGCTACGCCCGCGAGATGTTTAACCGCTTCGTGGTAGCACTGCAGCCTACCGGCTGTCAGCTGATTGTGCTGGCGGGTAACCACGATTCCGTGGCAACGCTGAATGAGTCACGCGAGCTGCTGGCCTGTCTCAACACGCGGGTGATCGCTACACCGCAGGCGCAGGATGATGTGCTGCTGCTCAACACCCGCCAGGGCGAGCCGGGCGCGTTGCTGTGCGCCATTCCCTATCTGCGCCCGCGCGATATCCTGCGCAGCCGGGCGGGTCAGTCGGGCCGCGACAAGCAGACCTCGCTGCTGGAGGCGATTGCCCACCACTATCAGCAATGTTTCGCCGCCGCCCAGGCACTGGACTATGCGCTACCAATTATAGCTACCGGTCACCTCACCACCGTCGGCGTCAGCCAGAGCGATTCGGTGCGCGACATTTACATCGGCACGCTGGACGCGTTTCCCGCCAGCGCGTTTCCCGCTGCTGACTATATTGCGCTCGGCCATATTCATCGCGCCCAGCGCGTGGCCGGAAGCGAGCATATCCGCTACAGCGGCTCGCCGATTCCACTGAGCTTTGATGAGCTGGGGACTGAAAAGAGCGTCTTCCTGCTGGAACTGGCGGCCAGCGGCCTGCAGTCCGTTACGCCGCTGGAGGTGCCACAGGCGCAGCCGATGCAGGTGCTGAAAGGTTCGCTGGCGCAGATAGCGGAACAGTTAAATGCCTTCAGTACGGCAGAGCAGGAAAAACCGACCTGGCTCGACATCGAAGTGACCACCCAGGAGTACCTCAGCGATCTACAGCGCCAGGTCGAAACCCTGACCGCCACGCTGCCGGTCGAGGTATTGCTGCTGCGCCGCAGTCGTGAACAGCGGCAGCAGAGCCTGGCGCGGCTCGACAACGAAACGCTGAGTGAGCTGAAGGTGGAAGAGGTCTTCGCGCGCCGTCTGGCGCTGGATGAGGAGCTGCAACCGGCGCAAATTGACGAGATGACCACGCTGTTTCGCCAGACGCTGGCCGCCATGGAAGAGACCCAATGAAGATCCTCACGCTACGATTTAAAAACCTCAATGCCCTGCGCGGTGAATGGTTCATCGACTTCCGCGCCGAGCCTTTTGCCAGCAACGGCCTGTTTGCCATTACCGGTGCCACCGGGGCGGGTAAAACCACCCTGCTGGACGCCATCTGCCTGGCGCTCTATCACCAGACGCCGCGCCTGGGCGCAATTTCCCAGAGCCAGAATGCGCTGATGACCCGCGACTGCGCCGAATGTCTGGCTGAAGTCGAGTTTGAGATCAAAGGTGAAGCCTGGCGCGCCTTCTGGAGCCAGAACCGCGCGCGCGGCACCGCTGACGGCAAGCTACAGGCGCCGCGCGTTGAGCTGGCGCGCTGTGACGACAACACTATTGTTGCCGATAAGGTCGGTGACAAGCTGAAGCTCATCGAAACCCTCTCCGGACTCGATTTCGAGCGCTTCACCCGCTCGATGATGCTGTCACAGGGACAATTTGCCGCCTTTCTCAACGCGAAAGCCAGTGAACGCGCCGAACTGCTGGAGGAGCTGACCGGCACCGAAATCTATGGCCTGATTTCCGCTGCCATCTACGAGCGTCATAAAGAGGCGAAAACCCAGCTGGATCTGCTGCGCAGCCAGGCGGGTGCGATGGCGCTGCTGGATAGCGACGCCCGTGACGCGCTGCACCAGCAGCTCAGCGATCTGACCAGGGCTGAACAGCAGCTCAGCGCGGATTATCAGCAGACGCAGCAACAGCAGCAGTGGCAGCAACAGGCACAGCAGTTACTGCAGGAGAGTGCGCAGGCTGAAGCGGCGCAGCAGCAGGCGCAGGCCGCCTCCCAGGCGGCCGAAACCGACCGCCAGCGGCTGGCTCGCAGCGAACCGGCTGAAAAGCTGCGGGTAAAACTGCAGCAGCGCGACGCATTGCGCAGTGAACAGCAGCAGGCTGAGAACCGCTATCAGCAGCTCACCTCAGCGGCGGCGCAGGCGCAGAACCAGCAGCAGCATCATCAGCAGAATTATGCGGCCAGCCAGACCGCCCGCCAGCAGGCGCAGCAGGATCAGCAGCAGCAGGAGAGCCTGCTGACGGAACAGGTGCTGCCGCTGGATCAGCGCATCACGACACTGCAGCAGCAGCTTGCAGAGCAGCAGCAGGAAAATGCCCGGCAGCAGCAGCATGCCGACCAGACTCAGGCCAGCCTGACGCAACAGAAGCAGCAGGTCGCGGGCTGGCAGCAGGCGATTGCCGAACAGCATCAGTTACGTGAGCAATTGGCCGATCTGGCGCACTGGGGGGCTTCGCTGCCGGTATGGCAGGAGAACTTTGCCCTGCTGGCACAGCGTGAGACGACGCTGGCAGGACTGATACAACAGCGCAAACAGCAGCAGCAGCAGATCGATGCGCAACAGGCGAAACAGCAGCAACAGGCACAACAGGCACTGCCGCGCCAGCAGGCGGAAAAACAGTCCCGCCAGGCGCTGTTGCAGGCGGAGCAGGCACTCACTTCGCTTCAGGAGCAGCATCCGCCTGCCGCACTGCGTCAGGCATTAAGCCAGTTGCAGAGCAGCCGTCCGGCGCGTCAGCAACTGCTGCTGCTCTCAACGCAGTGGCAGCCGCTGCACCAGCAGCTGGGCCAGCGCCAGCAAAGACTGAGCGCGCTGGAAAAAGCGCATCAGCAGAGTGAAGCGGAACTCCAGAGCCTGCGCGAGACGTGGAAATGCGAAAAACAGCAGCTGGATGATGTCGAAAAAATCTGCGCGCTGGAGCAGCAGATTGTTGACCTCAGCGATTACCGCGCCCGGCTCACCGCCGATCAGCCCTGCCCCCTGTGCGGCTCCTGCACCCACCCCGCCGTCGAGGCCTACAGCACACTTGAAGTAAGTGCTAACCAACAGCGCCGGGTTGCGCTGCAACAACAAACCGAGGCACTGCGCGAAGCGGGTACGGCAAAAAACGAACAGCTGAAGCAGTCAGTATTTCAGCAGCAGACCCTGCGCGAGGAAATCGCAGGGATGCAGCAACAGCTTGATCATCTTGAGCAACAGTGGCAGGCGCTGAGCAGTGAGCTGGCACTTACCTTCCCGCTTGCCGATCGCGAGGCCTTATCCGCGTGGCAGCAGCAGCAAAGCGACCGTGAAAGTCAGCTTGAGCAGCATCGACTGGCTCAGGAGGGCGCTGAACAGGCGCGTCAGGCTGCGAAAGATCATCATCTTCAGCAGCTGCAGGCCTGGCAGCAGCACCAGCAGGCCGAACAGCTGGCGCAGCAGTCGCTGACCAGCCTGCAACAGGCGCTGGATGCGCTGCAACAGCGTCAGCAGCAGGAACAGCAGGCTCGGGAGCAGTTGCAGAGCCGTCTGAAGCAGCAGTTCAGCGCACACAATCTTGCCCTGCCCGATGCCGCCGATCGCGATGCGTGGCTGGCGGAGCAACAGCGGCGCTGGCAGCGCTGGCAGGAAAGTGAGCAGTTGCTCGCTAACCTGCAGCCGCAGCTGTTAAAAGGGGAAACCCAGCTCACTGCCCTGCAGCAGCAGGCTGAACAGGAACAGCAGCAGCTCACGACCCGTCAGCAGCAGCAGCAGAAGAGCCAGGCGCAGCTCAGCGAAATGCGTCAGCAGCGTCTGGCGCTGTTTGGCGATCGCGATGTCGCCAACGCCCGTCAGCAGCTGCAGGCCCGCGTTCAGCACGCTGATGAACAGCTGGCACAGCAGCTCACCGCCCTGCAACAGGCGCAGGCCGAGGTCAGTCGCCTGCAGGGTGAACTGTCGGGGCTGGAAAATCAGCGTCAGATGCTCAGCGGCAAACTGGCAGAGGCAGAAAGCACGCTGCAGCAGACACTGGAGAGCGCCGGATTTGCCGATGAAGCCAGCCTGCGCGCGGCGCTGCTGGATGAGCAGACTGTGCTGCAACTGCGCCAGCAGCTGCAGCAGCTCGATCACCAATGCCAGCAGCAGCAGGCGCGACTGGCGGATCTGCACCAGCGGCTCAGTGCCCATCAGCAGGCAAAGCCCGACGCGATGCCGGAATCTGCGGAAGCGCTGACGCAGCAGCTGGAGCAGTTACGGCTGGCCCTGCGCGACAACGCCAGCCAGCAGGGTCAGATTCAGCAGCAGCTGCACAGCGACGCCAGCCTCCGCGCCCGACAGCAGAGCCTGATGACGCAGATTGAACAGGATGCTGCAGTGCTGGCGCAGTGGAGCCTGCTCAACGATCTGATCGGCTCCGCCAGCGGCGATAAATTCCGGCGCTTCGCCCAGGGTTTAACGCTGGATCATCTGGTAGCGCTCGCCAACCGTCAGCTCGATCGGCTGCATGGCCGTTATCTGCTGCAGCGCCGGGCGCAGGATCAGCTGGAGCTGGATGTCGTCGATACCTGGCAGGCCGATGCGGCACGCGATACCCGCACGTTATCAGGTGGCGAGAGCTTCCTGGTCAGTCTGGCGCTGGCGCTGGCGTTATCGGATCTGGTCAGCCACAAAACGCGCATCGAATCGCTGTTTCTGGATGAGGGGTTCGGCACGCTGGATGCTCAGACGCTGGACACCGCGCTGGATGCACTGGACGCGCTGAACGCCAGCGGCAAAACCATTGGGGTGATCAGCCACGTGGAAGCGATGAAAGAGCGTATCCCGGTGCAGATTAAAGTGCGCAAAATGAATGGCCTGGGTTACAGCCAGCTCGAGCTGCCGCAGGGATAACGGGCGCCAGAGCGCCCGTCTGAGTCTGATCAGCGGGCGCTGACGACTTTGAAGCGAGGGCCGGTGAGTAATCCGCCCTGCTCATTTTGGGCCAGCATACGATTGCTGGTCAGTCCGGCCACGGTGTGCGCTTTATCCGTGACGTTGCTGGCTATCTGTTTGATCGCCGCATTCACCAGCATCCCCACCAGTCCGCCATTATTATTGTTGTTCTCTTCACTGTCGCTGGCAGTGGCCTTACCCTGCCAGATCTCTTTGCCGCTGCGCAAATCCACCAGCCGTGCTTTGGCGGACACCGTGGTCACACTGTCGATCACCCGATAGCTGCTGCCATAGTCGCTGATCGAGATATAGAGCGCACTGTCGGCGTGGAAGATCTCATTCAGACGTTTCGCGCTGACCGCCTGGGCGTCGCTCGCGCTGGTCAGGCCGTTCTGCTGAAAGGTCTCTTCAACCACCGCCACCGGGAAGACGTAATAACCGGCTTCGGCCAGCGGACGCGTCACCAGCGAGTTCAGGCTGTGAGCGGCGTTGATATCCGGCGAGGTGTTAGTGGCAGGCAGCACCAGAATCGAGGCGGGCTTGCTGGCACGAAACGCAGTGTAGTCGTACGGTTTTTTTGGCTGCGCACAGCCGGTCAGCAACAGCACCATCAGCGCGCCGCTCAGGGCAATCCATTTTTTCACTGTACCACTCCTTGTTTTTTACTCATCAGAAAATCCATGTAAGGTGCTGATTCGGAGAACAGCTGTTTCTCGGTGGCGAACTGACCAAACGCTTTATTGGTATCACCCGTTTTAGCGTAGAGCAGGCCGAGCTGCGCATGCAGGCCTGGCGGTACGGGCTGACCCGCAGCACGGGCTTTTTCCACATCCAGATTCAGCGCATCGATCTGCTTCAGCGGATCGCCGCTTTGCTGATAGTAGCTATAAATCTGTTCCTGATAGTCGCCCCAGTAGTAGATCGTTTTCGGCGCTTTTGGCGTACAGCCGGCCAGCAGCGCCGCTGCCATCAGCAGGCTGCTCAGTGTCATCATTTTCATTTACTGCTTCCTTATTTAGCCGGACCCCATGCGCCGTTGTTGATTCCATCCACTAAATGATCGACTGCTTCGCGAATCGCCAGATCCATCACTTTGCCGTTCAGCGTCGAGTCATAGCTGCTGGTGCCGCCAAAGCCGATCACTTCACGCGCCGAAAGCTGGTACTCGCCCGCCCCCTGGGTGCTGTAAACCACTTCAGAGGTGGCGACATCCACCACGTTCAGATTCACTTTGGCATAGGCGATCTGAGTTTTGCCGCGGCCCAGAATGCCCCACAGCTGCTGATCGCCCACTTCTTTGCGGCCAAACTCGGTGATATCACCGGTGATGATGTAGTTCGCGCCTTTGATATTTTGCTGGCTGCGTTTGAAGTCTGACTCCTGCTGCAACTCTTTCAGATTGCTGCGATCCAGCACGCTGAAGCGATTGGTCTGCTGCAGATGGGTAATCAGAATGGTTTTCGACTGATTACCCAGCCGATCGACGCCATCAGAGAAGATGCCGTTCATGTACGAGGAGCGGTTATCAAACTGACCTACCGCAATCGGGCTGCGCACGCCCTGATAAACAGGCTGGCTGGCTGCGCGAACCTGCGGAGCCTGAATAGCACGGGAAGATTCGGTAGCACAGCCGCTAATCAGCGAGGTGGTTAACAAGGAGAGTGCCGCAAAGGCATATTTTTTCTGCATTTCTAATCCATGAAGTGAAAAGAGACATCATCCGCACAGGGGCGGTAAATTCTGGTTCTGCCGACAGTCGGAGGAATGCCATAGCATTCAGCAGGCCGGTCTGTAGACTGTCGGCAGCAGACCAAAAGATCTTTAGAAGAAAGTGGCTAATTTAATGAATTTAATTAATACGATAGTGAGAATACTGGCAGGTGTGATTATTGCAGTGTTGCTCAGCGCCTGTCAGCAACCTGTGTCAAAGCAACGTGATAGCGTGGCAAACCTGTGTGAGCCTGCGAAGGATCCGGACAGCAAATCCTGTCACTGGACTAATCAAATGCAGCCGGTACTGAATCGGCAGTTTACTGATGCGACGCGTTATGCCGGTCAGCAATGTCTGGTACGGATGGAGTGGCAGCAGCACAGCAGACATTATGCAGTGACGCAGACTCAGGGGGATGAGGCGCTCTGCCTGCGTGCCTGGCAGCTGGTGGCACAAACGCGCGATCTGCCACCGCCGCCGGCGCCGGGACAACCGGCGTGGTTTGGCTTTGCGCCGCATGGTTAGCTGGCCAGACCTTCCTGGCGCCACTGGCGCGGACTGATGCCAAACCAGCGGCGAAATGCGCGCGAGAACGCGCTGACTTCCGAGTAGCCCAGCAGCAGCGCCATTTCTGAGATCGGCAGCTGCTTCTGCTGCAGATAGTGCGTTGCCATTTCGCAGCGCACCTGATCCACCAGCGCAGTAAAGCTGCTACCCTCTTCGCGCAGTCGCCGCTGCAGTGACCAGCTCGACAGCCCGAGTTTATCCGCCACCTCTTCCAGCACCGGCTCGCCCTGCATCAGCGATAAATTAACCTGCGAGCGTGCCTGCTCAATCATGCTCTGCTGAGACGTCCCGCGGTTCAGCCGCCGGATCGCATCCTGCATCACCATCAACAGGATCGGATCGCTCTCCGGCATTGCGCGCAGCAGATCACGTTTCGGGATCACCAGCGAATTAAACGGCTGATCGAACCAGACCGGCGCATCAAACACTTTGCAGTGATCGTGCCACTGGCCGGGACGCGGATGCTCGAAATGGACTTCGCGTGGTGCCCAGTGTCTGCCCGCGACATGGCGGATCAGATTCATAAACATCCCCAGCGTCAGCTCTGCATCCTGACGGCGCGACAGAATAGCCCCGTGGCGCACCTGATAGTCGAGCCGCCAGCACTCTCCCTTATCCACCAGCCGGGTTAAGGTGTCGTGCTGATGCCAGGGAAACGCGTTAACCACATTGTGCAGCGCCTGTTCCAGCGTGGCGGAGCACAAGCCAATGTAGCCGATCAGGCCTAATGACTGCGGTTTAAACTGCCTGCCGTAGTGCAAACCGAAGTTATCAAAACCGGAGTGGCGCGCCGCCTCTTCCAGCACCCGACAGTAGTTCACCAGCCCCAGGCTTAGCGTCGGACTGGCCAGGCGCTCCGGATCGATACCGCTGATGCCGAAGATACGATCAACATCGCCGCCCTGAGTATGAATAAACTCGCTTAAGCCGGTCGCCGCCGCAGCCAGCACGCCGTGATTGCCTGCCCCTGCCGCGGCAGAGCAGGCCGCAAACGCATCGGGCTTGATCAGTGTCGGATTCATGGTCGCCTCAGTCAGAAGTCAGGTGGATCACCCATTCCTGAGATCAGAGCAAATTCCATACCAGGTCCCCAGGGACCCGCCGCACCGCCTGCGGGCGGTCCGGACTGCGCGCGGACACGGCATCCGGCACTGCGGCGGCGCAGCCACGCCCGCCGCTGGTGCATCAGACGCCGACCGGCAGCGGTTTCCCCTCCAGATAATCGCGGCAGAGGCGGACCGAGTGACTGGCCCACTCCGGGCCGAGACTGCGCGCCATTTCGGTTTCAGCATGCGATCCCACCCAGGCGGTGAGCTGGATACGACGCTGGATTAGCAGCGCGGACAGCATGGCCATCTCCGCATCGCTGATATGCGCCACCTGCTCATAACCGCGTATCCAGTGATCGATCCACTCTGGCGCGCGCGGATGATGCTCAACAAAACTGATCGCGGCCGCCAGATCGTGCAGATACCAGCCGAGTCCGCAGTCATCAAAGTCGATCACCCGCGTTTCGCCCTTGTGCAGCAGCAGATTGGTCAGCCGCAGATCGGCGTGGATCAGGCCATAGCGATCCGATCCCTTACCAAACTGCGCCATCGCCGCGCCGACCTGCGCGATCGTCTGTTCGACGACGCCGTGATCGGCAACAGGCAGATTGGGCGCATCCTGCCAGCGCCCCCAGTGACTCTCAGCGCTGGTCATGGTGTGGTGATCCCAGATAATCCGCTGGAAACCCGCGGGCGGCTGCCACTGTTTGCTGTGCTGATGCAGCCGCGCGGTAATCTGGCCCAGTTGCTGAAAGGCGCGGGGGTCAACGTCAGTGGTCGGCATCTCGCCGTCGATCCAGTGAAACAGTACCACGTAGCGTTCACCGCCATCCGGCAGCCGCAGCGTCAGCACGGTTTCGCCCGCGTTGTCCGGGACGGCTTCCGGCACCATAATGCCGGTTTCGCGCAGCGCGTCGAGCCACAGCAGTTCGCTGAGGATATCCGCTTTCTGATGATAATCGCCGCGATGCAGCCGCAGCGCATAACGCCGGCCAGCTGCCTGCAGCAGGAACGTGGCGTTCTCTGAGCGGCACAGCAGGCTGAGCTGCCCCTGCAGCGCGGCGGGATAACAGGTCAGCGCCTGTTGCGCCATCAGGGTGAGTTGGGAATCAGTCAGGTTGTCATATTGTTTAGCGCTCATCATCCGGCTCCTTTTCACTTGCGTTATCTCAGCATGCGTTGCCAGAAGGTGAGCTGCTTGACCTCAGAAGAGACAAAGTTGACCGCAGCGTGCAGCTGGCCAGGTTGTTGCCTGCGAGTTGACCGTGGAGGACAGAAGTCACTGCGCCCGCGTCAAGTCGTGGTGAGTAATGCAACGGCATTATCCCCTTACTTTAGTAGTTATGGCGGTGTAACGCCGCGTGAGACCAACAACGACGGGGATAACAGTAATGACAAACAGACTCAAGCCCACTCTGGGCACCCTGCATCTGTGGGGGATTGCGGTTGGCCTGGTGATCTCAGGCGAATATTTTGGCTGGAGTTACGGCTGGGCGGTGGCAGGCACGCTGGGATTTCTGGTGACCACGGCGCTGATCGCCACGCTCTACACCTGCTTTATTTTTAGCTTCACCGAGCTGACCACCGCGATCCCCCATGCGGGCGGCCCCTTTGCCTATAGCCGTCGTGCCTTTGGCGAAACCGGCGGGCTGATTGCCGGTCTGGCAACACTGATTGAGTTTGTCTTTGCGCCACCAGCGATCGCCATGGCGATCGGGGCTTATCTCAACGTTCAGTATCCCGAGCTCAACCCGAAAACTGCGGCGGTCGGCGCGTACCTGGTGTTTATGACGCTGAATATTCTCGGCGTAAAACTGGCAGCGATGTTCGAACTGGTTGTCACCGTGCTGGCGGTCATTGAGCTGCTGGTGTTTATGGGCGTGGTCTCACCTGGCTTCAGCCTGGCGAACTTCGCCGCACACGGCTGGGCGGGCAGCGACAGCTTCGGACTGCCCGCCTTCTCCGGCATTTTCGCCGCTATCCCCTTCGCCATCTGGTTTTTCCTTGCCATAGAGGGTGCCGCGATGGCGGCCGAAGAGGCGAAAGATCCGACCCGCACCATTCCCCGCGCCTATATCAGCGGGATCCTGACGCTGGTGGTGCTGGCAATTGGCGTGATGCTGATGGCAGGCGGCGCAGGTGACTGGCGCAAACTGGCCGATATTAATGATCCGCTGCCGCAGGCGATGAAAATGATCGTTGGCGAACACTCTAACTGGATGCATATGCTGGTGTGGATTGGGCTGTTTGGCCTGATTGCCAGCTTCCACGGCATCATCCTTGGTTACTCACGGCAGTTTTTTGCCCTGGCCCGCGCGGGCTATCTGCCCCCTTCGCTGGCAAAACTGTCACGTTTCCAGACCCCGCATCGCGCAATTATTCTCGGCGGCGTGCTGGGCATCGCGGCGATTTACAGCGATGGCGTGATTAATCTGCAGGGGATGACGCTGACGGCAGCGATGATCACCATGGCGGTGTTTGGCGCGATTGTGATGTACATCATGAGCATGCTGAGCCTGTTTAAACTGCGCCGCAGCGCGCCGGAGATGGTGCGCAGTTTCCGCGCGCCGGGTTATCCGATTGTACCGGGCATCGCCCTGCTGCTGTCAGTCGTCTGCCTGCTGGCGATGCTGTGGTTTAATCCGGTGATTGGCGCGCTGTTTGTCGCCATCATGGTGGTCGGCTATCTCTATTTCCTCGCCACCAAAGCGCAGCGCGATCGGGCACCGCAGGACACGATGCTGGCTGGCGAATAACCGCGGCGCGGCAGGATGCTGCGCCAGAGGTTAACGGTTCAGCACCCGGACTTCAGGTGCTGAACCGCAGACAGGAACGGCATCAGCCGTTAAGCGGCCAGAGCCACGCCGCACCGCGCACGCCGCTGGAATCGCCATGCTGCGCCTTCAGCACTGGCGTTTCACACTCCCCGCCAAACACCCACTTCTTCATCAGCACGGGTACGGTCTGATAGAGACGATCCACATTGCTCATCCCGCCACCCAGCACGATCACGTCGGGATCGATCAGGTTTACCACCTGCGCCAGCGATTTGGCCAGCCGCAGCTCATAGCGGCTCATCGCCAGTTCGGCGATCGGATCCTGCTGTGCCAGCAGCGAAACGATCTCTGCGCCTTTGCGATGCACGCCGCTCAGCCGCTGATAGTCGATACCAAAACCGGTGCCGGAAACAAAGGTCTCGATACAGCCCTGCTGCCCGCAATAACAGGGCACTTCCTGGCGGTAGCGCAGCTCATCTTCATCCATCCACGGCAGCGGATTGTGGCCCCACTCACCAGCATTGCCGTTGCCACCGATGCGCGATTCCCCGTTGATCGCCACACCCGCGCCCGACCCGGTGCCGATGATCACGGCAAACACCAGCGGCTGTCCCGCTCCCGCCCCATCAACCGCTTCCGACACAGCCAGGCAGTTAGCATCGTTGGCGATGCGCACTTCCCGGTTCAGCGCCTGAGCCAGATCTTTATCCAGCGGCTGGCCGTTGAGCCAGGTGGAGTTGGCATTTTTCACCCGCTTACTGAAGGGCGAAAGCGAGCCAGGGATCCCAAGGCCGACCGTACCAGTCTCGCCGGTTTTCTGCTCCGCCAGTGTGACGAGTTCGACAATCGCCTGCACCGTTGCCTGATAGTCATCACGCGGGGTGTTCACCCGATGGCGGAACAGCTCCTGTCCCTTATCCGACAATGCAATCACTTCTGTCTTGGTGCCACCCAGATCTATGCCTATGCGCAAGGTTACGTCCTCGTTATTCATTCAGGTGAGAGATACAGTAGAAGGCGGCTGCCTTAAAGGCAATGAAACCACTCCGATGTTTCGCTATCATGCGCGCTGACTCTCGCAGACTTGTGCGCCCGATCGCGCCCCGGTAAGGAATCCCGATGTTGTGGTTTAAAAATATGATGGTTTATCGTCTGAATCGTGACATTCCGTTGTCCGCAGATGAGATGGAAAAACAGCTCGACGCCTTCACGTTTTCACCGTGTGGCAGTCAGGATATGAGCAAGACCGGCTGGGTCCCGCCGATGGGTAACCGCAGCGATGCGCTGACCCACGAGAACAAAGGCCAGATTGTGATTTGCGCTCGTAAAGAGGAGAAAATCCTGCCGTCGCCGGTCGTGAAACAGGCGCTGGAAGCGAAAATCGACAAGCTGGAATCTGAGCAGAGCCGCAAGCTTAAAAAGACCGAAAAAGATTCGCTGAAAGATGAAGTGCTGCACAGCCTGCTGCCGCGCGCCTTCAGCCGTTTCAGCCAGACTTATCTGTGGATCGACACGGTCAATAACCTGATTATGGTTGACTGTGCCAGCGCAAAAAAAGCGGAAGATACTCTGGCGCTGCTGCGCAAAAGCCTGGGTTCACTGCCGGTGGTGCCGCTGACGCTGGAAAATCCGATTGAGCTGACGCTGACCCAATGGGTGCGTTCAGGCGACCTGCCTGCCGGGTTTGCACTGATGGATGAAGCGGAGCTGAAAGCGCTGCTGGAAGATGGCGGCGTGATCCGCTGTAAGAAACAGGATCTGGTGTGTGATGAGATCGCCAACCATATCGAAGCCGGTAAGGTAGTGACCAAACTGGCACTCGACTGGCAGGAGCGCATTCAGTTCGTGCTGGCGGATGACGGTTCGGTAAAACGTCTGAAGTTCAGCGACACGCTGCGCGACCAGAACGACGATATCGATCGCGAAGATTTTGCCCAGCGCTTTGATGCAGACTTTATTCTGATGACCAGCGAACTGGCGGCACTGACCAGCAATCTGGTGGAAGCGCTAGGCGGCGAAGCCCAGCGTTAATTCAACAGGCAGGGTTGCCAGAAAAAACGTTTTATGCCAAAAAAATGGTCGCTTAGCGGCCATTTAAGCACCTATGCCAAAAAGGTCGATCTGACAGCAGCGGAAAAGCATAAAGCGCTGGGAACAGGGTCAGAAGAGGAAAGCGTCCCGCGCCATGAACAAAAACGCCGGGAGCGTTTTTGAACAACGCAACGCGTTGGCCCGGCAACGGGCGCACCTCAGGGATGAGGTGCGTAATCGCGCGGGCCGAGCGGCCAGGGATTGGCTTTAGCGTCTTTCCGATCTGACCCTGTTCCCTGAGCTGGGGCATGCTCCCACCACGGTTCGGGTCAGAAGTTGTCAAAAAAGGCCGCTAAGCGGCCCTTTTTTTAATCTTTATCTTTCAGGTAACGGCAGAGATAGGAACTTGGCTCGCCAACCTGCAGATGAAATTCGCTGTGACCCGGCACGTTAAATACCGAACCGGCTTCAAACCATTTCCATTCGGTCTCACCTGGCAGCAGCACCTTAAGCGAGCCGCTGACCACGGTCATCTCTTCCGGCTGGCCGGTACCAAATGTGTATTCACCTTCAGCCATCACGCCCACGCTGGCACGGCCGGTGCTCGCACTGTCAAAACCGATAGATTTAACTTTTCCGTCAAAATACTCACTTACGTTGAGCATAATAGTTCTCCAGAGCACATGTTGTGTGTCAGGCAGTGTAGAAGGGAACCCACTGATCTGTCACGCGAAATGATGGCAGTTTGTGATCCCCTGCGTCAGGGCAGCAACTCCGCCGCCAGTCGGGCTGCCAGCTGGTTAGAGAGCAGAACCGGCACATCCAGCCGCTGCTGTAACCATGCCCGATGGTGCTGGTGATAGCCCATGCAGTCAAGCACCACCAGCTCTGCGTCCTGCGCTTTCAGGCGGTTTGCGGCATCGGCGAAAGTTGCCTCATCGCCCTGATAGGGGCTGGCGACCGCAAAACAGGGCTGCGCGGGCAGTGGCTGCCACTTGCCGGCCTGTTCAACAATCTGCTCCTCAACCGGCACCACAATCCCGACCCGTTGCTGCTGCACCATGGCGCGGATAAGCGGAGGAATGATGCGATCCGGCTCCAGCAGCAGCGCACGCTGGGTCACAAGTCGGCTGAATTCACCCGTGCATAGCAACAGAATGGTGTCATACCCCATCTGCTCCAGCGCGCTGATTTTACGCTGTAACCCCTGCTCCACTTTCGACGCCGACAGCCGCACCTGTTCGCCACTCTGTAACCGAGACACCAGAACTTTATCGCCTGCGGCTGGCGCGAAGTGGTCGGCAATCTCAGTAGCGTCCAGTCCATCCAGCAGACCGGCATGATCGGTCACCGCATCCGGCAGATGCTGACGCAGCAACGGCAGAATATCGCTGCGGGGTGACTGCCCGATTGTCAGGGTCGCCAGTGATTTCGCCATCTTAGTGATTCCGGTGACGCAGGTGTGCCAGGCTGCCATAGAGCGTGATCAGCCGCGCATACTCTTCAGCGTCATAGAAGTGACAGGTTCCACGACCAAACTCCTTAGCCACCTCAATAGCAAACTTCGCCGCTGCCGCAATATCCACCTCATGACTGGCCCCGGTTCCGCAGCCCGGCACCACCGACTCGGCAGTGATCGCCACACCGACCACCGGCACATCGGTGGCGGTCGAGGGTTGCAGGATGCTGTTGAGGTGATAAACACCATTGCCGTAAGGGGTAATATCCTGCGTAGTGATAGGAAAGGTCACCGCCGGACGGCCGCTGGTCATCTCCATAATGCGCAGCAGATCTTCCGAAACCCGCAGGATATAGCCCTCTTTCACCGTCGGCGACAGGGCAAATCCTTTGTGATTGATAATGCGGTTACCTTTGGTGGTATCGATCGACAGAATCGCATCCACGTCCGCCACCACTTCATTATCATTCATGGTGACATCATCAATCGGCGAATCCATAAAATCGACCGGCTGATGCGGCCGTGTCGGTGCATCGGGACAGATATGGGTAGTGATAATCACGTCGCCGGCGAGCCTGTCGCCTTTACTCTGCATATGCGCCAGTTTAAGCGCGCTGGCGATCGCCGCTATTGCGCCATCCGCATCGGATACCATGCCGATACGCCCAGGACGGGCACCAATGCCACCCAGGCGACCGATGATGCCCAGCGTCGGTGCCGTGCCGCCACCTGATTTACCCTGCGTACCCGGGATATCAATACGCACAAAATCAGTACGACCTTTGGGGCCGGTGACGCGGGTAAAGCGGGCCATAATGTCCGGATAAGTTGTAAACAGATCCACGACCTGCTGCCCGTCAATGTGGGCGCTATCCAGTAACTCAAAAACCGCCAGGGTCTGCTGCAAGCTCATGCTTTATCCTTTATTTTTTGCTGCTGCTGGCAAGCAGCGAATGAAAGAAGCTATAGAGAGCATCACCGGCAATGAAGCCTGCCGCCATGACCTCCATGGGTGAGCGGCCCCGTTCGCCCCAGATGCGAATGATCACAATGCGTAAGGCGATCCCCACTACCACCGCCCAGCCTGCCATCGCGTTATTAATTAATAAACCGGTGGCGAGCAGCACGCCCAGCTGGCGTTTCGGCCCGCCGATCAGCTGGATAAGGGCACCCGGAATAGCCCACATCAGCAGGTTTCCGGCGATACCAGGTTCAGCACCCGCCTGAATTGTTTTGGCATACACCCGTGCCACCGGCGGCAGCAGATTGTCTGTAAAGAAAAGAGTGTGCGCGTACCAGACAAGGGGAATCGACACCAAAAAGGCGATCATGGCCGCGATCAGCTGAATACGACGTCCCCACAACTCCTGCTGCAGATCGGCCCCGTTACCGCGCAGGATAAAACCCGCCTTCAGGTCGTAACCCATGTCAGCAAACGCCGGGCCGGTAGCGGCCGTAAAGCCGCACAGCAGGCAGAGCGCCAGCGGTGGAAAGCCGATCAGAATGCCGATAATCAGCGTAATCAGCGCCACGGCAAAGGCAGGGAACCAGCCGGAGTGCATGGCGGCAATGCCAACTATCAGTTCATGGGCGAAAGCGGCAAACGCAGCATAGAGAACAAACAGCAGCAGCATCGCGATGCCCATCTCACTCCACAGGCCACCCGCCAGTGCCAGCAGCGCCGAAATCACGATATATCCCACGCTGCCGAAACCCAGCGCCCTCTGCACCTCATTACCGTTGCGGCTCACCGTCAGCGCATCATTTTTACGGCTGCGGATGACCATCACCACCTGAATTAGCGCCACCAGACCGGCACCAACCATGACCCCATGCGGAATATAGAGCGCATTAATATCAATACCGGCCACCGGCTGCGCGTAGGCGCGCAGCAGAAAACCGATGCCGAGCATCGACAATGCCCAGATATTGCCAATAAACGCGGTGCCAAAAGCGGACATCGGAATCTTGAGCATGGCGCCGACAACGCCACCGGCAATGCCCGCCACCAGCAGCCACGCCTGGCGTCCGCCTTTATCCCCCGCTTTAATCGCTTCTGCTGCCGCAACGCCTGGCGGCCATGCATTACTGGCCGGAAAGACGCGGGTATCGAACAGCCGGTAGAGCAGCCAGGCATCGAGCAGCATCGCGGCGCTGACGCCACAGAACAGCGGCAGCACCAGCTGAGGCTCACCCAGCGCCCAGGGCACGGCAATCGGCATCAGCAGACTGTTAGCCGCCCCGAAGGTCGCTGAAGAGATAGCAGTCTGTGCCAGGTTCTGGATTTCAATCGAACGATAACGGCGAAATGCCTGCAACGGAATACGCGCCAGCAGCATGGCAAACAGCGCCCCGATAATGGAGGTGTTAGGCGTTACGCCAATCGTCGTAATCAGCTGAATGCCGATAATGGCACCTGCGATGGAAAGAAAAATTAAAACCAGTGCCACGCCAACGTGTTTGATTGGATTTACCCGTTCCATATGTCCCCGCCAGTCCTTGTTGAGAAAAAATGAAATAACGTCTGCCCGCCTGATGACAGGTTTACGCCGGCTTTCTGTTTCACTGCTCTGATGCGCGCCGCATAGCAACAGCCATTGCAGATGGTCGTCAACCCGCATGCTGAACCGAAACAGGAGACAGGGGGGAGACGAACACAGGCAACCGGGTTGCTGCGGACAACGTAGCGATCAGATTGAAAGAAAAAGGCCCGAAGGCCCGGTTTTCCCTGGTGTGGCGAAAGTATTACGCCGATAAAATCGTGGTGAAGTTACGCGCCATATTTGTCGGCCATCTCTGTGGCCGTTGCACGTAATGCTTCAAGGAGCGCTGGCGGGAAACCCGGTTCACTCTCCTGTGACAGAAACGACAGGCAGAGTGCCACCGTTTCGCCATGATGTTTGTTATGAACAATGACCGACAACGAGCTGATGCCTGGCAGCGATTCATTGCGGGCCAGTGACCAGCCGTGCTGGCGGATTTCAGCCAGTCTGGCACAGAGTGCCTCGGGACTTTGCGGCGAGTTCGCCGGGCCAGCCTGCCAGTGATCATGGAAGCGCGCGATGACTTCTTCGTCACTGAGTTGCGCTAACAGCGCCCGACCGGTTGACGTCGCGGCAGCAGGCATTCGACTGCCGGGTGGTGTGACCATCTGCGTAAAGTGACGCCCATGAAACATGCGCATTACTAATACTTCCCGTCCGTCCAGCTTCGACACGTATCCCATGCAGCCGGTCTTCGCAGCCAGCCGGACCATCGCCGCTGAAACGCTATCAACCAGCGGTGCCGAGAGATAATGACCGGCCGCGGCCAGCAAAACGCGACCAATATGATAACCGCGCGTGTCCGCATCCCGCTCCAGCAGCCCCTGACTTTCCATCGTGGCCAGAAGACGCGAAACGGTGCTCTTCGGCAGCGTCAGCGCCTCAACCACCTCACTGAATGAGAGACCGATATGCCCCTGCGTCACACCTTTGTGCTGAAACAATCGGAGTACGGCAGCCGCATTTTCAAGTGTGGTCATGTAACGTGTTCCACTATATGGAACTAAGTTCCTCTGTTGGTTTGACGAAAGTAAAACGTGACGCGGAATCGGTCAAGCGACAATTCAGCACTCACCGTTTTCGGCAGCAGAGAAAATAATGTGACGGAAATGATTAGCGGGGCTTTATATGGCGACGTGAAGAGAGTGCAGAACAGACGCATGAGCAGAAAGCATACAACAGTAAATCTGCGCAAATTTCGCTTCTTTAGTAATCAGGTCGCCATGAAGGCAAAGAGGCGTTGTAATGGAACAGCGTTGCGATGAAAAAACAGGGTTATCAGGCATGACAGGCTGGCATCCCTGCCAGCAGCAAAGCTTTACTCTTTCTCGACATCTTCGTAACGCTCTTTAGCGTCACGCGCTTCTTCTTCCGTTTCGTGCTCACTGATTAATGAATTTGGTTTGGGATGATCAGCACGCAATTCGTAGGAGGTTACTTTGTTTCCCTCAGGACCTTTTTCAACAGGCACAACTTTCGCTTCACGTGGGTATGGTGGTCTGGTCGGCATAGTGTGTCCCTCTTGTCTGAATAACATTCCACAGGACAGGCTTCTGCCTGTCATAGGATCAGTATAGACAATGCCATCCGACGCAGGATCAAAACGGGAAAAATCTGAGGGTTAGCTGGCACGCGCCAGAGAAAGGGAAAGCAAAATCTCTTCCACTACGCACTCAGGCAATTGCATGGCATTCACCTGATGATGGGCTGCGGACTGATAGAGATGCGCGCGTTCACGCAGCACATCACTCATCTCATCGGCAATCGGACGTCCGGTCAGCGTCGGACGCTGAGCCGCTTCAGGTTCGCTTTCCAGTCGTTCTGCCAGCACTTCGGGCGACGCGCTGAGCCAGATCACCTGGCCCTGCTCCTGCATGAAACGGCAGTTCTCTTCAGCCAGAATCATACCGCCACCGGTGGCAATCACGGTCCCGGGTGCCGTCACCGCTTTAAGCGATTCCGTTTCACGGGCGCGAAAACCTTCCCAGCCTTCTGCCGCAACAATCTCGGCCACGCTGCGCTGCGTGCTGAGTTGCAGATGGTGATCGGTATCCGTAAAGGCGTAGCCCAGCGCCTGCGACAACGCTTCGCCGACCGTGGTTTTGCCGCAACCGCGAGCGCCAATCAAAAAGATGGGTAGTGACATCAGGGCCGTTCCTCCGCCTGACCGCGCGATGCGGCAGCATGGTTAGCTTATCAATGCGACGCATGATAACTGGAAATTATTATGGCCTCCACCTGTCAGGCATGATTTACGCATTTTCATTACCTGAACAACGATAATCTTTGTATTTTCAACGGGAAAAGCATGCACGTTTTGTGCATCAGGGCGCTAACAGGACGATAAAAATCGCGCTAAACAGCGTCCGGAATGCGCTGGCAATATTTGCTTACCGCCGCGATTTTACTTTTCTTACTGGCGCCCACATATACTGATAACCATTGCCACAGGAGAGTCATCATGCAACGTGAAGAACAACAACTGATTGAAGGGCTGTTCGGCCGTCTGAAACAGGCTGAAAGCCAGACCGCGGCACGCGATGCCGCAGCCGAACAACTGATTAACCAGCATCTTCAGGCGCAGCCGGGCGCGCCTTACTACATGGCGCAGGCGATCCTGATTCAGGAAGCGGCGCTGAAAAAACTCAATGAGAAAGTGTCAGCGCTGGAAAGCCAGGTTGCACAGTTGCAACAGCAGCAACCCGCACAGAGCAGCGGCGGCTTTCTGTCGGGACTGTTTGGCAGCGGTTCGCGCCAGCAGCAGCCCGTTCAGCAACAGCAACCATCGCCGTGGAACAGTACGCCGCAACAACCGGCACAGCAGCAGTATGCCCCTGCTCAGGCAGCCGCGCCACGCGGCACCGGTTTTCTTGGCGGCGCACTGCAAACAGCGGTGGGCGTGGCAGGCGGTGTGGTGATGGCCGATATGCTGACCAGCATGTTCCACCATTCACAGCCGGAAGAGATTGTGAACATCATCAACGAGCCGCCGCTGCCGGAGGTGAATGATAATCTCAACACTTTTAACGGTGGCGATGACAACGCCAATGCCTTTAACGGCGGTAACGATAATGCCTTCCTCGATCAGAACTCGGGCTGGGACAGTAATTATGCTGACAACAGCGATCTGAACGATTTTGGCGGCGGTGATTTCGACGATGACGACAGCTTCGTTTAAATTCAGCGCTTCTGCTGAGTGAGCCAGCTATCCAGCTCATTCGCAAACTGCTGGCGGTCACGTGGACTCATCGTCGCGGGGCCGCCGGTCTGTACGCCGCTTGACCGCAGAGTATCCATAAAATCCCGCATCGTCAGACGTTCACGTATTGTCGCCGATGAGTAACGCTCGCCGCGCGGATTCAGCGCTGCCGCCCCCTTCTCAATCACCTCAGCCGCCAGCGGAATATCGGCGGTGATCACCAGGTCGCCAGGCTGACAACGTCTGACAATCTCATTGTCCGCTACATCAAATCCGGCTGGCACCTGCAGGGTGCGCAGATAAGGCGATGGCGGCACGCGCAGAAACTGGTTTGCCACAAAAGTGACCGTGGTGGCGGTGCGATCCGCCGCACGGTAGAGCACCTCTTTGATCACATTCGGACAGGCATCGGCATCGACCCAGATAAACATCATGATTCCTTACAGTCAGAGAAGTCTGAGATCTTGCCGGGTTCTGCCTGAATGGCAAATTTTATTTGCGGCACGCTTTCCAGCCCGCACCCGGCTGACTTGTTATTCGGGCTGGCTTAAGTAAGCTAGCCCACTCAGAAAACCGAATAATGTCCTAAGGAGATGGCGATGCTGGCAAAAAAAATCGGGTTTATCGGCGGGGGAAACATGGCAAAAGCCATTATCGGCGGACTGGTCAATAGCGGCAAAATCGCCCCGTCTGACATCTTCGTTTACGATCGCAAAGCAGAGACCAACCAGGCGATGGCAGAGCAGTATGGCATCAACGCGGCTGAGAGCGCGGATGCGCTGGCGCGTGAAGTGGACATCCTGTTCGGCGCGGTAAAACCCAATGTGATCCTGAAAGTATTAAAAGATCTGGCCGGCAGCCTGAAAAAAGAGGCGCTGGTGGTGTCGATTGCGGCGGGCGTGACGCTGGATTCGCTATCATCGGTGCTGGGCTACGACCGTAAAATTGTCCGGGCGATGCCGAATACGCCCTCGCTGGTCAGCGAAGGCATGACCTCGGTCACGCCCAACGTGCTGGTTGAGCAGGCAGAAATCGACGAAGTCGTCGCGATTTTTGAGAGCTTCGGCAAAGCGGCCGTGGTGGATGAATATCTGATTCACTCCGTGGTCGGCGTCAGCGGTTCTGCGCCGGCCTACGTCTTTATGTTTATCGAAGCGATGGCGGATGCGGCCGTACTGGGCGGCATGCCGCGCGCCCAGGCCTATCAGTTTGCTGCACAGGCGGTAAAAGGGGCGGCGGAGATGGTGCTGACCAGCGGTAAACATCCGGCTGAACTTAAAGATATGGTCTGCTCGCCTGGCGGCACCACCATTGAAGCCGTGAAGGTGCTGGAAGAGAAAGGGATGCGCTCGGCGGTGATTGAAGCGATGCAGCAATGCATGGCGAAGTCGGAAAAACTGAGCCGCAGCTAAGCGTTCAGGCATTGCGCAGGGCGGACCGGCTCGCAGCCCGCCTTGCGCGCAACTTAACTGATGTGCGCCTGACAGAACGCCACCGCGTCGGCAAGCGACATTGGTTGCTGCATCTGCTCCACCAGCTCAGCAGTCAGCGTATACATACCGCATGAGCAGATCGCTGCCAGTTGCCCCTGCTGACCATAAAACGCCATAAACTTCTTGTCGTCCAGCGAGCCGATCAGCTCGACGTTATCCCAGTCTGCCGCGTGGCCAACATACTCATAACGGGTGCCATACTGCGTCGTCCAGAAGAACGGCACACGATCAAAGGCGACGTTATGATCCAGCATATTCCATGCGGCGGTCTGCCCCTGCTGATGGGCGACGCGATAGTGCTCAATGCGTAGCGGACCCTGTGCCGACGGATACGTGGCAATATCACCTGCCACCCAGATATTGTCAGCGACCCGTAAATGCTCGTCTGCCTGCAGACTGTCATCCTCTGCCAGCGGCAGATCGTGGATAAAGTCGGTAGCCGGTTTAACGCCGGTAGCAAACAGCACAACGTTCGCATCCAGCTGCCGTCCGCCCTTAAGCTGCACGCCCCTCACCTGCTGGTCGCCCTGTATGGCTTCAATTTCGCCCTGCACCCACTTCACGCCGTTTTGCTCATGCAACTGGTAGAAATAGCGGCCAATCTGATCGCCAAACCGTTTTGCAAAAGGCAGCGCCTGACGGGCAATCACCGTGACGTCGATATCACGATTACGCAGTGCCGACGCCAGCTCGGTGCCGATAAAACTGTTGCCGATAATCACAATTTTATGTGTCGCATCCACCGCCTGAAGCAGCTCATCGGTCTGCGCCTTGCTGCGTAGCAGATAGACTCCGTCAAGATCGCTGCCTGGCAAATCGGGACGGACAGGCTTCGCGCCGCTGGCGATCAGCAGTTTGTCGAAGGCAAGCGTTTCGCCATCGTCGAAGATCAGCCGTTGCTGCTGCGTATCAAGGCGGCTCACGGTAGCCTGCACTCGTTCAACGTGATCCATTACATCCGCTTTCAGCAGCGGTGGCACCTCGCTGATGTCCATTTTGCCCGACGGCACAAATTTGGTCAGCGCGGTGCGGTCGTAAGGTGCGTCCGCCTCCCGCTCAACCAGAATCAGGCGGCCTTTAAAACCATCATGACGCAGACGCCACAGCGCTGCGCTGCCCGCCGCGCCACCACCCAGCACCACATAGACCGGTGCGGCTGCCCCGCTGCCAATGGGTGCAGCGGGTGACATCGCTTTTGGGTTTACCAGCACCCGGCCCTCTTCGATGCGCAGCGGATATTGCCTGAGATCGGCCAGCGCCAGCGGTTCACACATTTTGCCGTCGGCGATATCAAACGCGGCTTTGTGCCACGGGCAGACCAGCCGGTCGCCGCAGATCGCACCCTGCTCCAGCGGCGCGCCCGCATGCGGACATTTCGCCTGATACGCGCGTACGTTGTCCCCGTCGCGAATCAGTAATACCTCTACCTCACCCAGCGTTTTCTTAACCGGCTGTCGCTGAGGCAGATCCTTCAGGTCGGCGGTAAATTGATAGTTCACGGCATGGCTCCTTTCGCTGTTTCGGGTCTGGTGCTGCGCGGTAAAACAAGGCCTGCGCAAATCCCCACAAACAGTAAGTGTGGCAAAGGAACCAGTAAGCCTGATGAGAAATGTTTGTCAGAAGGTTAAGCTGCTATTGTGGAAGGTAATTTAATCAGCGTTAAACGGAACTGGATCACTGTTGCGCGGAAAGGAGAAGCGGCCACCTGCGTGGCCGTGGGGGATGATCAGCTTTTTTTCAGGCACTGGCTCATAAAGGTTTTACGCGCATCACCTGCCAGCTTTTTATCGCCAGCTTCGCCGTTACAGCTTTTCATTTTCATCTGCTGCGGCGACATCTTTGACAGCTTGCTGTCTTTTTTCAGGCATTCACTCATAAAGGTTTTGCGCGCATCCCCTTTGAGATCCTGAGATTTGGCGTGCTGGTTACACATCGTCATTTTCTCCTGCTGCGGCGTTTTTTCCGCCGCACCCGCCATACCACAGACCAGCAGGCCCGCCATCATCATCGCCATTAAACCGACTTTCATCTTGTTATCTCCACAATGGGTTGTCCCCTGTTATTCTGGCAGCGAATAAGCAAAGCGGAAACTGTTTCAGGTCAAAGTGACGTGAAGATCCCATTTCAGTCTGAGACTGGCGGCGTTACTGGCGGGAATACCGCAGCAGTTTTTCGATGTAATCGCGCAGCAGGCGCACATTGTCATTGTCTGCATCGGCCACGTTGTCCATGGCGGTGTCAATCGTGGTGGTCATTTCCAGATGTTGTTGCGGATCCAGTTTGCGAACCCGTTCGGTCACGACAATTTCAGCGCCTCAATCTGCGCTACCTGCTCTTTCGCTGTCGCCTCTTTTTCAGCCAGCTTAACCAGTAACTCAGCAATCAGGTTTTTCATGCTGTAGTCTCAGCGGTGAAGAAAAGCTGAAATTATCACCACGCCGGCTAAAAAAACAGAGGGAAAATCGCTTTTTTTCAGCGAGTTAGCCTGAACCGCTGCGCTTTTCACGGCGACTTCCGGCTAACCTTGCAGGCGAAACGTTTTGCGGGCAAATATCACCGCTGTTAAACGTTTCGCCTGCTAGCATTCAACAGGCAGGGCTTAGCGGGGATCGACAAATCCACGGCCTGGCCCGCCGCCAGGTCCGCCCCAGCCACCACCTCCTCCACCGCCGCCGCCGCCAGGAGGCGGGAAAAGACATCCACTTAATGCAGTCACTAATGCCACAACGGCAGCCAGCTTAACAATTCGTACCATATTTACCTCAGGGTGATGAAATCGGGCTGAGTGTATGAAGCCACCCGCATGGCGACAAGTGGGATTCCTCCGCATCCGGCCGCTATTCATCTTTGCTGACCAGGCTTAACGTTTTACAGTCATTAAGCTGCCACATTCTCAACACTACGGCCCGCATTCGGGGCAAACTATTTGTGCAAATCGGGATGGAGAACGCTTTACAGCCTGAACAATTTTGCGCATTGTGAACGCATTACATTTACAGGATACAACCATGACTCTCTCACAGGCTGCTTTTAGTGACATCCTCTCCCGGCGCGACTGGGAAAATCCGGTCGTGACCTCGCTGCATCGGCTGGATGCGCACCCGCCTTTTGCCAGCTGGCGGGATGAAGCGGCGGCGCGTGATGACACGCCCTCGGTGTCACTACAGAGCCTGAATGGGGAGTGGGGTTTCAGTTACTTTGCGCAGCCTGAGGCGGTCCCGGCCAGCTGGTTACTGAAGGATCTGCCGGATGCCAGTACGATTCCGGTGCCGGCAAACTGGCAGATGCACGGCTTTGATGCGCCCATTTACACCAACGTGCAGTATCCGATTCCGGTCAATCCCCCGTTTGTACCTAAAGAGAATCCGACAGGATGTTACTCGCTCACATTCAGCACGGACGCCGCCTGGCGCACTTCCGGGCAGACACGCATCATTTTTGACGGCGTCAATTCAGCCTTTCATCTGTGGTGCAATGGACAGTGGATAGGCTACTCTCAGGACAGCCGTCTGCCCGCCGAATTCGACCTGAGCCCTTATCTGCGACCGGGCAAAAACCGGCTGGCGGTGATGGTGCTGCGCTGGAGCGACGGCAGCTATCTGGAAGATCAGGATATGTGGCGGATGAGCGGCATTTTCCGCGATGTCACATTACTGCATAAACCCCAGGTGCATCTGGCTGACGTGCAGCTGGAAACCCGGCTCAGCCCGGAATATTACCGTGCCGAGTTGCGCACCCAGGTCCGCGTTGCCTTGCCGCCAGACCTCACCTCGGGTTATCAGCTGCGCCTGACGCTGTGGCAGGGTAAACAGCAGGTTGCGCAGTGTCAGCAGCCGCTGGGCAGCGCCATTATTGACGAACGGGGCCACTATCCTGAACGCGCCCTGCTCAGCCTGCCGGTGGAACGGCCCGCGTTGTGGAGCGCCGAAACCCCACACCTCTATCGCGCCACGCTGGCGCTGCTGGATGGGGATCAGCAGCTGATCGAGGTGGAAGCGTATGATGTCGGCTTCCGTCAGGTAACTATCGATAACGGCCTGCTCTGTCTCAACGGCAAACCGCTGCTGATCCGTGGCACAAACCGCCACGAACACCATCCGGAGCGCGGTCAGGTGGTGGATGAGGCAACGATGCGCCGCGACATTGAGCTGATGAAACAGCACAATTTCAATGCGGTGCGCTGTTCGCACTACCCTAATCATCCGCTCTGGTATCGGCTGTGCGACCAGTATGGGCTTTATGTGGTGGATGAAGCGAATATCGAAACCCACGGCATGCAGCCGATGAACCGGCTCTCCGACGATCCCCGCTGGTTCGCTGCCTGTAGCGAACGCGTGACGCGTATGGTGCAGCGCGATCGTAATCACTGCAGCATTATTATCTGGTCGCTGGGCAATGAGTCGGGACATGGCGCAACACACGATGCGCTCTACCGCTGGGTGAAAAGCAGTGATCCTACCCGTCCGGTTCAGTATGAAGGCGGCGGTGCGGATACCGCCGCGACCGATATCATCTGCCCGATGTATGCCAGAGTCGATGAAGATCAGCCGTTCCCGGCGGTGCCGAAGTGGTCGCTGAAAAAGTGGATCGGTCTGCCGGGCGAAACCCGTCCGCTGATCCTGTGTGAGTACGCGCATGCAATGGGCAACAGCTTTGGCGGTTTCGCTAAGTACTGGGAGGCATTCCGCCAGTTTCCGCGTCTGCAGGGTGGCTTCGTCTGGGACTGGGTTGATCAGAGCCTGACCCGATATGACGATCAGGGTCAGCCCTGGCAGGCCTACGGTGGCGATTTTGGCGATAAGCCCAACGATCGCCAGTTCTGTATGAACGGGCTGGTGTTTGCCGATCGCACGCCGCATCCGGCGCTGTATGAGGCGCAGCGCGCCCAGCAGTTCTGGCAGTTCAGGGTCGATCCCGGCGACCCGCTGAGCTTTATGGTCAGCAGCGACTACTTATTCCGTCACAGTGACAATGAAGTGCTGCGCTGGCGCATTGAGCAGGAAGGCCAGGTGGTGACGGAAGGTGAAGTCATACTGGATATTACAGCCCAGGGAGAGCAGCGGATCACCCTGCCGTCACCGCCCGCCTTACAGGGCGAATGCTGGCTTAACGTTGCGGTTCATCAGATTCAACCGACCCGCTGGAGTGCTGCTGACTGGCGTGTCGCCTGGCATCAGTGGGCGCTGTCTTCGCTACTGATGCTGCCCCCGCTGCCGGAAACCGCTGAAGCACCTGTCCTTCATAATGACGCCAGTGAGATTGTCGTGACTCACCAGCAACAGCGCTGGCATTTTTCACGCCACAGCGGTGAACTGACGCAGTGGTTCGTCAATGAGACACCGACGCTGCTCTCGCCGCTTCAGGACTGCTTCATTCGCGCGCCGCTGGACAACGATATCGGCACCAGCGAAGCGGAACGGGTTGATCCTAATGCCTGGGTTGAGCGCTGGAAAGCGGCGGGTTATGACCAGATGAGCAGCCAGCTGGTGTCGATTACGGCGAATGCGTTGTCGCAGGCGGTACAGATTGAAACGCTGCACAGCTGGCTCGCCAGTGGCCAGCTCGCCTTTATCAGCCGTAAACGGTATCTGATCAATGCGCAGGGTGAGTTGCAGCTGCAGCTTTCCGTTGAGCAGTCGCGCGGATTACCGCCGCCAGCTCGTATCGGCTTGCGCTGCAAACTGGCGCACATCCCGCAGCAGGTAAGCTGGCTCGGTCTGGGACCGCATGAAAACTATCCCGATCGCCAGCTGGCCGCGCAGTTCTCACGCTGGCAACTGCCGCTGGATCAGCTTTCAACGCCCTACGTTTTCCCCGGTGAGAATGGTCTGCGTGGCGGCACCCGCCAGCTCAACAGCGGCAGCTGGCAGGTCAGCGGCGATTTTGCTTTCTCACTGAGTCGCTTCAGTCTGGAACAGCTGCGTGAGGCATCCCACCGCCACCTTCTGTGTCCGGAGGCGGGCTGCTGGCTGCACCTGGATGCCTTCCATATGGGCGTCGGCGGCGATGACTCCTGGAGCCCCAGCGTCAGTCCTGAGTTTTTGCTGACTCAGCAGCGCTGGCAGGCTGAACTGACAATTTGTCAGCCGACGCGGGCAGTACAGTCTTCGGACGCCGGTAAAAGCGTTTCAGAAACAGCACGTTAATCAGCACCACAACAGCGGTGGCACAAAAGACCCAGCGGAAACCTGCCACCGCGGATACCGCTGCGCCCAGTAATGGGCCAGCAACATTGCCAAGATACATAAACGACTGGTTATAACCGAAGATCCGGCCGGTGATATTGTCGCGCGAGTGACGCACCAGCAGGGTCTGCACCGCAGGCATCATCGCGCCATCGGCAAAGCCCAGCAGAAAACGTAAGATGCCCAGCTGCGTGGCACTGGTGACAAAAGACATGGCGATAAACAGCAGCAGCGAAATAACCATCGTGGCCAGCAGGATACGCTGCGTACCGATGCGATCACCAAGTCGTCCCAGCCGTGGCGCGGCCATCAGCGCAGAGACGCCGGGCAGTGCCGCAATCACGCCACTGAGAAACGCGATATTCTCTGCGGTGGGCGCCAGCTCGCGCACAAACAACGTCAGGATCGGGTTCACCGATCCGTTGCACATCTGGATCACCATGGTGGTGAAAAACAGGCAGAGCATCAGCTTTGGGTTATCCAGCGAGCGGAAAACCTCACGTCCGCTGAGCTTCTCTTTTTTACTGACCGGGGTGTAACCGGTCTCTTTAATCAGGAACAGCGTCACAATAAAGCTGACCATCAGCAGCGCCGCGGTGACGATAAATACCGTGCGCAGACCGACCCAGTCATCCAGCAGCCCACCCAGCATCGGCCCCAGAATCACACCGCCAATCTGTCCGGTGGAGACACAGCTCAGCGCCCAGCCGCTGCGTTCACGCGGCACCTGAGCCGCCACCAGCGCCATCGCGTTGGGGATATAGCCGGAGGTCAGCCCCATCAGGGCGCGCAGCAGTAGTAACTGCCAGGCTTCGGTGATAAAAGCCTGCAGCAGGATCACCACGCCCATTCCAGACGCAGCGCGCAGCAGCATCAGTTTACGCCCTTTGCGATCGGCCAGACTGCCCCACAGCGGGGCGACCGCCGCCGAAACCACGAAGGTGATACTGAAGGTGAGCCCCGACCAGAGACTCAGGGACTCGCCTCCGGTGACGCCAAGCTGCTCAAGGTAGAGCGGCAGAAACGGGATAATCTGGCTGATGGCCAGGCCAGTAAAAAAACAGCCAAACCAGACTGAGATCAGGTTTATCTTCCAGGGTTCAATAGTGCGTGGCATGAGCAGATAATTCAAAGAGAGGGAGTACTTAGTTTAACGCGACGATTCTCAACGTGACCGACATAACATGGCACAAATGGCAAAAGACCAGATTCCTCTTGATTCAGCGCAATTACCCGCGAAAATTTTCTCTGACCAGTGGTTTACAGCGTGAATCCCGTAGCCGCTGGCCTGCCCTGGCCCCCTCTTCCGCAACCATGCCTCATCAATATGGAAAAATATGTCATTCTGTTACTGACAACGATTCACGCCGCTTCTATGTTTAAAAAATCGCCAGTCGTGGCGATATGACGATCATTCTGCCTGGCGCGACGTCCTCCGCTAAAAAACGGTCCAGACCATCCGGCTACGCTGAGGCAGTTCAGCTTATGACATGCATAGATACCCTTACACCTGCGTAAGGGTCGGAGTAGTGTTTCAGCGGAGGTAAGGAAATGAGAGTGCAAACGAACAGTGCCAGCCGCGCTATCAGTGACTATTTCAACAGCCCGAACTGGCGAACACCGCCAGAGTCCGATCTGCTGGCGGTTATTCTGCGTGAAATTATGGAGGCGGGAGAACCCGCGACCAGTAAGGTACTGATTGCGCGGGTGATCGACAAACTGGAAGTCGAAGGCGATGAGGCGCAGTTGCAGCGGTATCGCACCCTGCTGGCACAGCTCATCGACACGCAACCGGAGGTGTAAAGCGGCGGTTTATTTCACCCAGCGAAGTTTATCCGCTTCGCTGACGCTGGCCCGTCCGCTGCTGCGCTGAAACAGGCAGAGCTCCCGACCACGCCTGTTTTTCATATGCTGCTGGGGATAGCGCCCCTCCAGCAACAGTGCGCTGTTACCTGTGTTGTCGTCATACTCAATCGGCTCGCCCAGCACCTTTACTTTGCTCAGGTGGCTGGCGTTAATACACGCCTGCGTCATGATCTGACGGCTCTTCTGCCATGCCTCTTCACTGGACGCCTGTGCCAGTGTGCTGCTGAGTAACAACGTGGGCAGCAGTGCCCCTATGCATTTCATCTTCTCCGCTCCTGTTCCGGCCCGAAGGCGCTAAAAAAATTCCCGCCGGGGCGGGAATAAACAAGACGAGCACTATTTATTGTGTGACGAGGACGTTTCTTAAACGCGCTGCTATCCTCGCCTGCCGTTATGACAAGCCAATGACAGACCGGCCGTCAGCCACAATAAACTGAGCTGATATTGCCATTTTTGTCGGCCAGGAAGTTAAGCCGGTTGAGGTTGAAGTCCATGGTGACCGCAGAATTATAGGGGATTGGACGCACCTGCTGTTCAAAGTGTTGACCCTGAAGCACAGTTAACGGTTTGCCGACATAGTTCTGAAACTGAGAGGCACCACAGCGGTCGGCTTCAGGATCCTGCGGCATGCTGGCGGTGTCCGGTTTACTGGCAGACTGACAGGCGGTTAATGTAAACAGACCCACTACCAGCAGCCCTTTTCCATAAAATTTCACGTTTGTTCTCCTGTTGGACGTGTAAAACCTGCCTCAAGAGTAGCAAAGCGCGCCTGCTGACCAGAAGCCGGAAAAGGTAAAGTTGTTACAGTGAGCGCAGATCAAGGTGTCACGCAGGGTCATTTTTTAAGATTAATCGCACTCACTGCCTAAAAAAAGCACAGTGAACCGCTACACTATCTTAAGACTATTCTTAGCCCTGTGGAGGTCATGATGGAACTGATTATTTTTGTTGTCTGCGCAATGCTGATGACCGTCGTGGCGGTCAAAGTCCGTTAAACTGGCTCAGCCTGATTCTGCGTTGTTCTTTCCAGAAGCGTACTGAATGCAGCCAGCGGCATCGGCCGACCGAGGAAGTAGCCTTGCCCCTCTTCGCACGAGAGCTGTTTCAGCTGGTTCAGCTGCGCTTCTGTCTCAATTCCCTCCGCCGTGATCGTCAGGGCGAAGGCACGTGCCAGCGCAATAATGCCCGCCACAACCGATTGCGCCTGCTGTGACTCCGGGAAATCTTTCATCCAGGAGCGGTCAATCTTCAGACCGTTAAACGGGAAGGTCTTCAGGTAGCCCAGCGCGGCATAGCCGGTGCCAAAATCGTCAACGGTTAACCTCACCCCCAGCGACCGTAAGCCCTGCATCACCGCCAGCGCATGCTGTGGATGTTCAAAGGTGACATTCTCCGTGATCTCCAGCTCCAGCCTTGTCGCTGGCAGACCACTTTTCGCCAGCGCATCTGCCACCCGTTGCACCAGATCGCTGGTGCGAAACTCCATCGGCGAAATATTGACTGACACATAGCGATCGCCGCCCCAGCCCAGCGCATCCTGGCAGGCGCGCATCAGAACCCAGTCGCTTATGGGGGCGATCAGACCGCTCTCTTCCGCCAGCGGAATAAAGTGGTCAGGCGTAATCCACTGATCCGGGGCAATCTGCCAGCGAATCAGCGCTTCAGCGCCGGCCAGCTGACCGGTGAGCAGCTGATAACGGGGCTGATAGTGCAGACGAAATTCGTTGTTAGTCAGCGCTTTCTCAATGCGCCGCGCCATTTCACGCTTATCTTCGCGCTGGCTCGCCATTTCATTGGCGTACCAGACCCACTGATTGCGTCCCGCATCGCGTGCTTCATTCAGTGCGATATCCGCCATCTGCAGCAGCGCTTCCGGATGGCTGGCATCCTGCGGCGCAGAGGCAATGCCCATGCTGGTGGTGAGATAATGAACATGCTGGCCGGTGCTGACTGGCTGCTGAACTTCATGCACCAGCTGAGCACAACGCTGATCGATCCGCTCACGATTCGTTTCCCGCAACACGAGGACAAATTCATCTCCGCTCAGCCGCGCCACCAGCTCCTGCGGGCCGATACAGTGCTTCAGACGCTGCGCTATCTGGCTCAGTACCTCATCGCCCGCCGCATGGCCCCAGGTTTCATTGATTGGCCGGAACTGATCGAGATCGAGGGTAATCAGCGTCAGTGGCGCAGCGCCATCAGGCAGCGCAAGGTGCAGCGTCAGAAACTCCAGCAGCTGCACGCGGTTCGACAGACCGGTTAAAACGTCGTGACGTGACAGAAACTGAATGCGTGCCTCCGCTTCCATGCCCTGGGTAATGTCCGATACCGTGCCGCGAAACCCGATACGTCGCGCATCATGCCAGATGGTTTTCGCCACCAGCTGACCGATGCGGCGGTGACCCTGTGCGGACATAAACTGACAGCGCAGCGGCATCTGTTGCTCTTCCGCCGCCTGCTGCCGCAGCCAGGCGACCAGCGAATGGCTGGGATGGGTCAGCAGGTGATCGATGTGACGTCCCAGCCAGTGTGTGATGTCGTGGCCGGTAAGGGTATAAAAACGTGCTGACAGATAGATCAGACGGCCCTCTTCATCCGTTTCCCAGATCCAGTCTGAAGCCGCCTCAGCGAGATCGCGAAACCGCGCTTCACTGCTGGCAAGCTCCTGCTGACTGATTGCCAGCATGGCAAAGCGGCGGTCTGAGAGAATCGCATTGGAGAGTGCATGACGGCTGACGCGATAGGTGATGAGACCGATGATGATCGCGGTCAGCAGCAGCAGTGGCAGCAGCAACCCGATCAGGTCCATGCCCGGCATTTTTGACGTCCAGCGCAGCACAATCGGCTCGCCGCCTGGCAACGGAAGTACCATTCGCGGTTCATGCAGGCCATCCTCCTGACTGGCGGGCAGGCGCAGTTCGCGCACATCCAGTGTCGCGCCCAGCGCCTGTAATTTGGCGGGCGTGAACAGATTCACGAACACCATGATTGACGCAGGCCCTGCCATGGGTGGCAGGTTCGGCAGTTTACCGCTGCTGATAGGTGCGGCCACCACAATCGCGGGCAGATGATTGATCAGTGCATTACGGGTCATTGCTTTATTATTGAGCTGACGCGCTGCCGCAATAAGCACAGGTGTCTCATTACCCAGCCAGGCTTCCAGTGGCGTATCCGCCATCTGCCCATTAATCACGCTATAAGTGGTGTGACCTTTGCCGTCGACCACGAACACGCCTTCATAGTGATACTCTTCGTAAAGACCCGGTCCGAAGTTCTCTTCGTCAAACGCCCAGTTCCTGTTCACCCTGACATGGAGATTGCGCCAGGCCTCTCTCCAGAAGGCATAATCCCGGATATCGGTGACCATCGCCTCCTGACGATTTTGCCACGTCTGCTGCATCAGCATGCGGTCATGCTCAACCGATGCGCTGTTCTGACGCTGCGCAATTATCAGCACCATCAGCATCGAGAGCACCAGCACACCAGACAGCAGCAGCGAAAGCGTACGCAGGCTGCGCCGCGTAAAGCGGACAGTGCGATCTTCAGCGGCATGTCTGAATGGCGGCGACGGCGGTGCCGGAGGGTTAAAAGTCATTAAGAGTGCTCACTACAAAGCCAGGGGTTAAGATCACAGGCCTGCAATACAACATGCGTTGCTGGCCAGATTAGTTTCATCCGTTATCGGCCCGGGTGCTCCGGTGTTTAGTCTGCGGCTAACATTTTGCGCTTAAATAATGTGTAACAGGCTCACTCGACAGCGATCGGGTGCATTGCTACTATGCGCTTACCTTCGCTGGCTGAGTCGCCTATGAACACCAATTCCGACAGAGTGACCCTGACGCTGTTCTACGTCGGCAGCTTTGTGGTCTATTACCTGGTTACCATGCTGATCACGCTGTTCCCTAATTACAGCGTGCTGCGTAATGACGGCCTGCTGGTGCCCGTACTCTGCCTGTTTGAATTTGCTGTTATCTATCCGCTTTATCGCTTTTACTGCCAGCGCCGCACCGATTTGCCGTTGGGTGAACTTTATACGCTGCAAACCCTGCTGTTTACCGGTGCGCTGTTTGTGCTGATGGCGGCACAGATGCAGTTCATGCAGCCGGAAGGCTGGCTGGTGATGCAGGCCCAGCAGGGACGCAATTCGCTGTTGATCCTGCTGCTGACCGCCGTACTGCTGGCGCCGGTGTTTGAAGAAGTTCTGTTCCGCGGTTTCCTGTTACAGGGTTTTCTGCTGTGGGCGCCGCGCAGCCGTTTTGCCTGCATGCTGCTGACCTCACTGCTGTTTGCGGTGATGCATACACAGTATGTGCACTGGCAGACCCTTATCGCTCTGACGCTGTTTTCACTGCTACTCTGCTATGCGCGACTGCGGAGTAACAGTCTGGCGCTGCCCATTTTCCTGCACACACTGAATAACCTGATTGCACTGCTGCCCGCCTGGTATTTCGCTGGCTGATTCCTCGCCTGCGTCCTCGTCTTACCCAGCCCTCATCCTGCCGCAGACCGCTGCTGGCAGGTCATAGCTCACACTGACAATGTCGCCCCGTCACGTTTGTCTATACTGGATGTTAAAAAGGGATAAAAAGCACCACAGTCCGGACCACCAGACCGTGTAAAGGAGAGGATCTATGTTGATAGGATTTGTGTTGTTAGTGAGCGCGTGTGGCTACGATGCCTGCGAAGCGCTGCCGGTCTCGGAGCGCATCTATCCGACGAAGGTAGACTGTGAAACGATGGCAAACCGTATTCATAAAGTCAGACCGAATGTGGTTCTGCTTTGTGGTGAGGTCCATCGCTGATTCAGCGACCCAATCTAATAAAGCAGGGCTGCAACATTGCAAGCTGGCGCTTTAGCGTACAAAATATAAGCTGTTGTTACCCATTATCGTTGTGAATCCCATGAAAACATCACGCCCCCGTCGTCCTGGTGGACGCTGGGTTTACTATCTTTTGTATGATGGCATTCTGTGGCCCTGCCCCGTCCGATGGGAGTGGGAGAGCAGCTATGGCGGCTGGTTGCCATTTTACTACACGCCAACCTTTGAGTTTGTGGTGGGCGACCCGCGTAAGGCTTATCGCATCGCGCGCAGCGACGTGCGGACTAAACGGCGCGAGGATGCCTTCGTCTGAGGACGTTTATCGCCACGGCAGCCATGAGGCGGTGAGCAGAAAATGAACCGCTTCCAGTACGATAATTACCATCACTAATATGCCCAGCGAGTGGCGACTCATCCACTTCATCTGCTCAGGCCCAGATCATGGCAGCCCAGCGTATCAGCAGCAGCGCGCCGCAAATGCACAACAGAACCAGCACCATCTTCCAGTACTTTTTAGCCGCCCGGTATCTTGTCATACCGATTTCCTCTGGTCAGAAAGCGAAGATGCGCCAGAAGGCGCATCTGTTCCGGTCAGCAACAGGACCGGGAGGCTTAGCATAACGTCCGGGCCACTAAAAGGCGACCCGTTGCCGGCATCAGTTGTTCAGGGTGTAATCCAGCGTAATTTCCGCGTTCAGTACCTGAGAAACCGGGCAGCCCGCTTTGGCTTTGTTGATGATTTCGTCGAAGGCCGACTCATCAATGCCCGGCAGGGAGATGGTGCTGGTCAGCGCCACTTTGGTGATGGCAAAGCCGTCGCCTTTTTTATCCAGCGACACGTCCGCCGTCGTGTCAATGCTTTCCGGCGTATGGCCCGCATTGCCCAGCATCAGCGACAGTGCCATGGAGAAACAGGCCGCATGCGCTGCACCAATCAGCTCTTCCGGGTTAGTGCCTTTGCTGCCTTCGAAACGGGTATTAAAGCCATAAGGCTGCTGGCTCAGCACGCCGCTCTCGGTGCTGACGGTGCCTTTGCCTTTGATATCGCCTTCCCAGTGCGCCGAACCTTTCTTATGAATGGTCATGTCATTCCTCCTGTTGGTAAAGAAGCTAAGTATAGACAATGCATTCATTTTCGCAGGCTAACTCACTGCGCGGGGACGTGAGGCGGTGCTCTGTGGTGCCAGCAGCGCCTCCGTCTGCACCAGCGAATCGCGGGTAATTTCACTTATCGATTTTGCGCCGGTCAGCGTCATGGCCACGCGCATCTCCTTCTCAATCAGGTTCAGCAGGTTTTCCACGCCGCGCTGTCCATGGGTCGCCAGCGCATAGATAAACGCCCGTCCCAGCAGCACGCTGTCTGCGCCCAGCGCAATCATCCGCACCACATCCAGCCCGTTGCGAATGCCGCTGTCTGCCAGAATAGTGATGTCACCTTTGACCGCATCGGCAATCGCTGGCAGCGCACGCGCCGAGGAGAGCACGCCATCCAGCTGGCGTCCGCCGTGATTCGAGACCACGATGCCATCCGCGCCAAAGCGTACCGCGTCGCGTGCATCTTCCGGATCGAGAATGCCTTTGATCACCATTGGCCCGTCCCAGAACTCGCGGATCCACTCCAGATCTTTCCAGCTGATTGAGGGATCAAAGTTGTTTGCCAGCCAGCCAATATAATCTTCCAGCCCGGTCGGCTTGCCGAGATAGGCAGAGATGTTCCCCAGATCGTGCGGACGGCCCTGCAGACCCACATCCAGCGCCCACTGTGGATGCGTGACCGCCTGCCAGTAACGACGCAGCGCCGCGTGATGACCGCTCATCCCGGAGTGCGCATCACGATAGCGCGCACCCGGCGTCGGCATATCCACGGTAAACACCAGCGTTGAGCAACCGGCGGCTTTGGCCCGCTCCAGCGCATTGCGCATGAAGCCGCGGTCACGCAGCACGTAAAGCTGAAACCACATCGGGCGGTTGATCTGCGGAGCCACCTCTTCAATCGGGCAGACCGAGACCGTCGACAGGGTAAACGGAATGCCTTTCAGGGCTGCCGCACGCGCCGCCTGCACTTCTCCCCGGCGGGCATACATGCCGCACAGGCCGACCGGTGCCAGCGCAACCGGCATCGACAGAGTTTCATTGAATAGTCTGGTTTCAAGGCTCAGTTCCGACATGTTCTTCAGGATGCGCTGGCGCAGCGCCACATCCGACAGATCTTCCACGTTGCGACGCAGGGTGTGCTCGGCATACGCCCCGCCATCAAGATAGTGAAACAGGAACGGCGGCAGGATGCGTTGCGCGGCGGCGCGATAGTCACTGGCAGCTGAAATAATCATCAGTCAGATTCCTTTGGGTTGCGTGTGTCGTTATCCGGTAAGCGGGTGATGCGCGCCTGGCGCGCTTCATCTTCATGGAGGCTTTTCATGGTGGCGTGGACAAACCCCAGATGCTGCATCGCGGCCTGACGGGCCGCTTCAGCATCGCCCGCGAGAATCGCATCAAGCAGCGCCTGATGCTGCTCCGTCAGGCGGGCAAAAATCGCGGGCTGGGTATACATGCGCTGACGGCTCTGCATCACCGACGACTGCAGCAGCTCGAAAAATCCGCGCATGGTCTGCAGCAGCACCACATTGTGCGACGCTTCGGCAATCGCCAGATGGAAGCGCACATCTGCCTGGGCAGCGAGGTCGGGATCGTCACTCTCTTTCAGCTTCAGGGTGGCGTCAAAGGCGTACTGCAGCTTCTCTTTGTCGGCGTCGGTGGCGCGCAGTGCTGCATGCCAGGCAGTACTGGCCTCAATGGCATGGCGCGCTTCCAGAATGTCGCAGCGGTAGTCGGGATCGTCGCGCAGCAGCTGGCGAATCGGTTCGACAATGCGCTGTTCCGACCAGGGTGCCAGCTGCTGACGAATCCAGGTGCCGCCGCCGCGCCGGCTAATCAGCATGCCGCTGCTGATCAGCTGCTGCATCGCTTCACGAAGCGAGGAACGTGAGACGCCGAGTTCTGCAGAGAGCTGGCGCTCGGCGGGCAGGCGCATGCCTGGTTCGAGCTGATGTTCGGTGATATAGGCCCGCAGGCGTGTTACCAGCGTATCGGCAGTGTTGCTCATGGGATCATCCAGGGGAAGACGTAGGCCTGAAGCGTGGTAATCATCCCCACCATACAGGTGAAAATCAGGCTGTGTTTAACCGTAAACCGGAACAGGTCGGACTCTTTTCCCACCAGCCCGACTGCAGCGCAGGCGATGGCGATCGACTGCGGCGAGATCATCTTACCTGTCACACCGCCGGTAGTATTAGCCGCCACCAGCAGAACATCGGAAACGCCGATCTGCTGGGCGGTAGTCGCCTGTAACGCAGCAAACAGCGCATTCGATGAGGTATCAGATCCGGTCAGGAAGACGCCCAGCCAGCCCAGGAACGGCGAGAAGAAGGTAAACGCGTGGCCGGTGTGCGCCAGCGCCAGAGCAAGCGTGGCAGAGAGACCGGAGTAGTTGGAGATAAACGCAAAGGCCAGCACCATCCCGATAGAGTAGATCGGCAGCGCCAGCTCTTTCAGCGTTTCACCAAAGGTCTGCAGCGCCGCCTTTGGCTTCATGCGCAGGAACAGCATCGCCATAATCGCCGCAATTAAAATGGCGGTGCCGGTGGCGGAAACCAGATCCAGCTTAAAAATCGCCGGATAAGGGGTTGCACTGCCGACTACGGGCGGCATCCGCGCCACCAGCTCATTCAGCATCGGAACCGGCACAGCCAGCACCCACTCATAGAGTGCACCACCTTTGGCGAACAGCGCCTTAAACGGTGGGATACTCCAGAGCGTGACGGTGGCCGTGAGAAACAGGAACGGCATCCAGGCGCGAATCACCTGCCGCAGCCGATACTTCAGTGGCGGTTGCAGCACATCGCCGTGCTTCACCTCTGCATCGGCAAAACGGAAGATGCGCACCGGCTTCCAGACCCGCAGAAACAGCGTCAGCGAAATCAGCGAGGCGAGCGACGAGATAATATCGGGCAGCTCCGGCCCCAGGAAGTTGGAGCTGAGGAACTGGGCAATGGCAAAGGATCCACCCGCCACAACGACCGCTGGCCAGGTCTCTTTCACGCCGCGCCACCCATCCATAATCGCCATAATCCAGAACAGCACAATCAGGGTCAGCAGCGGCAACTGGCGTCCGGCCATCTGGCCGATAGCGAAGCTATCCAGACCGGTGACCTGACCCGCCACGATAATCGGAATGCCCATTGCGCCAAACGCGACCGGCGCGGTGTTCACAATCAGGCAGAGCCCGGCGGCGTAGAGCGGATTAAAGCCCAGCCCCACCAGCAGCGCCGCGGTAATCGCCACCGGCGCACCAAAGCCCGCCGCGCCCTCCAGGAAGGCCCCGAACGAGAAGCCGACAATCAGCATCTGCAGACGCTGATCGGGAGTAATTGAGAGGATAGAGGCACGGATAATATCGAACTGGCCGGTTTTGACCGAGATTTTGTAGACGAAGACGGCGGCGACAATAATCCAGGCAATCGGCCACAGCCCATAGAGAAAGCCGTACACCACGGCGGCCAGCGCCTGGGCAACGGGCATCTGATAGAGAAACAGCGCCACCAGCAACGCCAGCACCACGGTGGTGGTGGCGGCCAGAAAGCCTTTCATCTTCAGCTTAATCAGTGCAAAGAAGAAAAACAGAATCGGGATCAGCGCGACCAGGCTTGAAAGCCAGATATTACCCAGCGGATCGTAGTTTTGTTGCCAGATCTGCATGCCAGTATCTCCAGAGGAAAAGGTGATGTGACATGCAGCTGCAGCACTGTATGCCATCTGCCCCCGGATTGGTCAGACCAAACCGCTGTATCGGGGCTTATGGCAACAGATAGTTAATGCATTGTTAATTTATGGCAACAGAAGTTGGGCGAATTTTCCCGGAGTGTGAACCAGAGAAAAATATTGCCAGAATTGGTCGGACCAAAATCAGCCATTTGTCTCCGGGAAGGCGTGCTGATAGCTGTGCGGATGAAAACGCAGATTAAGCACAATCAGCAGCAGCGTGACCGTCGCCTGCAGAATCCATACGCTGGTGAAATTGACAGGGAGCGCATGCAGCTGACCGGCGATAAACGGCATGCTGCCCGCAATAATAAAGCCGATGCCCTGCATAAAGGCCACCAGCCGCGCGCCAGCCTGGGGCTGCTCCAGATGATCCAGCGCCAGCACCAGTGCCAGCGGAAACGCCCCGCCCAGCCCGAAGCCCGCCATCCTGCTTTTTCCTGCGAGATCGTTGCCTTTCCACAACACGGCCTGCTGCACTCGCAGGTTGATGGCCTGATGCGTGAGGCGATGCAGCACGGCGTTGAGTATGTCGTCGGCGGGCTGGATCCCACTAGCGTGGATGGCGCGATGGTATGCCAGTTCCACATCTGCAGGCGGCGGGCATCAAAGTGATGACCGGTACCGACAGCGTGATCGATCACTGGTCTCCGTTTGGCATTGGCAGCATGCTGGAAAAAGCGAATCTCTATGCGCAGCTCTATTGTGGTTCGGACGCGTTCTCGCTGTCGCGGGTCACAGACGATCGCCTGCCGCTCTCTGCTCAGGGCGAACGTCAGTGGCCTGCGCCGGGCGATGATGCGAGCATGATGCTGGTAGCAGCGAGCTGTTCCGCTGAAGCCGTGGCGCGCATTTCATCGGTAGTGGCGACCTTTTCACACTTTAAACCAGTATTTGCGCTGGCCCCGGCCTGAAACAGCAGGGCTCCGGACAAAAACGCCGGGAGCGTTTTTGAACAACGCAACGCGTTGGCCCGGCTACGGGCGCACCTCAGGGATGAGGTGCGTAATCACCCGTACTGAGCCTTCTCAGCAAATGCGGAGAGATCGCGCCTGCTCAGGGAAACCGGTCAGATCGAAAAGGCACTTAAGCCATCCATGGCCGCTCGGCCCGCGCCAACCGGGCAGCGGGACGTTTTTCTCTTCTGACCGGCTTCCCTGCGCTTTAAGCTTGTTTATTGCTGATAGATTCTCAGTGCCCGTGGTTTACCAGCAGCGACCTTACTGCTCAAACCTGTCCCTGATACGCCCCTCAAAAACAACAGAGCCTCCACACGGGAGGCTCTGCATTTACCTGAGCGGAGTGCGGGTTACGCGCTTTTGGCCCATTGTTCATTCGACATTAATTCCATTGCCAGCGCGTATAAGCGACGATCTTCCTGATCACAGGGCTCATCTTCCGCATAACAGCCGATCATGGATGCGATTTTATCCGCAGATAAACTCTCGCCATGAACATGCAGTGTCAGTACGGCGCGGCCTACTATTTTAAGCACATTTTCATGTGGTCCCTGGATGCTATTACTCAATGTAAATACCCTCTACCGGTCGTTGTACCAGGAATATGGCGCGATAAATATAAAGCAATTAGATCAGGATTTTTATCGGCAACAGTGGTGATATTTTTTAATGATTAATTCTATTACTGGAGATTTAATTGAGGATTTATCTGATTAACAATGAAATATTTTTTTAAAAACGGTTACTTATAAAATAATTACTGGTATTAACCGATTGTCACTCTGGGACAACCACGTTAAGCCGGCGTTAATCTATAAAAATAAACCACCTTTTTTTAGTAAACTTCAGCTTATTCCTAAGCGCACCGGCAGATTTAGTTTCATACCGCTAACCATCGAGGTTCCCGTTGCTGTCAGGCGTGCTTTCTGCCAGACTTGCCCCGCAATAATGCCCTACACTTTCAGCCTCAGAGGCCGCGCCCGTGACCGCTTTTTCTACCCTCAATTCGCTTCCCGACAGCCAGCTCGATAACCTGCGCGAGATGGGCTACACCAGCATGACGCCCGTGCAGGCCGCTACGCTGCCCGCCATTCTGCAGGGACGCGACGTGCGCGCGCAGGCGAAAACCGGCAGCGGTAAAACGGCTGCCTTTGGTATTGGTTTACTGCACCATATCGACAGTACCCGCTTTCAGACTCAGGCATTAATCCTCTGTCCGACCCGAGAACTGGCGGATCAGGTGGGTAATGTGCTGCGCCAGCTGGCGCGCTTCACCCGCAACATCAAAGTGCTCACCCTGTGTGGCGGACAGCCAATGAGCGCACAGCGTGACTCGCTGGTGCATCCACCGCATATCGTGGTCGGCACGCCGGGTCGTATCCTCGATCACATCAACCGCGAAAACCTCAAGCTGGACCAGCTCAGCACGCTGGTGCTGGATGAGGCGGATCGGATGCTGGAGATGGGCTTCCTCAATGATATGGAAACGATTATTGAAGCGACGCCCACCTCGCGTCAGACGCTGCTTTTTTCCGCTACCTGGCCCGACGGCATCACCGCTATCAGCACCCGCTTTCAGCGTGATGCGCTGAGCGTTGTCACTGAAGATGTCAGCGAACTGCCGTCAATCGACCAGCAATTCTTTGAAGCCAGCCACAATGAAAAACTGGGCCTGCTGATAGCCCTGCTCAGCGATCGTCAGCCTTCATCCTGCGTGGTCTTCTGCAATACCAGGCGTGAGTGTGATGATGTCGCTGCGGCGCTTAACGCACGTGATATCAGTGCCCTGCCACTGCATGGCGACCTGGAACAGCGCGATCGTGAACGCGTACTGATTCGCTTCGCGAACGGCAGTGGTCGCGTGCTGGTCGCGACCGATGTCGCCGCGCGCGGACTCGACATCAAATCGCTGGCGATGGTGGTCAACTATCAGCTCGCCTGGGACCCTGAAGTTCACCTGCACCGCATTGGTCGTACGGCGCGTGCAGGCGAGCATGGTGTTGCCGTCAGCCTGGTCGCGGCTGATGAGATGGCGCGTGCGCACGCGCTGGAAGATTTCCTGCAGCAGAAACTGCCGTGGGTCCCGGTCAGCACGCTGAAAAAGGGCAGCAGTAAACCCCTGCCTGCCGCCATGATGACGTTATGCATTGATGGTGGCCGTAAAGCCAAGATACGTCCGGGAGATATTCTGGGTGCACTGACGGGTGAAGCGGGTTATCGCGCTGAGCAGATTGGGAAAATTGTCCTGACCCCGACCCATGCTTACGTAGCGATTGAGGCAAATCAGGCCAAAGCGGCATTGGTCAAACTCAAGCAGGGCAAAATCAAAGGCAAAACCTGCCGGGCGATTCTGCTTAAAGACTAAATTAAAAAGGGCGAGGTCATGACCTCGCCCGGTCTGTTATGGCTCTTCAATGCGTGACACATGCAGCATGGTTTTATCGCCTTTACCCTGTACCTTGCCACTGACGCGCACTTTGTCCTCAGCGGTGTAGGTTTTACCATCAAAGGTCTTCTTCGGGGCAATAATCGGTAACGTCCCGGTGTTGTCGCGGAACTGATACCGCTCGCCCTGCTCTTTCTTCACGATATAACCTTCCAGCGTCACATATCCGCCCTGACGGAAATCACGGATCTGATCGATGTGGGTCTGGCCGGTATCTTCTGACCCTTTATAGCCGGCATCCTGCTTGTGTTGCGGCGGCGGCGTATCGCCTGCTTTGTATCCGCCCTCCTCAGCTGAAACGCCCGCGCTCATCATCACCAGCAACGACGCTAAAATCACTTTTTTCATTTCACACTCCTTTATTGGAAAGGTGTCCATGTTGAACCTTCAGGGTTAAGCCTGGCACAATAATTGGCATCCGTTTTATTTCACCCTTCTCTTCTCACCTTTTTCCGTTCGCTGCCGATAACCTGTTCACACCCTATTTCACCAGCTGCGTTAATGCAGAGGCAACCATGGATAATTTTCAAAAAGAGATCGATGAAAGAGCGAACCTCGCATTATCGAACAAGTTCGAGCTGCTGCTGTTTCGCTTAGGTTCCGATCAGCTGAAAGGCAAGTCTGAACTGTTTGGCATAAACGTCTTCAAGCTGCGTGAAATTGTACCGATGCCGGCCATCACCAAAGCCGCGGGCATGCGTTCGCCGTTGCTGGGTATGGCGAGTATTCGTGGTCAGTTTATTCCGGTGATCGACCTGCCTGCAGTAGCGGGCTGTGTGCCGGAAACCGGTCTTAACCTGCTGCTGGTGACCGAGTATGCCCGTAACACCCAGGCGTTTGCCGTGGAGTCAGTAGAGAACATCGTGCGTCTCGACTGGAGCCAGGTGCATACCGCTGAAGCCGGTATCGGCGGCCGCAATATTACCAGCATTGCCTGCCTGGACAGCGACAAGCAGAGCAACGAGCTGGCGATGGTACTGGACGTTGAGCAGATTCTGTATGACATCATTCCTTCAGTGCGCGGCGTTGAACCGGAAGCGGCCAGACCACGTGCGTTCAACTATCGCCCTGGTGCGGTCGCCATTGTGGCAGAAGATTCTAAAGTGGCGCGTCAGCTGCTGGAGCAGGGCCTGAAGAGCATGGGCATTCCGGCGCTGATGTTTAACACCGGACTGGAAGCCTGGGAAAAAATTAAGCTGATGAGCCAGGAAGCACAGGCTGCGGGCGAGTCGATTCACGATAAAATTGCGCTGATCCTGACCGATCTGGAGATGCCAGAGATGGATGGCTTTACGCTGACCCGCAACATCAAGCGGGACCCGATTCTCAAGGTTCTGCCGGTCGTCATTCACTCCTCACTCTCTGGCAGCGCTAACGAAGATCATGTGCGCAAAGTGGGTGCCGACGGTTATGTGGCGAAGTTTGAACTGAATGAGCTGTCAGACGTGATTTTCAACGTTCTCGACACTGCCCGCTAAACAAATCCGGGCCGCGAAGAATGCCCGGACTGTTTTTACTTTTTAGCCAGCAGAATGGCTGACCTGACCAGGAACCGACTATGCACATTGAAACTTTACCTGTTACACCGGCACCTGCTACCCCTTCTCCCCAGAAAATGCTGCGTGGCCGTTTACGCCAGCTGGCATGGATTACCGCCGTCACGTTAAGTGTCGCATTCTGGGTAGGCCTCTATTTCTTAGTTTTCTGAATCCAGTCATGCTTGTCTGGATCGGGCCGTCAGCATTCCTGCTGACGGCCCTTTTTTTGCCTGAGTTTCCCCTTTGTTTATTTGTTAACCCTTTCTGAAGCTTTCTAGTGACTATTTATTCACGCACCGTTATTACTTAAAAATTATTAAAGGTAAAACTGCGTGCTCCGATAACAGACTGTGCGAGATCACCTTTTTGCCTGCGGTTGTGACCACAGACATCAGCAAGGCACTGCGCACAACAGCAGGAAACCTGAGTGCTGCTAACAAACTGATTAATAATAAAACGGGGAAGAGAACATGTTCAGTATCAAGAATATGAAGGTCGGTATGCGGCTCGCAGCAGCCTTCGGTATTATTGTGACGTTACTGATAGTGATTGGCGTAACATCCATTACCAGAATTAACAGTATTAATACCGCGATCTCATCGATCGTTGACGATCGCTATGTGAAAGTACGACTGGCATTTGATGTGCGCGATGGCGTCAACGATCAGATCAAATACCTGCGCGGCATGGTAATCGACACAACACGCCCGGAAATGAATGTGAAACGTTATGGTCAGCTGGATGAAGCCACGCAACGCACTAACATCGCGATGAAAAAGATTGAGGACATCCAGGTTACACCAGTCGGTAAGAAAAAGATCGCCGGTCTGCTGGCGTCTGCTCAGGCGTTTGAGAAGGTTAAAGCTGAGCTGGTCACCCTGATTAATGCAGGCGATTTTGATGCTGCCAGCACCTATGTCCTGAAATCGATGACCGCGACACAGAATAAGTTTCTTCAGGATGCGGTGAATTTTGCCAACTCACAGGACTCACAACTGCGCAGCGAAGGCCAGGGCATTGTTGAAAATGGACAGTCAGCTATCACTATCACGCTGATTTTCTCCGCGCTGGCGATTCTGGCCGCAATTATGCTGGGCTACTTCCTGACACGCTCTATTGTCCGTCCACTGGTTGCAGCGGTTGACGTCGCTGAACGCGTTGCCGCGGGCGATCTGAGTACCCAGATGCAGGTAACCTCGCGTGATGAAACCGGCGTCCTGATGCAGGCGCTGCAGCGCATGAACGATAACCTGTTGTCGATTGTGACTGAAGTACGCACCGGCTCCGACACTATCGCGGTCGCCTCTAATCAAATCTCCAGTGGTAACCTTGACCTCTCAACCCGCACTGAGCAGCAGGCCAGTTCACTGGAAGAGACCGCCTCTGCCATGGAGCAGATGACGTCGACCGTGAAACACAATGCCGACAACGCACGTGAAGCTAATCACCTGGTATCGACGACTTCAAGCGTAGCGCGTGAAGGTGGCGTGGTCATGGAAAAAGTGATCGAGAAGATGGAAGCGATCGCCCTCTCCTCGCGCAAAATTGTCGATATCATCAGCGTTATCGACTCCATCGCCTTCCAGACCAATATTCTGTCACTGAACGCCGCCGTTGAAGCTGCGCGGGCGGGTGAACAGGGTCGCGGCTTTGCGGTGGTTGCAAGTGAAGTGCGTAATCTGGCACAGCGATCAGCCTCCGCGGCCAAAGAGATTAAGGTACTGATTGAAGATTCGGTCGCTAAAGTCGATGAAGGCAGCAAACTGGTAACCCATGCGGGCTCGACCATCGGTGAGGTGGTAAACAGCGTGCAGAGCGTGGCGAATATCATGAGCGAAATCACCATTGCCAGCAGCGAGCAGAGCAGCGGTATCAATGAAATCAATCAGGCCATTACTCAGATGGAAGCGGTAACGCAGCAGAACGCCGCGCTGGTTCAGGAAGCATCAGCTGCATCACAGGCACTGCAGGATCAGGCTGAGCGCATGGCGCAGGCGATGAGCGTGTTTAATACCGGCAAGCTCGCACTGCAACCCGTGCTTCGCTGATTACTTTTAATGGCCTGCTCCGGCGGGCCTGTTTCAGATCGGTGATATTAACCGGGGGTTGAGCAAAACGTTACGCAGGGAAGCTAAGGTATTCCGGCGGGAACAGAAGAAAGGACGAGGCATTGCGGAGGGGAACAGCAGAAAACAAAAAAGGCTGCCAGAGGCAGCCTTTTATTACTGTAAATGCAACAACGCTATAAAGCTCACCAGCCTTTGTCAGAGAGCGCGAAGCTGACTCTGAATTGCAATCCTCGCCGCGTTCACCTGAACAACGACAGATTTGCAGAAAATGCATTTCGCTCCATGCGGATTGGCTCTTGTAACATCAAAATGTGATGTACGAAACTGTGAGCCATTACAGTGAGGACATTTAAAAGTAATTTTCAGTCCTTAGAGACCAACAACGTTCGCAGCAGCTGGGCCTTTGGCGCCATTTTCTACTGTGAATTCAACTTGCTGACCTTCGTCTAATGAACGGAAATCGGTGCCCTGGATTGCAGAGAAATGTACGAATACATCTTTGCTGCCGTCTGCAGGAGAGATGAAACCGAAGCCTTTCTCTGCGTTAAACCATTTAACGGTACCGCGAATTTTGTTAGACATGCTTAAATCCTTAATATATCGAGCCTTCCGGCATAATGGCCTGAGAACAGAGTTTAATCAGAACGTAAGAGAAGACTCAAAAAGAAGGGATGTCTTGCGACAAACTTAGAGATGAGAACAGCTTTGGTTACTTACTTTGATAGTGTCTGTTAATCAAACCGACGATTCATTAGGCCACACTTCACCAGGCGACGCAAGCCGTTATTCAACTTAAACGCACATAGCGTGGCCTGAACTTAGCGGCGATGAGTAAACGGTTCAGCGTTCCTGACTGACAACCTGGCCAGAGCACGCATTGTTTATGGCAGACAAACCCTGCCGCACCGCCAGATAGCGGCTGGCGACGGTAAATTCTCAGTGTGAGTTCTTTAATCAGAATAAAGGCTTAAGAATGGCCTGCAAAAATTTATCTATCCGGAGTAAGGCTGAAAAATCTCATATTTCCCCCTATGACAATGATATTTTCACCTGACTTTTGTTAGCGGTTAAAAAAGGCGAGGCCGGAGCCTCGCCCAAAACATGCCGATCATCAATCGTAGTAAGGTACCTTGCGGTCAACGCCGTTGATATTGATCAGCACAAAACCGGTTGGCGCGGTTTTATTGGTCGGTGTACCCGCAGCGGTCGCGAGCGTCACCACGCCCTTCTCGTTAGCACCAATACCTGCCAGTCCATTGTGCATACCGAAGCGTGCCGCAGGTTTCAGGTTGCTGATATTGGTGATGTCCGTCACCACCGACATGTCTGACTGGAACAGCGAGCAGGAGCCGGTATCGAAGCGGGTCGGACCGGTGGTCTTCAGGTTGAACATGGTCTCGCCGCTGTTGGCCTTCAGCTTGACCCAGATGACGGCATAGGTGGTCCCTACCCGGCCATAACGAATGTCCAGCACGGAGGGCTGTCCCATGTGGTAAGCATCGGCCCAGACCGTCTCCAGTCGCTGCAGGTTGATCAGGGTTTTACCGGTGGCAGGCATATTTACCGGTGAACCGGCGGTACCCGACGGCGTGGTGGCATCTGCTTTACTGATCAGCTCCATCACCCATTGCTGATTAGGCGTCGGGAAATAGAGCTGCCCCAGCCGATACCAGTTGTCGGTCGCGGTGTTGTTCACCACTTTATAGCCGCTGTAATAGCCAGCACGCAGCGAACCGGTCATGAACGTGCCGTAGTTCTCATCCCGACGATAGCCATATTCGAAGGTCGATAACCACTTACTCCCGGCCAGATCATTGGTGATTTTCGCCCCCGACTGCAGGTTAATATGACGCATCACCACGCGGGCATTGTTGAGATTGAGCGGCGTAGCGCAATCTTCAATATTGAGCGTTTCGATGTTCCAGCCGCCGTCCGACAGATCCCCCGGGTTAGTCGTGTGCTCAATCCAGACGTTGCGCATGACGCCCTGCGTAACGCGCGGCATGTAGAGCGTGGCGTCGCCGTAGCCCGACTGGAAGTTGGCATTACAGAGCTCAATGGCGGTTGAGTGGTCCCAGTTCCCCTTCGATGTGTTTGACCAGCCGACATCAAACACCCGTGAATAGGTCGTGGAGGTGTAGATCTGATCGAACTTACTGTCGAGCGTATCCTGCAGCTTAAAGACGGTACCCCCGGTACTTTGCGCCTTGAAGCAGAAGATATTGACGATCTGGCCGCCGACAATCGTATTTTCGAAGAACGGCTGAACGTTACTGCACTGTTCAGGCGTGACGGTGACTTTGAGTGTGGTGTCGACCGTCCCGGCATTAGCCTGTCCGTGCCAGCAGATGCCTTTGATGGCGATTTTACGCGCATTAACCTTAAACACCGTATTCGTGCTTTTGTCAGAAATAATCGTGGTGCGCGGTGATGAGCCGAGTTCGATATCGTCACCTGCCAGACCAAAAAACGGCAACTCTGTATCGCTGATATCGATAGGTGAAATCAGGAAGCGACCACCCGGGAAACGTACCGGAATGGCTTTCGCATAGGTGTTGTAGCTCTGCGTCCATGCCAGCATGCGCTTAAAGGCATCAGTGTCATCAGTCACGCCATCCCCTTTCGCGCCAAAGTGCAGGACATTCACTTCAGCAGGGTCGTTAATGGTGCGCTTCCAGTAGAAACCGTTACCCACCGCCACCGTACCGCCATCATCTTTCAGCGTCGTAGTGGAGAGAAAACCGACAAAGTCTGCGCCGCCACGGAAGCTGGAGTCTTTGTCGTAATAGCGTTTCAGGCTCGCGACTTCACCTGATTTAGGCGGGACCGTGGTACGCAGTTCAGCAAAAGAGTTAACTTCGATCATAGAATCCTCCTCAGGATCATTGTGATAACGCGCTGATTGTCAGCGCACTACTTAGCCGCAGCCGGATGGCCGCAAAGGGTGTCCCACATGTCGTTGTGGGTGTTGATGGCGCGCACCGTCCTGACGTCCATTTTTTGCGCGTCATCGCCGTAGGTATAAAGAGGGGAAAAAAGTACGCAGGCAGAGTCGGTGATCGCCACCGGCTCAGGGTTTGTGGTATTTCGACTGCTGCAGCTTGTCGCGAGCAGCAGCGTCATCAAGGCTATGGTTGTCAGTCGCCACACGGTTAGCCTCCTCGCGGTTATGTTGTTGTTGTTGCGCTACCGCGCTGACGCGGGACGCTTCCTGTTGCGCATTTGCGACGTCAGATCGCGCTTTTTGCTGCACTTTGCCGATTTTCTTGCCGCCGAAATAACTGGCGCCCAGCGCTGCAATAACGCCAGCCAGTGCAGCAAGCCAGTGCCAGCTGCCGCCCAGTAAGGTGGTAATCAGAGTCATGGTTTCGCTCCTTCAGCCTGCTCCTTCGCGTTGAGCAGATTTTTCTGACGAACAAACTGTGCAATCACCCCCATCGCCACCATGAAGGCACCCACCAGCCCAAGGTAGTTGTGCGGCAGAATCGCTTTCACGTCTTCCGGTAGTGCGCTCCAGGCATCAACGGCAGCAGAAGGAAACGACTGCGCCCAGGCGCTGAGCATGGAGCCCAGCGATGCGAGCCAGACGGACCAGGTTTTGAAGAGCAGGCGGGCATGAGAGACAAACTGCAGGGTGGTGAAGCGCTGCAGCAGCAGCAGAATGATAATTGCCGTCAGCACGGCGACGAGATACATGAGCCATCTCATAGCAGCCCCCTGTAAACCGCATAGGTTCCGCTGCGCATCATCTCCGCGTGACGACGGGCGCGGCCCGGTGTCTGGCGGGCCCAGAGACTGTTCATCATCGCGTCAGCTGCCTCACTGAACTGTTCAGCAGCGATGGCGGTCAGCATGTTTTTAAACTGCATAACGCCTTCGACGCCCAGCTGATAGGTCATGCTCAGCAGCACATCCGTGCGGGCGTCATTACATTTCGCCAGCGCATTACGCAGCAGATCCCTGCCCTGCATCTCCTGAACTTTGTTTTCGAGAATGCACTGCTTCCAGGCATCACCGACGCGCCGTGGCACTCGAAAAGTGTAATTACTCAGCGAGGCCCCTTTAGGCCCGATGCGGATACCGCCTGCCACCGTGGGAAAGCCCAGCGTGTCGAGGTAAGGCGTGTCGACATATCCCTCTTCAAAATTCAGTACTGCAATTATCTGGCTCATAACGACTCCTTAATGACGGGTTAAAGCAATGCACCATTGTGAAAAGAAATACATAACGCCTGCTGATCATTACCCATTCAGGTGCGGCAAGAGGCCTGACTGAACATGCAGCAAAACTGAACAGTAATTCAGCAAATTACATCCAGTGAGAGCTGGAGATAACGAAGAATTAGCCGGAACGGAAAAGTACGCTTTCTTCGCGCTTCAGCTCACGGCGTAGAGGTGAACGTGCGGAAGACAGCAATTGTCGAAACTGGGTGTTTCCTGACTGGTGACGCAGGGTGCAGTGATTGCGCGATCAACACGCGGGGCGACCTGACGCTGGCAGATTTGCTCTGCACGTCTCAGGACAGGGGGTTCAGTTGGGAAGTTCAGGGCCTGGTCGATGCTCTGAGTCAGGCTGCTGAGAGGTTGGCGCCGCCGATGGCGACGAGTACGTGCGTTGCCCACAAAAACGCTTTTGCCATAGTGAATTATCGCCATAACTCCTCCTGTGAATGAGTCTTTGGCGATGGGGTGGCAGGCGCGAGCTTTCGGTGATCCGAACGGGCCCGAATGACGTATATCGCGCTCGCACGCTCGCCGCCCGGCTGCGTTAGCAGCCAGGTGGAAAGTAAGCGAGGGGAAATAAACGGCATCTGACGACGCTGCATTTTGCGCATCCACCCCATCCCAAAGTTCACTGACTTTTGGGTGGTATGATTCGCGCTTGTGCAGCGCCTCAATTGTTTAAGAGCGGCTCATCCGTGAAAGATCTGCTTCGTTCATCCATATTCAAATTATTAACAGGTTCTTATGCTTTATCAAACACCGTTGGTTAATTTTTTATTTACTGCTGGTTAAATTTATGAATTTATGCCGATTATTTTTTTGCAGCCCGCCTGAGAAAGGCAGCAAAAGCGGCCTTAGCCGAGGATTTGATAGTGACGCGCCTGGCTCATGATCACTTTTGCCAGGACTTTCAGGCTGGTAACGTCATCATGATTGAGATACCAGGTTTCGTAACGTTTATTATCTGAAATTACAGCAATTTTCTTATGCTGCAGCTGCAGGCGCTTGAGATAGAGTTGCTCATCGAGGGTAAAAATATAGATGCCATCACCGTCGAACATCCGCACACTGATATCTACAAATAGCTGATCGCGCGGTGCAAAGGTGTCAGCCATAGAGTCGCTATTGATGGCAATTAACCGGATGTTCTCCGCCGGACGTCCGTTGAATAGCACCCGCGCCTCATCCAGACCGTATTCGATAGCCTGGATGGTCTCCACAAACTCATCACGCGCGGGCAGACCCGCAGCGCTTCGCTGCCCGATATCAAGGCTATCCACCCGAAACACATTCTTATGGCTGGTAAACGTGCTCAGCGTTAACGGGTCAGCGGGTTGTTCCATACCGTATTGCAGCCACTCTACCCTGACGCCCAGCAGCTGGCTGAGCGCCAGTAAATTGCCGCCATCAGGCACTGACTGCGCGTTAAACCACTTCCACACTCCTGGTGTTGAAATCTTATAGCCCTGCTGCTGCAGGGCTCTGGCAACCTGTTTGTTTCGTCCATGTCCGACAATGCCGGCACTCTCACAGGCCGCTATCAGCCTGGTGGTGAAAGCTTGTCTTGTACTTTCTTTTTTAACCATTAGTTAATAATCAACCATAGAAGAGATACTGGATGTTATTTTCATTATTGCTACCAGTTCATTTTATATTACCGCTCGTTTACTACCTAACCGCTTTATCAAGCATTTCTGATTATCATTATCCGCTTCGGCCTGCAGCTGAACAAAAAATATTGCATCAGGCCGCATACAGCCCCACCTTTCAGGAATGTTCCGTAAGAAATTGCGTGAAATTCAGCCAGCATAACGGGAAATGGTGACGGGATTGGAATGAAAATTAATCTGACGGGCAGAAAACTCTATCTTTCACTGGATCGGAAAGCCGGGCTAAAAAAAACGGGAGTCTCTGAAAGACTCCCGTTTTGTTAAAAATTATCGTAGCTATGACCGGAGCGTGTCATCACCCCAGGCAATCCATTTATAGGTGGTCAGCGCCTCTAATCCCATTGGCCCGCGCGCATGCAGCTTCTGGGTACTGACCGCCACTTCCGCACCCAGGCCAAACTGCCCACCATCGGTGAAGCGGGTGCTGGCGTTAACATAAACCGCTGAGGAGTCGACCTGACGCACAAACCGCGCGGCGTTGCGGGTGTCGCGGGTCAGGATGGCATCCGAGTGCTGCGTGCCGTGCGTACGGATGTGATCGATCGCCTCATCCATATCCGCCACTAATTTGACGTTAAGATCCAGCGACAGCCACTCATCATTGTACTGCTGAGGATTAACCTGGATGACCAAAGCCGGGCCCTGCTGCAGCTGCGCCAGCACGTTGCTGTCAGCATGCAGCGCGATGCCTTCCTGCGCCATACGCGCGCTGAAGGCAGGCAGAAAACGTTCGGCCATCGCCTGATCCACCAGCAGCGTTTCCAGCGAGTTACAAGCGCTGGGACGCTGTTTTTTGGCATTGACGATCAGATCAAGAGCCGGTTCAATCTCCATCGTCTCATCAATGTAGATGTGACAGACGCCGATGCCGCCGGTAATCACCGGGATGGTGGAATTTTCCCGGCACAGCTTGTGCAGCCCGGCTCCGCCACGCGGGATGAGCATATCGACGTAGCGATCCAGCTTCAGCAGCTGATTCACCAGCTCGCGATCCGGATTTTCAATCGCCTGCACGATAGCCGTCGGCAGACCGTGCTGCTTCAGCGCGTTCTGGATCACCCTGACGGTGGCCGCATTGGTGCGCCAGGTCTCTTTGCCGCCACGCAGAATGGCGGCGTTGCCGGTTTTCAGGCACAGGCTGGCGACATCAACCGTGACGTTGGGACGCGCCTCATAAATGACTGCAACAACGCCCAGCGGCACGCGACGGCGTTCAATACGCAATCCGCTGTCGAGCTGACCGCCGTCGATTAATTGTCCCACCGGATCGGCCAGCTGACAGACCTGACGCACATCGCTGGCGATGCTGGCAAGGCGTTGCGGATTAAGTGTCAGCCGATCTAACAGCGCGGCGCTCATACCGTTCTGACGCGCATCGGCTAAATCCAGCTCATTGGCTGCCAGAATATCTGCGCTTTCCGCCTCAAGGCGGTCGGCAATGGTCATCAGAACCTGATTCTTCTCAGCCGTCGATAGATCGGCCACGGTATACGCTGCGGCACGCGCCGCTTTTCCCATCTCTTCAAGCATTGTCCGCTCCTTAACTGACGATCATGTCGTCACGGTGAACGGCCACCGGGCCATATTCATATCCCAGAATTTCGCTGATCTGCTGACTGTGATGGCCGGCTATCATACGCATCGCGTCACTGTTGTAGCGAGAAACACCGTGAGCAATATCCCGGCCCTGCAGGCTGCGGATGCGGATCACTTCACCGCGCGAGAAATTTCCCTGGATAGCACGGATGCCCTTGGGCAGCAGCGAACTGCCGCGTTCAATAATGGCCGCCAGCGCCCCGTCATCGACGGTGAGTTCGCCCGCCGGTGGCGCACCGAAAATCCAGCGTTTACGGTTCTCGAGCGGCGATTGCTGTGCATGGAATCGCGTACCAACCGGCTTGCCGTCAATCACATCGCTGATCACACCGCTGCGACTGCCCGAGGCGATAATCACGTCTATTCCGGCGCGGCAGGCAACATCCGCAGCCTGAAGCTTGGTCGACATGCCGCCAGTGCCGAGACCGGATACGCTGTCACCCGCAAGCGCGCGTAACGCATCATCAATTACATGGACATCGCTGATCAACTCAGCGTCAGGATTGTTACGCGGATCGGCGGTAAACAGACCCTGCTGATCGGTCAGCAGCAGCAGTTTGTCGGCACCGCCGAGCATCGCAGCCAGCGCCGAAAGATTGTCATTGTCGCCCACTTTGATTTCAGCGGTAGCAACCGCATCGTTCTCGTTGATCACCGGCACAATGTGGTTATCCAGCAGCGCGCGCAGCATATCGCGGGCATTCAGGAAACGTTCACGATCTTCCATGTCGGCACGGGTCAGCAGCATCTGACCAATATGGATACCGTAGATGGAGAATAACTGTTCCCACAGCTGAATCAGACGGCTCTGCCCCACCGCAGCCAGCAGCTGCTTTGAGGCGATGGTAGGTGGCAGTTCGGGATAGCCCAGATGTTCGCGTCCGGCAGCCATCGCGCCAGAAGTGACGATCACAATGCGGTGGCCTGCGGCATGCTGCTGCGCGCACTGACGAACCAGTTCCACCATGTGCGCCCGATTTAACCGGCGAGAGCCGCCGGTAAGAACGCTGGTACCCAACTTGACCACTAAGGTCTGACTGCCACTCATATTTCCTGCCGTAGTGAAAAATTTTTACGAAAGGACGTTTTAACAGGAGTCGATAAGGAAGCCAACAGCCAGCGGGGGAAAAGCACGAATTTACGCAGACAAGGCGGTAGACCAAAAGTTCAGCATTAACAAGAAATCCGGAAAAGTGTCATAAAAAGTTCATCACGGGCGGGTAAAAAGTCGGTGTTTTACAAAAACTTTCGTTTTTTACGGCGTTCACATTGGGATTGATAGCAAATGAAGAAAAGCACACTGGCCATGATCGTCTCCACGCTGACACTGGCTTCTGCCGCGCACGCTGCCGAAATCTATAACAAAGACGGCAACAAACTGGATTTATACGGCAAAGTTAAAGCTGAACACTACATCAGCGATAATGCCAGCGCAGACGGTGACAAGTCTTATACTCGCATCGGCTTTAAAGGCCAGACGCAGATTAATGACCTGATGACCGGTTACGGTCAGTGGGAATATCAGTACAACGTTAATAACTCTGAAGGCAGCGACGCCAATAACGGCAACAAGACCCGCCTTGGTTTTGCTGGCCTGAAATTCTCGCAGTATGGTTCGGTAGATTATGGCCGCAACTATGGCGTGCTGTATGACGTGGAAGCCTGGACAGACGTGTTCCCGGAATTCGGTGGTGACGGCACGGCCCGTTCCGATAACTTTATGACCCAGCGCGCCACCGGCGTCGCGACTTACCGCAACAACAACTTCTTTGGTCTGGTCGATGGCCTGAAATTTGCGCTGCAGTATCAGGGCAAGAACGACGCCACCAGTGCCAACAGCCGTACTGACATTAACCGTCAGAACGGCGACGGCTATGGTGCTTCACTGGGCTACGCGCTGGGTGATAGCGGCGTGAGCCTGATGAGTGCCATCACCTCATCTGACCGCACTAACCAGCAGCAGGCGCGCGCCTATGGCGGCGGTGACCGTGCAGATTCCTGGGGCGCAGGCGTGAAGTATGATGCCAACAGCGTTTACCTGGCGGCGATTTACACCGATACCCGCAACATGACGCCAATCAGCGGCACCAACCGTAATACCGGCGCTGCCGTCGCGGGCGCAGCCAACAAAGCGCAGAACATCGAACTGGTGGCGCAGTATCAGTTTGATTTCGGCCTGCGTCCTTCTATTGGCTATGTGCAGACCAAAGGCAAAGATATCGAAAACGGTATCGGCGATGCGGATCTGGTGAAATATATCGATGTGGGTGCAACCTACTACTTCAACAAAAACATGTCCGCCTTCGTGGATTACAAAATCAACCAGCTGGATGATGACAACACGCTGTCGATCAACAACGACGACATTGTGGCGATGGGTGTGACTTACCAGTTCTGATTTCAGGCTCGAAAACCGGGCGGATTTAGATCTGGCAGCAACGCATAAATTCATCACGCAGGGAACACGGTCAGAAGAGGAAAGCGTCCCACGCCACGGACAAAAACGCCGGGAGCGTTTTTGAACAACGCAAAGCGTTGGTCCGTTTACGGGCGCACCTTCGGGATGAGGTGCGTAATCGCGTGGGCAGAGCGTGCCATGGATGGCGGCTTTTGCGTCTTTCCGATCTGACCGTGCTCTCTGCGAAAACGCGATCTAACAGCGGGCCAGACTTCAACAAAAATGGCGAGTTTTTAAACTCGCCATTTTTTTCGTCTTTATTTTACTGAATGACCTAATCAGGCACTCAGCTTCACCGGTTTCTCATCGAAGTCGCTGGCCGGGATAAGATCCAGCTCTAACTCCTTCAGCATCGCTTTCAGACGGGTATGGAAATTCCGTAAGGTCTCTTCCACACGTGCCGTGTTCTCTTTGCCTTTGATGGTTGCCACCGACCAGTCGCCTTCTTTATCGAACAGACCGATATGGTAGACATAGGTAAAGTGGTCAGCCTGCGCTTCCAGTTCCATCCACCAGCCCCAGAACTCACGCAGTTCCGGTGCCGGTTTCACATTGACGCAGGCTGCCAGGCAGTCGAAGAAGAACCGGGTTTCGCCACATTTTCCATCGCGAATATAGGGCCCAAGCTCAGTAAAACGCTTAAGCAGGCGACTGCGGGGATGACCACTTGGTAACGTCATGCTGATTCTCCATAGGTTTTGACCGCTATACAGCCTTGATTTCCGGGCGGCCTGATTACGTCATAAGCCTTTATAGAGCAGCCCGGAAGAATTCCGCTACTAGTTGTAGCAAATACTGTAAATTTTGCCAGTTACCTTTTTAAACGCTTCTCCAGCCAGTCGCAAATCTCATTCAGCGCCTTGTCGAAACTGGCCATCATTGGCTTGACCGGAATCAGCAACGCTTTGCCGTCTGACGACGAGTTAGCGATCAGCTTGCTCTCCTCTTCCGGACTGAAAAGATCGTTCTGCCAGTAACCCGACAGCATCGGCGTCGGCGTCCGGCGGCCCAGCAATCCCTGAGTTTTAAGCGAATAGCGATTAAGTTCGGTGCGCAGCGCACTGTCGGAGGCAGTCGCCATGCCTAACCGGCTGGCCAGCATATCCATGTACATATCCGGGATCTCATCCTGCAACGCCGTCTGCGTCAGCAGCGCATGCACAATCGGGCCAAGACAGGCAACGCCACGCAGCCGCTGCGATTCCAGATAAGCCAGCCGGACGGCCACGTTCGCGCCAAAGCGATAGCCAAATGCCGCCACGCGGGTATGGTCAACCCAGGGCACATTTTTCAGATCGCGCAGCACCTGCTGATGCAGAAAACTGGTGTCCTGATTCAGTGTCCATTTTACCGAGTTACCCACCGACGGCACGTCAATGGTCAACATCGCAATGCCGCGCGGGGCAAGATAGTCATGGAACAGGCGGTAATGATCGCTCTGTAACGAGTCGAGCGCGCCGCAGAACAGTACGGTGGGATAAGGCGCTTCGACATCCGGTGGTATGTGCAGAAAACCGCTGACCGGACTGCCGCCCGTGATGGCAAACGTCAGGGATTTCAGTTCGCCTGGTAACCGCTGAGTGGCCTCTTCATAGGCGCGATTGGCCAGCGTCTGTGCCTGGTCAGCCAGCTGATCGCCTTTTATATAGGGATAAGCGGCAACGCTATAGAGGTGCGCCGCGTGCAGCCAGTAGTCACCCGCCTCGCTGTCGTCGGTCGCCTCCAGCGCTTTCTGCTGCCAGATGCCTGCCTGTCTGCACCATTCAAAATGCCAGTTACCGCTGCGGAAACCGATCACCGTATCGAGCAGCGTCTCATCGGTATGTTCAACGTTGCTAATGGCGATACGCGCCAGCACTTCGCTGATCTCCTGCGGCGTCAGGCCGCGCCATGTCCACATCAGTTTGTTCAGCATGCGATACCAGCCACGCTGGCTGTCACCATCCAGGGCTGAATGGATATCCGGTGTAGCGTGATGCTGGCGGCGAACCAGGGAAGAGGTTTCAGGATGCTTAAAACGCGGCTTAAATAGCTCCTCGCTGAGATTTTTGCTCGTCATACTCACTTCTCCTGCAACAGAACGGCGATGGCTAAGTGTACTGTACGGCAATTCGGGGTGCGAGGCTCAGAAAGTACAACGCCCGGAAAACCGGGCGTTATCTGATGTGTATCAATCAGTTTTTAACAATCGGCGGGATGTAGACCACGCCCATATCCCACGGCTGCTCAATCCAGGTATCCTGCGGAATATCGACGATATAATCATCAACCAATGAGCGACCAGCGGGTTTCGCGAAAATGGTGCAGAAACGCGCCTTCGGGTACATCTCGCGAATCGCCTGGGCGGTGCCACCGGTATCCACCAGGTCATCGATCACGATAAAGCCTTCGCCGTCGCCTTCCGCGCGCTTCAGCACTTTCATTTCGCGCTGATGATCGTGGTCATAGCTGGAGATGCAGACGGTATCAACGTAGCGGATACCCAGTTCACGAGCCAGCAGCGAAGCCGGTACCAGACCGCCGCGGCTCACCGCGATAATGCCTGTCCACTGCTCAACAGGCAGCAGGCGCTGGGCCAGTTTACGGGCATGAATCTGAAGCATGTCCCAGGTAACGACGTATTTTTCGCTCATAGAATAGAAATCCCAGCCAACCGAAGTGGCGTAAAAATGTGCAACGGGGAAAAGGTTGCGCGAGATTATAAGGAGTTGACGCACTAAAAACCAGCACCCGCGCGCTGGTTGCGGCTTTTTAGCGCGTCTGAGAGCGCACCCGGTAAAAAACAGTGATATTCTCAGGCCTGGCTCGTCAGATTCTCTGACGGCGATTTTTCACTGGAAACTCGCGATGTCCGGCCTCGCCGGTACACTGACACAGGAGACCTGTCGTGTCTGAATTGTCTCAACTCTCTCCACAGCCACTGTGGGATATTTTCGCTAAGATCTGCTCTATTCCCCATCCCTCTTTTCACGAAGAAGCGCTGGCGAACTACATCACCGGCTGGGCTAAAGAGCAGGGCTTCTGGTGTGAGCGCGATCAGGTCGGCAACATTCTGATTCGTAAGCCCGCCACCGCAGGCATGGAAAACCGTACCCCGGTTGCGCTGCAGGCGCATCTGGACATGGTGCCGCAGAAAAATAACGACACCGTGCATGACTTCACCAAAGACCCGATTCAGCCCTGGATTGACAGCGAGTGGGTAAAAGCGCGCGGCACCACACTGGGCGCGGACAACGGCATCGGTATGGCTTCTGCGCTGGCGGTTCTGGCTGACAACAGCCTGACGCATGGCCCGCTGGAAGTGCTGCTGACCATGACCGAAGAGACCGGCATGGATGGCGCTTTCGGTCTGCAACCCAACTGGCTGCAGGCTGAAATCCTGATCAACACCGACTCTGAAGAAGAAGGTGAGATCTACATGGGTTGTGCAGGCGGTATCGACTTCGTCTCTACCCTGCCACTGACCCGCGAAGCCGTGCCTGCTGAGTTCCAGACCCTGAAGCTGACGCTGAAAGGATTGCGTGGCGGTCACTCCGGTGCCGACATTCATATGGGCCTCGGCAACGCCAACAAATTGCTGGCACGCTTCCTGGCGGCACACGCGGCTGAACTGAATCTGCGTCTGCTGGCGTTCAGCGGCGGCACGCTGCGCAACGCGATTCCGCGTGAAGCCTTTGCTACCGTAGCCGTTGAGAGCCACAAAGCGGATGCGCTGAAATCCGCAGCGGCGCACTTCCTGAGCGCCATCAAAAATGAGCATGGCGTTAAAGAGCCAAACATCGCACTGGTCACCGAGCCGCTGGCGCATCAGGGTAATGCCCTGAGCACTGACAGTCGCGATCGCTTCCTGAATCTGCTGAACAGCACGCCAAACGGCGTGATCCGCAATTCAGACGTAGCGAAAGGTGTAGTCGAAACCTCACTGAATATCGGTGTGGTGACGATGGAAGATGACCACGCAGAGATCAACTGCCTGATCCGTTCGCTGATCGACACCGGCCGCGATTATGTGGTGCAGATGCTGACCTCGCTGGGCCAGCTGGCGGGTGCACAGACCAAAGCGAAAGGCGGCTACCCAGGCTGGCAGCCGGATGCGGACTCCGCCATCATGGCGCTGACCCGTCAGACCTATATCGCGCTGTTTGATAAGACCCCGAACATTCAGGTGATTCACGCCGGTCTGGAGTGTGGTCTGTTCAAAAAGCCTTATCCGGATATGGATATGGTCTCGATCGGGCCGACCATCACCGGGCCGCACTCGCCGGATGAGCAGGTTCACATCGAAAGCGTTGGCCTTTACTGGAAATTACTGACCACCCTGCTGAATGCGGTGCCAGAAAAGTAATGCTGTCACAAAAAAAAGTAAACCAGGCTCCGGCCTGGTTTTTTTATGCCCGCCACTCACCCCCAGCATAATTCGCTGCCTTTTCCGCGTTTTACCCCGCTATTCCGCCACATTCCCGCGCTTCTCTGGTTACAGCCGCCATTATGTCCAGATGTCTGGATGGCTAATAAGATTTCGTGCTAGCTTATGCGCTTTCGGCTGTTGCCCCGCCTGAAGGTTCAGGAAAAAATGCGGCCAGTGATTCTTCAGGAGAGTAATGACATGCCAGGGTTAAACCGCCTTGAGATGCGTAACATCTCCATCGCTTTTGGCGGGTTTGCCGCGCTATCGTCGGTGGATTTCCGCAGTGACGGCCATTCGGTTCATGCCCTGACCGGCGCGAACGGCGCGGGTAAATCTACCCTGATGGCGATCCTTTCCGGCGCGCACAGCCACTACAGCGGCGAAATTCTGCTGGAGGGTGTGCCGGTTTCCATCCGCACGCCGCGTGATGCGAAACAGCTGGGTATCCATCTGGTTCAGCAGGAAGTGGATGTGGCGCTGGTGCCGCAGCTCAGCGTGGCGGAAAACATTCTGCTGGATCGGCTGGCTGAACCCGGCCACCGCTATCGCTGGGACGAGATCCGCCGTCAGGCGCGGGGCTTGCTGGCTCAGCTCGACGTGGCACTGGACGTCAATCGGCTGGTGGAACGCTGCTCCCTGGCTGAAAAGCAGCAAATTCTGCTGGCGCGGGCGCTGTCTCACCACTGCCGCTTCCTGATTCTCGACGAACCGACTGCCCCACTGGATCAGCATGAAAGCGAGCGGCTGTTTGCCGTAGTACGTCGTCTGCAGGCCAGCGGCATCGGCGTGGTGTTTATCTCTCATCGCATTCATGAACTCAAAGCTATCTGCGACCAGCTGACGGTGCTGCGTGATGGCCGGTTGATCGAAACCGGCCCGATGGCAGCGCTGAGCGGCGAGCAAATCGTGGAGAAGATGCTGGGCCATCAGCTGACCGATATTTTCCCGCCTCGCCGCGAACAACAGACACAGCCGCTGCTGCTGGCTGTAGAAGGATTGCATGATGAGCAGCTGCTGCAGGATATCTCACTGCGGCTGCACAAAGGGGAAATTCTGGGCATCGCCGGACTGGCCGGTGCCGGCAAAACCGAACTCTGCAAAGCGCTGTTTGGTGCCAGCAAAAGCCGCGTCAGTCGCGGTGAACTGCACGGTCAGCCGTGGCAGCCCCGTTCGCCGCACGACTCCGTCAGTCGCCGTATGGCGCTGGTGCCGGAAGAGCGGCGCAAAGAGGGAATATTTATTGATGAATCGGTGGCGATGAATCTTAGCGTCAGCGCCGACGACAGCTTTTCGCGCTGGAGCCTGTTCGGGCATCGCCAGGCATGGCGCTGGGCTGAGCAGGTTATCCGGCAGTTGCAGGTGCGTACCACCGGCCCGGCACAGACACTGCGGCGTCTTTCCGGCGGCAACCAGCAGAAGGTGGCGATTGGCAAATGGCTGCGCAACAACGCTGATGTGCTGATTTTTGATGAGCCGACCAAAGGCGTCGATATCAAAGCCAAAACCGAGCTGTTCACCCTGATCGACAACCTGGCGCGCGAGGGGAAAGGCATTATCTACGCGTCGGGTGAATTTTCTGAACTGGTCGGCTTATGCGACCGGATTTGCGTGCTCTGGGATGGACGCATTGTGGCCGAGCTGGCTGCACGCGACGTCACCGAAGAGACGCTTTTGCTCTATTCCACCGGAGGAACCCCTGCGTGAGCAGCAAAGAAACCAGCCTGAACCTGACGGCCGCGCCGTGGCGTCACCAGTTGTTCGACTTTCTCTATAAATGGGGCATGTTACTCACGGTGGTGATCCTGATCGCCGCCTTTGGTCTGGCCTCCGACAGCTTCCTTGATCCCAACAACATCATCAACATTCTGCGATCGATTGCGATTGTAACGGTAATTGCGATCGGCGTGTCCATCTCGCTGACGGTGGGCGGCTTTGATCTGTCGGTCGGTTCGACCGCCTCGCTCGCCAATGCGTTAGTGATTTCGCTGTTTGTCTGGTACGGCTTCGGCACGACCACCGCAATCCTGATTACCCTGGCGCTCTGCACCCTGGTCGGGCTGTTCAACGCCTTCCTGATTGTGATCCTGCGTATCCCCGACATGCTGGCGACGCTGGCGACGCTGTTTGTGATTCAGGGTGTGGCGATGACCTACAGCTTTGGCGGGTCGATCACCGAGAACATGGTGCTGCCGAGTGGTGATATGGCGGAAGGGACTATTCCGGCCGCGTTTGGCCTGCTGGGTCAGGTGCCGACCATCGTGATCATTATGCTGGTGGTAACCGTCGCGGCGCAGCTGGCGCTGTCGCTGACTAAGCATGGCCGCCGCATGTATGCGCTTGGCGGTAATCCGGAAGCGGCGCGCCTCTCCGGCATCCGTACCACCCGCTATCGGGTGCTGGCTTATGTGATCGCCTCACTGCTCGCCGGTCTGGGCGGCATCCTGCTTGCTTCACGTATCGGTTCATCGCAGGTCAACGCCGGAAGCGGCTACCTGATGGACGCGGTCGCGGCGGCGTGGATTGGCTTCTCGCTGGCCGGTTCCGGCAAGCCCAACGCGCTGGGCACGCTGGTCGGCGCGGTCATTCTCGGTGTGCTGCAGAACGGCCTGGTCATGCTCTCTGTGCCCTACTACGCCATGGACATTATTAAAGGGCTGGTGCTGGCGTTAGCACTGGCGATCACCTATATCCAGCGCCGCTGAGGCGCGTTTACCGGAGTTGATAACAATGCAAAAAATAACACTCTCACTGCTGGCGCTGAGCCTGCTGAACGCCAGCGCCGCCTTCGCGGACACCGTCACCCCGGTGCCTGCGGCAATCGCCAGCCATGATGGCCCGATTCGTATTGCGGTGATCCGCAATCTCGGCTCCGATGACAACACCACCCAGTTTGTTGCCGGTGCCATTCAGCAGGGTCGCCAGCTGGGCTTTAAGGTCAGCACCTTTCTCAGCAACGGCGACGATGCGCGCTTCCAGGATTTCGTGAATCAGGCGATCAGCCAGAAATATGACGGTATCGTGCTGTCGCACGGCAAAGCGCCCTACGCCAGCGGACTGGTGAAGCGTATTGCCGATGCCGGTATCAAACTGTCGGTGTTTGATACCCCGGTGGATAATCCGATTCCGGGCGTCACCGTCACCGCGCAGGATGATGCGTCACTGGCGCAGCTGTCGCTGGGTCAGCTTATCCACGATTTCAACGGCAAAGCGAACATCGTCAAGCTGTGGGTCGCCGGTTTCCCGCCGATGGAGCGCCGTCAGGTGGTGTATGAAAAACTGCTGAAAGAGAATCCGGGCATTCATCAGCTGGAGTCGATTGGCGCAGTGTCGACGGATGTTCAGGGCGACACCGCCAACAAGATTGGTGCGATTCTGGCGAAATACCCGAAAGGCAAAATTGACGCCATCTGGGGCGCCTGGGATGCCTTCAGCCAGGGCGCTTACAAAGCACTGCAGGAGAATGGCCGCACCGAGATTAAGCTCTACAGCATCGACGTCTCGAACCAGGATTTGCAGCTGATGCGCGAAAAAAACAGCCCATGGGTGCAGACGGTGGCAGTCGATCCTAAAACCATCGGCGCGGTGAATATGCGTCTGGTTGCGAAGAAGATTGCCGGTGAAGAGACACCAGCAACGTATCAGTTTAAAGCCGCGTCAATCTCTCAGCAGCAGCTCAACAGTCAGCCTGGCGCGGTGAACGTTGCCTCGCTGAACAAGATTATTCCGGGCTGGGGCGGCAATGAAGATTTCATCGCACCGTGGTTTGCTACCCTTGAGGCGAAATATAAGAAGTAATCCGGCGTCAGCCTTGCCGATTGGTGAGGCTGACCGTTACAGACCCAGCAGCAGCTGACGCTCCAGCTGGGGATCCACCATGGTGACATGCAGTCCAACCAGCCGCACGCCCCGACCGGCACGACGCTCATCCCAGGTTTTCCGGGCAATGGCAATCATGTCCTCTTTATTCAGTACCGGCCAGATATGCTCCTGGGTCGTCTGCTGAAAATCGCTGAACTTCAGTTTCACGCCCTGCCGCGCCACCTGCTTGTCCGGTCGAATCTGCGTCAGCCGGCGATCCAGTTCCGCATAGAGAAAGTCGATAATCTCCAGGCAGGCGTCCCAGTCGCTGATATCTTCCGCCAGCGTGCGTTCCACCCCCAGCGATTTACGCTCGCGCTCCACGATGACCTCACGGTCATCAATGCCGTTGCTGCGCTCCCACAGCACCCGGCCAAACTTACCAAAGCGCTTCAGCAGCAGCGCTAAATCTGCCTTCTGCACGTCGCCACAGGTGACCAGCCCCATCTCCTCCAGTTTTTTGGCCGAGACCTTGCCGACGCCTGGAATTTTCGCCAGCGGCAGGGACAGCAGAAAACCGGCCATCTCCGGCGGAGTAATGACATACTGTCCGTCCGGCTTATTCAGGTCCGAGGCGATCTTCGCCAGAAACTTAATAGGCGCGATACCCGCTGACGCGGTAAGCCCGGTTTCACGGAAGATGGTCGCACGGATTTCCTGTGCCATCAGCGTGGCGGAGCCGTGACAGTACGGACTGTCGGTGACATCCAGATAGGCTTCATCGAGGGAGAGCGGTTCAATCAGCGGTGTGTAGCGGGCAAAGATGTTGCGAATCTGCGCGGAGGCTTCTTTGTAGGCGTCGAAACGGCCAGGCAGCAGGCGCAGATGCGGGCATAACTTGAGGGCCATACCGGTTGGCATTGCGCTACGCACGCCAAATTTACGGGCCGGATAGTTAGCGGTGCTTATCACCCCGCGGCGTTCGCGGCTGCCGCCAATGGCGATCGGGATATCGCGCAGCTGGGGATTATCACGCATCTCCACCGCGGCATAGAAGCAGTCCATATCGACATGAATGATTTTACGCATACCCCCTCCGGCACTGGATAAGTATACAGTTGGCAGGGGTAACTGCAATATTTGTCGCGCCCACAATTAATGTTTACAAATTTGTGGCCGAATATCTTTCAGTAAATCGCGAATCTGGCTGTCGGCGTCTTGCTAAAAAAACAGACAATGTTTAATGTTGCGCTGCGGTAGCGGACAGTTCCAATAATGCAAACAAAGACGCACAATTTGCGTCATGTTCTCTTCACCTCAAGGTATACACAGCATGGGCAAAATCGCACTCCTGTTTGCGATGATTTTACTGCCAGCCCTCAGCATGGCAATGACACCCGAACCCGTTTCAGCGGCACCGGTCAGCAAAGAATTAAAAAAGCAGTTACTCGGCACCCCGGTCTATATCCAGATCTTCAAGGAAGAACGCACGCTCGAGCTCTACGGCAAAATCGGTAACGAATTCCGCCTGCTGGATACCTATCGCATCTGTAACTTTTCTGGCGGCCTCGGCCCGAAACGTCGTGAAGGCGATTTCAAAAGCCCGGAAGGTTTTTACAACGTGAAGCTGAATCAGCTGAAGCCGGATAGCCGGTTTTATCGCGCGATCAACATCGGCTTCCCGAATCAGTACGATCGTAATCAGGGCTACAGCGGCAACTACCTGATGATTCATGGCGACTGTAAGTCAATTGGCTGCTATGCCATGACCAACGCCTATATGGATGAGATTTTTACCTATGTGAATGCCGCGCTGCGTAACGGTCAGCAGGATATTGGCATCAGCATCTATCCGTTCCGCATGACCGACAGCAACATGCAGCGTCACCGCTACTCCAGCGACGCCAGTTTCTGGCAGCAGTTGCAGCCGGGCTATACGTACTTTGCAAAATATCACCAGCCGCCGATGGTCAATGTTTCCAGCGGAAAATATGTGATGAACAGCAGCCCGGCACCGGTGTTAGCCAGTCCCGAAGCCGCTTCACGTTCATTCCTGGCGCTCTCCAAGGCAGAATAACGCCCATTCACCTGGCGCAATCCGCTGCCAGGTTTCATTGGCCGTCAGGGGCTGCGTAGCAATCACCGTCACCACGTCATGCGGCGTGGTGTGCTGCTGAAAATCAACCTCCACATCCTGATCCAGCAACTGCGCCCGGCCAAAGGGTGCCCGGCGGGTGATCCAGAACAGGTTGGTCGAGCAGAAGGCCATCAGATAGCGGCCATCTGACAGCAGCATGTTAAACACGCCCTTCTGCCGTAACGAACCGGCCAGCTCTCCGATAAAACGAAACACCGCAGGCCAGTTGCCCGGCGTGCGTGGATAGCGCGTCGCCAGCTGATGCAGGATCCAGCAGAACGCCTTTTCACTGTCCGTTTCGCCCACCGGCCGGAATGTGCCGGTCTCAAGCGTACGATAGCCCTTAAGCTGACCGTTGTGCGCATAGGTCCAGTTTCGGCCCCACAGCTCGCGGGTAAACGGATGGGTGTTTTCCAGCGACACCTGTCCGCGATTCGCCTGGCGGATGTGCGCCACCACCGAATGCGATTTGATCGGATACTCCTGCACCAGACGCGCAATCGGCGAGTTAAAGCTCGGCAGCGGATCTTTAAACGTACGACAACCTTTATCTTCGTAAAAGGTAATGCCCCAGCCATCTTTGTGAGGCCCGGTTCCACCGCCACGCTGAACCAGTCCGGTAAAGCTGAAACAGATATCCGTGGGAACATTGGCGCTCATCCCGAGCAATTCGCACATAGCCACCACCTCTGATTTTGAGGCCTCCCGTCCGGCGGGAGGCCAGCGCAGTTACTTCACCATCTCTTTTTCGATCAGCAGCATCAGGATATGGATCACTTTAATGTGGATCTCCTGAATACGATCGGCATAGCCAAAGTGTGGCACGCGGATTTCAATATCGGCACTGCCTGCCATCTTACCGCCATCTTTACCGGTCAGGGTGATCACTTTCATCCCCTGCGCACGTGCAGCTTCAATCGCTCTAATAATATTGGCAGAGTTCCCGGAGGTTGAGAGCCCCAGCAACACATCGCCTGGTCGTCCTACCGCTTCCACATAACGCGAAAAGACATAGTCATAACCAAAGTCATTACTGACGCAGGACAGATGACTCACATCTGAGATGGCAATCGCCGGATAGCCAGGACGATTTTCACGGTAGCGACCGGTCAGCTCTTCGGCGAAGTGCATCGCATCACAATGTGAACCGCCGTTACCGCAGGAAAGCACCTTGCCGCCCGCCTTAAAGCTGTCAGCCAGCAGCACCGCAGCACGTTGGATCGCATGAATATTGGCGTCATCGCTGAGGAATTTAGTCAGCGTATCAGCAGCTTCATTAAGCTCAGAGCGGATGATGTCCTGGTACATAGGGATGTCCTTTTTTAGGAGAGGTTAATCGCAGCAAGTTTAACGGAATGGCCGGTCAGCGCAAAGCCTCATGCCGTGCCCGGCCAGGCAGTGGCGGCGATTGTCATTGCCACAGTTGATGCAAAAATGGGCTAAAAGCGGTTTTTGTGAGGCAGGTTGTAATTGCGATGTAAACAAATTGATAAATCCCGCCAACTACTCTAAACCTCTCTACATAACAGGTCAGACCTCTTACTTCCTGGAGTAGTTCATTATGATGGTTGTTTCAATACTTGCCACGGTGGCGCTGATCGGCGCCCTGTTCTATCACCGCCTGTCGCTGCGGCTCAGCAGCGTGATTCTGCTGCTGTGGACTGCCGCGATGGCTATCGCTCACCTCTGGACGCCATGGCTGCTGCTGCCGCTGGCGATCGTCCTGCTGCCATTTAACCTGCCATCACTGCGCCGCAGCCTGTTTTCAAAACCGATCTTTCAGCGCTTCCAGAAGGTGATGCCGCCGATGTCGCGCACTGAAAAAGAGGCGATCGATGCGGGCACCACTTGGTGGGAAGGCGATCTGTTCCAGGGCAAACCGGACTGGCAGAAGCTGCATAACTATCCGCAGCCGCGTCTGACAGCCGAAGAGCAGGCTTTTCTTGATGGCCCGGTTGAAGAAGCGTGCCGCATGGCTAACGATTTCCAGATCACCCATGAGCTGGCCGATATGCCGCCGGAACTCTGGGCTTATCTGAAAGAGCATCGTTTCTTCGCAATGATCATCAAAAAAGAGTATGGCGGACTCGATTTTTCCGCCTATGCGCAGGCCTGCGTGCTGCAAAAGCTGTCTGGCGTCTCCGGGATTCTGGCGATTACCGTGGGTGTACCTAACTCACTGGGTCCGGGCGAACTGCTGCAGCACTACGGCACCGAAGAGCAGAAAAATCACTATTTACCACGGCTGGCACGCGGCGATGAGATCCCTTGCTTTGCGCTGACCAGCCCGGAAGCAGGTTCAGATGCCGGGGCGATCCCCGATACCGGCGTGGTCTGCATGGGTGAATGGAAGGGTCAGCAGGTGCTGGGCATGCGGCTGACCTGGAACAAGCGCTACATTACCCTGGCACCGATCGCCACCGTGCTGGGCCTGGCGTTTAAACTCTCCGACCCGGAGCATCTGCTCAGCGACAACGAGAATCCTGGCATTACCTGTGCGTTGATCCCGACTCATACCCCCGGCGTGGAAATTGGTCATCGCCACTTCCCGCTTAACGTCCCGTTCCAGAACGGGCCGACGCGCGGCAACAATATCTTTGTGCCGATTGACTATATTATTGGCGGCCCGGAGATGGCCGGTCAGGGCTGGCGGATGCTGGTGGAATGTCTGTCAGTGGGCCGCGGTATTACGCTGCCTTCGAACTCAACCGGCAGCCTGAAAACGGTGGCGCTGGCGACAGGTGCGTATGCCCATATCCGCCGTCAGTTCCGGGTTTCAATCGGTAAGATGGAAGGGATTGAAGAGCCACTGGCGCGCATCGCCGGTAACGCTTACGTGATGGATGCGGCGGCGACGCTGATTACCGCCGGGATTATGCAGGGTGAAAAACCGGCTGTGCTATCGGCGATTGTGAAATATCACTGCACCCATCGCGGCCAGCGCGCCATTATTGACGCCATGGATATTGCGGGCGGTAAAGGCATCATGCTTGGCAACAGCAACTTCCTGGCCCGCGCCTATCAGGGCGCACCGATCGCTATCACGGTGGAAGGCGCTAACATTCTGACCCGCAGCATGATTATCTTCGGACAGGGTGCGATTCGCTGCCATCCTTATGTGCTGCAGGAGATGGCGGCCGCAGCCAGCAACGATGTTAATGCGTTTGATCACGCGCTGTTCAGCCATATCGGTTATGTGGGCAGCAGCACCCTGCGCAGCCTGTGGCTGGGCTTAACCGCCGGACGCACCAGCGCCAGCCCAACCCGCGATGGCACCCGCCGTTATTACCAGCACCTGAACCGCATCAGTGCCAACCTGGCGTTGCTCTCTGATGTGTCGATGGCGGTACTGGGCGGCAGTCTGAAACGCCGCGAGCGTATCTCGGCGCGTCTGGGCGATGTGCTAAGCCAGCTCTATCTCGCCTCCGCGACGCTGAAACGCTATGACGATGAAGGCCGCAACGAAGCCGATCTGCCGCTGGTTCACTGGGGCGTGCAGGATGCGCTGCATCAGGCGGAAGTGGCAATCGACGATCTGCTGCGTAACTTCCCGAACCGTCTGGTGGCGGGCGCATTGCGGATGACCATTTTTGCGGGCGGCCATCACTGCCCTGCGCCATCTGATCGCCTGGATCATCAGCTGGCCAAAATGCTGCAACAGCCGTCAGCTACCCGTAGCCGTCTGGGCCGTGGCATGTATCTGACGCCGGGTGAGCACAATCCTGCCGGTCAGCTGGAACAGGCGCTGCAGGATGTGATGGCGGCAGAAGAGATCCATGACAGGCTGTGCAAACAGACGAAGCAGCATCTCTCCTTTACCCGGCTGCACGCGCTGGCGAAGCGCGCGCTGGAGCAGGGCTGGATCGATGCTAAGGAGGCGGATGTGTTGCAGCGTGCTGAAGCCAGTCGTCTGCGTTCGATTAACGTTGATGAGTTTGAGCCAGACGCACTGGCAGTCCCGGTGCCAGAGAAAGCCCCTCAGCCTGCGTCACGGGCGAGTGAGGCGGCATAGGATTCAGTGCCGATGTGATGTCGGCACCGGGTACTGAACGTAAAGCGATGGGAGTCAGCACTGTTTTCAGAGGTCGACGCCTCGTTGGCCACAGAGGGCTGACAATGACAAATCCAGGCGAATCTGACCGCAATAGATTAGCTTAAGGCGCAGGGAACAGGGTCAGAAGAGGAAAGCGTCCCGCGTCAGGACGACGCGGGCCGAGCGAGCCAGGGATGGCTTTAGCGACTTTCCGATCTGATCCTATTTCCGGCGCGAGCACGCCCTCACAGCTAGCCTTTGCTTTAACTGAAAGCCGACATCACGTCGGCCTTTTTTATCCCGCCTGACGGATGCGGGCAATCAGCGCATCCACATCTTCTACGTGATCGGCTGCCAGAATCAGCGTGCGTCCCAGATTAATCGCATTACGGATGCAGTCGGTACGCATTGCCGGATCGGCAATCAGCTTCATATCCGCCACATGTGACATCCCCACCGTGCGGCGAATCAGCTCCGTGCCGCAGTAACCGATAGTATCGGCCCACACTTTATGCAGAAACGCCGCCGCATAGCCTGGATAAGCCATCGCCTCATCGCGGGTTTTCTCAGCTGCCAGCGCCAGGAAGCCTGACGCAAAGGTCGTCCAGAGAGTGTGAACATCGCTGAGACGCTGCTCGCGTGCATCGGCCGCCTCACGCGGAGGCAGTAGCCCCGGCAGGCCACAATAGTTAATCAGCAGATTGCCGATAGCAGTGCCAATATCAAACCCGATGGGGCCAAAATAGCCAAATTCTGCATCAATCGCTTTCAGACTGCCGTCCGCAACGAAAATCGAGCCGCTGTGAATATCGCCATGCAGCAAGGCCTCAGCATGGGCAAAGAAGCGATGTTTAAGGCCGCCCACCGCAATGCGTAACGCATCATCATCACGCAGGCTGGCGACCAGCGGCTCCAGCGCCGCGGGATAGCTGTTGCGCTCATGGTGGGTGTAAGGATCGTTGAAGAAAAGGTCCTCGGTGATTTCACACATTTCCGGATTAATGAAACGCGCTACTTCCGCTTTTTTCTGGTGCGGATGCAGGATGAAATCGGAGGTATGAAACAGGGTCTGTGCCAGGTAGTCGCCTAACTGCTGCGCCGCTTGCGGGTAATACGCGCCTTTCACCAGCTCGCCGCGCCAGATGCGATGGCTGGAAAGATCTTCCATCACCATTACTGCCAGCTCCGCATCATAATGGGTAATCTTCACTGTGTGCTGCGGACAATATTTGTAATGCTCGACCAGGGTCTGCGCTTCCAGCCGCGCCCGATCCAGCGTCAGCGGCCAGGACTCCCCCACGCAGCGCACATAGGGCAGTGCCTGCTTGACGATGACGCGACTGTTGCCCTGATCGTCATAAATCTTAAACACCAGGTTGAGGTTGCCATCACCAATCTCTTCTGCGCTGCTCAGCGCGGCAGGATTGTCCACGCCACCAAATTGTCGGGCATATTCCACAGCATCAGCAGCAGTAAAGGTACGGTATTGCGACATTGCCTGTTCCTCGTCATTCGAAGGGGGATACCTGGTATAATAAGCCGTTCAGACGTCTATACATCCGTTCAGCATGTTGGCACAATACGCATCATTAACGCAACATGGATTTCACCCACAATGCAGACACTTCAAACCACCAGCTTACAGGTTCGTGACAATCAGCTCTGGATTCTGGATCAGCAGGCGCTGCCACAGCAAAAGAGCTGGCTACCCGCGCACAGCGTGCCTCAGCTGATTGAGCATATTCATGCGCTGCGGGTGCGCGGTGCGCCGCTGATCGGCCTCTCCGCTTCGCTGTTGCTGGCGCTGCTCGCAGAACAGGGACTGACGCGCGCTGAACTGGCGCTGGCGCTGGAGACGCTGCGTGCCGCCCGCCCTACTGCGGTCAATCTGATGAACAACCTGGATCGGATGAAAGTGGCGCTGGCACAGCCAGACTTTGCCCCTGCGCTGGCTCAGGAAGCCTGGCGGCTGGTGCAGGAGGATAAGCAACTGTGCGACGCCATCGCTGACGCAGGTTGCACACTCGTAAAACCCAACAGCCAGCTGCTGACCCACTGCAATACCGGCGGGCTGGCTACCGCTGGCGTCGGTACCGCGCTGGGCGTTATTGCCCGCGCCCATCAGCAGGGGCTGGTTAAGAATGTCTGGGTGGATGAAACCCGTCCGCTGTTACAGGGTGGCCGGTTGACCGCCTGGGAGCTGGGCGAACTGGCGGTTCCTTACACGCTGATCACCGACTCCATGGCCGCCAGCCTGATGGCCCGTGGCGAGGTGGATGCGGTGTGGGTCGGCGCTGACCGCATTGCCGCCAACGGCGATGTCGCGAATAAGATCGGCACCTACAGCCTGGCGGTACTGGCGCATTATCATCAGATTCCATTTTACGTGGCGGCGCCACACACTACGCTGGATCGCAACTGTCCTGACGGCGCAGCGATTCCCATTGAGCAACGCGCCGCCAGTGAAGTGACGGGCGTGGCAGGCAGTTTTGGCAGCGTGCAGTGGGCACCGGAAGCGGCGAAGGTTTACAACCCGGCGTTCGATGTCACGCCTGCCGCCCTGATCAGCGGCTGGGTACTGGATACTGGCGTGGTCACGCCTGACCAGGTACAGAACGGCATCTTCCAGCCGCAGTAACGGTCTGCGAGGCGTCTGCCGCTATGGCAGACGCCTCACCGTGCAGGCTGACAGATTACGCCAGACGCGGATAGGCATCCGCGATCTTGTCGCCGGTGAAATTCGCCACCCAGCCTTCCTGATTATCGAAAATCCGGATCGCCGTGAAGTGCGGTGACGATCCCATATCAAACCAGTGTGGCGTGCCCGCGGGCACCGAGATCAGATCATTTTTCTCGCACAGGATCTGCAGGATCTCACCATCCAGATGCAGACAGAACAGCCCGGCCCCCTCGACAAAGAAACGCACCTCATCTTCACCGTGCGTATGCTCATTGAGAAACTTCTCGCGCAGCACGGTTTTCTGCGGATTGTCGGCACGCATGCTGATCACGTCCCAGCTCTGATAGCCCTTCTCCGCCACCAGCCGATCGATCGCATGCTGATAGGCGTTGATCACCGTTTCAGCATCCGGGTTTTCACCCAAATCACGATCGGCTTCCCAGCGCTCAAAACGGACACCTTTAGCATTCAGGCGGTCACGAATCGCTTCTGCGTCGGTGCTGTGCCACACCGGCTGGCTGGCTTCGCGGTCGGTAAAAATAGTCAGTGCGCTCATCCTAAATAGACTCCGGGTTAATCTGGGAAAAATCCGTCACCTGACGATGGCGGCTCTCGTCGTCCGCATCGCCACGCAGTAATTGCAACGTCTGCCAGCCCGCCTCCGCGGCGGCATCCAGCTCCTGATGAATATCGGAGAGAAACAGCAGCTGCGCCGCTGGCTGACCAATTTCAGCAGCGATAGCGCGATAAGACGCGACTTCGCGTTTGGCGCCGACGTGAGTGTCAAAATAGCCGCTGAACAGGCCAGTAATATCACCTTCGTCGCTGTAGCCAAATAACAATTTCTGCGCCGCAATCGATCCGGAGGAATATACATAAATTTCAATGCCCTGAGCCTGCCAGTGGATGAGCGCCGGGAGGACGTCGGGATAGAGATGACCGGTAAAACTGCCGTTCACGTAGCCGTCGCGCCAGATCATCCCCTGCAGCGCTTTCAGGCCGGTGGATTTGCGATCCTGGTTCATAAAGCCCAGCAGAATGTCCGTCACCCCGTCCAGATCGGCCTGCGGCTGACCGGCCTCCTCACGCACCGACTGCAGCGCCGCCGCCACCTCAGGCTGCTGCGCATTGTCACGCACGAAGTCCGGCAGGTGCTGACGGGCATAGGGAAACAGGATGTTATGTACAAAGCGAATATCGCTGGTGGTCCCTTCGATATCAGTAACAATGGCGCGAATCATGCTTTCTCCAGCAGACGACGTTGACGTTCACATTCGAACAAAAATTCCAGACCTTCCAGATGACGGCGGGCTTCGCTGACATCACGGCCCCAGCAGGTTAAGCCATGCCCGCGCAGCAGAAAGCCGTAACGCAGCGGAAAGCGGGCAGCGTAATCTTCAATTTCTGATGCCAGCGCCGCAATGTCCTGGCTGTTGTCGAATACGGGAATCGCCAGCGTATCCAGATGGGTGTGCTGGCCGCTTAACGATTTCTGCATCTCATAACCGTGCAGCAGCAGCGCTGCGCCCTGCTCTACCCGGGACAGCACGGTCGAATTGACCGTGTGGGTGTGTAGCACCGCACCCGCCTCGGGAAAGAGGCGATAGATCATCGTGTGCAGCCCGGTTTCTGCGGACGGCTTACGGTCAGAGAGCGACTGGCTGGTAGCGATATCGACCTCGATAAAGTCATCCCGCGTCAGCGTGCCTTTATCTTTGCCCGATTCACTCAGCAGGCAGACATGTTCATCGCGGCGCAGGGACATATTGCCGCCGGTGGCCGGTGCCCAGCCTTTCGCCCCAATCCAGTGACAGGCGGCGACCAGATGATCTAACGGAAGACTCTGCGACATAAAGGTTCCTTGCGGTGAAATGAGATTCCGGGTAAGTACGCGTAGCCAACGCCCCTGACGCGCGGAGCATGACGCATATAAATGCTAAATGATCCGTGTGTAACATGACTCATGTAAATGCTAAATGATCCGCATCTCAGCAAGGCGGCAAGTGCGCGCGTCCCCGGGAGCTGACACCTGTCAGTGACCGGGGTAAGCAAACGCGGCCAACGCAGAAGAGATGTGGAGCATGACGCATTTAGCCGTCTAAGCGTCTTGATTGCCAAATACTACCATCCTGTTTATAGTGGCACAAATACCGGGTGACACCGCATCAATCTTCGCGCTTAAGGCCTGACACTATGACGCAGCACAACCTGATCCCCGAGAGCAAACTCCCTTTGCTCGGCACCACGATTTTCAGCCAGATGAGTGCGCTGGCGCTGCAGCACAACGCCATCAATCTCTCCCAGGGCTTTCCCGATTTCAGCGGCCCGGACTATCTGCAGCAGCGACTGGCGTATCACGTCAGCCAGGGCGCGAACCAGTATGCGCCGATGACCGGTGCACTACCGTTGCGTGAGGCAATTGCAGAGAAAACCGCGCGGCTTTATGATTATCGTCCTGATGTGGAGACGGACATTACGGTGACGACGGGCGCAACCGAAGCGCTTTATGCGGCAGTTACCGCGCTGGTGCGGCCGGGCGATGAGGTCATTTGCTTTGATCCCAGCTATGACAGCTATGCCCCTGCGGTGGAGCTGTCGGGCGGCGTGATGAAACGCATTACGCTGCAGCCGCCAGCCTTTCGGGTAGACTGGCAGGCGTTTGCTGAGTTGCTGAGTGACAAAACCCGACTGGTGATCCTGAATACGCCGCACAATCCTTCCGCCACCGTCTGGCAGCAGGAGGATTTCGCCGCGCTGTGGCAGGCGATTGCTCAGCACCCAATCTATGTGCTGAGCGACGAAGTGTATGAACATATCTGCTTCGATGAGGCAGGCCACGCCAGCGTGCTGGCCCATCCTGAACTGCGCCAGCGCGCCATTGCGGTGTCATCATTTGGCAAGACGTTCCATATGACCGGCTGGAAAGTGGGTTACTGCATTGCCCCAACGGCGATCAGCGCCGAACTGCGCAAAGTGCATCAGTACCTGACCTTCTCGGTGAATACCCCGGCGCAGCTGGCGATTGCCGATATGCTGCGTGAGCATCCGGAACACTATTTTGAGCTGCCGGCGTTTTATCGTGACCGCCGCGATCGGCTGGCGACGGCGCTGAGTAACAGCCGCTTTAAGGTACTGCCCTGTGAAGGCACCTACTTTTTACTGGTCGATTACAGCGCCATCTCCGATCTGGATGATGTCAGTTTCTGCCAGTGGCTGACCCGCGAAGTGGGCGTCGCTGCGATTCCGCTGTCGGTGTTCTGCGCCGATGCTTTTCCTCACAAACTGATCCGCCTCTGTTTTGCCAAACAGCCGGCGACATTAGATGCCGCCGCGGAGCGCTTATGTCAGCTTTGAAAATTACCGTTTTGCAGGAGACGCTGAGCTGGATGGATGGCGAGGCCAACCTGCGTCATTTTGACGCGCAACTGGCCGGACTCACCGGACGCGATCTGATTCTGCTGCCAGAGATGTTTACTACCGGCTTTGCGATGGAGGCGGCGAAACGCTCGCTGCCACAGGCACAGGTAGTTGAATGGCTGCATCAGCATGCCCGTCGTACCGACGCCCTGGTCGGCGGCAGCGCGGCGATTCAGACCGACAATGGTGCGGTCAACCGCTTCCTGCTGGTCGAGCCCGACGGCACGCTGCATTACTATGATAAGCGCCACCTGTTCCGCATGGCGGACGAACATCACCACTATCTGCCTGGCGAGCAGCGTCAGGTCTTTACGTGGCGCGGCTGGCGCATTCTGCCGCAAATCTGTTACGACCTGCGCTTTCCGGTTTTCTCGCGCAACCGCAACGATTACGATCTGGCGCTCTATGTTGCCAACTGGCCAGTGCCACGTGCGCTGCACTGGCAGGCGCTGCTGTTAGCGCGGGCGATTGAAAATCAGGCTTATGTGGCAGGCTGTAACCGCGTCGGTAGTGACGGCAATCAGCATCACTACAGCGGCGACAGCCAGATTATTTCACCGCAGGGTGAGATCCTCAGCGCGGCCGAGCCGCATCAGCGCGCCCGGCTGGATGCCGAACTGTCACTGGACGCCCTGAAGGCCTACCGCGAGCGCTTCCCGGCGTGGCAGGATGCGGACCGCTTTTCGCTGTGAATCGCAGGCGCGGCCATTAGTTCTTAACTGCCGCGATAGGTTGACCATGACCACGGCGAAATCAGAAACGGCAGATGGAAGTGGCTGCCCGCCTCGGCAATCACAAAATCGATCTGGGCGCTGACGTAGAGCGCATCCCGACCGGCGACGGCAAAATAGTCGCCAATTTCCGCCGTTAAGCGGTAATGCCCCGGCGTCAGCGGCTCGGGCGTCAGATCTTTCAGACGACCGTCGCTGTCCGTTTCACCCTGTGAAATCGGAAACCACCCTTCCGGGCTGTTCTGCTCCAGTGAAATCGCCACGGCGCTGGCCGGTTTGCCCAGCGCCGTGTCAAGAATATGGGTCGTCACGGTACTCATTGCATCGTCTCCTTAAGGCGTAACAGGGTAATTTCACGCAGCTGATCCAGTGCCTCCTGCTGCTCGGCAACATCGCTATTCTGCAGCCGACGCTGCAATTCTGCCAGCATCTGCTCGCCGCTGCGCCCTTTGGCGCGTATCAGAAACACCCGGCCAAAACGCGCTTCGTACGCCTGATTGCCCTGCTGCATCGCCTGTTGCAGCGCGTAATCGGCCTGCTGCATAGCGGACTGCTCGCCGCGCGACAACGCGGCGTCTTTACCTGCGCCGTTCGCGCGTTCACCAATGCGCGGATGCGCCGACAGTGCGGCCTCGAGTTGAGGCTGCTGCCACTGACGCGCCAGCGCATCGGCAGTGGCCAGTAGCGCCCCGTGGTTGACAAAAGGCCGGGCCGCCACCAGCGCCTGCTGCCAGTGCGGAATCGCCACACAGTGCCGGATGGCCGCCTGTGCTTCGTCAGCGGAAAGCTGATTAAATGTGGCTAATTCCATGTTCAGCTCCGTCCGGCAATCAGCGAGACCGCCTGTAAATAGGCCTGCAGTGCAGGTGCTACGTCGTCCACCGCCACCGACTCCGCCGGATGGTGACTGATGCCGCGATGGTTACGCACAAATAACATGCCGACCGGCCAGCATTCAGCGATGGCGATAGCGTCGTGTCCGGCACCGCTCGGCAGCGACAGACTGCGACCCTGCACCGTTTCCACCGCATGGCTCAGCGCCTGTTGCAGCGCAGAGTCACAGGCGGTGGCACCGATGCGATAATATTCGTTCGATTCAAACTGAAGTCCACGACGGAGCGCAATCGCCTCTGCCTGGGTTAACAGGCTGGAGAGCAGCGTCTCCAGCGGCGTGTCCAGCGGACCACGCACATCCAGCGACAGCGACACCTCGCCAGGGATGACATTCACGGCACCCGGCGCACAGTTAATCGTACCGACGGTGGCGACCAGCTGCGGGTCCTGCTCACGGGTGGTCTGCTCGATAAACACCATCCACTCGGCCGCCGCCGCCAGCGCATCTTTGCGATGGGTCATCGGCACTGTGCCCGCATGGCCCGCTTCACCGGTGAAACGGCAGTTCAGGCGGCGCGCACCGTTGATCGCCGTAACTACGCCCAGCGCCAGATTTTCCTGTTCCAGGCAGGGACCCTGCTCAATGTGCAGCTCAAGATACCCGACGATATCCTCGACCCGCCGCGCTGCAGAGGCGATCCTGTTGCTGTCGAGCCCGACATCGACCATCGCCTGCGCCACGGTGATACCGTTGCCATCAGGATGGGTCACCCAGCTTTGCGGCCAGCTGCCGGTAATACCCCGACTGCCGAGCAGCGTAATGCCAAAACGGGTGCCTTCTTCGTCACCGAAGCCAATTACCTCAATCGCCAGCGGCAGGCGGCACTGATGTTCGTTAAGCCACTGCACGGTTTCAATGGCGCTGAGCACGCCCAGCATCCCGTCATATCGCCCTGCGTTCCGTACCGTATCGAGATGCGAGCCAAGCAGCAGCGCAGGTGCACCTGCCTCTGCCGCCTCGTAGCGCCCACAGATATTGCCGACTTCATCCTGCCACACCTGCATTCCCGCCGCCTGCATCCACTCACCGACGCAGGCGTTAGCGCGCAGATGTTCTGGCGAGAGGTAGACGCGGGTCAGTCCCTCAGCCATTTCGCTGATCGCGGCCAGCGTATCGCAGCGCGCCATCACGCGCTGTGCCGCGACCTGGGCTTCGCTGGCGCTCATCATCATGCGTGGCTCCCGTAGTGATCCCACGCGGCCTGCGCGGCGGTGCCCTGCGGCGTGCGGTAGCCGACGTAGGTCAGCACCGTTTCCAGCGCCGACAGGGTCTGCATCACGCAATCTTTACGCGCGTTGTAGCCCATAGTGCCGATGCGCCACACCTTGCCATGCAGCGGACCAAATGAGGTGCCAATTTCAATGCCGAAATCTTCCAGCATCAGCTTGCGCACCTGATCGCCATTCACGCCTGACGGGATCATCACGCCCAGCACGTTGTTCATTTTGTTTTTCAGGTCGCCAAAGGTCTCCAGCCCCATCCCCTGAATGCCTTTCAGCATCGCTTCACCGTGCAGTTTGTGGCGGGCGATGCCGTTATCCAGCCCCTCCTGCAGGATCAGACGGGCGCACTCGCGCGCGCCAAACAGCGCACTGGTCGCTTCGGTGTGATGGTTGAGTCGCTCCGGGCCCCAGTAATCCATGATCATGCCAAGATCAAAATAGTTGGAGTAGATCATTTCCTCTTCGCCATCCTGATGCGCTTCGGTGCGGATCCCCTGCTCTACGCATTTGCGTTTGCGGATCACGGCTTCCATCTCTGCGCTCAGAGTGACCGGAGACGTGCCCGATGGACCACCCAGGCATTTCTGCATCCCCGCCGACACGGCATCCAGCCCCCAGGCATCCGTTTCCAGCGTGTTACCCGCCAGCGACGCGGTGGCATCGGTGTAGAACAGCACGCCATACTGTTTGCAGATTGCGCCCAGCTGCTCCAGCGGCTGCAGCATGGTGGTCGAGGTGTCGCCCTGCACGGTCAGCAGCAGGCGCGGTCGCACTTTTTTGATCGCATCTTCAATCTGGTCCGGGGTAAAGACTTCGCCCCACGGCGCTTCAATGGTGTGAACTTCTGCACGACAGCGGCGGGCAATTTCGCACAGCAGGTGACCGAAACGTCCAAACACCGGTACCAGCACTTTGTCGCCAGGGCGGATAGACGACAGCAGAATCGCTTCGATACCGGCACGTGACGTGCCATCAATCAGCAGCGTCCAGCGGTTTTCAGTGCGGAACACGCCGCGATAGAGCGCCATCACTTCGTTCATGTAGTGGGTCATCGCGGGATCGTACTGGCCCAGCAGCTGACTCGACATGGCTCGCAGCACGCGGGGATCGGCGTTGATCGGCCCCGGCCCCATCAGCAGACGCTGTGGCGGATTGAGTTGCGGGTAGTGCGTAACATCCATCATCATTTCCTTTTCTAAGACTCAGAGACGAACCGAAGAGATAAACTGTTTCAGTTCCGGCGTCTGCGGCTGGGCGAACAGCGTTTTACTGTCGCCCTGCTCCCAGACGCGTCCCTGGTGCATAAAGACCACACGATCGCCCACGTCGCGGGCGAAGTTCATTTCATGGGTGACGAGGATCAGCGTCATGCCCTCTGCCGCCAGCTGCTCCAGAACCTTGAGCACTTCGCCCACCAGTTCGGGATCGAGCGCGGAGGTGATCTCATCACAAAGTAAAACTTTCGGCGTCATCGCCAGCGCACGGGCGATCGCCACGCGCTGCTGCTGACCGCCGGAGAGGCTGGCAGGATAGTAGTTAAGGCGTTCGCCCAGTCCGACCTTCTCCAGCATCTGTGCCGCCAGCGCCCGGCACTCAGCCTCGCTTTTCTTCAGCACCCGGCGCGGCGCCAGCATGACGTTCTCCAGCGCCGTCATATGCGGGAACAGGTTGAAGCTCTGAAACACCATCCCGATCGAGCGGCTGATTTCACGCGCCTGCGAATCGCGGTCAGTGATTGTCATCCCGCCGAGCTTGATGCTGCCCTCCTGATAGCCTTCCAGCCCATTCATGCAGCGCAGTAACGTGCTTTTACCCGATCCGCTGCGACCAATGATCGAGATCACCTCGCCCATGTCGATATCCAGATCCACACCTTTCAACACATGGTTGTCGCCGTAATATTTTTGCACCTGATTAATGGTGATGAGCGGCATTGAATTTTTTCTCCAGATACTGGCTGTAGCGAGACAGCGGATAACACATCAGGAAGTAGCCCAGTGCCACCAGCCCAAAGACTTTAAACGGCTGATAAGTCACGTTGTTCAGAATGGTGCCGGCTTTGGTCAGCTCGATGAACCCGATAATCGACGCCAGCGCGGTGCCCTTGATGACCTGCACGGCGAATCCCACCGTCGGGGCGATACCGATACGGATCGCCTGCGGTGCCACCACCCGCCACAGCGTCTGACCAAAGGTCAGGCCGAGGCAGCGCGACGCTTCCCACTGCCCTTTCGGCAGGGCGCGGATGCTGCCGTACCAGATGTCCACCAGAAAGGCGCTGGTATAGAAGGTCAGCGCCAGCGAAGCGGCGGTCCAGGGGGCGACATCAATGCCGAACAGGCCGACGCCGAAAAATGCCAGGAACAGCTGCATCAGCAGCGGCGTGCCCTGAAACAGCGCGGTGTAACCGCGTATCAGGCGCGTCAGCCACTTACGCTGCAGCAGTCGCAGAAACAGCAGCGGCAGCGTCACCAGCGTGCCGCCAACGAAGGCCACCAGCGACAGCAACAGGGTCCAGCGCGCCGCCAGCAGCAGGTTGCGCAGGATGTCCCAGTCGGTAAAGGTCGTCATCATGATGCCTGCACTCCAAACCATTTACGGCCAATCGCCAGTAGCAGATGGCGCATCGCAATCGACAACGCCAGGTAGATCAGCGTGGTCACCAGATAGACCTCAAAACTTAAGAAAGTACGCGACTGAATCAGGTTGGCAGCGAAGGTCAGCTCCTCATAGGAGACCTGCGACACCACCGACGAGCCCAGCATCACAATGATGCACTGACTCACCAGCGCCGGATAAATGCGCTGCAGCGCAGGCGGCAGCACGACCCGCAGAAAGGTCTGGCTGCGGGTTAATCCCAGCACCCGTCCCGCCTCCCACTGCCCTTTAGGCGTTACCTGAATCCCGGCGCGGATAATCTCGGTGCTGTAGGCGCCAAGGTTGATCAGCATCGCCAGCAGCGCCGCCTCACCCGCAGTGAGTTTTAGCCCCAGCGCAGGCAGACCGAAAACGATAAAGAACAGTTGCACCACAAACGGCGTATTGCGGATCAGCTCGACATAGATGCCCCACAGACGGCTCACCCAGCTCGGTTTGCCGCTGCGCAGCGCGGCACCCGCAATGCCGAGCGCCACGCCACCGGTGGTCGCCAGCACCGTCAGCTGGATGGTGACCCACAGACCGGAGAGCAGCTCCGGCCAGTAGGGCCACAGGGCGGGAAAGTTAAGTTGCCCGATCATGAATCCGTCCTCAGGCGCCGAGGTTCGCAGGCAGCGGTGCTTTCAGCCACTCTTCAGAGAGTTTATTCAGCGTGCCGTCTTTAATACCCTGCTCAATCAGTTCATTCACTTTCGCTTTCAGTGCCGGCTCATCTTTTTTCAGGCCGATATAGCAGGGTGAATCTTTCAGCATAAACTGCGCCACTGGCGCTTTAGCCGGATTCTGGCGCGCAATGGCGGCGACGACCAGGTTGCCGGTTGCGACATACTGCACCTGACCGGAGAGATACGCAGACAGCGTGGTGTTGTTGTCTTCATAGCGTTTCATCTGCGCATCTTTCGGGGCCACTTCGCTCAGCACCATATCTTCTACCGCACCGCGCGTGACGCCAATCGACTTGCCGCTCAGACCCGACGCCGCCTTAATTTCATCGCCTTTCGGACCGAATACGCCCAGGAAGAACGGCGCATAGGCGCGGGTGAAATCGATCACTTTCTCACGCTCGGCGTTTTTACCCATGCTGGAGATGACCAGATCGACCTTGTCGGTTTGCAGATAAGGCACGCGGTTGGCGCTGCTGACCGGCACCAGCTGCAACTTAAGTTTCATCTGCTTAGCCAGATATTTCGCCGTATCGATGTCATATCCCTGCGGCTGCAGGTCAGTGCCGACCGAGCCAAACGGCGGGAAATCCTGCGGCACGGCGACGCGGATGACGCCGCGCTTCTGGATATCCTGCAGTTGATCGGCCAGCGCGCTGCCCGTTTGTGCCATCAGTAATGCCGCTGTCGCAACCGCCATCAAAACTTTTTTCATTATGCACCCCGGTGAGATTAACGTGAAACAAAAGATTCTTTGACAAGCAATCTGCAACTAATGTGCCAATACGCGTAGCAATAGAAAAAGGATTAAGCGGCAGAGAGTTCAACGGAAATCCGGCGTAATCGGGGCAATCACGCCGGAGAAGTAGTGTTCAGAAATGGGGCAAAGCACCAAAACGGTGCCTGTTAACGGTGCTCCAGCTCGTCAAACTGCTGGTAAAGGTCGGCGATTTGATGAATCCGCTGGCGTCCCTGTGCCAGCATTTCATGCAGCAGCGCATTGGCGATCAGGTTAACCAGACTCATGGCGGCACTGTAACTGTCGAAGGCGGAAACGCTGTCGAGCGGCGTACAGAGCTGCCAGCGCGCCAGCGAAATCACCGTCTGCGCCTGTGGCTCACACAGCGCCAGCAGCGGGATGCCAGCCGTCTGCAGCTGCTGCATCAGCGGGCGAATGATGCGCGGACGGCGGCGAAACGCCATCACGATCACCATGTCATCCGGCGTGATATCCACCAGCTCCTCAGCCAGCGTCTGCCCCGGCTGCGGCAGGATATGCACCTGAGAACGCGCCTGCACCAGCTGCTGTCGCAGATGTAGCGCGACCGGATAGGCGTTGCGCATGCCAATGATAAAGACACGTTTAGCCTGCGCCAGCTGCTGGATAACCTCATTAAAGTGCCGGGCATCCAGGCTATTTACCCACTGCGTCAGATTAGCCATCTCCTGCTTGTAATGACGTGCCAGCAGCGTATTGCCCTGCACTGCATCCCGGTTATCGGTCAGCGGCATGCCACTCTGGCGCAGGATGCGAAGCTCATCACGCATATCCTTGTACTTCTCATAGCCCAGACGCTTAAACAGTCGACTGACCGTGGCTTTCGACACGCCACTGAGCCGCGCCAGCTCGGCGCTGTTGTAGCTGATCAGATCATCGAAGTGGTCAAACACGAAGTCGGCAATACGCTGCTCCTGCGGAGAGAGCTGGGGATAGTGACTTCGGAGTCGTTCATCAAGCTGTTTCATAAGGCGTCCTGTAACTTTTGTTTCAGCAGAAGCTAGCACAATTTACGCCAGGTTAACCGGCGCATCGTCAGCTGAGCATGAAAACTGGAACAGCTCTTGCTTTGTTATGGGTTCTGTCACCCAAAGAACGAGAAAAAGATGATTCAAAGCAATATGGCCCCGCAGGGGATGGCGGTGACGCCACACCATCTGGCGAGTGAAAGTGCGCTCGCGGTGCTGCGCGATGGCGGTAATGCCATTGAAGCGATGGTGGCCGCTGCCGCGACGATCGCCGTGGTCTATCCGCACATGAACGGACTGGGCGGCGATGGCTTCTGGCTGATTCTGCCGCCAGGCGGCGATCCGGTCGCTATCGACGCCAGCGGTGCCGCCGGTTCGCTGGCTCACCGCGATTTTTACGCGGATAACCCGACGATCCCACACCGCGGGCCAAAAGCGGCGCTGACCGTGGCCGGTACGGTCAGCGGCTGGCAGGAAGCACTGACGCTCTCTGCAGAGATGGGCACCCCGCCGCTACCGCTGACCCGTCTGCTGCGGGATGCGATTCGCTACGCCGACAACGGTATTCCGGTGACCGCCTCACAGACCGCCGCGACCACGAACTTCCTCAGTGAGTTGCAGCATCAGCCCGGCTTTCGTGCCCATTTTATGCCCGACGGCGATGTGCCGCAGCCGGGCAGCCGTTTTACTCAGCCTGCACTGGCGAACACCCTGAGCCAGCTCACCGAAGAGGGACTCGACAGCTTTTATCGCGGCCCGCTGGCTCACCATATGGCCGACGAGATGGTCACGCTGGGCATGCCGGTGACGCTGGCCGATCTGCAGCAGCATCACGCCCGTCGCACGACACCGCTGCATCTTGCCCACAGCGAAGGCGACATCTGGAATATCGCTCCACCGACCCAGGGCGTCGTTTCGCTGGCGATCCTCGGCATCTCCGATCGGCTGGAGATGGCGCAGGCTGACGACGCGCAGACGGTGCACCGCATCGTGGAAGCCACCAAAAAAGCCTTTGCGCTGCGCGATAAACACATTACCGATCCGCGTCACGTCACCGAAGATGTACAGGCGCTGCTGGATAGCGATCATCTTGATACGCTCGCCAGCCAGATTGCCGATGGCGAGGCCGCCGCCTGGGGCAGCGGACGCGGACCGGGCGATACGGTCTGGATGGGCGTGATGGACAGCAGCGGTCTCGCTGTTTCCTTTATTCAGAGCATTTACCACGAGTTTGGCAGCGGTGTCGTGCTGCCCGGCACCGGCATCACCTGGCAGAACCGGGGCGCTGCGTTCAGCCTCGACCCTGACCATCTGCTGGCGCTGGTGCCTGGTAAGCAGCCGTTCCATACCCTGAATCCCGCCGCCGCGCGGCTGAAAGATGGCCGGACAATGGTGTATGGCGCAATGGGCGGAGATGGACAGCCGCAGACCCAGGCGGCGATTTTCACCCGCCATGTGATTCAGGGCTTGCCGTTACAACAGGCGGTCAGTGCGCCGCGCTGGCTGCTGGGCCGGACCTGGGGGCAATCGTCCGACTCATTAAAACTGGAAGGCCGCTTTGACGACGAAACGGTATTGATGCTGCGCCTGTGGGGACATGAGGTGGAACGGCTGCCGGACTTCAGCGAATCCGTAGGTCATGCGGGCGCGATTGTGCGTCACAGCAACGGCATGTTTGAGGGCGCAAGCGATCCACGCAGTAACGGCAGCGCCGCCGGTTTTTAACAGGAGCGAATCATGAATCAACAAGATTGGGCCAGCTACATCGGCCATATGGAGCAGATCCTGCAACTGGAACTGGATGAGGGCCGCCGCGCTGAGCTGCTGATCCAGCTTTCACGCATTGCGGAGATGGCTGCGCCGCTGATGGCGTTTCCGCTGGATGACCGGCTGGAAGTGGCAGGAGTATATCAGGCATGAGATTAGGTGATGTTTCAATTCAGACGCTGCAACGGGCGATTCAGCAGGGTGAGATCAGCGCGCTGGAGGTGGCAAAGCACACGCTGCAGGCGGTTGAGCAGCACAATCCGGCGCTGAATGCCTGGACGGAAATCACCGGGCCGCGCATGTTAAAAGAGGCCAGCGCCATTGATGCACAGCGACAGCGCGGCGAAACGCTGCCACTGCTGGCGGGCATTCCTTATGCGGTGAAAAATCTGTTTGATGTGGCGGGTCACAGTACCCTGGCCGGTGCCAGCCTGTTCCGCGATCGCCCTGTGGCACAGGCAGATGCGTTTGCCGTTGATAAACTGCGTCATGCTGGCGCGCTGCTGTCGGGCATGCTGAACATGGATGCCTACGCTTACGGTTTTACTACTGAAAACAGCTACTATGGTGCGACCCACAATCCACGCGATTTCAGCCGCGTGGCGGGCGGCTCGTCAGGCGGTTCGGCCGCCGCGGTAGCCGCCGGGCTGGTTCACTTTTCGCTTGGCACCGATACCAACGGTTCGATTCGGGTGCCCGCGTCGCTGTGCGGTATTTTTGGTCTTAAGCCCACCTTTGGCCGTCTGTCACGCAGCGGCAGTCATCCGTTTGTCGCCAGCCTTGACCACATCGGGCCGCTGGCCCGGCGGGTTGAAGACCTGGCGCTGGTTTATGACCTGCTACAGGGCGCAGATTGTGCCGATGCGTTTCAGGCCGATCGTCCGCTGGCCGCGACACTGCCGGGGCTGTCACAGGGTAGAGAAGGCTTACGCTGCGGCGTGCTGGGCGGTTTTTTTGCCCGCTGGTGCGATGATGACGCGCGCGCTGCCGTCGCGGTGGTCGCGGCCGCGCTGGATGCACAGGAAGAGGTGCTGATGCCGGAGGCGGAGCTGGCCCGCTCGGCGGCGTTTATCATGACTGCTGCAGAAGGCGGCAATCACTATCTGCCCGCCCTGCGCCAGATGCCGGCGCAGTTTGAACCGAACTCACGCGAGCGTCTGCTGGCCGGTGCCATGATGCCAGGCGCCTGGTATGTGCAGGCGCAGCGTTTCCGTCGCCATTTCCAGCAGCAGGTGTTACCGCTGTTTGATCGGTTCGATGTGCTGATCGCCCCGGCAACACCCTGCAGTGCAATCACTATCGGTCAGCAGACATTGTCGATTCAGGGTGAGTCACTGCCCGCTAAAGCAAGCATGGGAATGCTGACGCAGCCGATTTCCTTCCTGGGATTGCCGGTCTGTACCGTGCCGCTGGCGACCCGGAGCGGTCTGCCAATTGGCTTACAGCTTATCGCCCGTCCGTTTAATGAAGAGGCGGTGTTACGTGCCGCCTGGTCACTGGAACAACGTGGCATCACTATGCCGCAAATTACTATGGCAGGAGCCTGATGAAAACAGAGATTAATTTACCGCATGTGCTCACCGAGGTGACGGCACAGTTTTATCGCTACGAGCAGGCGCTGGTCAGCAATGATGTGGACGAACTGGATACGCTGTTCTGGCACGACCCGCGAACCGTGCGCCTCGGCGCGGGTGAGAATCTGTATGGCATTGATGAGATCAGGGCCTTCCGTGCCGCGCGTCCGTCAGCCGGGCTGGACCGGACGCTGCGCAACACCGTGATTACCACCTTTGGCGAGGATTATGCGGTCTGTAGCACCGAATTTACCCGCACCGGCAGCGATAAAACTGGCCGCCAGCAGCAGACCTGGGTGCGCATGCCCCACGGCTGGTGCATCGTGGCGGCACAGGTTAGTCTGATGAGCTGACGGCCTCCGGCGCGTCGCCCGATCAGTACGGGGCAAGCGCCGGACCCGGCTTACGGAGCCGGGTGCGTGGTGATCCAGTGGTCAGCGATCTGCTGACGGGTACAAATCCAGACGTCATCGTGCTGCTGAATGTGATCGAGGAAGTTCTGCAGCGCGCGGAATTTGCCCGGACGTCCCAGCAGACGGCAATGCATGCCGATCGACATCATCTTCGGCGCGGTTTCCCCCTCTTCATACAGCACATCGAAGGTGTCCCGCAGATAGGTGAAGAACTGCTCGGCGGTGTTAAACCCCTGCGGCGAGGCGAAGCGCATGTCGTTGCACTCCAGGGTGTAAGGAATAATCAGGTGCGGTTTCACCGTGCCATCCTGACAGGTAACCTGGGTCCAGAACGGCAGATCGTCGCCGTAGTAGTCACTGTCGTAGCTGAAACCGCCCTGCTCTACCACCAGCCGACGGGTGTTCGGGCTGTCGCGGCCGGTGTACCAGCCGGTCGGCGCTTTACCAAACAGATCCACCAGCACATCAACCGCCTGCTGCATATGCTGACGTTCGGTTTTTGCATCCATGCCCTGATAGTGGATCCAGCGCCAGCCGTGGCTGACCACATCGTAGTCCGCCTGTTTAATCGCCTCGACGACTTCCGGGTGACGCGCCAGCGCCATCGCCACACCAAAGACGGTTAGCGGCAGACCGCGCTTCTGAAACTCATTGTGAATGCGCCAGAATCCGGCGCGGGAGCCATACTCATACAGCGACTCCATCGACATGTGGCGATCGGCGTAGCTCGCTGCACCGATAATGTCGGAAAGAAATTGCTCTGAGCCCGCATCGCCGTGCAGCACGCTGTTTTCTGCGCCCTCTTCATAGTTCAGAACAAACTGCACCGCCACACGGGCGTTGTTGGGCCAGGCGGCGTGCGGCGGATTAGCGCCATAACCGATTAAATCGCGCGGATAGTTTTTGTTAAAGCTGTACTCTTTCTTCTCTGCAGCGTCAGTCATCACTCCACCTGTCTTAAATCGTGAAAGTTCCGTTAGTTTAGATGCTGAAACGCACCTGAGAGCGGTTTCTGCAAAGGCCAGGCCAGATCGCCATGTTTGCTGGTGCCAAAGCCCAGTGCCACCAGCGACTCGACCATTTTTACCGCCGCACTGACACCATCGATCACCGGCAGGCCCAGCTCCTGGGTCAGCGAGGCGGCCAGCGTGGCCATTCCGCCGCAGCCCAGCACAATCGCCCCGCTGCCATCTTCCCGTTTCGCCTGAATACAGCGTTCCCGCACTTTCTCCTGCGCCAGACCGCTGCCATCTTCCAGCGCAAGCACCGGCAGATCGATGGCGTGTAACGCGGCACAGTGATGGGTGAAGCCATACTGCTGCAGCAGATGACGCGCAATCACCAGGGTGCGCGGCAGCGTGGTAACAACGGAGAAGCGCGTCGCCAGCAGCGTGGCAGTATGCATCGCCGCTTCCGCAATGCCGATCACCGGTCCGCTGGCCAGCTCGCGTGCCGCCAGCAGACCCGGATCGCCAAAGCAGGCAATGACGTGGCCGCTGACGCCCTGCTCCCTGCCGAGCTTGATCTGCTCCAGCACGCCGATGGCGGCGATCGCCTCATCAAAGTGGCCTTCAATCGAGGGCACGCCCTGCGACGGTGAGACCGCCAGAATTTGGGTGCCCGGTGCAGCGACCGCACGGGCGGCCTGGCCGATAGTTTCGGTCATCGCAAGGCTGGTGTTGGGGTTAATCACCTGAATCACGCTCATGAGGCCGCTCCAGAACCTGCGGCAAACAGTCGGGAGAAATCGGGCAGGGTTTCCCCGCTGCGCTCAAAATGCAGGCTGGAAACGATGTGCTCAAAGTGATGCTGTAGCACCTGCGTCAGCGGTTCCAGCGCGCGCGCATGCAGTAACTTCAGCAGATTCGCGTGATCGTCACAGCGGCAGCCGCGCTGCCATGGCGCGCCATAAGCCGCAATCACCAGCGACGAGCGCTGCGTCAGGCTGGTCACCATGCCGGTGAGCACCTGATTGCCGGAGATCGCCTGCAGCTGGATATGAAATGCCGCAGAGAGCCGGATCGCTGCCGGACCATCCTGATCGGCAAGGGCCTGGTTCTCCTGCGCGATGAGCTGCTCCAGCGCCACCAGATGCGGCGGCTGCAGATGCGCCAGTACCGCAGGCAGATTGGCGCACTCCATTAAACTGCGGGTGGAAAAAATGTCCCGCGCCTCTTCAACGCCGGGGGTCGCCACCTGCGCACCACGTTTGGGCGTCAGCGTCACCATCTGCACCGCCGCGAGGCGCTGCAGCACTTTGCGGATGCCGGTGCGGCTCACACCAAAGACCCCGGAAAGGGCCTCTTCCGGCAATTTACTGCCCGGCGGCAGCTGGTGCTCAACAATGGCGTTCATCAACGCCTGGTAAATTCCTTCGTCCTTATCCTGCAGCCTGGTGGCGTCTCGCTGGCCTGTTTTACTCGTCATTACCTGCTCCGGTCACTCGCTGTGTGCCATTATCGTATACGTAAAAATTAAATATTGTATACAAAAAAGAGATCTGGCCTGAATCCTGCAATACCGTTTTACCAGATTATTCATTTCACTCTCGGGTAAAGGAGCAGGTTTCATGCCAAATCAATCAACGGTGGCCAGCACGGCCTCTGAAGCCAGTGCCCGTTACAGCCCACGGCTCTGTAACGACGACCTGGCACCGACACGCGATCAGAACTGGTCGTGGTACAACATTTTTTCCTTCTGGATGTCCGATGTGCACAGCATGGGCGGCTATGTGGTGGCCGCCAGCTTCTTCACGCTGGGATTAGCCAGCTGGCAGGTGCTGCTCTGTCTGCTCGCCGGGATCTGCATCGTGCAGATCTGTGCGAATCTGGTGGCGAAACCGAGCCAGATGGCGGGCGTACCTTATGCGGTGATTTGCCGTCAGGCGTTTGGCGTGTTTGGCGCCAATATTCCGGCAGTGATCCGCGGGCTGATCGCATTCGCGTGGTATGGCATCCAGACTTATCTGGCGGCGAACGCCCTGATGCTGGTGCTGCTGAAGTTTGCACCATCGCTGACCTCGATGACCGAACCGCACTGGCTGGGTTTGTCGCTGCTGGGCTGGTGCTGTTTCGGGGTGATGTGGTTACTGCAGGCGATGGTGTTCTGGCACGGCATGAACGCCATTAAGCGGTTTATTGATGTCGCTGGGCCGGCAGTCTATGTGGTGATGGTGGTGCTGGCGGGCTGGATTGTATACAAAACCGGTTTCGATGGGATCTCCTTTACCCTTGCCAGCAAATCACTGACAGCAGGTGAGCAGACGTGGCAGATGATTACGGCCACGGCGCTGGTGGTCTCCTACTTCTCCGGTCCATTGCTGAACTTCGGAGACTTCTCACGTTACGGCAAAAACATGTCCGAGATCCGTCGCGGCAACCGCTGGGGCCTGCCGTTCAACTTCCTGCTGTTCTCTGTGGTGACCGTGGTTATTGTGTCAGGTACTCAGTCGCTGTTTGGCAAGATGATTACCGATCCCATCGAAACCGTGAGCATGGTCGGCAACGATCTGGCAGTAGCGATTGGTCTGCTGACCATGATTACGGCCACCATCGGCATCAATATCGTGGCGAACTTCGTTTCACCTGCTTTTGACTTCTCCAACTGTTCACCGCAGAAAATCAGCTTCCGCACCGGTGGCATGATCGCCGCCGTGGGTTCCGTGCTGTTAACGCCGTGGAACCTGTTCCAGTCGCCTGAATTGATTCACTACACGCTGGATGTGCTGGGCTCGTTCATCGGACCACTGTTCGGCATTCTGCTGACCGATTTCTACCTGATTAAACGTGGACGTATCTCGGTTGATGACCTGTTTAACGATACGCCAGCAGGCCGTTACTGGTACCGCGGTGGCTTTAACCCCAAAGCGATTGGCGCGCTGCTGCCGTCGGTAGCGATTTGCCTGGTGATTAGCTTTATCCCTTCCCTGCATCAGGTGGCGAACTTTAGCTGGTTTATTGGTGCCGGTCTGGCGGCAGGCTGCTATCGCTTTATCGCCCGTGAAGATCGCGAGACGGAGGATGTGGCCCGCTGGCATAGCGAGGGAATGGCGCAGAAGAAGCAAGCCGCCGCTGAATAGCAGACAGCAAAAAGCCGATTCATTTCTGAATCGGCTTTTTTAAAGAGATTGGCGGAACGGACGGGGCTCGAACCCGCGACCCCCTGCGTGACAGGCAGGTATTCTAACCAACTGAACTACCGCTCCGCGCTTTGTTCCCCGTCGGGAACGAGGCGCATAGTAATGGCAGGCCGTTACGGCGTCAACGCTTTTTCCAGGTGAATGAATCGTTTGCTGTTTTTTTCAGCTTGGCGTTGATTTTATCCACAAAAACAGGCCCTTCAGCCGCGCCACAGGCAGCTGCCACCCTTTTTCATCACCAGATCCAGACGGGATTCATGGGCCGCCACTTCCTTTTCGCTGGCCGTCACCACACGCAGCGCAGAAGCAGGACGCACGATGCGCTGAATGCTCTCTCCCTGAGCCTGTCGGGCGCTTTCACTTTCTGATAAGAAGGAGAGTGAGGTCTGCCCGCCGGTCATGGTCAGGAAGACTTCAGCCAGAATCTCGGCATCGAGCAATGCGCCGTGCAGGGTTCGTTTGGTGTTATCTATTTCGTAACGTGAGCAGAGCGCATCAAGGCTGTTACGCTTGCCGGGAAACATTCGACGTGCCAGTGCCAGGCTGTCGGTAATTTTGCAGAAGGTTTCGGTTTTCTCAATGCCGCGGTTCAGCTTTGAAAATTCGTAATCCATAAAGCCGATATCAAACGGCGCGTTATGAATGACTAACTCGGCACCGCGAATATAGTCGAGAAACTCATCGGCGATTTCGCTGAACGCGGGCTTGTCGGCCAGAAACTCATCCGCAATGCCATGTACACCAAAGGCTTCGGGATCGACCAGCCGATCGGGTTTGAGATACATATGGAAATTGTTACCGGTCAGGCGACGGTTAATCACCTCTACCGCACCAATCTCAATGATGCGATGCCCCTCATAATGTACCCCGATCATGTTCATGCCGGTGGTTTCAGTATCAAGAACGATCTGGCGGTTATTTGCAGTGCTCATAAGACCCGTTTTATGTCAGACTTGGCGCTTTTGAGAGGAAGTCTACCAGAGATGCGCAAACAGGTAGAAATATTCACCGATGGATCCTGTCTTGGAAATCCCGGTCCCGGCGGTTACGGGGCGATTTTACGCTACGGTCAGCATGAGAAAACCTTCAGCGCGGGCTACCGCCTTACCACTAACAACCGGATGGAGCTGATGGCGGCGATTGTCTCGCTTGAAGCGCTGACCCAGCCGTGCGATGTGGTGCTCAGCACCGACAGTCAGTATGTGCGTCAGGGCATTACCAGCTGGATTCATAACTGGAAAAAGCGTAGCTGGAAAACCGCCGATAAAAAGCCGGTAAAGAATGTCGACCTCTGGCAGCGCCTCGACCTAGCCCTCAGCACCCATAAGATTCAGTGGGAGTGGGTTAAAGGGCATGCCGGACATCCGGAGAATGAACGCTGCGACGTGCTGGCCCGCAGCGCGGCGGAAAATCCTGCCTTTGAGGATATCGGTTATAAAACCGAGTCCTGATCCTCTGCCTTGCGGAACTGACGCGTGGCGTTGACCGTCTGGCGGATCTTGCTGGTGCTCATGCTCTTCTTTGCCCGGGTCGGCAGCAGCGGGAAGGTTCGCTTGCGCGCCACCACAATATTCAGACAGCCCAGCGCCGGTAAATGGGCGCTGATCAGTTTTCCGCCCTGCTGATGCCATGGCAGCACCTGAAATCGGGTACGGTAGACCACCTCATAATTCAGTAGTCCCAGCCAGTCGAGCAATCGCATCTGGCTGAACATCCGTCCGCTCCACGGTGCTTTGCGGGTTAATCCCGGTACCATTTTGCTTACACCAAGGAGGCTGAAAGGATTAAAACCGCTGATGATCATCCAGCCATCATCGATCAACACCCTGTCCACTTCGCGTAAAACCCGGTGAGGATCCTGACTCCAGGCGAGCGTATGGGCCAGCAGACAGGCATCAATCGACTTCGACGCAAACGGCAATTGCATCGGGTCAGCCCGCACCTGTAACAGCTCGCCTTCACTGCCCATATTGACCTGATGCGAAATAGCACAGTTTTCGGTGTTGATTTCTGCGCTGAGGTTGCCAAGCTTAAGCATATGAAAGCCATAAAGCTTTCCGAGGTAAGGCTGAAGCTGCTGCGTTAGCGCGTCGCGGAAATAATCTCCCCACGGCATATCGCGCCACGACAGCGGTGCGTTCAGAACCTGGCGTGATTTAGCGGGCTTCATGCTTTACGCTCTTCCTTTTCCTACGACCTGCGAGAGGTGATGATGAATCTTACCAGTATTCCTGCGTTGCAGGACAACTACATCTGGACGCTGAATGATGATGAGGGTAAATGCCTGATCGTTGATCCCGGCGAAGCTCAGCCAGTGTTAGAAAAAATGGCGTCAAACGGCTGGCAGCCAGTCGCGATTCTGTTGACTCATCACCATAACGACCATACGGACGGCGTGATAACATTATGTGAGCACTTCCCTCACCTTGAGGTTTATGGTCCTCAGGAAACCGAAGCGAAAGGGGCCGGGACGATAGTCAGCGAAGGCGATAAAGTCACCGTACTGGGCCTGACCTTTGAAGTGATTCATACCCCAGGTCACACTTTAGGACATATCTCATATTACAGCTCACCTTATCTTTTCTGTGGTGATACTCTCTTTTCAGGCGGCTGCGGACGCCTTTTTGAGGGCACACCCGAGCAGATGTATCATTCGTTTCAAAAGCTTAATCAGCTTCCAGGAGAAACCTTAGTCTGCTGCGCGCATGAATATACTTTATCCAATCTGAAGTTTGCTGCGGCAATTCTGCCCCAAGACCCGCAAATAACGGCCGAATACCAGAAAATTAAGGACTTACGTGCCGAAAATGGCATTAGTCTGCCAACAAAACTGGCGCACGAACGGTCAATAAATTTATTTCTGCGTACGCAAGATATTGATTTGCAAAGGGCATTAAACGTTAACGTTACTGATGAGCCGGTATGGCGGACATTTGCCGTTCTACGCGAGAAGAAAGACGTTTTTTGATTTTTCGGGTTGTGTTGTGAAAAGTCGTCACGTATAGTTGCTCGTCTTTTAAGCGAACTATTGACACACACATGAAGGCTAAAGCGATCTTACTCGCCTCAGTCTTGCTGGTAGGATGTCAGGCGTCCAGGAACGATGCCAATATCCCCGAACAGCATGCACAGAGCCTGTCTTCAGCTGGTCAAGGTGAAAATGGAAAGTACGGAGACGCGTTTTTGTCGCCGCGATGGCAGGAAGATGGAACTGGCCTCGCAACAGACGCAGATCTCTGGAGTTTCATTAGTGACGAGTTGAAGATGGGGATTCCGGAAAATCCGGCAATCCGCGAACAAAAAAGTAAATTTTTAAAAAATAAGAGCTATCTCCACGATGTAACATTACGGGCAGAGCCGTACATGTACTGGATAGTCGAGCAGATACAGAAACGTAAAATGCCGATGGAACTGGTACTGCTACCCATAGTGGAGAGCGCTTTTGACCCTCGCGCAACCTCATCCGCCAATGCCGCTGGTATCTGGCAGATTGTTGCATCTACGGGTCGAAACTATGGTTTGAAACAAAACCAGTATTACGATGGGCGACGTGATGTAGTCGCATCCACGAAAGTTGCGCTGGATATGATGCAGCGTCTTAACACCATGTTTGACGGTGACTGGTTACTGACCATCGCTGCTTATAACAGTGGTGAAGGACGGGTGCTCAAAGCGATCAAGCAGAATAAGGCGCGCGGTAAGCCGACTGACTTCTGGCATTTATCGCTACCACGCGAAACGACGGTGTATGTGCCTAAAATGTTAGCGCTGAGTGAACTGCTCAAAAATAACAAGCGTTACGGTATCAAACTGCCGACACCCAATGAAAGTCGTGCTCTGGCACGAGTGGAAGTGGGTCAGCAGATACAGCTGACGCAGGCTGCCGAAATGGCGGGTATGTCGCTCACGAAACTGAAGAGCTTCAATACCGGCTATAAAGGCGGTGCAACAGCGCCAAACGGCCCGCACTACATTTTGGTGCCGAAGTCGAACGTCGCGAAACTGCGTAACTCACTGGCTTCTGGTGACATCGCAGCGGTACAGCCTGTGCAGCTTGCGAAAGCCAGCGCGAGCGGTGGGTACAAAGTGCGACGAGGTGATACGCTTTCTGGTATTGCCGCTAAACTTGGCGTTAGCGTCTCGACACTGAAACAGGAAAACAACCTGCGCGGTGCTGATATCCGACCAGGTCAGACGTTGACCATCGGTTCGAACGGCACCCGACTGGCTGATAACGGCAACAGCATCACCTATCGTGTTCGTAAGGGTGATTCTCTTGACAGTATTGCCCGTCATCACGGCGTCAATATCAAAGACGTGATGCGCTGGAACAGTGTGCTGGACAGTGCGAAAGATATTCAACCCGGCGATAACTTAACGCTGTTTGTGAATAATAACGCAACACCGGATACCTGATACGTTGAAAAGGCTGACATTTGTCAGCCTTTTTCTTTTATTTATTTGCCGCTATTCAGGCCTCACACCAACATCCTTCCCCGGCCCGGCGCAGGATTAGCCGCCTGAACTGAACTCCACCAGTAACGGATTATGATCGGAAGCGCGCGTCACCAGTACGGATGCCTCACTGACTCTCAAGTCTCGATAGAAGACGAAATCCAGCGGGCGACCAAACGCTTTGCGGCGGTGATCGGCCGTAAACATCACCTCTTCCAGCTTCATCCGCTGTGCAAATCGATAGAGCGCATTGATGCGCTGACGGCTCCAGGCATTGAAATCCCCTGCCATAATGACCGGTCCCTGATGATGCATAATCTGCTCACCGATAGGCCCCAGCTGTTTACTGTAGACATCGACACCCAGGCTGAAGTTAACCGCATGGATGTTAACCACCATCAGCATTTCTCCTGCTGGCAGCGGATACGCCGTAACCAGGGCCGATTTTGACAGCCTCAGCAGAGGCTCACGCTCGCGTAATGGGCAACAATAGACCGGATGGGCAGAAGCAAGTGTCATCACGCCAGAGGGATGCTGAGGCAGCACAAAAGCAGGCACCTGATCGGCAGCCAGATAATTACTGGTGGCAAATTGTACCAGTTCGGGTGTGGTCTGCGCTTCCTGCAGTAATACCAGGTGCGCATCCTTACCAAATCCTTCCAGCACTGACATCCAGTCTGCACGCTGCTGCTTGAAAATATTCCATACCAGAACTTTAAGGTTTGGATGCGCGGGCAACGGTGCGCCGGGTGGCAGTGCCTGGCCGAGATGGAGCATCGCGCCAGGTGGAAAGATCTGTTCCACTGGTTGTCCTGCTACATATCGCATTGCATAAGTTTTTTTGCGCACTTTCCCGCCTGGCTGATAATTCAAAAATACAGTTAACACCTGTCTGTTATAGGGATTCTAGACCGGGGTTTCAATGGATGCAGGTGAATGTCAGAATTCATCACGCTTTTCCAGAATAAAGGAGTTAGTTTAAGCTCGCTAAGCTAAACAAGGCAGAACCAGGCCACATCAACGGTGTCCTCATTGAGGACGCCTGTACGGGTTATGCCAGTATAATCGTTCATAAAATAGCTAAATAACTACAATACTATAGGGCGGAAAAATGAAGGCATCTTCTGACGAACTCATGGTGTTTGTCAGTGTAGTAGAGAGTGGAAGTTTCAGCCGCGCAGCTGAGCAGTTGCAGATGGCTAACTCTGCCGTCAGCAGAACCATAAAAAAACTGGAAAACAAGCTGGGCATAGCTCTGCTGACCCGTACCACGCGACAGCTGGCACTTACGCAGGAAGGCGAACGCTATTTCCGCCATGTTCAGCGCTTTTTGCAGGAGATGACTACAGCAGAAAGCGATTTGATAGAAAGCTTACAGGAGCCTAAAGGGCTACTGCGCGTTGATGCCGCGACACCGGTTATTCTGCATTTGCTGATGCCGATGGTTAAGCCCTTTCGCCAGCGCTATCCCGGGGTGACGCTTTCGTTGATCTCCTCAGAGAGTTTTATCAATCTGATTGAACGGAAAGTGGATATTGCGATTCGTGCCGGCAA
>Ga0153961_1000015_pt1 | contig 119953 bp, 117 predicted proteins | sample TSFL045MetaG_FD_104748 | JGI IMG/M metagenome (GOLD analysis project Ga0153961, IMG submission 104748) | Attine ant fungus gardens microbial communities from Florida, USA - TSFL045 MetaG | ecosystem: Host-associated > Fungi > Mycelium > Unclassified | place: USA: Florida, Withalacochee...
CATCTTGTCATCATCTCCGTTTGGCTTATTCTTAATCTCCAGTCAAAAGGAGGAATGTTTATGAAAGCGGCAATTGCTAATAGTGAACACCAGGTTGAAGTGGTTGAGAAGACGCTGCGTCCTCTCAAAACCGGCGAAGCGCGGCTCAGGATGGAATGCTGTGGTGTATGCCATACTGATTTGCATGTGAAGAACGGTGATTTTGGTGATAAGACCGGCGTCACGCTGGGTCACGAAGGGATCGGCATCGTTGAGGAAGTCGCGCCGGATGTCACCTCGCTCAAGCCGGGCGATCGCGCCAGCGTCGCCTGGTTCTTCAAGGGCTGCGGGCACTGTGAATATTGTAACTCCGGTAACGAAACGCTCTGCAGAGAGGTTATCAATGCCGGTTATACCGCCGATGGCGGCATGGCTGAAGAGTGTATTGTTGTTGCAGATTACTCGGTTAAAGTTCCCGATGGACTTGATCCCTTTGCCGCCAGTAGCGTGACCTGCGCCGGTGTCACCACCTACAAAGCGGTAAAAGTATCAGAGGTCAAGCCGGGGCAGTGGCTGGCAATTTATGGTCTTGGCGGGCTGGGTAATCTCGCTCTGCAGTACGCTAAAAACGTCTTCAACGCTAAAGTGATTGCGATTGATGTCAGTGACGGACAGCTGGCACTGGCGAAGGAGATGGGTGCCGATCTGGTCGTCAACTCTGCCAGCGAAGATGCGGCACGCTTTATTCAGGAGAAAACCGGTGGGGCACATGCTGCTGTGGTTACAGCCGTCGCCAAAGCGGCCTTTAACTCGGCGGTGGATGCAGTCAGAGCAGGTGGCCGTGTTGTTGCGATTGGACTGCCACCGGAAGCGATGAGCCTGAATATCCCGCGACTGGTGCTTGATGGCATTCAGGTGGTGGGATCGCTGGTCGGAACGCGCAACGATCTGGCGGAAGCTTTTCAGTTTGCGGCAGAAGGCAAGGTGGTACCTAGGGTAACTAAAAGGAAGATTGGTGAGGTCAATGCCATCTTCGATGAGATGATTCAGGGCAAAATCCGCGGCAGGATGGTGATCGACTTTACCGGTCAGTCTGCCAGTTAGGACCCAACTGAGCGTCACTAAGGCCCGCAAATTGCGGGCTTTTTTTATGCCTGCAGCGCCCACCCCTGCCACGTGAAAGCCTTAACGCGTATTCTCCACAAACATTAATAAGCCAGGCTTTATGTTTCATTGTGTGATTTTCACTTGCACTTTACCGGTAACATTATAGTTTATGAGGTGAGGTCTTGATTACACACAACTGAAGGAGGGTTATTTATGGCGAAGCATCACTTAATTAAATCCATTGAAATTGCTGCAATAGTACTGTTTGTCCTGATACTGGCGTTTCTGGCCGTGACCGGCCTGATGTCATCTATGGGCATGGATCACGCCTGGCCTTATCCCACTAAATAACTGAGTGCCGCACCAGGGAAACTATAAGTAATATAAATAGAAAACGACCCTCACACAGGGCAAAAAAACCCCGCTAGCGCGAGGTTAATCAGAGATTACACCAGACTTACCGACAACAGCGTCAGCTCTTCAGTTTCCAGTGACAGGCTTTTTTTGGTTTCAAACATAAAGGCTTCGAGCGCCTCCTCAACATTGTCACCCTCAATAAAGGCGTGCGTCGTGACATGATTTTCACCTTTTGGTTTAATCACGTAGGAAACAAACCACTTCTTCTTTTCCATGATACTTTTCCTCTTCTGAAAAGGGTGATGCCGCGTAGCAGCCATGACTGGACAAGCTGCTTTTCCGCCGGGCCCTGAGTGGAACATGCCGTTAAAGGCAGCGTGGCCGACAAAGACTAATCCAGCGGGGCAGGATGCAGCAGGTCAATCACGTCATCGATTTCATTGCTGGCTGCATGGCGATCCAGGGCAACCGCATAGTAGCGTCCCTTGCAGTAGTGCTTTGTAACCGCCACCCGATGGCCGGTATCGCTGTCAGCTTCATCGCCGCTCAGGGTCTGAAGATGGGGGGGGTTACCAGCTCACTTTCACGTTGATCTGCTTCAATGATCACCGCGTCACCGTCACTGGATAGCAGCAGATGCTGAATGCTCATGTTCTCTCCTCAGCGTCAGATTGCTAACCGGGAAAGTGTAGTTCACCTAAACAGGCGTGCTGGCGACGGCGCTTAATCAATGCCTGTGCAGGGCTGATAAAGTCTAAGCAGATTTAATCTGACCGCACTTAATTTGCTCATCGCGCAGGGAACAGGGTCAGAAGAGGAAAGCGTCCCGTCGCCCGGATCAAAATGCCGGGAGCATTTTTGAACAATGCAACGCGTTAGCCCGTTTGCGGGCACACCTCAGAGATGAGGTGTGTAATCGGGCGGGCCGGGCGTGTCATGGACTGGCCTGAGCGTCTTTCCAATCTGTCCCTGTTTACTGAGCAGGCTCGTTTTCACAGCCAGTTGCGCTTTTGCTGGAAAAAAAGCCCCGTCAGGGGCTTTTAAGAAATGAATGGCCTGCAATTTAGCTGGTCTGATCGGCCTGCTTCGGCTTTAGCACGTGCTTACCCATCTGAATGCCAGGCTTCTCAACATACTTATAGAGTAAAGAGGCCAGGGCATACGTCACCGGGATAGCGGAAACACAGACGATCAGGAAACGTGTCATATCGCTCTTATACTCAATGTCGGTGTGAGTGAGCAGCAGGGCAATCAGCGGGATCACAATCAGCAGGTGCAGCAGGTAGACCGAGAACGAGACGTCGCCCAGCCACGTGCTGAGTCGGTTGTTCAGCAGTTTACGCGGCAGAGCAATCAGCTTAACCATCATGCTGCCCTGCGGGTATTGCCACAGAATCGCCGCCATACCGACGATCATCAGCGCCTCCATAATCACCTGCAGCTTAATCGCGTCCATGCCAATTGCTACGGTGACGACCGGGCCGAGCAGCGCAAAGGCCACATAGAGCAGGGATTTACGGCGAATTGCTTCGGCCAGCAGCATCCCTGCCAGGAACATGTTCAGCTTAATCAGGATCATCGAAGGCATCTCAAACGCCTCATAATAATCGGCGAGCACATAGCGACCAGCGCAGCAAAGCGCCATGATGCCAATAAGCGAGGCGGCATAACCAAAACGCAGCGTGACCAGCATGATGAACGGAAACAGCAGATAGAACTGCATCTCCAGCCCGATGCTCCAGTCTGGTAGCACGGTGTTAAACCCATACTCGGGCAGCATGCCGAACAGGAAGCTAAAGTGAGTCAGGATGTTTGCCAGCGACTGGTCGTTGTAACGCGACGACTCCGTTGCGGTGCCGGAATAGAAATGCGCAATGGTGTCACGCATCTCACCAAACCACGGGCCATAAATCAGGGCGATGATTAACAGCAGATAGTAGAGCGGGGCGATACGGAAGAAGCGGCGGACCCAGAACTTCTTAATCGTCTCCGCGCTCTGCCATGGCTCTTTCTGCTGGCGCTCGACGTAGTTTTTCGCCATCAGATAACCCGATAACAGAATAAACAGGTCGACCCCGATGCCCGGTGATGAAATCAGCGTAATGTGGCAGTGAACCAGTAAGCTGATATGGCCAACCAGAACCCAGAGAGAGGCAATGCCGCGTAATCCTTCCAGCTCTGTTGACCAACCTCGTGTTGCAGACATAACTTTTCCTCGTTTTTATCCGGCTTTTGGCGCTCACTAAGCCTTAAGGCAAAAGATATGTAAACGGCCCTTTACAAAAGTAAGAGAATTCCGAGCACAGGAAAGAGTGAAAAATCAACCGGGAAAAGGAGGTAAAGCACAGTAAGTTAAGGGCGTGCAGTGGCACACCCTTAACCAGGATTACGGATTACGGATTGCGGAGATCCATCAGGCCAGCTTTAACAGGATCAGACCGGCCAGCAGCAGGGTCAGACCCGCCCAGCCTTTACGGTTCAGCCGCTGGCCAAACAGCACCCATCCGGCCGCAACCGTGGCGATGATGCCAAAACCGCCCCAGACGGCATAGGCAATCGACAGATCGATACCTTTGACCGCCTGCGCCAGTGCACTGAACGCGAGCAGGACACAGCAGAGTGACAGCACGCCATGTAGCGGTTTCTTAAACCCGTCAGAATATTTAAGGAATATGTTGGCGGCAATCTCCAGCATGATCGCCAGCGCCAGCCAGGCGGCATGCATAAAATCAGTCATGACCATGATTAACCTCCGCAGATGATTGGGTGCCGGTCTTGATCAACACAATCCCGACGATCAGCGTCACCAGCCCGCAGATTTTCAGAGCGGACAGCGCTTCACCAAACAGCTGCACGCTGAATAAGGTAATCAGCATGATGCCGATACCTTCCCACAGGGCATAAGCCACGCCCAGCGCGATATGTTTGATAGCGAAACTTAGCAGAATATAGGAACAGGCAATCATGCCCAGCATCATCAGGTAGCCTGAATGGCTGCCATTAACGCTGGACCACTTCATGAAAAGGGTACCAATAATTTCAGTAACAATAGCGAGTGATAATAAAATCCAGGCGCACATGAGTGCTCTCCAGCAACGATAAATGACGGCCTGCCACAGTACTCAGGGCAGACTCAGAACAGTGTCGAAGTGGTGAGGGGACTACAGGGCATTACGCCAGTGCTGATCGGCGACGTTCCAGCCAGAAAGGAAGGTGGGAGTAAGGTGTGACATGAACATTCTGCTCATAAAATTTACAACGCATCCACATTGTTGCTTCTCATCAGTGGACCGATAGTGCCTCCGGTTAAATACACGCCGGTTTTATAGCATTCTGCGCATCATGAAATCTATAGCAGATGCTGCTTTATTTGACGCAGGTTAAGGTTCGATAGATTGAAAAAGGAATTCTATGTAAAAGGAGGTATGGAAAAGGGGAGTCGTTAATTCATGCATAAAAAAGCCGGGCAACAGCGTGCCCGGCGATTATTACGTGACGCTGTCACGAATTACTCTGCGCGCTGCGGCGCGGTGCGAACCGGTGCATCACCCGCGACATAGTAAGAGGCGGTGCTGCGTGGCAGCGGATCGCGGCCTCGGATCTTATCCGCAATCTTCTCACCAATCATGATAGTGGTGGCATTCAGGTTGCCGGTGATGATCAACGGCATAATCGACGCATCCACCACGCGTAATCCCTGCAATCCATGCACACGTCCTTCACCATCCACAACGGCCATCGGGTCATTACCCATCTTACAGGTGCCGCACGGGTGATAGGCGGTTTCGCCGTGGTTACGCACGAACTCGTCCAGCTGCTCATCGGTCTGACAATCCAGGCCCGGACTGATTTCACGGCCACGATATTTATCCAGCGCTGGCTGATTGATAATCTGGCGCGTAATGCGGATAGCATCGCGGAACTCATGCCAGTCCTGCTCATGTGACATGTAGTTAAACAGAATGGCCGGATGACGACGCGGATCGCGTGACTTCAGGCGCACATGACCACGGCTTGGCGAACGCATTGAGCCGACGTGACACTGGAAACCGTGAGCATCAACGGCGTTAGACCCGTTGTAGTTAATCGCCACCGGCAGGAAGTGATACTGAATGTTTGGCCAGGTGAACTCTTCGCGGCTGCGGATAAAGCCGCCTGCTTCAAACTGGTTGCTGGCGCCGATACCGGTGCCGTTAAACATCCACTCTGCACCGATCTTCGGCTGGTTCCACCATTTCAGGGCCGGATAGATAGAAACCGGCTCTTTACACTCATACTGGAGATACATCTCCAGGTGGTCCTGCAGGTTTTCACCCACGCCTGGCAGGTCATGAACCAGCGGGATGTCAAACTGCTTCAGCAGCTCAGGCGAACCGACGCCAGAACGCTGCAGGATCTGCGGCGAGGCGATAGCGCCCGCGCACAGCAGCACTTCACGGCGAGCAGTCACTTTATTAAGGGTGTTGCTGTCGCCCTGCAGATACTCCACGCCGACCGCGCGCTTACCGTCGAACACAATGCGATCGGTGGTGGCATGCGTAATGATCTTCAGGTTGGGGCGGCCTTTGGCCATATCGAGATAGCCACGCGCCGTGCTGGAGCGACGACCCTTTGGCGTCACGGTACGATCCATCGGACCGAAACCCTCCTGCTGGTAGCCATTCAGGTCGTCGGTGCGCGGATAACCCGCCTGCACGCCTGCCTCAATCATCGCTTCAAACAGCACGTTGTTGCCCGCTTTCGGCGTTGCAACGCACACCGGGCCATCGCCGCCGTGGAAATCGTTCGGGCCAATATCACGGGTTTCCGCTTTACGATAGTAGGGCAGGCAGTCCAGATAGCTCCAGTTCTCCAGTCCCGGCTCGCTGGCCCAGTTGTCCAGATCCATCGCGTTGCCGCGGATGTAACACATGCCGTTGATCAGGGATGAACCGCCCAGGCCTTTGCCGCGACCACACTCCATGCGGCGGTTGTTCATGTAAGGCTCTGGCTCGGTTTCATACGCCCAGTTATAGCGTTTTCCCTGCAGCGGGAAGGCAAGGGCCGCAGGCATCTGGGTGCGAAAATCAAAACGGTAATCCGGGCCGCCCGCTTCCAGCAACAGAACGCTCACGTTACTTTCTTCGGTCAGGCGGGTCGCCAGAACGTTTCCTGCGGATCCGGCTCCAATAATAATGTAATCAAATTCCATTCGTCGTTCCTCAGGTTAAGTGATTAAAAGACTGACTGAAAACGCGTCAGCTCAACCTGCACTGACTTCACCTGGGTGTAGCTCTGCAGCGTCATCAGGCCATTCTCGCGACCAATGCCGGAGTGCTTGTAGCCGCCCACCGGCATCTCTGCGGCGGACTCGCCCCAGGTGTTTATCCAGCAGATACCGGCTTCGATCTGATGAATCACGCGGTGCGCTTTGTTCAGATCCTGCGTTACCAGTCCGGCGGCCAGACCAAACTCGGTGTCGTTGGCGCGTTGGATCGCTTCTTCTTCGGTTTCGTAGCTCAGGATCGACATCACCGGCCCGAAGATCTCTTCACGGACAATCTTCATCTCATCCCGGCAGTCGGTGAACACGGTCGGTGCCACCCAGGCACCCTGGTCGAAATCGCCACCGGTCAGACGGTTACCGCCGCACAGCACGCGTGCACCTTCAGCAATGCCGGACTCGATGTAGCGCATCACGTTGTCGCGATGGCTGAAGCTGACCAGCGGACCAAAGTTGGTGGCCGGGTCACGCAGGTCGCCTGCTTTGATACGGGCAACGCGTTCGCTGATTTTGGCCTCGAACGCCGCCTGCAGTTTCGCAGGAATAAAGACACGGGTGCCGTTGGTGCAGACCTGACCGGAGCTGTAGAAGTTCGCCATCATGGCGATGTCAGCGGCCAGATCGAGATCGGCATCATCAAAGATGATCAGCGGTGATTTACCACCCAGTTCCATGGTGACCTCTTTCAGCGTTGAACCCGCTGCATTGGCCATCACTTTTTTGCCGCTGACAACACCGCCGGTGAAGGAAACTTTATCGATTCCTGGATGCTCAGTCAGTAGCTGACCGGTAACCGAACCGATGCCCGGCAGCACGTTAAACACGCCATCCGGCAGGCCCGCTTCAGTGTAAATTTCCGCCAGCTTCAGGGCGGTAAGCGGGGTCATTTCGCTGGGTTTGAAGATCATCGCGTTACCCGCAGCCAGTGCAGGTGCGGATTTCCACAGGGCGATCTGAATCGGATAGTTCCAGGCACCGATACCGGCGACCACGCCCAGCGGTTCGCGGCGGGTATAAACAAAGGAGGTTTCACGCAGGGGGATCTGCTGACCTTCCAGCGCCGGAACCAGACCCGCGTAGTACTCCAGTACGTCTGCACCGGTGACGATATCGACCGCGGAGGTTTCGCTGTAAGGCTTACCGGTGTCGAGCATTTCCAGCTCTGCCAGGTCATCATTACGCTCACGCAGAATATCGACGGCGCGACGCAGGATGCGTGAACGCTCCATGGCGGTCATCGCGGCCCAGACCTGCTGGCCTTTTCTGGCGGCAACAACGGCGCGATTAACATCTTCCTGGCCGGCGGCATGAACCTCTGCCAGGACTTCGCCGTTGACCGGATTGATCGTCTGGAACGTTTCGCCAGACGCTGCGGCAACATAAGCGCCATCGATGTAGAGTTTCTGCTCGGTAAATCGGGACATGTTTTCTCCTTCCGTTATTCGTGCTCGCCAGCCAGTTGCTGACGGATGAATTGGGTGGTCAGTGTGATGGCGATAACGGGATCGAATGGCTTGCCGCTCAGCGCGGCGCGCAGCCACAGACCGTCGATTAGGGCAGCCAGACCGTGTGCGGCCCGGCGTGCTTTTTCCAGTGGCAGTTCACGTCGGAATTCGACCACCAGTGTTGAGTAGAGCCGACGGCTGCTGACCCGCTCAAGTCTGTTGAGCTGGGGCTGATGCATGCTGCTCGACCAGAAGTCGAGCCAGGCTTTCATTACTGCGGTGTGCACCTGGGTTTCATCGAAATTCCCGTCGACAATGGCACACAGCCGCTGTTCTGCGGAAGCATCCGCCAGCGGTTTCAGTCGCGTCAGCACCGCTTCGCGCAGCTGACGCGTTACATCACGCATCGTGGCTTCAAGCAAACCGTTCTTGTCCTTGAAGTAGTGACTGATGATGCCGGTTGAGACCCCCGCCCGTCGGGCGATCTGGGCAATCGTGGCATCATTAATCCCCCTTTCATTAATCGTGCTCAGGGTCGCATCAATCAGTTGCCGACGTCGTATCGGCTGCATCCCTACCTTCGGCATAGCTCCAGCTCCACCCTCAAATCGAGCCCCTATTAAATCTTTTTTTGATTGCACGTTCAATATAAAAAGAAAATTTGTTAGGATGCTGTTTTTTAAATGTAGCGTAAGCGAAACGGCAATGAGTGCTAAAATAGGCTGGATTGTCATAGCGATTAACAGGAAGTGACAGAACGAAACAGAGCCGCACGGCCTGAACACCGTGGGCGGCAAGACGTATCCTTTGCATATTTTCAGGACATTAACCAGAGGTAATCGATGAATAATCCACCTGCCGGTGAAAAAGACAGACTCAATCCCGTTGTATTTTATACCTCTGCCGGATTGATTCTGACGTTTTCACTTGTAACGATTCTCTACAGTGAACTGGCCGCGAGCTGGATCCTCAAGGCGGTCAACTGGGTTTCCGCCACCTTCGGCTGGTACTACATGCTGGCTGCCACCCTCTATATTGTCTTTGTGCTTTATATGGCCTGCTCACGCTTTGGCTCTATTAAGCTCGGGCCGGAGCACTCTAAACCCGAATTCAGTGTGCTCAGCTGGTCCGCCATGCTGTTTGCCGCCGGGATCGGCATCGACCTGATGTTCTTCTCGGTCGCCGAACCGGTGACGCAGTATATGCAGCCGCCGGAAGGAGCAGGGCAGACGCTGGAAGCTGCCCGCCAGGCGATGGTCTGGACGCTGTTCCATTACGGACTGACCGGCTGGTCGATGTATGCGCTGATGGGCATCGCGCTGGGCTACTTCAGCTACCGTTATAATCTGCCGCTGACTATTCGTTCGGCGCTCTATCCTATCTTCGGTAAACGCATCTATGGCCCGATTGGTCACACGGTAGATATCGCCGCCGTGGTCGGCACCATCTTTGGTATCGCCACTACGCTCGGCATCGGGGTCGTGCAGCTGAACTACGGCCTGAAAGTCCTGTTTGATATCCCCGAAGGCCTGACCGCGCAGACCGCGCTGATTGTCCTCTCTGTGGTGATCGCTACCATCTCTGTGACGTCAGGTGTTGATAAAGGGATTCGTTTCCTCTCCGAACTCAACGTAATCATGGCGCTGGGCCTGATTCTGTTTGTGCTGTTCTTCGGCAACACCGAGTTCCTGCTGAATGCGCTGGTGCTCAACGTTGGCGATTACATCAACCGTTTCATGGGCATGACGCTTAATACGTTTGCCTTTGATCGTCCGACTCAGTGGATGAACAGCTGGACGCTCTTCTTCTGGGCGTGGTGGGTGGCCTGGTCACCGTTTGTCGGTCTGTTCCTGGCGCGTATCTCACGCGGCCGTACTATTCGTGAGTTCGTACTGGGCACGCTGATTATTCCGTTTACCTTTACGCTGCTGTGGCTGTCCGTGTTCGGCAACGCCGCGCTGTATCAGATCATTCACGGCAATACGGAATTTGCGCAGGAAGTGATGAACCATGCGGAGCGTGGCTTCTACAGCCTGCTGGCGCAGTATCCGGCGTTTAAACTCAGCGCATCGGTTGCCACCATCACCGGCATGCTGTTCTACGTCACCTCTGCGGATTCCGGTTCGCTGGTGCTGGGTAACTTCACCTCGCGGCTTAAAGACATTAACAGCGACGCGCCGAACTGGCTGCGCATCTTCTGGTCCGTAGCGATTGGGGTGCTGACGCTGAGCATGCTGATGACCGACGGTATCACTGCCCTGCAGAACACCACGGTGATCATGGGACTGCCGTTCAGCTTTGTGATCTTCTTTGTGATGGCGGGTCTGTTTAAATCGCTGAAGATTGAGGATCACCGTCGGGCCAGCGCCACGCGCGACACCGCGCCCTATCTGGCGCATGCGACCGACCGTCTGACCTGGAAGAAGCGTCTGTCACGTTTGATGAACTATCCAGGCTCGCGGTACACCCAGCAGATGATGGAAAAGACCATTTTCCCGGCAATGCAGGAAGTGGCGAAAGAGCTGGAACTGCGTGATGCCCGCGTCACGCTGGAAAGCGTTGAGGCCGATGAGGCGAACCCGATTGGCTATCTGGATCTGCGCGTTCATCTGGGCGAAGAGCAGGACTTCATTTATCAGGTCTGGCCGCAGCAATATTCGATTCCGGGCTTTACCTATCGCGCCCGTAGCGGCAAGTCGACCTACTACCGACTGGAAACCTTCCTGATGGAGGGCAGCCAGGGTAACGACCTGATGGATTACAGCAAAGAGCAGGTGATTATCGACATACTGGATCAGTATGAGCGACACCTGAACTTCATCCATCTTAACCGTGAAGCGCCGGGCAGTAATATCAGCTTCCCGAGCGTGTAAACCAGGGCCCGTCAGCAGTGTGCTGGCGGGCTTTTTTTTGCCATCGACGAGTCGTTACACGCCGTCGCCTGCCGATATCGTCTATCTTTAGGGCTTTGCTGGCGTGATGCCGACAGGGAGTCATATGGGAAAAATATTCAGTACGTTTCTGCCGCTCTACACCACCACGCTACTGATGCTGCTCGGTTCCGGTCTGCTGACCACCTATGTCTCACTACGTCTGGCCAGTGAGCAGGTTAACGGCGCGCTGATTGGTGCGATTATCGCGGCAAACTATATCGGGCTGGTGATTGGCGGCAAGGTGGGGCATAACCTGATCGCCCGCGTCGGCCATATCCGCGCTTATGTGGCCTGCGCCGGGATTATTACCGCCTCCGTGGTGGGTCACGGCCTGACTGACTTTATTCCGCTGTGGGTCTTTCTGCGTCTGATTATCGGACTTTGCATGATGTGCCAGTACATGGTGCTGGAGAGCTGGCTCAACGATCAGGCGGAATCGTCCCAGCGTGGCATGATTTTCGGCTTATATATGGTCGCCACCTATCTTGGACTCAGTGGCGGACAGGTAATACTGAGCCTGCAGACCGGATTTGGCGTCAGTACGCTGCTGATTGTGGCTCTCTGCTTCGCGCTTTGTCTGGTGCCGATAGCGCTGACCACCCGCACCCATGTCAGGCCGATGACACCCGCGCCGATGGAACTGGGCTATTTTATCCGCACCATCCCCAAATTGCTCGGCACCACGCTGGTAACCGGCATGGTAATTGGTGCCTTCTATGGTCTGGCACCGGTTTATGGCAACAGCAAAGGCTTCACCACCAGCCAGACCGGCTATTTTATGAGTCTTACGATTTTTGCCGGGCTGGTGTCGCAGTTTCCGCTGAGCTGGCTTTCTGACCGCTACGATCGTCAGCGACTGCTATTTATCATCGCGATGCTGTTTGCCGTCACCTGCGTCCCGCTGATCCTGCTGCCGCATCTGACGTTTGACTGGATGATCGGCATCGCCTTTGCCGCCAGCATGATGCAGTTCGCGCTCTATCCGTTGCAGGTGGCGCTGGCCAACGATCAGGTTGCCGCCGAGCGCCGCGTGTCGTTAACCGCCTGTCTGCTGATGGCGTTTGGTATCGGTGCCAGTATCGGCCCGCTGGTGGTGGGTGCGCTGATGCAGCCGCTGGGCAGCAATATGCTCTATCTCTTCTTTGCGCTCTGTGCGCTGGTGACTGGCGGACTCAGTTTTGTCCGTGCGCCAGGTCCGCTTCCGACAACCGAAGTGCCGTTGCCGCATGTGGTCATGCCTGACAGTCTGGCGACCTCGCCACTGGGCGCTGCGCTGATCCCGACGCTGGAAGAGGAGGTGATTCAGGCGTCAATGGGCGGTCAGGAGCCGGAAGAGGAGAACGATGAGGATGCTGAAACGGCTGATGAAGAGGCATTGCCTGATGATAATCCAGGTGATGTTCGCGCAGATCCGCGTCATAAATAGCCGCGACAGCGCATCACGTTGTTCGCGTCTATCTGCAGGGTTAAATGCATGATGTCCGGATCTGGCTCACTTCTGTCCGGTCGCTGGCTCGACATCCGGGCCAGCAACGGCGATGCTCGGTAACCCGCTTCTTCAGGAGTTAAACCATGCTCGAACTGCGCCCTAATTGTGAACACTGCGACGTCGATCTGCCGCCATCTTCTCTTGCGGCACGCATCTGCTCGTTTGAATGCACCTTCTGCGCTGACTGCGATGAGCATTTCGCGCATGTTTGTCCTGACTGCGGTGGTGAACTGGTGCGCCGTCCGGTGCGTCCGGCAGAAAAACTACAGAAATACCCGGCTAAAATGCGCAGCTGATTTCAAATGACGACGAATACGTCAGAGGCAGAATAGCCTGCGCGGCCCAATGTCATTATGATAAATTTCGTCTGTGACAGAGCTACCACCTAAACTGAGTGCCGGAGATAAGCGCCGGGAGGTACGCACTTTTCAGTGCCCGGCGAATCTCTCATTCCCGACAGTGTGACGCCTTCTCTTTCACACCTGCTTTCTCTCTCCTCCCTCCTGTTCACCTTCAGCTCTTATACTCTTAAGGTACTTTCAGCACAGAGAGGCGCATGCACCGATGTATTATGAATTCCTGAATGGCGCAGCATGGCGACGAATCTGGGTCGTTGGCGATCTGCATGGCTGCCGCCGCGAACTCGATGCGCTGTTACAGCAGCATCAGTTTGACCCGCAGCAGGATTTACTGATTTCGGCAGGCGACATCATCGATCGCGGCCCCGACAGCCTGGGCTGTCTGGCGCTGCTTCAGGAGCCCTGGTTTCGCTGCGTGCGCGGCAATCATGAGGAGATGGCGCTGTCGGCGTTACAGGGTCAGGACATGGCGCTCTGGCAGATGAACGGGGGCGACTGGTTCTTTCGGCTGCGGGGCGCAGCGTTAATCGCGGCCCGCCACGCGTTGTGGCGCTGTCGTGAACTGCCGCTGGTACTGCATCTGCAATTGGGTGAGCGCACTGTTGTGATTGCTCATGCAGATTATCCGGCACGGGAATACGCGCTGAATAAGCCACTCGACTGGCAAAAGGTGGTCTGGAGCCGTCAGCGACTGGAGGCGATGGAGTCAGGTGAGCAGGCGGGCATCCGTGGTGCAGATGCCTTTTACTTCGGTCATACACCGCTGAAACAGCCGCTGACGATTGCCAATCTGCATTACATCGATACCGGCGCGGTGTTTGGCAATCATCTGACGATGCTGCAACTAAAGTGACTCAGCGGAACAGGCGGCCGTCACGCACCAGTTCGCGTGGATAGCTGTTCTTGATGCGACTGCCGACTTTCTTCGCCAGCCCAAGCGGCTGCTGCTGATACGTTACAATCATCTCATTGTTGGCGGGTGCCGTTTCCGGATAGATATCGCGGCCACGATACCACTCTTCTGCTTCTGCGGCCTTGAGTTCAAAGGTCTGCGTCGCATCAGGTTGCGCAAGTGCTATCACCGCTTCATGTTGCCAGCGATAGCCTTTAGCAAAGATTTCTGCCAGCTTCAGGCCAATGCGCGAGAAGCGCACTTTGCCCAGCAGCGGGGTGACGGCTTTAGGAAAAAGCCAGATCTCTTTATCTCGCTGCCAGAGTTCCAGTGACTCATCCCATTTAATAGAGACAGCAGCGGCGGCCTGTGCGATCTCACTCTCCAGCTTACGGCTGAGGTGTGAGAAGGGCAGCTTGCCGACTTTGTAGCCCGGCACAGGCAGTGGCTCGACTGATGCGGTTTTACGCAGACGCGCCACGAAAAACCCTTCGCTGTCGAACATCTGCGGGAAGACATGCAGATAGCCCTCGGGCGTCGCGGCCCGATCGGCACCCTCAAACAGCCCGTCGAGCGGCACGACCTCAACCGCATCCGGATTGCGCTGCAGCAGCCAGTCTATCACCTGCTGATTTTCAATCTGATTCAGGGTGCAGGTTGAATAAACCAGCGTGCCACCGGGTTTGAGTGCGTGAAAGGCACTGTCGAGCAGGTCGCGCTGGGTCGCGGCGATCTCTTCGGTGCTCGCCAGCGACCAGTTTTTCAGTGCATCCGCATCTTTACGAATCACCCCTTCGCCCGAGCAGGGCGCGTCCAGCAGGATGGCGTCGAACTGTTCCGGCAGCGCGGGCCCGAAGACCCGCGCGTCAAAGTGCGTCAGGGCACTATTGCTGACGCCGCAGCGGCTGATATTGGCGTGCAGCACTTTTACCCGGCTGGACGAGAATTCGTTTGCCAGGATAACGCCCTGATTGCCCATCCGCGCTGCTATCTGGGTGGTTTTTGAACCCGGTGCCGCCGCCATATCCATCACAGCGCTGACCTCTGGCTGGGCATCAAAGAGTGCAGTTACCGGCAGCATGGAGCTGGCTTCCTGAATGTAGAACAGGCCGCTGAGATGTTCAGCCACGCTGCCCAGCGGCAGGCTCTCATCTTCCCGGCTGATCCAGAATCCTTCTTTGCACCACGGCACCGGCGTCAGCTGCCAGTCATAACCAGCAGTCTGGCTCAGAAAATCGGCCACACTGATCTTCAGGGTATTAACGCGAATACTGCGGCGCAGCGGTTGCTGACTGTAGGCGATGAACTGCGCGAAGCTCGCCGCATCGGGCAGGCTCTGACGCATTAACGAGAGAAAATCGGCGGGGAAAAACGAAGACGCATCTGACACGGGCACATTCCAGTTAAGGCAAAGGTGGCAGTGTACCATGAGGAAAGAAAACGGGCAGCCAGGCTGCCCGTTCAGCGTAAATTAACGCGGAGACGGGATCGCCGTTCCCCAGTTACGCCACTCTTTGGGCGCTTCATCCTGCAACAGGAAGTGTTTATCCGGGTTCGCCTGCGGTGCCAGCGGCACCGTCGGTGGCGTCGCAAACTGAATGCCACCGCGAATAAACTGCTGGAAGGTCCCGGTTTTCACCACGCCGCCTACCAGACCGAAGTCGAGGTTGTAGCCGGACGCCAGCCAGAACACCGAATTGTTCCGCACCAGATGCTGATACTTCTTACTGATGCGCAGGGCGATCTGCACGCGGTCCGCCATATTCCCCAGTGACGTGCCGGTGACGGTACCCACTTCCACACCCCGGAACAGCACCGGCGTACCCAGCGACAGGGAACCGGCCTCAGTGGCATCAACATAAATGTTCAGGCCATTCAGGTAGCGCGAATCGGTAATGGTGCTCTCCTGCAATTCAAAGGTGCGTGCGGCACCGCCTTTGCCCGGATCAACGTTGACGTACGGCTGTAACAGGGTCTCCAGATGATTTACGCCGGTAGCGGAAATCTCCGGTGAAACCACTGAGAAACGGCTGCCGAGGCGGGCAAAATCATTCACATACTCAGGGTAAAGTACGGCTTTCGCCACGACCTGATTGTTATCTTTGCTTAACGACAGTGACTCCACCTGACCAACATTGATACCCAGATAACGAATCGGCATCCCGACAGCGAGTTTGCTGGCGTCATAAGTGTGCAGCGTAATCTGACTGCCCACCGCACGGGCGGCGGTTTCAGAGGAATAGAGTATGCGTTTAGCCCCGTTGACCGACTGCGCACCACTCATATTGTCGAAACTGATTGCGCCTTTCAGCGCACGGTTAAGCGGCGAGGCCTGCACCGTCAGGCCGCTGCCGTTCAGGCTGACGCGTGCGCCACCCTCAGCCCAGAACACGCTTTCGCTGGTCAGCAGCTTGCGATACTCCGGCTGAATATGCACCGCGATATCAAAAGCGTCAGCGCGCGGCGTCACTTTGACAATCTCACCCACCTGGAATTTACGGTAAAGCACGACCGAACCGGCCTGTACGTCAGGCAGGCTGTTGGCGGTCAGCATCAGCGTCGTAGACGGGCCATCGCCGGTAATGCCTTCGTCCGCTTTTTCAGCATCGGCAAACAGCGGATAGGCCGTTTTCGGCTCGCCTTTTTTACCCGGCTCCAGCCGGATGCCACCATCCACCCACTCGCGGGCGCTGGCACCTAACACCTGCATGCCATCAAGACCGAACTTCACATCGAGGCGACTGTTGACGATAAATTTGCTGTCGCCATGCACCAGATTGCGGTTTTCAGGATTGACCGCGACAACGAAATTGACGCCATTTTCATCCAGCGAACGCGACATCACCTGACCAATCTGCATGCCGTGCAGCATCAGCGGCTGGCCCTGATCGATCCCGTAGCTCTCCGGTGCGCTGAGTTTTACCGTCAGCACATTGGGTTTCTGCAGCAGGGTCTCATTGGACGCCAGCACGGTGTAGTGCTGCTGCGGTTCGCCTTCACCTGGCACCAGTTCCAGCGTATTGCCGGTCAGCAGGGCGCTGAGGCTGGTATCGGTCAGACTGATTTTCGGGCTGTGCATCTCGATGCGGGTGCCGCTGCGCATCACGCCGACCACAGAAGGATCAATCGTCAGCTCGCCGGTCACTTTACCGCCATCCAGCAGGTTCAGTCTGGTCAGCGTACCGACCTCCAGGCCCTGGTACATCAGCGGCGTGCTGCCGGCCTTGAGATTTTTGCCGTTGGGCAGGTCAAGCGTGATTTGTACGCCGCGCTGGCTGTGCGCCAGATCGGGATAGAGCCGGTAGTTCTGCTCCGCTTTGGCGTTTTCCGCCCCCTGCGGTGAGTCAAACGCAATCGCGCCATTAACCAGCGCCGCCAGACTTTCCAGCTGGACTTTAGCCCCGCTCAGGCTGACGTCCGCATTAACGCCCGACACGTTCCAGAAGCGGCTGTTGGTCTTCACCAGATTGATAAAGCGACGGTCAATCAGCACATCAATCGCCACGCCATCGGCTTTATTATCAATACTGTAATCATAGACCCGGCCAACCGGAATTTTGCGGTAGTAAACCAGCGAGCCAGTGTTGAGCGAGCCGAGATCGGGCGCATGCAGATGGATCATCAGTTCACCGGTATTGACCCGGTATTTCGGCTGCGTATCAAGGGCGGTAAACGCCTCGCTGGGTTTACCTTTACCTGGCATCATCCCGATATAGTTACCGCCGACCAGCGCATCCAGACCCGAGACGCCCGCCAGTGAGGCTTTGGGCGTCACCAGCCAGAACTGGGTATCCTCACGCAGCGCATCGCGCATGTCGCTCTTGATGCTGGCTTTAATCTGGATGCTGCGATAATCGTCACTGAGATTAATGCCCTGCACAGTGCCCACTTCCACGCCCTGATAACGGATCGGGGTACGACCCGGCACGATACCATCCGCCGTCTGAAAATTGATGGTGATGGTGGTGCCGCGCTCCTGATAATTGGTCCAGAGCAGCCAGCAGGCGATCAGCATCGCAATGACCGGCAGCAGCCAGAAGGGCGAAATTTTGCGCTTATTACGCAGCGTTGCGTTAGTCGGTGTAGTCGGCGTTTCCTGTTGCATGTGCATCCCAGAGCAGGCGGCTGTCCAGCCACTCAACAGACATAATGGTCAGGATGACGGCCGCGCCAAAAAACAGCGCAGCCGGTCCCATGGTAAAAGCCAGCAGCTGATCACGGTTGACCAGCGACATGGTTAATGAAATGACAAACAGATCGAGCATGGACCAGCGGCCCACCCAGGTCACAAACCGCAGCAACCGGATGCGGGTTCTTAGTCCCTGTTCACAGCGGAAATGAATGCTGAGAAGTAGGGTCAGCATGACCAGTACCTTGGTAAAGGGCACCAGAATACTGGCGATAAACACAATCGCTGCCACCGGAATATTGCCTTCACCCAGCCCCAGGATGCCGGAGAAGATGGTGTCCTCGCGCCGTGAACCGTTGAGATAAACCACGGAAATTGGCATCAGATTCGCGGGTATCAGCAGCACGATTGACGCGATCAGCGCGGCCCAGGATTTCTGCAGGCTATGGCGACGTCGGAAGTCGAGTGGCGTGTGGCAGCGCGGGCAGCGGCCCCGCTCGTCGGCGATGCCGGTGTTATGACAGTTGAGGCAGACCTGCATGTCGTCACGGGCCATATTGCCGGGGCTTTGCGGATAGAAATGCTCCCACAGCTGCTCCATATTCAGATGGATCATGGTCAGCACGCTCAGCATTGTCAGGGCAATGTAAGCCGCCAGCCCATAGCCAATCTCCAGTGACGCATAGTCCTGCACTTTGATGGATGCCACGGCGATGCCGATCAGATAGATGTCGAGCATCACCCACTCTTTGAGCTTCTCCAGCATGATCAATACGGGCCGCAGGTTCATGCCCAGGCGATGACCGATGCCGAGATAACAGATACCCGCTACCAGTGTAACCGGCGCGCCGATAGTGCAGAACGCAACCATCGAAGCGGTCAGCACATCACCCTGCTGGGTCATCTGTATCACCCCTTCCAGCACGCTGGCATTAATGCGCATACCCAGCAGCCGGATATCCACCAGCGGCAGGGAAAAGGCGAAGGGCATCAACACGATCATGGTGGCGGCCATGGCCAACAATCGGGTCATTGGCCAGTCGCGTCCACTGAGAATCTCAGCGTTGCAGCGCGGGCAATGTGCCGACTGATGCGTTTTCACATCCGGTAAGGAAAAAAGGGTATCGCATTGCGGGCAACGCTGATAACGTGCGTGAGGCAATGTCTGGCTGATAGCGTGAATTTTCATAGGGTGATGCAATTTTCGCTCTTCAGAGGGAACAGATATCGGTCATTAAGACATTGTCTGTGTGCCTGTCTCGGGCATCACGCTTCGATCCACAGAATGCTAAGGGTATAGCAACTAACGCTATGATTCACCTTATGGCTCTGGATATTTAAAACTTATTTTTAACGAACGGTTTCTATTGCCCCGTTCAGATGTCATTGGTAACGGTTGAATAATGAACAAAACTGCCTTTTACGCCGATTTGAATCGCGATATGCGCGCCTTGCTGGCGGGAGAAACGGCGTTCCTCGCCGCAATGGGAAACTTTAGCGCGCTGCTGTACGAACGTCTCGATGGCGTGAACTGGGCAGGATTCTACCTGCTGACGGAAGCCGATACACTGGTGCTTGGTCCGTTCCAGGGGAAAATCGCCTGTGTGCGCATTCCGGTCGGTCAAGGCGTGTGTGGCACGGCGCTGGCAGAAGAAAAAGTGCAACGCGTAGATGATGTGCATGCTTTCCCGGGCCACATCGCCTGTGACGCTGCCAGTAATGCGGAGATTGTGATTCCTCTGAAAGTGAATGGCACTGTGGTTGGGGTGCTGGACATCGACAGCGTTGAGTACAATCGCTTTGACAGCGACGACGAATCGGGGCTGGTCACTCTGACTGATGGGCTTTGTGAAGTGCTTGCGAACAGCGACTTAGAAAAATATCTGCAGCTGACGCGCAGCTAATCGACTGGATCACATGGCATTTAGCGATGTTGTCATTATAATGTCGCCTGTTCATGCCTGCGCTGGTCGGCAAACCCGTTGTAATCAGGAAATTTCATGGAAAATCAACCTAAGTTGAATAGCAGTAAAGAAGTCATCACTTTTCTGGCGGAGCGCTTTCCGCACTGCTTTAGCGCTGAAGGTGAAGCGCGTCCGCTCAAAATCGGTATCTTTCAGGATCTGGTCGAGCGTGTTCAGGGCGAAATGGGTCTGAGCAAAACACAGCTGCGTTCCGCGCTACGTCTTTATACGTCAAGCTGGCGTTATCTCTACGGCATTAAAGCCGGTGCGATTCGTGTCGATCTCGACGGCAACGCCTGTGGCGTGCTGGATGAGCAGCACGTTGAGCATGCCCGCAAGCAGCTGGAAGAAGCCAAAGCACGCGTTCAGGCACAGCGTGACCAACAGCGTGCTGCACGCCGTGAAGCAGGCGAAAGCGAAGAGGGCGCCGCACCGCGTCGTCCACGCAAGCCCGCGCCGCGTAAGCCTGCAGAAGCCGATGCTCCGCGTAAACCCCGTCCGCAGACGACTGCTCCGCGTGCGACCGCCTCACAGCATCGCAAGCCAGCCCCACGTCCGGAGCAGGAAGCCCGACCCATCACTGATACCTCAACTTTGCAACCCGGCCAGAATATTAAAGTTAAAGCAGGCAAAAGTGCGATGGACGCTACCGTTCTTGAAGTATCTAAAGACGGCGTTCGGGTCCAGCTCGCTTCCGGCATGGCAATGATTGTGCGCGCAGAACACTTGCAGTTCTGAAACGGAGGCTAACCCCGGCATGAACACCCTTTTTAAAGTTGGACTTATTGCGGGCCTGCTCTTAGCAGGCCCAACCTTCGGCGCAGAGAATATTACCCGCGCCGATCAGATTCCCCAGCTTCACGAAGACCCGCAGGATCCGACGGTCAGTGAGCGCGTCACGTCGCGCTTTACCCGATCCCACTACCGCCAGTTCGATCTGGATCAGAACTTTTCAGCGAAAATTTTTGATCGCTACCTGAACATGCTCGACTACAGCCACAATGTGCTGCTGGCGTCAGATGTGGCGCAGTTTGCCAGCAAAAAAACCACCGTTGGCGATGAGCTGCGCAGTGGCAAGCTGGATCTCTTTTACGATATTTATAATCTGGCGCAGAAACGCCGTTTTGAGCGCTATCAGTATGCGCTGACGGTGCTGGCGCGTCCGATGAATTTCAGCGGCAATGACACAATCGACATTGACCGCGCCAAAGCGCCCTGGCCGAAAGATCAGGCTGAACTGAATGCGCTCTGGGATGCCAAGGTCAAATATGACCAGCTGAGTCTGAAGCTGGCAGGCAAAGATGATAATGAGATCCGCGATGTTCTGACCAAACGTTATAACTTCGCGATCCGTCGTCTGGCCCAGAGCAACGGTGAAGACGTTTTCCAGCTGGTAATGAACGCATTTGCCCGCGAAATCGATCCCCACACCAGCTATCTGTCGCCGCGTAACACCGAGCAGTTCAATACCGAGATGAGCCTGTCACTGGAAGGCATCGGTGCAGTCCTGCAGATGGATGACGACTACACCGTGATCAACTCGATGGTGGCAGGCGGTCCGGCAGCGAAAAGCAAAGCCATCACCGTGGGCGATCGTATCGTGGGTGTTGGTCAGCCGGGCAAGCCGATGGAAGATGTTATCGGCTGGCGTCTGGATGATGTCGTGGCAAAAATCAAAGGACCCAAGGGCAGCAAAGTGCGCCTGGAAGTTCTGCCCGCCGGTAAGGGCACCAAAACCCGTACTGTGACCCTGACGCGTGAGAAAATCCGTCTGGAAGATCGCGCGGTTAAACTGACCATCAAAAATGTCGGCAAGCAGAAAGTGGGCGTGCTCGATATTCCTGGCTTTTATGTGGGTCTCACCGACGACGTGAAAGTTCAGCTGCAGAAGCTGCAGAAACAGAACGTCGATAGCGTGGTGATCGATCTCCGTACCAATGGCGGTGGAGCGCTAACCGAAGCGGTCTCGCTTTCTGGCCTGTTTATTCCGAGTGGTCCGGTGGTGCAGGTTCGCGACAACAATGGTCGGGTGCGTGAAGACAGCGATAACGATGGCGTGGTCTACTACAAAGGTCCGCTGGTGGTGCTGGTCGATCGCTTCAGCGCCTCTGCTTCAGAGATTTTTGCTGCCGCGATGCAGGACTACGGTCGTGCAGTGATTGTTGGCGAGCCAACCTTTGGTAAAGGCACCGTTCAGCAGTATCGCTCTCTGAATCGCATCTACGATCAGATGCTGCGTCCGGAGTGGCCAGCGTTAGGCTCCGTTTCTTATACCATTCAGAAATTCTATCGCATCAACGGCGGCAGCACACAGCGTAAAGGCGTCACGCCGGATCTGCTTATGCCAACCGGCGTTGAAGCGGCTGAAACCGGTGAGAAATTTGAAGATAACGCCCTGCCGTGGGACAGCATCAAAGCGGCAACCTATACCAAAACCGGTGATGTTAAACCGCTGGTTGCGCAGCTGACGAAGCAGCATGCTGACCGTATCGCTCAGGATCGCGAGTTCCAGTACATCATGAAGGACATTGCCCGTTACAATGCCCTGAAAGATAAGCGCAACATCGTGTCACTCAATCTTACTCAGCGTGAGAAAGAGAACCACGAAGATGATGCGTCACGTCTGGAGCGCATCAATGCGCGCTATCAGGCTGAAGGCAAAAAACCGCTGAAGAACCTGGATGAGTTGCCGAAAGATTATAAAGAGCCGGATCCGTATCTCGATGAGACGGTGAAGATCGCTAACGATCTTGCGCAACTGGAGAAATCCCAGCCAGACGCGCCAGCGGCGAAATGATCTGCTGTTGTCAGAAAAAGCACCGCGCTGCGGTGCTTTTTTTTGCACGCAGAAAATTTTTCGGTAACCAATGATTAGCGATGATGAACCCGTCTGCAAGCCGTGCCGCCCGACAGGCGTGTCAGAATGTAAAGTTATGTCTTTTTAGGCACTTAAACGTTAAGGTCGCTTGAAAAGCCGCACAATGCTCATAGGATATGTATCCGCGTATAGGCGCGTGAACTACTGAGGAAGATTAACAAAAATGATGCGTATTGCTCTTTTCCTGATGACCAACCTGGCTGTGATGTTGGTATTCGGGCTGATTCTCAGCCTGACAGGGATCCAGTCAAGCAGTGTTCAGGGCCTGATGATCATGGCAGGTCTGTTTGGCTTCGGCGGTGCGTTTGTTTCACTGCTGATGTCGAAGTGGATGGCGCTGCGTTCGGTTGGTGGTGAAGTGATTGAACAGCCACGCAATGAAACTGAGCGCTGGCTGGTGGATACCATTGGCCGTCAGGCCCAACAGGCGGGCATTGCAATGCCACAGGTCGCGATCTATCACGCACCTGATATCAACGCCTTTGCGACCGGTGCGCGTCGTAACGCCTCACTGGTGGCTGTCTCAACCGGCCTGCTGCAGAACATGAGCCGTGATGAGGCGGAAGCGGTGCTGGCTCACGAAGTGTCGCACATCGCTAACGGTGACATGATCACCATGACGCTGATCCAGGGTGTGGTGAACACCTTCGTGATTTTCGTTTCACGTATTCTGGCGCAGATTGCGGCGGGCTTTATGTCCGGCAACCGCGATGGTGAGGAGAGCAGCAACGGCAACCCGCTGGTCTACTTTGCAGTGTCGATGGTGCTGGAGCTGGTGTTTGGTATTCTCGCCAGCATCATCACCATGTGGTTCTCGCGCCATCGTGAGTTCCACGCCGATGCCGGTTCAGCGAAGCTGGTCGGCCGTGAGAAGATGATTGCGGCGTTACAACGTCTGAAAACCAGCTACGAACCGCAGGAGCCGGGCAGCATGATGGCGTTCTGCATCAACGGTAAGGGCAAATCGTTCAGCGAGCTGTTCATGTCACACCCGCCGTTAGACAAGCGTATTGAAGCACTGCGCAGCGGTCAGTATCTGAAGTAGTGTTAAGCAGAGCAAACAAGGCGACCCCCGGGTCGCCTTTTCTGTTTTATAAATCAGCATCAGATTGAATCTGACAGCAATATCTTAGCTCAACGGGCAGCGAACCCAGGCTGAGGAGGAAAGCGTCCTGACGCCTGGATAAATACGCCGGGAGCGTTTTTAAAAAACGCAAAGCGTTGGCCCGTTTACGGTCGCACCTCAGGGATAAGGTGCGGAATCGTGCGGACCGACCGTCATGGATGACAGTCGTCTTTCCGATCTGACAGGGTTTGCTGTGCAGGCTCGGCCTTACAGCGAATCGGGTCACCTTCTGTCAGGAGCACGCCTTTTTTACTGCCATCAGGCGCGGGTCTGCGTCATGCGCGACACGCTCACCAGCGCCGCCACGGCAGCGAAACTGCCCGCCAGTAGCAGCGAAACGTGCGTCCCACGTTCATCAAACAGATTAAACATCAGTGCGACCAGCGCGGCACCCATACTCTGCCCCAGAAGACGCGCAGTACCCAGCATGCCGCTGGCACCGCCACTGCGATTACCTGGCGCGGAGGTGACGATAGTGTGGTTGTTGGGTGACTGGAACAGCCCGAAACCGGCACCGCACAGCATCATGCGCCAGATAATATCGCCATCGCCCGGATTGGCCGGCAGCCAGGCGAGCAGGAACAGTCCCAGCGCAAACATCGCCAGTCCGATTCCGCCCAACAGCCCGGCATGCACCCGCTCAATCAGGCGGCCGGCAATCGGCGCAAATACCATCGTTGCCAGCGGCCAGGGCGTAAGCAACAGACCGGTTGCCACCTCATTACGCTGCAGGACGTTCTGCAGAAAGAAGGGCAGTGAGACCATCGCCAGCATCTGGGCACAGAACGAACAGACAGACGTCCCCATCGACAGGCTGAAAATCGGGATACGCAGCAGATCAACCGGCAGCAGCGGCACCGCCATGTTGAGCTGACGACGAATAAAGAACCAGCCCACGACCAGCAGCGCAACGACCTCGGAGAGCACCAGCAGATGACTCTGTCCCTGGGCAAAGCCGCTCAAAGCGGAGATGATCAGGCCAAAAAACAGGGCGTTCATGATGGCACTGGGCACATCGAATTTCTGTGTTGCGGCTTTCTGCGGGTTATCAGGCAGGGTTCGCAGTGCCAGCCAGAGTGCAGTGGCCCCCAGCGGGACATTAATCAGAAACAGCCATTTCCAGCTGGCTACCGAGAGTATTGCTGCCGCTACCGTCGGGCCAGCCGCGGTTGAGACGGCCACCACCAGCGAGTTGATCGCCATGCCGCGTCCCAGATAACGCTGCGGGTAGATAATGCGTATCAGCGCGGTATTCACACTCATCAGCGCCGCGCCGCCCAACCCCTGCAGCACACGGGCAAAGGTCAGCATGGTCAGGGTGGTCGAAAAGGCGCAGAACAGAGAGGTCGCGATAAACAGTGCCAGGCCAGCCTGATAGACGCGGCGATAACCCAGCATGTCGCCCAGAAACGAAAGTGACAGCAGCGAAACGATAATCGCAATCTGATAGGCATTCACAATCCAGATGGACTGTGCCGGACTGGCATTCAGTTCACGCGATATGGTCGGTAACGCGACATTGGCAATCGCACCGTCTAATACCGCCATGGTCAGGCCCAGCGCAATGGTGACGATAGCCACATAGCGCTGACGCGGAGGTAATCCATCCTGAGGAGGTGAGAGTGTCATAAGTTAATTACTAAAGAGGGTGAATATCATCATGCTAATGAAATCAGCCCTGAAAAGCAGCGTCCGGCTGGATAAAAACTGTCTTAAAATATGACTCAATGGTTAAAACATTGCTGCCGTCCTGTGCATCCCTCTATACTGACAGTCCGTTCCATTTTTTTTGAAACAGGTTTAACAAGGTGTGCGATGTCCTCTGCTGAAAATGATAAACAGCCCGATTCCGTCTCTTCGGTTCTTAAAGTATTCGGCATTCTGCAGGCGCTGGGTGAAGAGCGCGATCACGGCATAACCGAGCTTGCGCAGCGCGTAATGATGTCAAAAAGTACCGTTTACCGTTTCCTGCAAACCATGAAATCGCTGGGCTATGTGACACAGGAAGGTGAGAGCGAGAAGTACTCACTGACGCTGAAGCTGTTTGAACTGGGTGCTAAGGCGCTGCAGAACGTCGATTTGATTCGCAGTGCGGATGTGCAGATGCGTGAGCTGTCGCGTCTGACAAAAGAGACGATTCACCTGGGGGCACTGGAAGAAGACAGCATTGTCTACATCCATAAAATCGACTCCCTCTATAACCTGCGTATGTATTCGCGCATTGGCCGCCGCAACCCGCTGCATACCACCGCGATTGGTAAAGTTCTGCTCGCCTGGCGCGATCGCAGCGATGTTGAGGAAATTCTGCGGGATGTGGAATTCAAACGTAGCACGGCTAATACGTTGCTGAGCGCGGAGGCGCTGATTACGACGCTGGATCAGGTCAACGCACAGGGTTACGGCGAAGATAATGAAGAGCAGGAAGAGGGATTACGCTGCCTTGCCGTGCCGGTGTTCGATCGGTTTGGCGTGGTGATTGCGGGACTCAGCATCTCGTTTCCCACCATCCGTTTTTCTGAAGATGCCCGCCAGGATTATGTGGCGATGCTGCATCGGGCGGCGCGTACGCTTTCAGCAGAAATGGGCTATCACGACTACCCATTCTGAATAAAGCGGGCCATCCGGCCCGCTTTACCATTAGTTATCGATCACTTCTCCGCTTTTCTTCAGCAACGGACAATCCGTCACGCCCACCAAGCCACTGTCGGTATGCAGATACTGCGCGCTGATGACGCCGCGCGCAGTCAGATAGCTGCATTGCAGGCCAAGTCCGGCGGCATTTTTAGTGCTGCCGGTTAACACGCCATAGCCGGTAAACAGCATTGCCAGCCAGATCACCGCCAGCAAGCCTATTGTGCGAATAAACAGTTTCATTGTTTCTCCTTGTGAAAGATAACTCAGCGCGCCACCTGGTGCTGCCGGTTATGATGATATCAGCATGCCTCGCTTTTCTGGTGGGATCGATCAGAGATAACTGAAACGGCAAATTCTGCATTGCTGTCTACCCCATTATCTTTTGCGGTGGCTACAGGTAGAATAGGCGGTTGCCATGTTCTGGCGTTTCCACTGAGTTTTACGAGGCAGTTATGAATGAGTTAGCCGCAAATCCGGGCCCCCTGGTAAGCTATGGCCTGCTGGTCATTATTTTGATTGTGGCGTTTATCGCCTGGTTCTTTGTTAACCGGGCCAGCGTGCGCGCGGGTGAGCAAATCCGTTTACTGGAATTCTTGCTGGAAGAGCAGAAGAAACAGAATCAGTTGTTGCGCCGTCTGATTGAGATGCAGCCTGGGGCAGAAAATACAAAAACCGATGACGAGCGTGAGAAGCGCGACTTTATCCGGTTAATCCCGGAACGTTAATCACAGCAGAGAGACGGAATGGCCTGGAAAAATCCGTGGTATGACAGCAGCAAAGCGCATCACACGCCAGAGGGATTCCGTAATCCTGAACCGGAACAGCGCAGGCCGGGTGACCTGAAACGCTGGCGCAGGGAGCGTAAAGCACAGGCGCTGCCGGCGCCACCCCAGCAGGGCTACAGGGCGTTCACCGATCAATGGTGGCAGCCTGCCGATATCTGCGGCAGTGACGACCGTATCTGGTGGCTGGGACATGCCGCCGTACTGTTGCGGCTCAATGGACACTATATCCTGATCGATCCGGCGCTCTCATCACGCGCCTCGCCGCTGGCGTTTGCGGGGCCACAGCGTAAAACGCCCGCGCCCATTAGCATCGCTGATCTGCCGCGGCTTGATATCGTGCTGATTTCACACAACCATTACGATCATCTGGATAAAACGACGGTTAAAGCGATTATCCAGCGGTTTCCGCAGGCGACCTTTATTGTGCCGCTGGGTCTGGCAAAGTGGTGCAGGGCGCGGGGCGTGAAAAACGTCCATCAGCTCGACTGGTGGCAGCAGATAACGGTCGGCGACCTCTGTTTTGATGCTGTGCCAGCCCGTCACTGGAGTATGCGAACCCCACGCGATCGCAACCGTTCGCTCTGGTGCGGCTGGGTCGTGAGCTCTGCCTCCCTGCGTTTCTGGTTTTCGGGCGACAGTGGCTACAGCGATCGCCTGCTGGATATTCCGGCCCGGCTTGGCCCGTTCAGCATGGCTGCGTTGCCGATTGGCGCGTATGCACCTAAATGGTTCATGGCAAGTCAGCATATGGATCCCGATCAGGCGGTGGCATTATGGCAGGTGGCAGGCAGGCCATTGACGCTGCCTATTCACTGGGGCGTGTTTGAGCTGGCCGATGAGTCGCTGGATGCGCCACCACAGGAGCTGGCGAATGCGCTACAGCGGGCAGACGAGCATAACGGCCGCTTCGCGCCCTGGCGAATAGGCGAAAGCCGCAGTCTGAATAATTGTGCCCAGGAATTATCCTAAAGCCCCCCCCGGGATAAAAAAATCCCGGCGGTTATTTATCTGATGTGAATTTTTCAAATAAAAAGTTAAATTCTTAATAAGTAAAATCGGCTTCGTTGCTTTTATTTGGAGCAGGACTAATGTGTCTCTCCTGCTTTTGGTGCAAAAAAATGTTATTTGTACGAAATAAAAGGCGCTGTACAGGATTGACGCCCCACTTCTGAAAACTGTCTTCGTCACCGCTTCGCTTATTAATTCTCTCATTGCCATATTTGTGAAATATTAATTTCTTATGGTATCCATCGTGTTGGCCCTGGAAGCAGTGGCAGAAGAGGGCGCTGGCCTTGCTGACGCGTTATTCACGCGGGTTTTTGTAAACCCCACCGAACAGGCATTGTGAGCCTTCTGGCAATTATGCGCGCAGGCTTGCTGAGGCCTTAAAAATGGCTTGCCATTGTTTTTAGGATATGTGATAACAATTCCTGAGTTAAACGAGGTACAGTTCTGTTTATGCATGGCATCTTCAGTAAAGAAGTATGAGTAAAGACGTTGACGTTGAATACCGCTTCCTTGCCGAACCTTAATTAGTGCCTCATGCAGTAATGTCTCTGGTTTTTCTGTATGACAGCCTTCAGGCTAAATAAACATCTAAAGGAATTTGCAAAATGGCAAAGATTAAAGGTCAGGTTAAGTGGTTCAACGAGTCTAAAGGTTTTGGTTTTATCACCCCTGCTGACGGCAGCAAAGATGTGTTCGTACACTTCTCTGCAATCCAGGGCAATGGTTTCAAAACCCTGGCTGAAGGCCAGAGCGTTGAGTTCGAAATTCAGGACGGCCAGAAAGGCCCGGCAGCAGTTAACGTCACTGCTATCTGATTCAACTCCGCCTCGGTGCATTGCACCCTGACATGGAATCTTAAAGCCCTGGCTCTTCAGCCGGGGCTTTCTTTATACTTCCGATGCGTAAACGTTAAGGTTACACTGCGCCGCGTTATCTGATGCCGGAGCACATTATGTCCCTGATTTGCCCTCTTTGTCTCTCTCCTCTGACCCTCACCGACCGCAGCTGGTGCTGTGAAAATCGCCATCAGTTTGATCAGGCGAAAGAAGGCTACGTCAATCTGCTGCCCGTTCAGCATAAGCGGTCACGGGAGCCGGGTGATAGCGCGGAGATGATGCAGGCGCGACGGGAATTTCTTGAAGCTGGCTACTATCAGCCGCTGCGTGATCGGGTCGTGAGCCTTCTCGCACCCGCGCTGGACCAGCCGGAATGCAAAATCCTGGATATCGGCTGCGGCGAAGGTTACTACACCGCCGCACTGGCCAAGGCGGCGGGCACTGGCGGGCAGATTTATGGGCTGGATGTCGCCAGAATGGCCATCCGGCTGGCGGCTAAGCGTTATCCTGCGGTGCGCTTCTGCGTCGCCTCCAGCCAGCGCTTACCCTTTGCCGATCACGCCCTGGATGCGATGGTACGCATCTACGCACCCTGCAATGAAGCGGAGCTGGCCCGCGTGCTGAAGCCGGGCGGCCTGGTACTGACGGTCACACCAGGCCCGCATCATCTGCAGCAGTTCAAAGCGCTGATTTACCGCGAAGTGCAGCTGCATGTGCCGGAACAGAAAGATTATCCCGGCTTCCGGCAGGTAGCGCAGCATGCCCTGCGTTATCCGATGGCATTAACCGGCGAAGCGGCGAAGACACTGCTGCAGATGACACCCTTTGCCTGGCGTGCGCGTGAAGACGTCTGGCAAACGCTGCAGCAGAGTGAGCAGTTCAGCTGCGATGCTGATTTTACCCTGACAATATGGCAGCGCGACTAGCGCGCCTCGACCAGCGTCGTGTAGATGCGCTCCAGGTCGTCGAGTTGCTGCACGGCAATCAGCAGACGGCGTTGTTCCAGCTGAATGACCAGAATGCCATCCTCAGAAAGATTCATGCCCTGAATCCGCCGGTAATCGATCCAGATACCGGTGTAAAACAATCCCTCATTCTTCATCAGCAGCGTGGGTTTGCGCAGCCAGAAGAGCCAGAACGCCAGAAAACTCAGCACCATCAGCAGTGAGGTGGTGAGCTGCGGGCCGTGATGACTGACATTGTTCCACAGCAAAATCAACAACAGGCCGATGAAAATCAGGCTATCGAGTTTATGCTGCCTGCGCAGTGTTACCCGTAAGCGGGTCGGCCCGTGACGACGCGGCAGAATCGCCTCATGGTAAACGGCAAATCCCATCAGGGCGGCGATACAACACGCAATCAACGCGTCAGTTAAGGACATCTCTTCTACCTCAAACAGGGTGAGATCAGCCGGTTGTGGCTCAGCTCACCACGCTTAAAAGCCGGGAGCAGAGGCTCCCGGCAGGATGACATTACAGACCGAACAGGCCGATCCAGTAACCAAAGATACCGATGGCAAAGAAGCCAACGATAATCCACAGCGCATTCACTTTACGACGTAACAACCACATACAGCCAAAGGTCAGCAGTAGCGGCACAATGCCTGGCATCAGCTGATCGAGGATTGACTGTACTGTTGTGACGGTGGTTTTGCCGGTGGAGTCAGTAATGCGCGACACCACCAGCGGGATGTTGACGTGCGTCCACTTGTTAACCAGCGCCCCCATGACAAACAGCCCCAGAATCGAGGCACCCTCCGTGAGCTTCTGCAGGAAACCGCCGCCCATGTCGCTGACGATGTCGATCCCTTTGCGATAGCCATACGCCACGCCATAGTAGCGGGTCAGCAGACGTGCCAGGTTAAACAGCATAAAGAACAGCAGCGGACCCAGCAGACTGCCGCTCATGGCAATACCGGCACCCAGCGCGGCAAAAACCGGACGTACCGTACCCCAGAAGATCGGGTCGCCAACACCTGCCAGCGGTCCCATCAGCCCGACTTTCAGTCCGTTAATCGCACCGTCGTCGATAGGTGCGCCGTTGGCACGCTGCTCTTCCATCGCCATGGTGACGCCCAGTACCGGCGCGGCGACATAAGGATGGGTATTGAAAAACTCCAGATGACGTTTAATCGCCTGCCTGCGCTCATCATTATTCTCAGGATAGAGACGGCGGATGACCGGCACCATTGAGAAGCAGAAGCCCAGCGCCTGCATACGCTCAAAGTTCCATGAACCCTGGAAAAGGTTAGAGCGCAGAAAGACGGCGCGGACATCACCGGGAGTCAGTTTCTTTTCAGCTTTCGTCATATCAACCATGTGTTCACCTGTTCCTTAATCGAGTTCGTTATCAAGATCGTTTGCGGTTGCAGCACCTGTGGGTGCCCCCGCCACACGGTTGTATTTTGGGCTGAGTTGAATGTAGAGCACCGCCATAACTACGCCAATTACGCCCAGCGCCACCAGGTTGAAGTTGGTGAATGCCGCGGTAACGAAGCCGAGATAGAAGAACGGCATCAGATAGCCTGCGCGCATCATATTGATGACCATTGCGTAACCAACCACCACAATCATGCCACCGGCGATATTGAGGCCGTTGGTGACGACTTCAGGAATGGAACTCAGCAGCGCATGAACGGCACTGGTACCGACCGAAATCGCCACAATCAGCGCCGGGATGGCGATACGCATCGCCTGTAACAGCAGGGCAGAAACATGGATCCAGGAGATGGCCGTAAGATTGCCTTTTTCGGCGGCTTTATCAGCCGCGTGCTGGAAGGCTACAGTCAGCGTACGCACGATAATGGTCAGCACCTGTCCGGCGGCAGCCAGCGGAATCGCCAGTGCAATACCGGCACCCACACTCTGACCACCAGCGATGACCAGGATAGTCGAGATGATAGAGGCAAGAGCGGCATCAGGGGCAACTGCCGCACCGATGTTCATCCAGCCCAGCGCAATCATCTCCAGCGTACCGCCGATGATAATACCGGTTTTCATATCACCCAGAACGATACCAATCAGCGTACAGGCGACCAGCGGACGGTGAAACTGGAACTCATCCAGAATCGACCCCATACCGGCAATACAGGCGACAATAAAAATCAAAATAATTTGTAGCGAGGTTATTTCCATCATACTTCTTGTCCTCAGCAGGATAATCATGAGCCCGGAAACGCAGGCGCAGAAGTGCTTCTGTTACGCGTTTACTTTCGCAATCAGATCCATCATTTTCAGTTTTTGATCGCTGGAAACTTTACGCACTTCCAGTTCAATATTGCGTTCATTGAGTTTGCGGAATGCGGCGATATCTTTTTCATCAACCGAGACCGCATTATTGACCTGGGTTTTCCCCTGGCGGAACGCCATCCCGCCGATGTTGACCGTTTTAATATCGACACCCTGTTCAACTAGGCGCAGGACATCAGTGGGGTTGGTAAACAGCAGCATGACGCGATCCTGACCATACTTCGGGTTGTTCCACACCCGCACCATTTTGTCGACGTCCACCACATGGGCCGTTACGCCGGGTGGCGCGACCTGCGTCAGCAGCGTTTTGCGAACGTGATCGTTGGCCACTTCATCGCTGACCACGATAATACGCTGAACGTTGGTCTCTTTAGTCCAGCGCGTCGCGACCTGCCCATGAATCAGACGGTCGTCAATACGCGCCAGCCCGATTTTCATATGGTCACCGGGAGCAATTGGCTTAGCCGGTTGTGCCACAGCGGCTGGTTTTACGGCAGCCGGTGCCGGTGCTTCTTCTTTCGCTTTCAGGGCTTTGACCCCTTCACGACCGGTCTCCACCGCCATGGCGACCAGTTCGTCAAATCCGGGATCGTCATCGCGCGCCATCAGGGTTTCGACCAGCATTGGAATATTGACCCCGGCGATGACCTCATAGTGTGGCTTGTCGACAACAATGCGGCTGGCCGCATTGAACGGGCTGCCGCCCCAGGTATCGACCAGAAAAAGAACCCCCTTGCTGGTATCCAGTTCTGCCAGTCGTGTCTGATATTTTTCAATCAGCGTTTCTGCATTTTCACCGGGGACAAAGTCTATCCAGCCGATATTTTCCTGCTCGCCTAACAGCATTTCTGCTGTTTTCAGCAGTTGTTCCGCTGCCCAGCCGTGTGTACCAATTACAATCGCAATGGTCACGTGCTACCTCCGTTCGCTAGAGATGCTCATCTGAGTAAATGAACTGTATTGAGACATATTTTGATTATCTGTTTAACCCGGTCGTTCGACTTTCTGATATAGCGCCGAAAAAACAGGGGTTAACTTCATCAAGGCAGTAAAGTCGCGATTTATTTTAGTGATCGAAAAAATAAATTATGTGATGTCTGTCAGCTATTCACCCCGTCAGGTGGCGCTTTACCTTTTTTATGCGCCCGATCATCCATTATGCAGATTGTAAAAATAAGAAAATTTTTTGACGCAATTTACCGACCTGATACATTAACGTTCTGTTTATTACTCAGGAGTAACGGGCTTCAGCCCACCTTTATGGATCGTCACCGACGTCGCTTAATCTGTTCTTTGCGCCTGCTGGCGCGTCACCTTTCGCCTCGCGGCGTTTTCACCGCTTTCCCGACTACCCGGATGTCACGCTTCGCTGCGCTGACAGGCACCGGCTCGATCTGTTCCCTGTTCTGGAGTCATAAATAATGGAATTTTTATTCGACCCCTCAATCTGGGCGGGTTTACTGACGCTTATCGTGCTGGAAATCGTACTTGGCATCGATAACCTGGTATTTATTGCTATCCTGGCCGACAAACTGCCGCCAAAGCAGCGTGATAAAGCACGTCTGATTGGCCTGTCGCTGGCGCTGGTGATGCGTCTGGGCCTGTTGTCGCTGATTTCCTGGATCGTCACGCTGACCACGCCTCTCTTCAGCGTAGGCGGTTTCAGCTTTTCCGGACGAGATTTAATCCTGCTGTTCGGTGGTTTCTTCCTGCTGTTTAAAGCGACCATGGAGCTACACGAGAGGCTGGAGAACCGTCAGCTTGATGGTTCCGCAAATCGGGGATATGCCAGTTTCTGGGCAGTGGTATTGCAGATTGTGGTGCTGGACGCGGTTTTTTCACTGGATGCGGTGATTACTGCCGTGGGTATGGTGAACCACCTGCCGGTGATGATGACTGCCGTAGTGATTGCCATGGGTGTGATGCTGCTGGCGTCTAAACCGTTAACTAACTTCGTTAACGCGCATCCGACCGTGGTGGTGCTCTGTCTGAGCTTCCTGCTGATGATCGGATTGTCACTCGTGGCAGAAGGCTTTGGTTTCCATATTCCGAAAGGCTACCTCTATGCGGCGATTGGCTTCTCAATTCTGATTGAGCTGTTCAACCAGATTGCGCGTCGTAACTTTATTCGCCATCAGTCAAATCGTCCGATGCGTGAGCGCACCGCAGAGGCGATTCTGCGCCTGATGGGCGGCCGTAACCGCGCTCAGACGGCCAGCAACGGCAATAGCAGCAGTAACACCAGCACCAGTGAAGAGTCGGCGTTGACAGAAGCGATGCCGCAGGAAGCGTTTAAAGATGAAGAGCGTTACATGATCAATGGCGTGCTGACGCTGGCTTCCCGTTCGATTCGCAGCATTATGACGCCGCGCGGTGATATCTCCTGGGTCGATGCGAATCGTCCGGTGGATGAGATTCGCGGTCAGCTGCTGGATACGCCTCACAGCCTGTTCCCGGTCTGCCGGGGTGAACTGGATGAAATTGTTGGCGTGGTGCGCGCCAAAGAGCTGCTGGTGGCGCTGGAGCAGGGTGTTGATGTGGCAACCTTCGCGGCGAATACACCGACCATTGTGGTGCCGGAGACGCTGGATCCGATCAACCTGCTTGGCGTGCTGCGTCGTGCCAAAGGCAGCTTCGTAATCGTCACCAATGAGTTTGGCGTGGTGCAGGGTCTGATTACCCCGCTGGACGTGCTGGAAGCGATTGCGGGTGAATTCCCGGATGAAGATGAAACGCCTGATATTGTTGCAGATGGCGATGGCTGGTTAGTAAAAGGCGGAACCGATCTGCACTCGCTGCAGCAGTTACTCGACTTCCATGAGCTGGTCGATCCGACAGAAGACCACGCTTCTCTGGCGGGCCTGCTGATTGAGCAGAAAGGGCAGTTACCGCTTCCCGGCGAGGTGATTGATATCACGCCGCTGCACTTCCAGATCATCGAAGCGACGGATTACCGTATCGATCTGGTGCGTGTCACCAAAGATAAACCGCATGACGAGGAAGAAGAGGGGTAACGCTTCACATTGTTACTGAGGCGCTGCCGGTTTCACCGGCCGCGTTGAGTCTTTCTGACAGCCGCTGCTGAAACGCCGCGGCTGTTTTTTGTGTGCGGGGCGTCGTATCAGGGCGGAACGGTGCTGACGCGGCAGCTAACGGCGGGCATCAGCCTGATGCAGCGTCAGCCAGGCTGGGAAGTCTTCCAGCGGCATCGGACGGGCAAAATAGTAGCCCTGCAGATGATCCACCCCGCGTTCGCGCAGATAATCCGCCTGATCAGCCGTTTCCACCCCTTCAGCCACCAGACTGATATTCAGGCGCTGGGCCAGCGAAATGACCATATCCGTTACCGTGGCGTTAATGGCATCCGTACCGATAGCCGCCGTGAAAATCTTGTCAATTTTGAGCACGTCTGGCTGCAAATCTTTCAGGTAGGAGAGCGAGCTGTGACCGGTGCCAAAGTCATCAATCGCCAGCCGGACACCAATGTCGTGCAGTTGTGCAATCACCGATTGATCGACGACCGGCAGGGCATCCCGTTCAGTGAGTTCCACCACCAGTTGCGGCACCGGACTGGCAGGCCACCACAGGTTCTGCAGATCTTCCAGAATGGCGCGGTCGCGGAAATGACTGGCGGCCACATTGATGGCGATATGAAAGGCGGGATTATCGGGCAACTGCGGCAGCTGTCTCACCACCTCGTTCAGCACAAAGCGCGTTAGCGGCTTGATCAGGTTCTGGCGCTCGGCCAGCGGAATAAAGACATCCGGTGCGATCCAGCCCTGGCGGGCGTTATGCCAGCGCAGCAGCAATTCTATCCCGTCACACTCGGCGCTTTTACTGTTGATCAGCGGCTGGCAATAGACCATAAACTCACGGGCCGTAATGCCATAGCTGATTTGCCAGCTGAGGCTCATGCGATTTGCCGTCGCCAGCCAGATAATGTAGCCCATCAGCAGGCTCAGCAGCAGCGCCAGCGGCAGCTGTGAGGGAAGTGTCGCCAGCGCCAGCCGTGTCGGCGAAGGGCCATAGAGGGTAAGCGTAAACGGGTAGCGCAGCGAACCCTGCTCGTAGCTCACTTCGTCATCTGCCGGCACTGTTGGCTCTATTAACGGATTGCCATACTCCAGGCTCTCACCATTAACATTAAACACAGCGCGTTCAACCCAGGGCAACTGAGGCTCCAGCAGATAGTTACTCATCATTTCAATGTTGATGACCTGCAATATTCCCGAACGGTTATCCAGACTTTTTGGCGTCCACAGCAGTAAAACCGGCGAGCCTTTCAGCAGATACTGATCGGTTGAGAGGGTCATACGCTGGCTGTTGAAGGCAAGGTCAGGATAAGTCTGGCTGAAAGGGATATTGCGCGGGCCGTAAATACTGGAGCAGTAAAGCATGTCGTTTTCGACCAGCAAAATGGCACGTACCGTCTGCAGAGAGGAGATTTTTTCAACGAGCGGAAAACGCACATCCTGACAGGGAATGCCCACCAGCCCCAGCGTATTATTGGCTGAAACCTCCAGCGGTGAAAACATCCGGTCAAACCGCATAATCGCTTTGTCGGCGAAATCCATCGCCTGCTGTTCAATACGTGACTTCTCTTCGATGTAGCGAAAGGCCAGCGTTAATATCAGCACCACGGTGGCGATTGACAGCGCGATCAGCAAACGCTTGCGTCTGAATTGTCCAACAAATTGCTGGGCCATAAACATCGGTATCCACCTTCCCAAAAAGCCAGTAAAAAGCAAAAATAACGGGGTTAGTATCGGCACGGCCAGGTCAATATTGAGGCCGTAATGCAGAAAAGCGGGTCTGGAAAGCTGCGCAGACCGGACGGCTGCGCGGAAAACACTCTACCGTTTAAACCTGCGCTGAGATAGCGCAGGATGCGGATTTTATTACGTTTGCACGTTATTTAAACAATTAAACGTTTCGCTTAATCACACTGAACTTTAATCGCCAGACCGCCACGGGACGTTTCACGGTATTTGGCGTTCATATCCTTGCCGGTCTCATACATGGTTTCTATAACCTTATCCAGCGAGACGCGGGGTTCACTGGTGCGACGGAGTGCCATACGCGCCGCGTTAATGGCTTTAACCGAGGCGATAGCGTTACGTTCAATGCAGGGAACCTGAACCTGTCCGGCCACAGGGTCGCAGGTCAGTCCCAGGTTATGCTCCATGCCGATTTCAGCGGCGACACACACCTGTTCCGGGCTACCGCCCAGCAGCTCTGCCAGACCGGCCGCTGCCATCGAACAGGCGACACCCACTTCACCCTGGCAGCCCACTTCCGCACCCGAAATAGAGGCGTTCATTTTGTACAGGACGCCTATGGCGCCCGAGGCGAGGAAATAGCGCAGGAAAATATCGTGCGTCACCGGCTCGATGAAGTGATCGTAGTAAGCCAGCACCGCAGGCACGATACCGCAGGCACCGTTTGTCGGCGCAGTGACCACACGGCCACCTGCGGCATTCTCTTCGTTGACCGCCAGCGCAAACATATTGATCCAGTCGATAACAATCATCGGATCGCTGGAGTGCTTGGTGGAGGAGGTCAGCAGGCGACGCAGGGAGGCGGCACGACGGGGTACGCGCAGCGGTCCGGGCAACACGCCTTCAGTATTCAGACCGCGATCGATACAGGCCTGCATGGTCTGCCAGATTTTGGTGAAATAGGCATGAATCTCGTCGCGGCTGTGCAATGCCAGCTCATTTTTCATCACCAGGCCCGACAGCGACAGGCCGGTTTCGCGACAGTGCGCCAGCAGATCTTTGGCGGAGTGGAAAGGCCAGGGCACAGAGACTTCATCCAGTGCCGACTGACCGAAGTGCTCTTCATCCACAATGAACCCACCGCCCACGGAGTAGTAGGTTTTCGACAGGATCAGCAGTTCACCCGCGAATGCCAGCAGGCGCAGGCCATTTTCATGCAGTGAGAGGTTCTCACTGCGGAACACCATGCCGCCTTCGCGCGGGAAATCAACTTCATGCGCGCCTTTTGCCAGCAGCAGACGTTCACGCTGTTCAACATCTTTAATAAATGCGGGAATGGCATCGATATCTACCGTGTCCGGCAATTCGCCAGCCAGCCCCATAATAATGGCGATATCAGTGTGATGCCCTTTGCCGGTCAGCGACAGAGAACCGTAAACATCCACGGCGATCCGGGTGACCTCCTGCAGCTTTCCCTGTTCGCACAGCAAATCCACAAATTGTTTACCCGCTTTCATCGGGCCGACAGTATGCGAACTTGAGGGGCCAATGCCCACTTTGAACATGTCGAAAACACTAATCACAGGTGACACTCCTCACATTTATTCTCAGTCTGCCGGGGCAGTTTATGGCGCCCATAGTAATGGTCATGCACCGGAAAAGAGCAGCTTTTCGCATGAAATAAACTTATCAAAACAGATAGAAAAAATTATAGCTCAGCCCGGCAGGTCACTGACGGGCTGGAAGGGGAAAAGAAGTAGAGAGGTCTCAGAAGGCGATCTGCGTACTCAGTGAACGGATAATCCCTGCTGTCATGCCCCACACCAGATAATCCTGATAGCGTGACAGCCAGACCGGATGGCGTAAACCCGCCCGATGCACCTCCAGCGCGCTGTAGCGGCTGAGCTGCAGTGCCTCAGCCAGCGGCATCTCGAAGGCACTGCTTACCTCATCCGGATTAATCGTTAAGCGCAGATTGGCCGGAATAATGCCCAGCACGGGTGTTACCTGAAAGCCGGTGCTGCTGGTGACGGCGGGCAGCGCGCCTAATATCTCGACCTGCTGCGGATCGATACCGACTTCTTCCTGCGCCTCACGCAGGGCGGTGGCGATCAGCGAGGTATCGGTGTCATCCTGCATCCCGCCGGGAAAGGCGACCTGTCCGGCGTGTTTGCGCAGGGCGTGCGAGCGCTGCGTCAGCAACAGACCCGGTTCATGACGGGCTACAATCGGCACCAGCACCGCGGCATGACGTCCGGAAAGACGCTGCGTGCTGCGGGCCGGTTGCTGCAGGAGAAAGCGGCTGCGGAAAACCTCAAGCGTCAGTGCCAACTGAACCTCCTGTCTGTTCCAGTGCCGGTAAAATCCGACTGACTTTGTCGAGCGTTTCCTGATACTCCGCTTCAGGATCGCTGTCTGCCACCAGCCCGCCACCAGCGGCACAGTAAAGCTGCTGGCCTTCGGCAATCAGCGTGCGGATCGTGATGCTGGTATCCATCCGCCCACACAGGCTGAGATAGCCGATACTGCCGCACCAGGCATTACGCCGCTGCGGCTCCAGCTCATCAATAATCTCCATCGCCCGAATCTTGGGCGCACCGGTTATCGAGCCGCCCGGAAAACAGGCGCGCAGCAGATCGGTGGCCTGCAGGGTGTCAGGCAGCTGCGCCCGTACCGTGCTCACCAGATGATGGACGGCGGGGAAGGGTTCAACCACAAACAGTTCAGGCACCGTGACCGAGCCGGGCAGCGCCACGCGGCCAATATCGTTGCGCAGCAAATCGACAATCATCAGGTTTTCAGCCCGATCTTTCTCCGCATGGCGCAGTGCCTCAGCCTGTTGCGCATCGGCAATCGGATCGGCACAGCGTGGCCGGGTGCCTTTAATCGGTCGGGTTTCAATCTGGTTTTGATTCAGCGACAGAAAGCGCTCGGGCGACAGGCTGAGGATGGCACTTTCCGGCAGGCGCAGAAACGCGCTGAACGGCGCGCGGTTAATCGCATTAAGCAGAGTAAACGCCTGCCACTCATCACCCTGATAACCGGCCTGAAAACGCTGCGCCAGGTTAACCTGGTAACAGTCACCGGCCTGAATATAAGCCTGAACCGCGGCAAAACGCGCGGCATAATCGGCATAGCTCAGATTAGAACGCCAGCCGCTGGTTAGTGAAAAAGGTAAGGCTTCACGCGCGGGCCACTGCGCCAGCCAGGCGGCGCGCGCCTGAGCATCATTTAACGCCACCAGCGTCAGCGTTTGCTGATGATGATCGGCAATCAAGGCCCAGTCATAGATCCCCACGGCCATGTCCGGCGTTGTAAGATCGGCTGCGGCTTTTTGGGGCATCAACTCAAACCGGCGGCCCAGATCATAACTAAACAGGCCCAGCGCGCCGCCCTGAAACGGCAGGGCTTCGCAGGCCGCCGGCGTCACGCCCAGCGCATCACATTGTTGCTGAACCAGCAGCAGGGGATCCGCGGCCGATTCGGACGTGCCGGTTGCATCACAGATGGTCGTGATCGGCCCGCGGGTCACCAGGGTGGCGCGGGGATCGACCGTCAGAATATCGAAGCGGTTGTCGATGTGGCTGGCCTGCGCGGAGGAGAGCAGCATCGCCCACGGCAGATGGGCAAGGGTGGCAAAACGCTCTGTCAGCGCATCCGGGGTATAATCAAGCGTGAGGGTTTCAACAATCATCGGACAGACAAATCAGCAAGCAAAGAGGCGGTCAGACTGACATATTTTTTCCCGACTGGCACCTGTTAGTTCCGCATGGGATACTGTCGGCCCCAACGCAGGAGTAGAACATGTTTATTGGATTACCGGCTCTCTCACATGAGCAGCAACAGCAGGCCGTCGAACGTATTCAGGAGTTAATGACGGGGGGGTTATCGAGCGGTGAAGCTATCGCCCAGGTGGCGCAGGAAATCCGTCAGAATCACAAGGGCGAACAGATTCGGGCGTTATTCGACGACGAAGATGAAGAAAACGAAGAGGAATAACACCCGACGTCTTTAGCGTGCAGCGATGATTTTAATTTCGATTTTGTACTTTGGATTCAGCAGCCCGGCCTGAACCGTACAGCGCACCGGTGCATTGCCCGGTGAGACCCAGGCGTCCCAGGCCCGGTTCATGGCGGGGAAATCAGCCTTATCCACCAGAAAGAGTGTGGCATCAAGGATCCTGCTTTTATCGCTGCCGAGCCGGGTCAGGATGGCATCAATCACCGCCAGCGCATCAGCGGTCTGCGCTTCTGCGTCAGCCTCCAGATTCTCCGGCACACTGGTGTAGTAGATAGTGTCGTTATGAATAACAGCTTCGGACATGCGATGTTCCGGGTCAATGCGGGTAATACTCATCGGTTTCTCCCTGGTTAATTGCGCATTAGCCTGGCACACTCCCGACACTGCTGTCACCCCTGACGCCTTACAGGCAGCGTTGTACAATCGCCTGTCTGTCCGCCATCACATCCGGGGACATCCGGAAGGTGGTGAAATATTTCACATCGGCCCCTTTTCTTAGGGGTGAGACGTCCGCAAAAATCGAATCTTCCCAGGTAAAAACGCTGATCTCGCTGCCTGCAGGCTGGGTATGAGTGGTGTTATCCCGGGCAATAACGCTGGTGGTAGACCAGCCACGATAAATACAGTCGCTGAGCTGAGGAACGGTACGGGTGCTTTGACCCTGAAAAATGGGGGGCTGCAGACGAGCCTGATCAGGCGTGGGAGCCTGGCAGCCACAAAGCAGCAGCATGCCAGCCAGAGAACAGATGCGGTAATAGTTCATAACATGCCTCCGCCTGAGTCAGGCAGTCGGGTTAAGGCCATCTGGATAACACCGCCTGAACGGCAATGTTAAGCCTGTCTCAGCACGTCAGCCTACGGGTGCCACATCCCAACAGTAAGCTGATTTAATCATTATAATCCGGGCGGTTATTTCCTCGCGCCGTTCCTCTGCATTTGATAACTGCATCACACTGTCGGCCTGGCAGGATTGAATGAGGTGTCACAGGTTACTCGCCAGCCCATGACGTTAACAGGCGGGCAAAGGCACGGAATTGAGGGCGCTGATGGCTTAAAAATGGTATAAATCTGCCGAAAGTTAACGCCACAGGACGAGGATGAGAACATGGCGAATACGCAGTATCTGTTTTGGGTGATGGCTGGCGCATTGACGCTGCTGTTTATTGTTATTGCGGCGTTTGTGGGGTTATCCAAAGGCAGTAAGCAGGGCGTGATTACGTTTACGGTACTGTTCGTCATTATGCTGGCGGGCGCGCTTTACATACACCACTAGCGCTGAGCAATCGGATCATTTTCAGACTGTTACAGCAATTTCACGCCTTGCTCACATTTCAGGCGGAAAATGTGCGGCCTCAGGTGCCGGTTAACTATGCTCAGTTGAAATAGCAGCACTGCTATTTATCACCGGAGGTAATTATGTCTGAACGTCCTGATTATGATGAACCGCTGCCAGATGATGCTGAGATCTATCCGGAAGATGAAGAAGAGGATGAGGAAGACGATCCGTCAGAAAAGGATGTTTAATTGTCTGAAAGGGATATCTGTCGAAGTGCCTTTCTTCTGATTCAGGCTTACACCGCAAAACCGCCAGTCGTGCAGTTTTGCGGTTTCTCACTTCTGTAGCCTGCACCAATTCGCCTCTTTCTTCGCTGTTTTATCTCTGAGCCTGCCAATCAATTTGTTCTTCAGATTTGCTGCTGAGTCTATTTCCTGAAGAAGGAAATCTATTTTAATTATCGCGAAAACCGTTATTTTAAATATAAATCCTGCAAGTCATATTTATTAAATTAACATTGATGGAAATTATAGGTTCGTTATTCATTCATGTTTTGATTAACCGCATTTTGTCATCTTGCTGACTTAAAGTTGAGAGGAATAGTATTCCTGCCGCACATTAGCTTTTTAAGCAGGGATAAAATGAAACAACTAAAAATGTTAAGTCTGGTTATAACGATTTCGTTTGTCAGCGCAGCCATTGCCGCAGAGCCGCACTGGGGCTATGAAGGCAAAGCCGATCCGGCGCACTGGAGTGGACTGACAAGCGACGTCCACACGTGTCACGAAGGCAAGTCACAGTCGCCCATTGATATTACAAATCTGATCGAGGGAAATTACAGCCACTTGATCTGGCTTATCACACATCCGTTGAGAAGGTTATTCATAATGGTCACACCATTCGGGTAACCGTTGATGAGGAAGATGACTTTGTTCTGGATGGTGAAAAATTCACACTGCGTCAGTATCATTTTCATACGCCGAGTGAAAAACAGATTAACGGAGAAACGTTTCCGCTTGAAGCCCACTTTGTTCACAGCAAAGAGAATGGCGATCTGGCCGTGGTCGCGGTGATATTTAACGCTGGTAAAGAGAATCCGGCACTGGTGCTATTAATTGACGCAATGCCGAAACAGGAAAACATTAACGGGCATGTAGATTTACGCGCACTCTTTCCCGCAGACCTTCATCACTATCACTTCAGTGGTTAACTTACAACGCCACCCTGCAGCCAAGGTATTCGCTGGCCGGTGCTGAAAGAGCTGGTTACGCTCTCAGGCGCAGCTCGAACGTTAAAGCAGGCGCTGAAAACCACCAATAATCGTCCACTGCAGTATTTTAATGGCAGGATGATTTTTCAGTAATGATGGTTTTTAGCGCTTCTTCAGCCTGCGCAAATGACTGATATTTCATCAGGCATACCGGCAACGAGACGGGTCCTTTTCAGGCGGTTTCGGGCCGCCTTTTCTGTGTCTGTCAGCTGTAAATCCGGCTGACATAATACGTTTTAGTTATTGGCATGAAAATCATAAGTGGTTGATATTTTTAGATTTTGATTTGTTAATCCAATACTGACATAATTACAGTGTTTTTGCCGTTCTTAGTGAGGGTATGTGGCAGACGATTTTGCAGTGGATGGCGCTCTGGCGCTGGCGATCGCAGGCTTTAAGCCGCGTGAAGCACAACGTGAGATGGCGCAGGCGGTATCTGAAGCCGTAAAACAGCAGGGTGAACTGGTGGTCGAAGCCGGCACCGGGACCGGTAAAACCTATGCTTACCTGGCACCCGCTTTGCGGGCCGGTAAAAAAGTGATTGTCTCCACGGGATCCAAAGCGCTGCAGGATCAGCTTTATGCCCGCGATCTGCCCACGATGATCAGGGCGCTAAAGTTCAAAGGAAAAACTGCCTTACTGAAAGGACGTTCCAACTATCTCTGTCTGGAACGCATGGAACAGCAATCTATGGCAGGCGGCGATCTCACCGTACAGGTTCTGACTGACCTGGTGACGCTGCGTAGCTGGTCATCACAGACTGAAGATGGCGACATCAGCAGCTGTGCGGGCGTCACCGAAGACAGTCCGGTCTGGCCGCTGGTGACCAGCACTAACGATAACTGCCTCGGCACCGATTGCCCGCGCTATAAAGAGTGCTTCGTGGTTAAAGCGCGCAAGCGCGCCATGGACGCCGATGTGGTAGTGGTTAACCACCACCTGTTTCTTGCCGACCTGGTGGTGAAAGAGGGCGGCTTCGGTGAACTGATTCCCGAAGCGGATGTGATGATCTTTGACGAAGCCCATCAGTTACCTGACATCGCCAGTCAGTATTTTGGTCAGCAACTCTCCAGCCGTCAGTTACTCGATCTCGCCAAAGATATTATTACCGCCTACCGCACCGAAGTGCGCGATGCCCAGCAGCTGCAGAAATCCGCTGACCGCCTGGCGCAGTGCGCGCAGGATTTCCGCCTGGCATTAGGCGATCCAGGCTATCGCGGAAATCTGCGTGAACTGCTCAGTGATAATCAGATATTGCGTATGTTCACCCTGCTGGATGATGCGCTGGAGCTCTGTTACGACGTCATCAAACTTTCTCTGGGTCGTTCAGCCCTGCTGGATGCCGCCTTTGAGCGTGCCGCGCTTTATCGCACCCGGTTAAAACGGCTGCGGGCGATCAACGAGCCGGGCTACAGCTACTGGTATGAATGCACTTCACGCCAATTCATCCTGGCGCTAACGCCGCTCTCGGTAGCGGAACGTTTTCGTGAGGTGATGGATAACCGCAAGGCGGCGTGGATTTTCACCTCGGCGACACTGGCGGTGGATGAGAAAATGGCCCACTTCGCTGAACGACTGGGTGTGAATGCAGCAAAAAGTCTGATTCTGAACAGCCCGTTCGACTTTGCGAAGCAGGCTTTGCTTTGTGTTCCGCGCAATCTCCCCGAACCTAATCGTCCCGGTGGCGCTCGCCAGCTGGCCGCGATTATGAAACCGCTGATCGATGCCAATAAAGGCCGCTGTTTCTTCCTCTGTACTTCGCATCTGATGATGCGAGAGCTGGCCGCAGAGTTTCGCGCCTCGATGACTCTGCCGGTGCTGGTGCAGGGTGAAACCAGCAAAGGCCAGTTACTGAAACAGTTCATCGAAAAGGGCAATGCTCTGCTGGTGGCGACCAGCAGCTTCTGGGAAGGGGTGGACGTGCGGGGTGATGCGCTGTCGCTGGTGATCATCGACAAACTGCCGTTCACCTCACCGGAAGATCCGCTGCTCAAAGCCCGAATGGAAGATTGCCGGATTCGCGGCGGCGATCCCTTTGCGGATGTGCAGTTGCCGGATGCGGTGATCACCCTGAAACAGGGTGTAGGCCGTCTGATACGTGATACGGACGATCGTGGTGTGCTGGTCATTTGCGATCAGCGTCTGGTCTCACGGCCTTATGGCGCGCTGTTTCTCAACAGCCTGCCGCCGACACCGCGCACCAGGGACATTGCCCGTGCCATCGCCTTTATCCGCCAGCAACCCGAACCAGACGCATAATTTTATGCTAAGATGCGCGCCGTTTTCTTTCTTCTGAGGTAGTCATGTCAGCCCGAATTTTAGCGCTGGATACGGCGACAGAAGCCTGTTCAGCCGCCTTGCTGAATCAGCAACAGATTGATGCCCGATTCGAGATTGCTCCGCGCGATCATACGCAGCGTATTCTGCCGCTGGTCGAGGAGCTGCTGCTGGCGCAGCAGCTGGAGCTGACCGAGCTGGACGCGCTTGCCTTTGGCCGGGGGCCTGGTAGTTTTACCGGCGTGCGAATCGGTATTGGTATTGCGCAGGGACTGGCACTGGGTGCATCACTGCCGATGATCGCCGTTTCCACCCTGGCGACGCTGGCGGAAGGGGCCTGGCGTCTGCACGGGGCAACCCGGGTCTTAACCGCTATCGATGCGCGGATGGGCGAGGTTTACTGGGCCGAATATCAGCGTGATGAGCAGGGTGCCTGGCAGGGTGAGGCCAGTGAAAGCGTGCTGTCACCCGAGGCAGCACTCGCCCGGATGCAGGTGCTTTCTGGCGGCTGGATGACCGCCGGCACCGGCTGGCAGGCCTATCCAGCCTTGCAGCAGGGACACGATCTGACCCTGAACGCCAGCGACGTTACACTGCCCGCCGCTCAGGATATGCTGCCACTGGCGACTCTGGCGCTGGCGCAGGGAAATACGCTGCTGCCAGAGACGGCGGAACCGACGTATCTGCGAAATGAAGTTGCCTGGAAAAAATTACCTGGCCGGTAAAATACACGCAACTTATTGTTATACGTCCAGTCTAAGTCTTTACCTAACGGGAGAACGTTTATGTCGTCAATGTGTGGTAAAGGGCTTTCAGGTCTGCTGCTGACCTGTGTAATGGCGTTAACCGGCTGTGTCTCCATTCCTGACACGCTGCAGGGCAGCTCACCTCAGCCGCAGCAGGATCTGTTGCGGGTGATGAGCGATCCCTCGCTCTTTGTCGGGCAGGAGTCGCGCTTTGGCGGCAAGGTGGTGAATGTCACTAACCTGAACGGCAAAACCCGGCTTGAGATTGCGGCACAGCCGTTGGATGAGAGCGCCAGACCGCGTCTGGGTGCGGCCTCGGTTGGCCGGATTTATGCTGACATACACGGTTTTGTTGATCCGGTGGATGTCAGAAATCAGTACGTTACCGTGCTGGGTACGCTGAAGAGCACGGAGCAGGGTAAAATTGGTGAGGCCGATTACAAATTTGTGGTCATCGATGTGCGCGGTTATCAGCGCTGGCGGATTGCCCAGCAGGTAACAGCACCGCCGCAGCCGATGGATCCCTGGATATGGTATGGTCCGACCCGTCATCGCGGCGGATACTGGGGGCCTAATCCCTATTGGGGAATGGTTAATACCGGACCTTCAGAGGTGCAGACTATCCTGACCGAATAAGTGCAAACATGATTTATCCAGCCCGGTCGCGGTGCTCGCTACCGGGCTTTTTATTGGCCTGTTTTCCCGGCACGAAATTTAGTGATGCACTTCGCAACCTCAACATGCCGAAACAGGCAAACTGGTACAATCAGTTAAAATATTGTTAACAAACCAGAATGGCTGAGGCAGCGATGGAAATACAACATAATTATCGGGGTGGATCCTTGAATAAGGTTTGGCTGAAACGCTACCCGGCAGATGTGCCTGCCGAAATAAGTGCAGATCGTTACACCTCGCTGGTGGATCTGTTTGAGCAGGCAGCAACACGCTACGCCGAACAACCTGCGTTCCTGAACATGGGTCAGAAGATGAGTTATCGTCAGCTGGAAGAGAAGAGCCGTGCCTTTGCTGCTTATCTCCAGCACCAGTTGGGCCTGAAAGCAGGTGACCGGGTAGCGCTGATGATGCCTAACTTACTGCAGTATCCGGTGGCTCTGTTTGGTGTGCTGCGTGCCGGTATGGTGGTGGTCAATGTGAATCCGCTCTACACACCGCGTGAGCTGAAGCATCAGCTCAATGACAGTGGTGCCAGCGCCATCGTAATCGTCTCTAATTTTGCGCATACCCTGGAAAAAGTCGTGGCGGAAACCGCTGTGCGGCATGTCATCCTGACCCGGATGGGCGATCAGCTGGCACCGATTAAAGCCACACTGGTTAACTTTGTCGTCAAGTATGTGAAGAAGCTGGTGCCGAAATACCATTTACCGGGCGCCATTTCGTTTCGTCAGGTACTGGAAGTGGGTGACACGCTCAATTATCGACGACCGACGGTCTCGAATGACGATCTCGCCTTCCTGCAATACACCGGTGGCACCACCGGCGTGGCGAAAGGGGCGATGCTGACCCATCGCAACATGCAGGCGAACCTGGAGCAGACCCGCGCGACCTACGGCAAGGTGCTGCGTGACGGAAAAGAATTTGTCGTCACCGCGCTGCCGCTTTACCACATCTTCGCCTTAACCGTGAATGGCCTGCTTTTCCTGGAGCTTGGCGGTCAGAATCTGTTGATCACCAATCCCCGTGATATTCCCGGCTTCGTTAAGGAGCTGGGTAAAGTGCCGTTTACTGCGATTACCGGCGTGAACACGCTGTTTAATGCGCTGCTCAACGATGAGCAGTTCAATAAACTCGATTTTTCAACGCTGCGTCTCTCTGCGGGTGGCGGAATGGCGGTGCAGAAAGTGGTGGCTGAGCGCTGGGAAAAGCTTACCGGACACTATCTGCTGGAAGGCTACGGCCTGACCGAATGTTCGCCGCTAGTATCAGTCAATCCGTATGACATCAGCTGCCATACGGGCAGTATCGGCCTGCCGGTTCCTTCAACCGATGTACGCATTCTGGATGATGCCGGAAACGACGTGCCGCCGGGGGATCCGGGCGAACTCTGTATCAGCGGTCCGCAGGTGATGCTGGGCTACTGGCAGCATCCGGAAGCGACAGCGGAAGTCCTGAAAAATGGCTGGCTCCACAGCGGTGATATTGTTACCGTTGACGAGGAAGGGTTTATTCGCATCGTAGACCGCAAAAAAGATATGATTCTGGTCTCAGGCTTTAATGTCTATCCGAATGAGATCGAAGATGTGCTGATGCAGCACCCGAAAGTGCGTGAAGCCGCAGCAATTGGCGTACCCAGCGATCTGTCAGGTGAAGCGGTAAAAGTCTGCATCGTGAAGAAAGAGGCGTCGCTGACCAAAGAAGAGGTGCTCGATCACTGCCGTCGCCAGCTGACCGGTTACAAGGTACCAAAAATCATTGAGTTTCGTGATGAATTACCAAAAACCAATGTGGGCAAGATCCTGCGACGTGAGCTGCGCGACGAGGCGAAGCCTGGCGCGAACTGAATCTGTATAAGAATTGAGGTTGAACGCCGGCATGTCCGGCGTTTTTATTGTGTTTAACATGGAGCGCCGCGCGTTGTTGGCTGCGGTGGAAATCAGACGTGAACTATTCCCTTATTGACCAGGATGAACAACTGGCTGACGTGTGCCAGAAAGCCCGCCAGCATGCAGCGGTAGCACTGGACACCGAATTTGTCCGCACCCGCACCTACTACCCTCAGCTTGGCCTGATCCAGCTGTTCGACGATCACCAGCTGGTGCTGATTGACCCGCTGAATATCCGTGACTGGTCACCGTTTATTGCCCTCCTGACCGACACCAGCGTGACTAAATTCCTGCATGCCGGAGGCGAAGACTTGGAAGTCTTCCTGCACCGGTTCGGCGTGCTGCCGACGCCGATGATCGACACCCAGATTCTGGCAGCCTTCTCCGGCCAGCCACTCTCCTGGGGCTTTGCTTCCATGGTGGCGCATTTCACGCAGGTCGAACTGGATAAAAGTGAATCACGTACCGACTGGCTGGCTCGCCCTTTGACTCAGCGTCAGTGCGAGTATGCGGCGGCGGACGTTCATTATCTGCTGCCAATTGCCCGTCAGCTGATGATGAACACGGAAGAGGCTGGCAACATGGCGGCGGCACTCAGTGAGTGCGATAACCTGTGTCAGCGCCGTCTCGACAGTGTGGCACCGGATGAAGCCTGGCGTGATATCACCAACGCCTGGCAACTGCGCCCGCGTCAGCTGGCGGCACTGCAACGGCTGGCGGCCTGGCGTCTGAAGCTGGCGCGTGAAAAGGATATGGCGGTTAATTTTGTGGTGCGCGAAGAGCATCTGTGGAAAGTGGCGCGCTTTATGCCTGGCTCTCTGGGAGAGCTGGATCATCTGGGGCTGTCAGGCCACGAAATCCGTTTCCACGGCAAAACGCTGGTGGCGCTGGTGGCCGAAGCGGAGGCGCTTGACGAGAATGAACTGCCAGCTCCGCTGGGTAATCTGATCGACCATCCGCACTACAAGCAGGTGTTTAAGGCGATGAAGGCGCTGGTGCAGCTGGTAAGCGAGCAGAGCGGATTCAGCCAGGAGTTACTGGCATCGCGACGTCAGATTAATCAGGTGTTAAGCCTGCACTGGGGCCTGAAGCCACAGGGACGTCAGCCGGAGCTAATGACCGGATGGCGGGGCGAACTGCTGAAACCCGGCATTGAGGACATTCTCGCGGGGTGTTAACCGGTTAAATTTCCCCTGCCAATGCGCAGGGGAAATTCAGGAAACGGTCAGCGTCATTTAGTCACTTCATCCGTTTCCGGCAGCGTGACGTTCAGCTCCAGAATCGAGATGTCATCACCTTTCTGATCGAGCTGTACCGTGACCATTTCCGGATCGATCTTCACATATCTGCAAATCACTTCCAGAATGTCGCGCTTAAGTTGCGGAAGATAGTGGGGCTCACTGTCGCCCCTTCTCCGTTCTGCCACGATAATCTGCAGCCGTTCCTTGGCTATGTTGGCAGTGTTCTTCTTCCGGGATAAAAAGAAATCAAGTAATGCCATGGTTTATCCCCCGAACAGGCGTTTCAGGAAACCCTTCTTCTCTTCTTCGATAAAGCGGAAGGGGCGTACTTCACCGAGTAACCGTTCAACGGTATCGGCATAGGCTTTGCCAGCATCAGATTCGCCGTCAAGAATCACCGGCTCGCCCTGGTTAGAGGCACGTAACACCGATTGATCTTCAGGGATCACGCCGACCAGAGGAATGCGCAGAATTTCCAGCACATCTTCCATGCTCAGCATATCGCCACGGTTTACCCGGCCAGGGTTATAACGGGTCAGCAGCAGATGCTCCTTCACCGGGTCCTGACTGTTTTCAGCGCGGCGGGATTTAGAGGAGATGATGCCGAGGATGCGGTCGGAGTCGCGGACAGAAGAGACTTCCGGGTTGGTGGTGATGATGGCTTCATCAGCAAAGTAGAGCGCCATCAGTGCGCCCGTTTCAATCCCTGCCGGTGAGTCGCAGACGATGAAATCGAACTCCATTGCGGCTAAATCGTTCAGGACCTTCTCAACACCTTCACGGGTCAGGGCATCTTTATCGCGGGTCTGCGATGCCGGCAGAATGTAGAGTTGCTCAGTGCGTTTGTCGCGAATCAGCGCCTGGTTCAGCGTGGCATCGCCCTGGATAACGTTAACGAAGTCGTAGACCACACGGCGTTCGCAGCCCATGATCAAATCCAGGTTACGCAGACCGATATCAAAGTCGATAACGACCGTCTTTTTGCCTTTCTGCGCTAAACCGGTGGCGATGGCCGCGCTTGACGTGGTCTTACCAACGCCCCCTTTACCGGATGTAACTACAATAATGCGTGCCATAAATGTTGATTTCCTTAACAAAAGAAAAGGGGCCTAATTAAGTGTCTGGATAGTCAGCGCGCCATCCTGCAGGCACAGGCGCGCAGCTTTACCAAAAAATTCTTGCGGGATCTGATCCATGATCCAGTATTCCCCGGCAATCGAGACCAGCTCGGCAGCCAGGTTAGTACAGAAAATCTGGCAGTTGCGATCGCCGCTGGCACCTGCCAGGGCTCGACCGCGCATCATGCCGTAAATATGAATGTTGCCATCGGCGACCAGTTCGGCACCGGCACTGACGCTGCTGGTGATAATTAAGTCGGCGTCACGCGCATAAATCTGCTGGCCCGAGCGCACCGGGGTGTTCACGATGCGGGTTTTCGCTGCTGCCGTCTCGGTTACAACCGGCTGCGGTTCAGGAGCGGGGGCCGGCTGCGGTACCTCGGCACGCGGTCTGGCCTCTTTGCCTTCTGCCAGTACCGGCAGCCCTGCACGGGCGATCATGCGTTTCAATGCTTCATCTTTGCAGCCGCTTACGCCGACAATGCGTAAACCGGTAGCAAGAATCGCCTGCTGCAGCTGTTTCCAGTTAACATCGGCACTCAATGCGGCGACGTTAAGCACCACCGGGGCGTTTTTCAGGAAATCGGGAGCCTGGTCAATCTTGTCCTGGAGCGCCTTGCGAATCACCGCAGGGTCATGATGATGCAAATGGACGACAGACAGGGTGAAACTGCTACCTTTGAATTCGATTGGCGTTTGCGACATCTGTCCCGACTCAGTCCTGTTTTCACTACCGCTAACCTGACGATGATAAAACTATCGCTGAAGCGCTAACGGTGAATATTCGAAGTTCTGCAAGCATGTTATAGTTACAGCTATATTCAGACAAGCCTCAACGCCGGTTAATTCGAGTAAAAAATATGTTTTGTGTGATCTACAGAAGCCCGTTACGTGACCAGACTTATCTCTATGTTGAAAAAAAGGACGATTTCTCGCGCGTTCCGGAAGAATTGCTGAAGGGATTTGGCAAGCCGCAGCTGGCGATGGTGCTAAAGCTGGCGGGCCGCGACAGGCTGGCTAATGCGGATATCAATAAAGTTAAGCAGGGATTGAGCGAGCAGGGTTATTATTTACAGCTTCCACCGCCGATTGAAAGTCTGCTAAAAATTCACTTAGAGGCCGATAAAAAAGTTTAACTCGGATTCTTCTGTAAATATAAATCCTGTTAGTGCGATACTGCAGGGCTAATATTGCTCTGAAGCTGCGCAAAATTAACGGCGCAGCTTATCTGCTCCACCCCTGTTTAAATACCCAGTCCACATATTTACACCCTATTTGTACGATTATTCAGCATGCCAGGGGTAACGTTTACGCTTTTTGACAAATTCCGCCCCCCGGATGGTTAAAAGCATCTTATTATCACGCTCTGTTGCTGGCATTCCGATCAATGCATCAGCAAACATTAACCCGCCAGCCGCGCTGGCATCACACCTAACCTGAACAGGGGATGAGCATGTATCAGCATCATAACTGGCAAGGCGCTCTGTTAGATTTTCCGGTCAGCAAAGTGGTTTGCGTCGGCAGTAATTATGCAAAACATATTAAAGAGATGGGCAGTGCGACGCCTACTGAACCGGTAATCTTTATTAAACCGGAAACGGCATTGTGTGATTTGCGCCAGCCACTCTCCGTTCCCGACGCTTTTGGCGAAGTTCATCACGAAGTCGAACTGGCGGTGTTGATTGGTGCGACGCTGAAACAGGCGAGTGAAGAACACGTGGCTAAGGCGATTGCAGGCTATGGCGTGGCGCTGGACCTGACGCTGCGTGACCTGCAGTCCGGGCTGAAAAAAGCGGGCCAGCCATGGGAAAAATCTAAAGGCTTTGATAACGCCTGTCCCATCTCCGGTTTCATCCCGGTAGCCGAATTCAGTGATGATCCACAGAATGTCGAGCTTAAGCTGGTGGTAAACGGAGATGTGCGTCAGCACGGTAACACCGCCGATATGATTCACAAAATTCTGCCGCTGATTGCTCATATGAGCCACTATTTTACACTGCGTGCAGGCGATGTCATTCTGACCGGGACACCTGAGGGTGTGGGTCCGATGCGCTCGGGTGACAAGCTGGAAGTGTCACTGGCGGGTCACGGCATCAGCACGCGCGTACTCTAAAAACTTGCATCACCGCAGCATAGGCTTTATAAGGTGCGTTTCAGGCACAACCCGGACAAATCATCATGACTGACACCCCTTTCTGGCAACAAAAGCGCCTGGCACAAATGAGCGATGAGGAATGGGAATCCTTGTGTGATGGTTGTGGCCAGTGTTGCCTGAACAAGTTGCAGGACGCTGACACGGATGAGATTTACTTCACCAACGTCGCCTGCAATCAGCTCAATATTAAAACCTGCCAGTGCCGTAACTATGAGCGCCGCTTCGAATTAGAAGAGGATTGCATCAAACTGACGCGCGAAAATCTGACCACCTTCAACTGGCTGCCGCGCACCTGCGCCTACCGGTTGCTGGGTGAGGGCAAAGGATTGCCGGTCTGGCATCCGCTGCGGGCCGGTTCGAAAACCGCGATGCATGCGCAGCGAATTTCGGTGCGTTATATTGCGGTGCGGGAGAGTGAAGTGCGGGACTGGGAAGATCACATTATCGATCGCCCCGATCGCAACGGCTAATCGTCACGGCATCATCTGAAACGTAAAAAGGCTGCCAGTGGCAGCCTTTTTTGATCACAGCAACGTTTCGTGTCAGCGACCAAAGAGATCGCGACGCTTAGGTTTGAAAGGTTGAGCAATCAGTACCAGCACGGCGACCAGCAGATAACCGGCAAACACCCCAATCATCCACTGCGGCATGCTGAGCGTCAGGAAAGTCCAGCTGCGTTCTGCACAGTCGCCGCTGGCCAGAAACACTGACGGCAACCACTTATCCAGTGGCAATCCGCTGGGAAAGCGGGCAGCAAAATCACAGGTCGTAAACGGGTTTGGATGCAGCTGAATCATCGTATGTTCATAAGAGAGACGCAGGCCCTCCCAGGCACTATAGATCCATAACGCCAGAGCACCCAGACGCAGCGGTGATTTCGGCGCAATCGCACCGACCAGACCCGCGCCCAGCACACCAAACAGCGCATTGCGTTCATAAATACACATCACGCAGGGCTTTAATCCCATTACGTGCTGAAAGAAGAGTGCCGTCAATTCCAGTGCAAGTGCCGTCAGTGCCAGTAATAACCAGGCTCCCCGACCACGAGAACATTGATTCAGATATCGCAACATATTGCATTCCCTGTAAACGTTAATGCCACGCAGTGTAAACCAAAAGCGCGGGCAAACCAGCCAGGAACAGGGAAAAATCGTGTGCAAACATGACCTGATTCTGATCCAGAACAGGTTACAGGAAGATCAGCGGAGGCCCACCAGCTGATGTCTGCTCAGTAAACAGCGGGAAGATGGCGACGTTAAAAAAACCCGGCTGTAATCGGCAGAAAGCGAAACGGCAAGTGCAGGCTATTCGCAACCCGCATGCTGTGCTTTCAGGAAGATTTTCTGCTGCTTTTGAGACTGAATGTTCCGGCGCAGAAAAATGTGCATTCGGCCATCGTCTTATAACAGCAGCGTTCGCCGGCAGCCAGTCTGAAATATGCGCCCGCGCCCGGTTTTAATGGTTACGCAGGCTATATCCGCTATAGGGCGTCTGGTATGATGAGTCCCCATCATGATTAGAAAAGCAACGAGAACACATTGCTATGGTTATAAAGGCTCAGAGTCCAGCGGGATTTGCTGAAGAGTATATTATTGAAAGCATCTGGAACAGTCGCTTTCCGCCCGGATCGATTCTTCCTGCTGAGCGTGAGCTTTCTGAATTGATTGGGGTAACGCGTACCACCTTGCGTGAGGTGTTACAGCGCCTGGCACGTGACGGCTGGCTGACGATTCAGCACGGCAAACCGACGCGCGTGAACGATTTCTGGGAGACATCCGGCCTGAATATTCTGGAAACGCTCGCCCGCCTCGATCACGACAGTGTGCCGGTGCTGATTGACAACCTGCTGTCAGTCCGCAGCAACATTTCATCGATTTTTATCAGCCGTGCGCTGCGCCATCATCCGGACAAGGCGCGTGAAGTGCTGGAAACGGTAAGTGCCGCGGCCGATCAGGCGGATGCCTATACCGAACTCGACTACCGGGTGTTCCGCGGTCTGGCATTTGCATCAGGCAATCCGATTTACGGTCTGATCCTCAATGGCCTGAAAGGCCTCTATACCCGGGTGGGTCGTCACTACTTTTCCAGTGCGGAAGCGCGTCAGGTTGCGCGGGATTTCTATCTGACCCTTCTGGCGCTGTGCGACAAAGAGCCAGGACAGGATGAGATTGTAGAGGTGGTGCGCAACTATGGCCGCCGCAGCGGCGAAATCTGGCACAGTATGCAGAAGAACCTGCCAGACGACCTCGGCAATAAACGATAAAAAAACCGGACATCGCGTCCGGTTTTTTGTTTTTAGCCCATCAGAGTGATGAACCGCGCGGCGGATTACGATCCAGTAACTCGACGCTGCCGTCTTCGTTCTGTTGTTCCAGAATCACATCAAACCCCCACAGACGATGCACATGCTTCAGCACCTCGCGACGACTCTTATCGAGCGGCGTACGGCTCTGTGGCACATAGCGCAAAGTCAGCGAACGATCGCCACGCAGATCGACGTTGTAGACCTGAATATTAGGCTCAAGATTACTCAGGTTGTACTGTGCTGAGAGTTGCTGGCGAATGGCCCGATAGCCCGCCTCATCGTGGATAGCGGCGATCTCCAGATAGTTGTTGCGGTCGTCATCCAGTACCGTGAAGAGACGGAAATCACGCATCACTTTCGGCGACAGGAACTGGCTGATAAAACTTTCATCCTTAAACTCACGCATTGCAAAATGCAGGGTTTCCAGCCAGTCGGAGCCGGCGATATCCGGGAACCAGTAACGATCCTCTTCAGTCGGTGACTGACAGATCCGCTTGATATCCTGCATCATCGCAAACCCTAACGCATAAGGGTTGATGCCGTTGTACCACTGACTGTTATAGGGCGGCTGATACACGACGTTGGTGTGACTGTGCAGGAACTCCATCATAAAGCGTTCCGATACTTTGCCTTCATCGTACAGGTGATTAAGGATGGTGTAGTGCCAGAACGTCGCCCAGCCTTCGTTCATTACCTGCGTCTGCTTCTGTGGATAGAAATACTGGCTCACCTTGCGCACAATGCGCAGGATCTCACGCTGCCAGGACTCCAGCAGCGGGGCATTTTTTTCCATAAAATAGAGCAGGTTTTCCTGCGGCTCAGAAGGGTAGCGTGCCGCTTCAAAAGCCACTGTCTCTTTCTCACGCCGTGGCAGCGTTCGCCATAGCGTATTCACCTGGCTCTGCAGATACTCTTCACGGCTTTTCTGCCGCGCCTTCTCCTCCTGAAGGGAGATTTTCTGCGGGCGTTTATAGCGATCAACGCCATAATTCATCAGGGCATGGCACGAGTCGAGCAGCCGCTCGACCTCTTCGACGCCATAACGCTCTTCGCAGTCACTGATATAGTTTTTGGCGAACAGCAGATAATCGACAATCGATCCGGCATCCGTCCAGCTGCGGAACAGATAGTTATTCTTGAAGAAGGAGTTATGACCATAGCAGGCATGCGCCATCACCAGTGCCTGCATGGTCATGGTGTTTTCTTCCATCAGATAGGCGATGCAGGGGTTGGAATTGATAACGATTTCATAGGCCAGACCCTGCTGACCATGCTTATAGCGCTGCTCGGTCTCGATAAACTTTTTACCGAATGACCAGTGTGAATAGTTGATGGGCATGCCCACGCTGGAATAGGCATCCATCATCTGTTCTGAGGTAATCACTTCTATCTGGTGCGGGTAGGTATCAAGCCGGTAGAGTTTAGCAACCCGGTCTATCTCTGCTAAGTAGACATCAAGCAGTTCAAATGTCCAGTCTGGTCCGTCATTGAGTCGTTTGCTGTCTCTGATGGCTTCGTCAAAGATTGTCGTCATAGCGCACCTCTTTTTTGCAAACCGGCTGACCCGAAAGACAACCCGTTCTGGTTATTTAAGGCTTCATCCTGAAAAAGGGAACCCGAAAAAAACTGAGTGAACACAACAATGATAGCCCACTGTCGCTTATCCGAAATGCGAACTCAAACGAATTCTTTGGCACAAAATCATTAAGACTGGTGCCGCAGAGAATTTAATAGCCTTTAATTCGAACGTTATTTCAAAGCGCGGAATATCATCCTGTTTATAAGCAGAATGTATGGGGTTGAATGATTCTCCTGCTATGCGCAGATTTAACTGCTTTCATTGTCATTTATTTCTGTGTTTATGGATTAAGGCGCATAAAGCGCTGAAATTGGCCGTGTGACAAGATTTTAGTTACCTGAAAAGTGAAAAAGATGTGAAATAGATGCTGAATTTATGGGGTGGTGTCCGCTGTGTGAATCCGCTGACTATCAACTGCTGAACAGTGAATTATGCTTTTATATGCCGGGTGGGGGAGCTATGCATGTAGTCATTCTTGGAAGTGGTGTGGTTGGCGTGGCAAGCGCCTGGTATCTGGCGCGTGCCGGACATCAGGTTACCGTCATCGATCGTCAGCCCGCTGCGGCGATGGAGACCAGCGCAGGAAATGCGGGTCAAATCTCACCGGGCTATGCCGCGCCCTGGGCGGCGCCAGGCGTGCCGCTGAAAGCGGTGAAGTGGATGTTCCAGCGCCACGCGCCGCTGGCTATCCGGCTGGATGGCAGCAGTTTCCAACTGGAGTGGATGTGGCACATGCTGCGTAACTGCGACATCAACCACTATCAGCAGAACAAAAGCCGCATGGTGCGGATTGCCGAATACAGTCGTGACTGTCTGAAAGTGTTGCGCTCTGAGACCGGCATCGCCTATGAGGGTCGTCAGGGCGGAACATTGCAGCTGTTTCGCACGCAGCAGCAGTTCGACAGCGCCAGTAAAGATATTGCGGTACTGCGCGACGCGGGCGTGCCCTATGAGCTGCTGGAGGCACATGAGCTGTCTCGCGTGGAACCGGCGCTGGCGGCAACCCGGCATAAACTCACTGGCGGATTGCGCCTGCCTAACGATGAAACCGGTGACTGCCAGCTCTTTACGCAGCGGCTGGCAAAAATGGCCGAAGAGGCGGGCGTGGTTTTCCGCTTTAACACCCCGGTCGATCACCTGCTGCGCGATGGCAATCGTATTTATGGTGTGAAGTGCGGCGAGGAAATCATCAAGGCGGATAGCTATGTAGTGGCCTTTGGTTCCTACTCCACCGCACTGCTAAAAAACGTCATTGATATTCCGGTCTATCCGCTGAAAGGCTACTCACTCACTATTCCGATTAAAAATCCTGATGCTGCCCCGGTTTCGACGATTCTGGATGAGACCTACAAAGTGGCGGTGACCCGGTTTGACGATCGTATCCGCGTCGGCGGAATGGCGGAAATTGTTGGTTTTAACACCAGACTCACCGAAGCACGGCGGGAAACGCTGGAGATGGTGGTCAGTGATCTCTATCCTGAAGGCGGTCATCTCGCGCAGGCGAGTTTCTGGACCGGTCTGCGTCCGATGACGCCAGACGGTACGCCGATTGTCGGTGCCACGCCACTCTCCAATCTTTATCTCAATACCGGTCACGGTACGCTGGGCTGGACGATGGCGTGTGGTTCTGGTCAGTTGCTGGCCGATCTCATCTCCGGTAAAAAGCCAGCCATTGCGGCGGATGACTTAGCGGTGTTCCGCTACTTACCCGGTTTCGCGGCGACCTCATCGCCGCTGCGTAACGCCAACGCAACTCGTTAAGTATTCAGGGAGAGAGAGGATGTCACGTCCGATTGTCGCTACCATTAACCAGCAGGCGCTTCGTCATAACCTGACTGTTGTTCGCCAGGCGGCGCCCGCATCCCGCGTCTGGTCAGTGGTGAAAGCCAATGCATATGGCCATGGCATTGATCGCGTACGCGAAGCGTTATCTGCCACCGACGGCTTTGCGTTGCTAAATATGGAAGAAGCCATTCTGCTGCGCGAGCAGGGCTGGAAAAAGCCGATTCTGCTGCTGGAGGGATTTTTCCAGCCAGAGGATCTGCAGCTGATTGACCGCTATCGCCTGACCACCAGCGTACACAGTAACTGGCAAATCAAGGCGCTGGCCAGTGCCAGCCTCTCTGCGCCGGTTGATATCTATCTCAAAATGAACAGCGGCATGAACCGTCTGGGCTTTCGCCCGGAGCAGGTTTCTGGCGCCTGGCAGAAGCTGCGGGCGCTGAGCAATGTCGGTGAGATGACGCTGATGGCCCATTTTGCCGATGCCGAAAATCCGCAGGGCCTGATTGCACCGCTGCAGCGTATTGAGCAGGCGGCGGAGGGGCTGAATTGCCCGCGGTCGCTATCGAATTCTGCCTGCACCTTATGGCATCCTGAAGCGCATTTTGACTGGGTCCGGCCCGGTATTGTTCTGTACGGCGCGTCGCCCAGCGGTGACTGGCAGGACATTGCTGGCAGCGGTCTGAAGCCAGTGATGACCCTGAGCAGTGAGATTATTGCGGTTCAGCAGTTACAGGCGGGCGATGGCGTCGGTTACGGCTACCGTTATCACGCCAGCACAGCGCAGCGGATTGGCGTCGTAGCCTGTGGTTACGCCGATGGCTATCCGCGCCATGCCCCGACCGGCACGCCGGTCTGCGTCGATGGCGTGATGACACAGGTGGTTGGCGCGGTTTCGATGGATATGATTACGGTGGATTTAACCCCCTGTCCACAGGCTGGCATTGGTTCCGCCGTTGAGCTGTGGGGGGAGCAGGTAAAAATCGATCAGGTGGCGAAAGCGGCCGGAACGGTAGGGTACGAGTTGATGTGCGCGCTGGCACCCCGCGTCCCGGTCACGGTTATTTAAGCGCGGTCAGGCTGCCGCGCATCTTTCTGCTGCAGCGCCAGGCGATAAAGGCCAGCGCTGCACCCAGCAGCATCATCAGACTCAGCGACAGCTTCTCCGCCACTGGCAGCGCGACGATCACCAGGCTGCCTGCCGCACCACCGGCCATCTGAATAAAACCCTGCAGGGCGGACGCCACGCCGGCCTGTTGCTGATAGGGCTCCAGCGCATAGCTGGTGGCCGGCCCCACCGTAAAGGCCAGTCCGGCCACTGACACGGCGACCGGGAACATGTAGAGCGCCCAGTGCGTCTGCATCTCCGCCGGGAAAATCTGCATCCCTGCCACCAGCAGCACCGCGCCCAGCAGCATGGTGAAGAATCCCATTGCCAGACAGAACGGTCGACCTGCTTTACGAATCGCTTTGTTCACGAACATACTGACAAACATGATCCAGAACCCGTTAGCGCCAAACGCAAAGGAGAACTGGATCGGCGTCAGCCCGCCTTCAGTCATTAACACCTGCGGTGCCAGCGACACATAGGTCAGCACCATACCCAGCGCACCGGCATTGGCAAAGGCGAAGGCCAGGAAGCGCGGCTGACGCAGGATTTCAGCATACTGTTTAACCGGTAATCCTTTGACCCGCAGCGTATCCGCCGGACGTGTTTCCGGCAGCCAGATAATCACCAGCAGCGTAATCAGCACGCCGTAGGCGCAGAGGAACCAGAACGGCGCGCGCCAGTCAAAGGCGCTGGCCAGCAGACCACCCAGCAGTGGGGCCAGAGCTGGAACGATGTTTAATGCACCGTTCAGGAAGCCATAGGCGCGGGCGGCATCATCACCGCTCAGACGGTCGCGCACGCCGCTAAAGGCGACTACCGCGCTGCAGCAGACGCCACAGCCCTGCACCAGACGGGCAAGGACGAACAGCGGAAATGAGGTCGCGGTGGCGGCGATGGCGCTGCCGGTGATGTAGAGCCCCAGCCCCAGCAGGGCAATCGGCTTACGGCCATAGTTGTCCACCAGCGGACCGGTCACCAGCTGGCCCAGCCCCATCACCAGTAAAAACAGAGGAATGGTGGTCTGTACCAGTGAGACCGGTGTATTCAGCCCTTCTGCAATCTGCGGCAGCGTGGGCAAATAGAGATCGATGCCTAAAGGCGCCAGCAGCACCAGGCTTAATAACAGCAGAGTAAATTTTTGCATAACAACCAGAGGGTAAACGTTCTGTTAAAAAACGAGCGCAGAGGGTAATGATTCAGAGGCAAAAAAGATAGAGGAAGTCGTGCGGAAAGTGCGATGCCTGCTGTAAACAGGCATCGCAAGGTCTTGCTTAGTAAGCACCGTCGCGGCGTAGCACCACGCCTGCGGTTTTGAACAGAATCGCGATATCGGTCCAGAGCGCCCAGTTTTTGACATACCAGGAGTCAAAATAGACGCGGGTATCATAGTCGATATCGTTACGTCCGCTGACCTGCCAGAGGCCGGTCATGCCTGGCTTGGCCATCAGGTAGTAGTCAACGTCACCGGCATAACGCTCCAGTTCAGCTTCGATGACCGGACGCGGGCCGACCAGACTCATCTCACCACGAATTACGTTCCACAGCTGCGGCAATTCGTCGAGGCTGGTTTTACGCAGGAAGCTGCCAATCCGGGTTACGCGCGGGTCATTCTTCAGTTTGAAATCTTTGTCCCACTCCATCCGGGCCTCTTCACTGTTCGCCAGCAATTTCTCCAGCACCTCTTTGGAATTGGTCACCATGGAACGGAATTTCAGACATTTGAATTTTTTGCCATTCTGGCCCACACGTTCGTGACCATAAATTGCATTGCCGCCGTCACGCTTCACCATATAGCAGAGCAGGGCAAAGATTGGGCCAAGGAACAGCAGCAGCATCGACGCTACGATGATATCAAAGGCACGCTTCATGAAACGGGAGGAGTGTTTCGCGAGGTTATTGCTGACGCGCAGGATCATCACTTCATGACTGAAGATAAAGGACATATCCGTGCCGTAAAGCGGCACGCCGCGCAGCGTAGGGATCACCGAGACGGACCGACAGTTCATCTTCGACAGGAACTTCAGCCAGCGATCCCGCATCGGCTGCTGCTCATACTCCATAGCAACAATAAACTGCACGTTGTCACGGTCAATGGTCTGCCAGTTAATGTCTTTCCAGGTGATCACTGGCACACCATTCACGCTCTGCTGAGCAGGAACATCATCGACTGAGATAAAGGCCTGAACGTTGTAGCCCAGAATCTCTTCACTCTGCAGCGCCGCATACGCTTCAGTGGCGTTGCGGCCGGAACCGATAATGATGGTCTCTTTCTGCCACTGGCCCGCCTTGTTAATGGCACGTTTAACCAGCGCTCGCATCAGCGGCAGCAGCAGCAGGGCATATGTCCAGCTGAAGACCCACACCATGCGGGAGAAATCCCATTTAGAGAAAGCGATAAGTGCCAGGTCGAGCAGCGAGAAAACAAATAATGTTTTAACGATCTCTTTCAGTTCAAACCAGAAGGGTTTGCGATAGGTGTAATGGCGCAGTCGTACCCAGAACCAGCCGGTACACATGACTGACATAATAAACTGAGCCACAAAACGATATTCAATCTGATGCGGTGGAATAAAGGTATCCAGCTCGCCCCAAATACCCTGTATTGTCGCGGCAGATAAAAACAGTGCCAGGTTAAGTGCAATCAGATCGGAAAAACTCAGGGCGAATTTCACGATGATATTTTTACGCGTTCCGCTCCACGAGCGGCTCGGGCTATTCATTATCAATGTACTTGCCATAAAACCTGCTCTCTTTCTCAAGTAAAAGATGGCCTGATCAGAATCAAATACGCGCTCAGGAGTGGGCCTCTGAAAAATTAAAAATAATTTTTCAGTCTGTTGCAGTCAGTACAGCCAGTGCAGCTGCAAAAAAGTAACGATTAAAGCGTGATGGTACTCACGAAATGTTGCAGCATTGAGAATGAGTATGCAGGAGTTATTTGACAGAGTTAATACGGAAAAAATCTGAAAACATCAAAAGTGATTAAAGTTTTAAATCGCTAACTGCAGGTTTTTATTGAATAAAATAAGGAATGGGTCGGTTATAACTAAACTGTTTAAGACGCTTTTTAGGAATTACCGCCAAATCATATGACTGGCGGTAGTGATAGTGGCTCAGGCAGGTTTCTTTAAAATCCAGCGGTCCTGCTGTTTATCGTAGTGGCCAATCTGCAGATTCACTGGCTCCCCGTCAATCCAGGCCGGTACGCTGGTGTCACGATCCCAGCCATCGAGTTGGGTAATTAAGCCGGGATTGGTGTGACAGGGGATACTGACGGTGTCGGCGTTCTCACTGTCAAGATCGGCATCTACAATCTCATAACGACCAATTTTAACCACGTGTCCCATTCATTTCTCCCGTTTTAACTGGCATAGACAGTTAAGCTTAGCGCACTGAGAGAAAATAACGTGGCTGAATGATTAGGATTATTCCTTCTCTTCAGCCGGACGGACGCCAATCTTCACGATGCGGTTATCCTCTTTCTCCGCGACGGTCCAGGTCAGCTGATTCCACTCCACCTGATCGCCGACGACTGGCGAGCCGCCCAGCATCGCCAGCACCAGTTGTCCCAGTGACTGCTGATCGTTAGTGCTCTCATCCAGCTCGAGTCCATAAATCTGGGCCACATCACGCAAGCGGGCCTCTGCATCCAGAATAAAGTCACCAAAGAAGCGCTGATCGAGCGAAACCGGCGGCGACTGGCTGAACATTTTGCCCAGCGCCGGAAGGTCGCGCTCACGACCAATCACGCAAATGACGTCGTTCTCTTTCAGCCGTGTCCCGCCGTTGGGGTGCATCAGCACGTTGTCACGGAACAGGGCGGCGATGCGGGTCTCGCGCGGCATCTGCAGGTCACGCAGTGCGGCACCCACGCACCACTTGTCAGCGCTGAGCTGATATACAAACTGCTCCCACGGATTTTCCGGATGAATATCCAGGCCGACACGGCTGATCGGCGAAGCAGTCGGCGGCACCACTACTTTGGCTTTTTTCGCCGCAAAGCCCAGCGAGGTGCCCTGCAACATCAGGGAAACCAGCACTACAAAGAAGGCGATGTTAAAATAGAGCGAGGCGTTCTCTAATCCGGCCATCATCGGGAAAACCGCGAGGATAATCGGCACCGCACCGCGTAAGCCGACCCAGCTGATAAAAAATCGTTCGCGCGTCGTGAAGCTGCGGAACGGCAGCAGCCCAATAAACACCGATAACGGGCGCGCCACCAGAATCAGCCATAGCGAGAGAATCATCGCCGGCACCGCGATATGCCATAAATCAGACGGCGTCACCAGCAGCCCCAGCACGATGAACATGCCGATCTGGCTCAACCATGCCATCCCATCAAAGGTCTGCAGAATGCCGTGTCGGTTACGAATCGGGCTGTTGCCCAGTAAAAAGCCGCACAGATAGACCGCCAGGATACCGCTGCCCTCTAACACCGTGGTCAGGGCGAACACCAGAATGCCACCGCTCAGCGCCAGCAGCGGATAAAGGCCACCGGCCAGACTGATGCGGTTAATCAGCTGCTGCAGCGCCCAGCCGCCGCCCAGGCCTAACACAATACCCAGACCAAACTGCTGCACCAGATGCACCAGGAACATCCAGTCAAGGCCGCTGCGGCCCTGCTCGATCATCTCAATCAGGGTGATGGTCAGAAACACCGCCATCGGGTCATTGCTGCCCGATTCAATCTCCAGCGTTGAGCTGACGCGCTCATTCAGGCCTTTGTCACCCAGCAGAGAGAAGACGGCGGCGGCGTCCGTAGAGCCGATGATGGCGCCAATCAGGAAGCCCTGCATCATATCGAGGTTAAATAGCCAGGCCGCCACTACGCCGGTTAAGCCCGCGGTAATCATTACCCCTACAGTGGCCAGCGACAGCGCAGGCCCCAGTGCAACTTTAAATGAGCTGGCCTTAGTCCGCATGCCACCATCCAGAAGGATGATCGCCAGCGCCAGGTTTGAAATCAGATAGGCTGCCGGATAGTTATCAAAGGCGATGCCACCAATACCATCAATACCGGTCAGCATGCCCAGTGCGAGGAAGATAACCAGAATAGGAATGCCCAGCCGGGACGAGAAAGAGCTGAGCAGAATACTCGATGCGACCAGCACGGAACCAATGATAAACAGACTGTAAACAATAGTGTGGTTCAAACCCGGTCTCCTGAGATATGACAGTGCGATGCAGCAAGGGGTGACAAATATCCATGCTATCTCTGAAAGATAATGTTTTATCAAGGAGTTGTCATTGTGAAAATGCGTATTATACGAATTGCTTAACCGCATATGGAATCAGATTAATGTGAAGAATGAGGGGGTTGGCAGGCAAGCGGGAGAAAACAGACTGTTTTAGCAGGTTATTCGGCAGATAAAAAAGCCGGTGATTAACCGGCTCGGGTTGTCAGGCTTCCGCTGCCTGTTTATGGAACAGCGATCGGAACACCGGATAAATATCTTCCGGCTCACGAATATGTTCAATGGCAAAGTTATCAAACGTCGCCTGCAGATGCTCATATTCACGCCACAGGGTCTGATGCGCCCGGCGGGTAATCTCAATATAACTGTAGTAACGCACGACCGGCAGAATGTGCTTCGCCAGAATCTCATGACAGAGCGGAGAGTCGTCAGCCCAGTTATCACCATCCGAGGCCTGTGCTGCATAGATGTTCCATTGCGCCGGGTCATAACGCTCTTTCACCACCTCATCCATCAGTTTCAGCGCACTGGAAACGATGGTGCCGCCCGTCTCCTGAGAGTAGAAGAACTCCTGTTCGTCGACTTCTTTAGCCTGCGTATGATGGCGAATATAAACCACATCGACATTCTTGTAGGTGCGGCTCAGGAACAGGTATAGCAGGATATAGAAGCGTTTGGCCATATCCTTAGTCGCCTGATCCATTGAACCGGATACATCCATCAGACAGAACATGACTGCCTGGCTGGAAGGCTCCGGCCGCTTCTCAAAGTTTTTGTAGCGCAGATCGAAGGTGTCGATAAACGGCACGCGTTCAATGCGCGCCCGTAACTCGGCAATCTCTCTGCGCAGCCGTTCCTCCTCCAGCAGTTGTGCCGGTTCAGCGTTCTCAACTTCCTGCAGCGTCTCTTCCAGTTCGTGCAGCATCCGCCGTTTACCTGCTGTCATTGCCGTACGACGCGCTAGCGAGTTCTGCAATGAGCGCACAACACTGATATTGGCCGGCACGCCATTAGAGGTGAAACCGGCCCGGTGGGTCTTATACTCATTCAGCTGACGATGCTGGTTACGACGCAGGTTAGGCAGGGCGAGGTCTTCAAACAGCAGGTCAAGATACTCATCTTTCGATATCTGAAAGACAAACTCATCCTGACCTTCACCATCCTGACTGGCATTGCCCTGACCACTGCCGCCGCCACCGCCACCCTGCGGACGCTCAACGCGGTCGTTCTGAACAAAATGGTCGTTGCCCGGATGGACCCGATGGCGGTTACCGCCGCGCCCCTGATGGAAAATCGGCTCATTGATATCGTCAATCGGGATTGAGACGGACTCACCGCTGCTTACGTCGGTCACCGAGCGTTTATTGATGGCCTCGGAGATCGACTGCTTAATTTGCGACTTATAACGGCGCAAGAAGCGCTGGCGGTTTACCGCGCTCTTGTTTTTGCCGTTAAGCCGGCGATCGATGAAATAGGCCATGGTATTCCCCCAAACTTCATTGTAAGCAGGCCGGGCGAACCCGACCCTGTCAGACCGGTATCACTTACCGGCAAGCTTACAGACTCTTATCAGGACGATTTACGAACACGCAGATACCATTCGCACAGCAGGCGAACCTGTTTGCGGGTATAGCCTTTTTCCATCATGCGATCGACAAAATCATCATGCTTTTTCTGCTCATCGGTCGAGGTCTTGGTGTTAAACGAGATGACCGGCAGCAACTCTTCCGTATTCGAGAACATTTTCTTCTCAATCACGGTGCGCAATTTCTCGTAACTGGTCCAGTTAGGATTGCGACCGTTATTGTGTGCCCTGGCGCGCAGCACGAAGTTAACGATCTCGTTACGGAAATCCTTCGGGTTACTGATGCCAGCAGGCTTCTCGATCTTCTCCAGCTCCGCGTTGAGCGATTCACGATCAAACAACTGTCCGGTATCGGGATCGCGATACTCCTGATCCTGGATCCAGAAGTCGGCATAGGTCACGTAGCGGTCAAAAATGTTCTGACCATATTCAGAGTAGGATTCCAGATAGGCGGTCTGAATCTCTTTGCCAATAAACTCAGCATATTTAGGAATCAGATAGCCTTTGAGGTGCTCAAGGTATTTCTCCGCCTGATCCTGCGGGAACTGCTCGCGCTCAATCTGCTGCTCCAGCACGTAGAACAGGTGCACCGGGTTAGCTGCGACTTCGGCGTGATCGAAGTTAAATACCCGCGACAGAATCTTAAAGGCAAAGCGGGTTGAGAGACCGTTCATGCCTTCATCCACACCGGCGTAGTCGTGATACTCCTGCCAGGACTTCGCTTTGGGGTCGGTGTCCTTCAGGCTCTCACCATCGTACACCCGCATTTTGGAATAGATGCTGGAGTTCTCAGGATCCTTGAGTCGTGACAGGATAGAGAAGCGTGCCAGCGTTTCCAGCGTACCCGGCGCACAGGGCGAGGTTGCCAGCTCACTGTGATTAAGCAGTTTGTCGTAAATTTTGATCTCTTCAGAGACACGCAGGCAGTAGGGCACCTTGACGATGTAAACGCGGTCAAGGAACGCTTCATTATTCTTGTTGTTACGGAATGTCACCCACTCTGATTCATTGGAGTGCGCCAGAATAATGCCGTTAAACGGCAGCGCCGAAATTCCCTCGGTGCCGTTGTAGTTCCCTTCCTGTGTTGCTGTCAGGAGTGGGTGCAGCACCTTAATCGGCGCTTTAAACATTTCCACGAACTCCATGATGCCCTGGTTCGCACGGCAGAGTGCGCCAGAGTAACCGTAGGCATCAGGATCGTTTTGCGCGTGGTTTTCCAGTTTACGGATGTCTACTTTACCCACCAGCGCAGAAATATCCTGGTTGTTCTCATCACCCGGCTCGGTTTTGGCGATCGCCAGCTGTTCCAGAATCGACGGCCAGACTTTTACGACTTTAAACCGCGAAATATCGCCACCAAAGTCGTGAAGGCGTTTCGCAGCCCACGGCGACATAATGGTGCCGAGGTAACGGCGCGGGACGCCATACTCTTTTTCAAGAATATGTGCGTCTTCCTGTGGATTGAACAGGCAAAGAGGATGATCGTTAACCGGACTGCGTTCACCGTCAGCGCTCAGTACATAGATGGGCACCCGCTGCATCAGCGACTTAAGCCGTTCAGCCAGGGAAGATTTACCGCCACCCACCGGACCCAGTAAATAGAGGATCTGTTTCTTCTCCTCAAGTCCCTGAGCGGCATGTTTCAGATAGGAGACGATCTGTTCAATCGCTTCCTCCATGCCGTAGAACTCCTCGAACGCCGGATAGCGTCCCATCACACGATTGGAGAATATTCTGGAAAGGCGTGGCTCCTGAGCGGTGTCGACCATTACTGGCTCTCCGATAGCCATTAAAAGTCGCTCTGCAGCGTTGGCGTATGCACTGCGATCCTGCTTACAGACAGCAAGAAATTCCTGCAGTGTGAACTCTTCGTCCTTGGCAGCTTCATAACGCTGACGATAGTGATCGAATATATTCATAGCGATGCCCGTCCTTTCGTTTTTTAGCACAGGTAAGGAGCATAATTTAAGACTTGTAGCAGCTCCCGGAAGATATTCTCTGTTGAGTACAGCAACCCTTATGCCAACCTGATCTTTTTTATCGGGATACACAACTTTTGTGGTTACTCTGCTCGTACAAAATCTCTGCTGTTAATTCTAACTGTAGATGGCTTCTAGGAAATTTCCTCCATGGGTTTGGGCGAATGAGGGGATCATCAAGACTAATTCGGGTCAGTTGTGGGATGAGTTCATATGGGTGATGCTTTAACTTAACGTGTTTTTAACCTTTGGTGCCACTTTCATCTGTTGGTTGCTTAAAGGATTTCGATATAAGTTAATCCAGCCGTAAAAAAACGTTAGACTTCTTATTTGATTGTTATATTTATGGAATGAATAAATTGTGAACCAATTCAAATTTAAGACGCTTGTTGCACTTTTACCCTGTTATTTACTGGCGGCGCACGCCAATGCCGCTCCGCTTTCTGTAGGGGCATCGGTCATCTATGCCGACTCACCTTATCGTGGCGGACAGGACCGTTATCTTCCGGTTCCGGTCATCAATTATGAGGGTGAAGACTTCTGGTTCCGTAGCCTGCAGGGCGGTTACTATCTGTGGAAAGATCCTCAGAATCAGCTCTCACTGACGCTGCTGGGCTCACCGCAGGAGTACAAACCCAGCGACAACGATCTGGGCGATATGAAAGGGCTGGATAAGCGCCGCATGACGCTGATGGGTGGCGCTACTTATCGTCACACCGCCGACTGGGGGGTTGTCCGTACGGCATTGCTGGGCGACGTGCTGAATAACAGCAACGGCATGATCTGGGACCTGACTTACCTCTACCCCATCCAGATGGGCGACTTCAGCCTGACGCCGGGCATCGGTGCCATGTGGAATAGCGCCAATCAAAACCGTTATTATTACGGTGTTTCCGCGCATGAAAGCGCACGTACCGGCATCAGTCGTTACAATCCGGACGACAGCTGGTCACCTTATGTTGAGCTGAGTGCCAGCTATCAGATTGCAACGCAGTGGAATGTTGGCGTGGTGGGTCGTTACACCCGCTTCGACAGTGAAATCAAAGACAGCCCGATGATTGATAAGAGCGGGCAGACGACTATCTGGACAGGTGTCAGCTACACCTTCTGATAACGCACCGAAAGAGGGCGCCGGGTGCCCTCTGTTCTTTTATGGGGCCTCATAATGAGGCGGGAGAGCAGAATGCGCAACACGATCAACTTCGCTGGCTTCAGTGACCTGTCGGTAATTGGTCAGGGCACGTGGTATATGGGCGAAAACCCGGCGCAGCGGGCGGGTGAAGTCGCGGCATTGCAGGCAGGTCTGGAGTGTGGATTGCAGCTGATTGATACCGCTGAAATGTATGCAGACGGCGGCGCTGAAGAGGTGGTCGGGCAGGCACTGCTGGGACGTCGCGATAAAGCGTTGCTGGTGTCGAAGGTCTATCCGTGGAATGCCGGCGAAGTAGATGCCATTGAAGCCTGTGAACGCAGTCTGCACCGTCTGCAGACCGATTACCTTGATCTCTATCTGCTGCACTGGCGCGGTAATATCCCGCTGGAAGAGACGCTGCGTGCCATGGAGCGCCTGCAGCAGCAGGGCAAGATTCGTCACTGGGGCGTCTCGAATTTTGATACTGATGATATGGCCGAACTGTGGCACGAACCCGGAGGCAATCAGTGCGCGACCAATCAGGTGCTTTACCATCTTGCCTCACGCGGCATCGAATTTGATCTGCTGCCCGTCTGTCAGCAGCGTGGCGTGCCGGTTATGGCCTATTGTCCACTGGCACAGGCTGGACGGCTGCGGGACGCGCTCTTTACCGACGTGGTGCTGACTCAGATTGCACAACAGAAGGGCATCAGCGTGGCGCAATTACTGCTGGCCTGGGTGATTCGTCAGCCTCGCGTCATTGCCATTCCCAAAGCCAGTTCTGTGGTTCACGTTCAGGAAAATGCTGCGGCGCTGGAGGTGCAACTGACCGATGAAGAGTTGCAGCTCATCGATCGTGCCTGGCCAGCACCACAGCATAAATTACCGCTGGATATCGTTTAGCCGTTAGCTTTGTCGCTGGCTGCGACTTTCTTCTTAAGACGGAACGTCGTGGCCAGGCGTGACGGCTTTTCACCTGCACTACGTAGCGGCTTACTGATTCGGGCCGTCTCTACACAGACCATTGTCTTATAACCCTCATTCGCCATATCCGTCATGCTACAGGAGAGTTCAACGCCTGGATTCCATGTGACAACGTCACTTTGATGGTGATGGTAAACTTCGATCTGTCGCTCACCCGCTGAATCATTGATGACCGAGCAATCTTCTGCTGCAGTAAAGATACGGTCGATGCGTCCCGGATAACGCTGTTTGCCATCACTGCTGGCGACCTCACCGTTATTGACTTTGTCGATAAAGCTGTTGCCCAGACCGGAGACCTCAACACCGTTGATGTCACTGACGGTAAAGTAGCTATGCAGCGCTGCCGTGGCTTCAAAGTCACCATGAGCTTCCAGTTCAATCTCACAATGCTGACCCAGGCGGAAACGGGCGATGAGGGTAAATTCGTGTGGCCACAGTTTCAGCGTCTGAGCGTTGCTCTCAAGCACCAGCGTCAGCATTACGCCATCTTCATTCTCATCATGCGCTGTAAGCTTCCATGTCTGAATCCGGGCAAAACCGTGTGCCGGCTCGCCTGCAGGACCAAACCAGGGCCAGCAGATCGGTACGCCGCCACGTATCGCTTTGCCTGGTGAAAACAGACTCTTGTCGCTCAGCCAGAGCACCGGCTTTTCACCACTCGGTTGCCAGGCGATCAGGTGCGCGCCCTGCAGCGTGATCGCTGCCCGTACCTTAGGGTGACTGACAACAATCGTCGGCAGTTCGCCAACCTGACGCTGCGAAAGGTAAGGGGAAATCTGTGTGACCACGGGCAGAGAAAACAGTTTATCTTGCATGTCCGATTCCTTCCTGTGCGGATCAAAAAAAGGGCGACCGAAGTCGCCCTTAATCTCAATGATGTCTGTCTGCCTTATTTAGCAGAAACCAGCGCAATCAGATCGAGAACTTTGTTTGAGTAGCCAGTTTCGTTGTCGTACCAGGAAACCAGTTTCACAAAGTTGTCGTTCAGCGCGATACCCGCTTTAGCATCAAACACTGAAGTCAGGACTTCGCCGTTGAAGTCGGTAGAAACCACGTCATCTTCAACGTAGCCCAGAACGTCTTTCATCTCACCTTCTGCAGCCGCTTTGATTGCAGCACAGATTTCTTTGTAAGAAGCCGCTTTTTCCAGACGCACGGTCAGGTCAACAACGGAAACGTTAGGGGTAGGTACGCGGAATGCCATACCAGTCAGTTTGCCGTTCAGCTCTGGCAGAACTTTACCAACGGCTTTTGCTGCGCCAGTTGATGAAGGAATGATGTTCTGCGATGCGCCACGGCCGCCGCGCCAGTCTTTGTGAGACGGGCCATCAACGGTTTTCTGAGTCGCAGTGGTAGCGTGAACGGTGGTCATCAGACCTTCAACGATACCAAACTTGTCATTGATGACTTTTGCCAGTGGTGCCAGGCAGTTAGTGGTACAGGAAGCGTTAGAAACGATATCCTGGCCATCATATTTGTCGAAGTTCGCACCACGAACAAACATAGGAGTGTCATCTTTAGATGGACCGGTCAGAACGACTTTCTTAGCACCTGCAGTGATGTGTTTACGCGCGGTTTCGTCGGTCAGGAAGATACCGGTTGCTTCAGCAACAACGTCAACGCCCACTTCATCCCACTTCAGGTTGGCCGGATCACGCTCAGCAGTAACACGGATTTTTTTACCGTTAACGACCAGTGCGCCATCCTGAACTTCTACGGTGCCGTCGAAACGACCGTGTGTAGAGTCATACTTCAGCATGTACGCCATGTAATCCGCGTCCAGCAGGTCGTTGATAGCAACGATTTCGATGTCAGAACGTTTCTGAGCAGCACGGAAAACGATGCGACCGATACGGCCAAAACCGTTGATACCTACTTTGATAGTCATATATTCCACCAGCTATTTATTAGTGAATAAAAGGTTGCCTGTAAAATTACAAAAACCTTACCAGGCGTCAAGCGGAATCGTGTCAATTGTTGCGACAAATCAATTCGCCTGAGAGGAATTATTGGGTGCGCAACCGCTTGCGTACCGCCAATAACATCGTGCTTTGTCGAATCAATCGCCGGATATATAGGGGTGCCCGGAACAAAAGGTGATCGAAGTCACAAATCCGCTTAGCGGAAGGCGGACCGAAAGGGTGAGCACAAAAAAAGACCCGACTTATGTTGATCATTTGTTAGAATAATAGTCGAATTTTTTAGAATGGCACTTCCCGGAATCCTAAAATGGCTAAAGACACCGCACCCGAAGCAAAAATTGCGCAGCTGACTGAAATGCAGCGCTACGTCACTCAGCATCGCGGAACGGAACCGCCTTACAGCGGCGCGTTGCTCCACAACAAGCAGGAAGGGATCTACCACTGTCTGGTTTGTGAGGCACCACTTTTCCTCTCAGAGACCAAATATGATTCAGGCTGTGGCTGGCCCAGTTTTTACCAGCCAGTGAATGATGATGCGATTCGCTATATCGAAGACAATTCTCATGGCATGCAGCGTGTTGAGATCCGCTGCGGGAGTTGCGATGCGCATCTGGGGCATGTATTCCCCGACGGTCCGCAACCGACCGGTGAGCGCTACTGTGTTAACTCCGCCTCGCTGAATTTCACCGATGAGCAGGGCGAACAGACCAAAGGGTAAGGCGATGAAGGAACAACTTGAAGCAATGCTTGCGTCGATGACACCTGAAGTCTACGAACGACTTGCAACAGCGGTTGAAATTGGAAAATGGCCGGATGGCGTGGCACTGACACAGGATCAGCGCGACAACTGCCTGCAACTGGTCATGCTGTGGCAGGCAAGACACAACGATGCACCGCAGCATATGACCATTGCTAAGGGCGGCGAGATGGTGATGAAGTCGAAAAAGGAGCTGAAAGAAGCGTTCGGCATCGATTCGGATGTCACCCGCATTCATTTGCACTAAAAAGCTGGCGTCAAGCCAGCTCCGTTATCAAATCAGAATCGCGCCCTGAGCCGTCATCTGAGCAAAGGCGATGTCACTGTCCTCAGGATTCAGATTGACGCCGCGGCAGCCTTCTTTGACCACCTCGACGTGATACCCCAATTCCAGCGCATCCAGCACGCTATATTTCACGCAGTAATCTGTCGCCAGCCCCAGCATTACCAGATGGGTGATGCCCCGTGCACGTAGCCAGCTGTCCAGCTCGGTTTTACGACGGTGGCCATTATCAAAAAAGGCGCTGTAGCTGTCGACATCCTGATCTTCACCTTTATGGAACGTCGCATCGAACAGTGAGCGATCCAGACCGGGATGGAAGTCCGCACCTGCTGAGCCCTGAATGCCGTGATCGGGCCACCAGATTTGCGCCAGACCATTTAACTCGCCCAGCGTATAGACCGGCTCACCGGAAACCGAGGCAAAGCTGCCGTGATCGGCTGGGTGCCAGTCTTGCAGGGCCAGTACGCATTCACCGTTTTCACGGAACAGCCGCGCATAGCGATTGGCCACCTCGACCGTGTGGTCGCCCTCATGGACTGCCATCGGGCCGCCGGGGCAAAAATCGTTCTGAATATCAATAATGATGAGTGCCCGCTTCATTACATGTCGCTCCGTTTCAGTCTTCGGTCAGTTCGCCGCGTAAATTCTGCTGCATTCTGGCACGGATTTGATCGGCAGAAAGTTCCTGGCTGAGTAAAAAGTGTAGCTTGGTCAGCGCGGCTTCTACCGTCAGGTCAAATCCGCTAATCACGCCAGCCTCTTCCAGCGCATTGCCGGTGGCGTATCCGCCCATATTCACCTTGCCTGAAATGCACTGGGTCAGATTCACTACCACGATACCGCGTTCGCTGGCCTGCTGAAGTTCAGCCAGAAATTCCTTGTTCTGCGGGGCATTACCCACGCCATAAGAACGCAGAATCAGCGCCTTCACCGGCTGACGCAGGAAGTTACGCACCACGTCGGCGGAAATGCCAGGATAGATGGTCACCACGCCAATAGGTTGAGGCGTAATGGTGTGAACGTTCAGTTCGCCCTGACCGGATGGGGCAGGTGGTGTATTGAGGCGGCGAATATGAATGCCCGCTTCCAGTAGTGCAGAGAGGTTTGGCGACGCAAAGGCGTTGAAGCCATCGGCATGGGCCTTGGTCGTACGGTTACCGCGATAAAGTGTGTTATTGAAAAACAGAGACACTTCGCTAATCGGGTAGTTAGCCGCCACATAGAGGGAATTTAACAGATTCTGCTGGCCATCTGAGCGCAGTTCCGCCAGGGGGATCTGCGACCCGGTTACAATCACCGGCTTGGCCAGATTTTCCAGCATGAACGAGAGCGCGGAAGCGGTAAACGCCATGGTGTCAGTGCCATGCAGAATCACAAAGCCATCATAGCGATCGTAATTTTGTCGGATATCGTTGGCGATAAACTGCCAGTCTTCCGGGGTCATGTCGGATGAGTCGATCAGCGGCTGATATTCATGAATGGTGAAATCAGGCATCTCGGGGCGGTGAAACTCGGGCATATTGGCCAGCTGCTGCTGCAGGTGCCCTGAGACCGGAATATAGCCCTGCGCAGAGCGCTGCATACCGATTGTCCCGCCCGTGTAGGCTACGTAGATGTTTTTCTTTTGCATTAGAGAACTCAGACTCGCCATAAAACGCGCAGTATAAGGGGAATAGCGGGGAAAAGCAGCCCGACCAGCGGCCGGGCTGAGAGGTTTATCGCACTTCGCCGCAGTTCAGGCAGAAGGCATAACGGTTCTGAGGATCGTTCTGCTTGTCGAACAGCCCCGGCTGGGCTTTCATGGCACTCATCACATCCAGCATCGGTGCGGGCAGCCAGGCTTTCAGCGTATCCGGCAATACGGCTTGTACTGAGGCGTTCATCTGGCCCAGCACCATATCCAGGAAGGTCGGTTCATCCTGATACCAGCTCAGCATGGGTTTACTGACTTTCGCCAGCTCGCCCGCCTTCTTCACGGCATCATCAAAGTCACCCAGCGCATCCACCAGACCATTGGCTTTGGCGTCGCTGCCGGTCCAGACATGGCCCTGCGCTATTGCATCAATCTGCTCTGGAGTTTTATGACGCGACTTCGCCACCAGACCCACAAAGTTGCGGTAACCATTTTCGATAGTCAGCTGCATCAGCTGCTGAACTTCCGCTGGCAGCGCCCTGGTGGTGGAGATATCCGCCAGCGGGGAGGTCGCGACACCATCGGTGTGCACGCCAATGCTGTCCAGACTGTTCTCCAGCGTATTGATGACGCCGAAGATACCAATCGAGCCGGTCAGCGTGCTGGGGTTCGCCACGATGTAGCTGGCAGGCGTTGAGATCCAGTAACCGCCGGATGCCGCCATGCCGCCCATAGAGACCACAATCGGCTTACCTGCGGCCTGGGCCGCCGCCAGCTCTTCACGAATCGCTTCCGAAGCCGTTACGCTGCCACCTGGGCTGTTCACCCGCAGAATGATCGCTTTGATTTTCGGATCGAGACGCGCATCGCGGATCTGAGCGGCTGTTGTGTCGCCACCGACGTTGCCCGGTGTCTCTTCGCCATCCATGATGGCACCACTGGCCATGACGACCGCAATGTTGCCATCCTGCTGCGAGGAGGCCGGTTTCACGCTGTAGTCATAGATGCTGACGCTACGGTAATCGTTGCTCTGTTTATCCAGACCAAAGGCTTTCACCAGCTCCTGATCAGCCGCTGCACGGGACCCCAGGGCATCGACCAGTTTGTTATCCAGCGCATATTGCGCGGTGTCGCCTTTAACCGCGTTTAAACCAGCAATAATCGCTGCTGCGCCCGGGAAAAGTTGTTCCGGCGTCAGCTGGCGATTCGCCGCCACGGTATTCAGGTAGTTCTGCCATAGCTGACCTACCCAGCGACTGTCAGCATCACGTGCCGCAGGTGACATGTCGTCACGCAGGAACGGCTCGACCGCTGATTTGTAGGTCCCGACACGGAATACGTGTGAGGTGACTTTCAGCTTCTCCAGCAGGGTTTTGTAATAAAGTCCATTGGTGGCGAAGCCATGCAGATCCACGGTGCCCTGCGGCGACAGATAGATTTTTGTGGCGTAGCTGGCAAGGTAGTATTGCGCCTGGCTGTAGCTGTCGCCCAGAGCATAAATTGGCTTGCCGCTGTCGCGGAATTCACGCAGCGCTTTACCCACATATTGCAGTGAAGGCTGATCGCCACCGGCAAATTCGCGTAAATCCAGCACCATTCCTTTAATGTTACTGTCACCTTTTGCCTGGCGAATGGCATCGACCACATCAAACAGCGAATTTTCCTGTAAGCGGTCACTGCTGGCACCCAGCAGCTGGCGGCCAATTTTACTCAGACGGTTGCTTACCGACGGTTTATCTACCAGTACGCCGCTGAGATCGACTTTCAGTGCGCCCTGCTGAATCGGCGCTGAACTGCCACCCGATCCGCTGACCTGCAGCCAGATCCCCACACCCACCACAATCAATAAAATCAGGAAAATATTCAGAATGAATTCCCTGATAAAGTTCAATACCCGCCAGCTCCAGCGGAACAGACCTGCAATTATTCGCCACAATGTGCGCATCAGACTCTCCATAAATATGTAGCAGGAAGTGGCCGCCGCGCGGACCAGACTTCCCCGACGAGCTCATCCTAAAGAGCGGCGTGTTAAAAGTCAGCAGGAAATCACTGCGCACTGTTACAAAAAATCTGCCTGTGCCAGGATAATGGCAACATTACTGAGATCGGGAGAGAAACATGGACGCACTGGAGTTACTGGTCAACCGACGTTCGGCTTCACGCCTGAGTGAGCCGGCACCATCGGGTGACGCACTGGAGAATATCCTGCGGGCTGGCATGCGCGCACCGGATCACGGCACGCTGCAACCCTGGCGCTTCATCATTGTAGAAAATGAAGGGCGTGACCGGATGAGTCAGCTGCTGGAGAAGGCGGCACGCGATAGCCAGCTGGATGAAAAGGCGATTAATAAAGCGAGCCAGGCGCCGTTTCGCGCACCGATGATCATTACGGTGGTGGCACATTGCGAAGCGCACCACAAAGTGCCGCGCTGGGAACAGATTGCCTCGGCCAGCTGTGCGGTGATGGCGATGCAGATGGCGGCGCTTGCTCAGGGTTACAACGGTATCTGGCGCAGCGGTCCCTGGACCGATAACGAGCAGGTCCGGCAGGGTTTTGGCTGCCGCGAGCAGGATGCCATTGTTGGCTTCCTTTATCTGGGCACCCCGCAACTGAAATCCAGCACCACGGTGCTCCCGCCTGACACTGCGCCTTTCGTCCGTTACTTCTGATCCGCCTGTCCGATTCCGGCAGGGTGTATTTCAGCCCTGCCTTTTGCACGGTTCCTGTGCGAACGATCGCTAACGCCGCGCGACATGCTTACACCCGAAGCCCTGCCAGGCTAACATAGCCCGCGAGATTCAAACCGACAGCGAACAACCGGTTATCACTGTGTTCCCCTGATGTTAAGGATGTCCTGATTCAATGCGTTTGTTTATTGCGGAAAAACCGAGCCTTGGGCGTGCTATCGCAGATGTGCTGCCGAAACCGCATCGCCGCGGTGATGGCTTTATTGCCTGCGGCAACGATCAGATCGTCACCTGGTGCGTGGGACACCTTCTTGAGCAGGCGCAGCCCGACAGTTATGACAGTCGTTACGCGCGCTGGTCGCTGAACGATCTGCCAATCATTCCGGAAAAATGGCAGCTGAAACCACGTCCGTCGGTTGCGAAGCAGCTGAAAGTGGTTGAGGGTCTGCTGGCGCAGGCGAGTGAAGTGGTGCATGCCGGTGACCCGGATCGGGAAGGGCAGTTGCTGGTGGATGAGGTGCTGGATTACCTGAACCTGCCCGCTGAAAAACGCAGTAAAGTGCAGCGCTGTCTGATCAACGATCTTAACCCTCAGGCAGTGGATCGGGCCGTAAATCGCCTGCGTGAGAATCGCGAGTTTATCCCGCTGTGCGTCTCTGCGCTGGCCCGCGCCCGCGCGGACTGGCTTTATGGCATCAATATGACCCGCGCCTGGACACTGCTGGGGCGCAATGCTGGCTACGATGGCGTGCTGTCGGTGGGCCGGGTGCAGACACCAGTGCTGGGGCTGGTGGTCCGGCGCGATGAGGAGATCGAAAACTTCGTGCCGAAAGACTACTTCGAAGTTAAAGCGCATATCCTCACGCCTGATGGTGCCAGATTTGTCGCCAGCTGGATCCCCAGCGAAGCCTGTGAGCCATGGCAGGATGAAGAGGGCCGGCTGCTTAAACGCGCACTGGCCGATCACGTGGTGGCGCGTATCACCGGTCAGCCCGCCGTCGTCACGGCCTACAGCGACAAGCGCGAAAATGACATCGCTCCGCTGCCATTCTCCCTGTCCAGTCTGCAGATTGAGGCCGCGAAACGATACGGACTGAGTGCCCAGATGGTCCTGGACACCTGTCAGCGGCTCTATGAAACCCACAAACTGATTACCTATCCGCGTTCAGACAGCCGCTATCTGCCGGAAGAGCATTTTGCCGGTCGTCATGCGGTATTAAAGGCGATACAGGCGCATCAGCCCCAGCTCAACCCACCAGCAGACTTTAACGCCGATCGCAAAAACCGCTGCTGGGACGATAAAAAAGTCGATGCTCACCACGCCATTATTCCCACGGCACGAAGCAGCGCGGTGAGGCTGAGTGAAAACGAACAGCATATTTATGAGCTGGTAGCGCGCCAGTATCTGATGCAGTTCTGCCCGGATGCGGTATTCCGTAAATGTGTCATCGACCTTGATATTGCGGGCGGAAAGTTTGTGGCGAAAGCGCGATTCCTGGCTGAGGCGGGCTGGCGCGCGCTACTGGGCAGGAAAGAGCGGGATGAAGAGAACGACGGCATGCCGCTGCCGGTGGTAGCAAAGGGCGATGCGTTGCTTTGTGAGCGTGGCGAGGTGCTGGCGAAGCAGACTCAGCCGCCGCGCCCGTTTACCGATGCGACGATTCTTTCTGCAATGACCGGCATCGCCCGTTTCGTTCAGGATAAAGAATTAAAGAAAGTGCTGCGTGCGACCGATGGTTTAGGAACGGAAGCCACACGCGCCGGCATTATCGAATTACTGTTTCGTCGTGGCTTCCTGGTGAAAAAGGGCCGTTACATCAATTCCACGGATGCCGGACGCGCCCTGATTCACTCTCTGCCCGATCTGGCAGCGCGCCCGGATATGACGGCGCAGTGGGAATCGACACTGACGCGTATCAGCGAAAAGGCCTGCCGCTATGATGAGTTTATGCAGCCGCTGGTGCAGACCTTAACCGGCCTTATCCAGCAGGCGCGGCAGCAGCCTGCGGCGCATGCATTTCGGGGATTACCGTCCACCGGACAGAAACGTCCGGTGCGCAAAACCAGGCGTAAAGTTAAGGAGACGGAATGAGGCGTTATTCGGTATTTCTGGTCGTGGCTCTGACGCTGGCGACCAGCGCAGTGCAGGCCAACAGTCGTTATCAGTCGATGCCACAACAGGGCAGCAGCGGTGTGAACACCGATGTGGTGGTAGATATGCCGCCGGAAGCCTGGACGCAGTCAGAGAGACGTCAGCAGGACTGTCTCCGCTGCTGTATCTTTGAGAACCGCAACTACACAGAAGGCGCGGTGGTGAAATCAGAGGGCGTGCTGCTGCAGTGCGCGCGTGATGAACAGTCTCTTGGCACCAACAACCTGATCTGGAAAATAGTGAAATAGCCGTCGCGTGGCGTTCTGCCACGCGACCATTAATTAAAAGCGGAAGGTTGACCAGATGGGGGCGTGGTCAGACGGCTTCTCCATGCCCCGAATCTCATAATCAATGCCGCTTTCAACGCAGTGCGACGCCAGATTTTTGCTTGCCAGCACTAAATCAATGCGCAACCCACGATTATCATCAAATCCTTTCGAACGATAATCGAACCAGGAGAAACGGTCCGCCACCTCCGGGTTGTGCTCGCGCCAGGTATCCACCAGTCCCCAGTCCAGCAGGCGATCCATCCACTCGCGCTCTTCCGGCAGGAAAGAGCATTTGCCGGTGCGCAGCCAGCGCTTGCGACTCTCCTCACCAATACCAATATCCAGATCGGTACTGCTGATATTCATGTCGCCCATAACCAGAACCGGTTTATCGGCAGGCAGATTGTCGGTCAGCAGGCGTTGCAGATCGCGATAGAACTTCTCCTTAGCCGGGAACTTGGTGGGATGGTCGCGACTTTCGCCCTGTGGGAAATAGCCATTGATCACTGTGATGTCGCCGATCGGGCTGGGGATTTCCGCCATGATCAGGCGGCGCTGGGACTCTTCGTCATCGCCCGGAAAGCCCCGGCTCACTGACACGGGCTGCGCTTTAGTTAGCAACGCCACGCCGTAGTGGCCTTTCTGTCCATGATAAAAGACGTGATAGCCAAGCTTTGCCACCTCTTCCAGCGGGAACATGTCGTCGTGGACCTTGGTTTCCTGCAGACCGATCACATCGGGCTGATGCTGTTCGACAAGCGCCTGAAGCTGATGCGGGCGGGCACGCAACCCATTGATGTTAAATGAAACAAATTTCATATGATCGACCATTGTTCAGCGAGTAATGGGCAAAGATGGTAGCGATTTTTGTTGAAGAAGTCATGGCAGAACAGGCTGAGATTGTGCGAAAGCGGGTAAGAAACGTGAGGAGGTGTAAGGCAAAACAAGTGGCTTAGATATTTTTTGGGAGTCGTAGGCACGATGCCCGACCCGAACCTTGCCCGAAGGTTCTCATCCCTCTCCCCGCAGAACAGGAAGCTTTGATATTTGTATTGGGATTTTCTGCAACATAAGATGGTGGTGGGAGAAGGATTCGAACCTTCGAAGTCTGTGACGGCAGATTTACAGTCTGCTCCCTTTGGCCGCTCGGGAATCCCACCAGGGATATTTGAAGTGGTTTAAGGTGATTCAGATTCAGATGGTGGTGGGAGAAGGATTCGAACCTTCGAAGTCTGTGACGGCAGATTTACAGTCTGCTCCCTTTGGCCGCTCGGGAATCCCACCATGGCCTGAATCTTTGTCTCTTAAAGCGGGGCGCATCATACCAAATGCGATAAGGGTGTAAAGCGCCCACTGGCAAAACAACAACTGTTTGCCCACTTTTTACACGTAGCGCTGAATCTGCAGACAATTCAGCGCCCTGGCTGATTAAAGAATGATCGTACGGTTGCCGTAAACGAACACGCGCTGTCCCAGTACTTTGTACAGAGCGTTGCTCAGGACATTCTTTTCCACGTCGCGTCCGGCACGCATCATTTCATCCGCGGTGTAGCTGTGATCAACGTTAATCACATCCTGCATGATGATTGGACCTTCATCGAGATTATCATTCACGTAGTGCGCGGTAGCACCGATGATTTTCACGCCACGCTCATAAGCCTGATGATAAGGGCGGGCTCCAATAAAGGCGGGCAGGAAGGAGTGATGAATGTTGATAATCTGATTCGGATAACGCTGAACGAAAGCGGGCGTCAGAACGCGCATATATTTTGCCAGCACCACATAATCGGGCTGATAGCGATCAATCTCTTCTACCATGCGGTTATCGTGCTCTTCCCGCGTCAGCCCCTCGTGACTCACCAGCACAAACGGAATATCGAAACGCTCAACCAGTGAACGCAGGGTTTCGTGATTACCCACCACCGCTGCAATTTCCATATCCAGGCCGCCAAATGCGCTCTTCATTAACAGATCGCCCAGGCAGTGTGCCTCTTTTGTCACCAGAATCACCACGCGACGGCGACCGGCACTGTGAAGTTCCCGCACTGAACCCTGCGGCAGGGCGCTGTCGAGATCGGCGAGCAGGGTATTGTCGTTGAAAATCCCCTCCAGCTCGGTGCGCATGAAAAAACGCCCGGTGCGATGATCAACAAACTCATTGTTCTGCACGATATTAAGTTCGTGCTTGTAACAAATATTGGTGATTTTGGCGATCAGACCTTTTGCATCGGGACAAATGGTTCGTAAAACTTTTCTTTGCATGGTTTGCGCTTGCATCTCAATCAGAGTCCTGTCAAAGCATTAGGGTGTAAACCGCTGGGGTAGCCGTCAGCTTAACCACAACATTTTTTGTATTTTTTGCCACTGCCGCACGGGCAGAGATCGTTACGCCCCAAGGGCGGTATCGTACCGTCAACATAGTACCAGCGTTGATCCTCGCGAAGAAAGCGTGAACACTCATGAATGGCATGAATATTGGTTTTCTCGCGATATCGCGCAAAAAAAGTAACGAAAGCTTCGTTCTCATGGCTTACGTGATTACAACGGGTTACATTCAGGCTAAGCCATTCGGTGCCTGAAAAACTTTCAGATAAAAGCCCCGACAGTGCCGGATGACGTTTCTCAGGATGCCAGGTTGCAACCAGATAGTCCGCATTATGCTGAACATAGGCGCAATAACGGGATCGCATAAGTTGTTCAGCTGTAACAGGAATCTCGCTGTCCTGCAGAAAGGGCCCGCAACATACGCTATACTGCTCTCCGCTACAACATGGGCAGGTTTCTGACACATTGTCTCCCGGGAATGATGAGTCGATTTCACAAGCGCGCTATGTTAGCTGACCCCACGTTGTGACGCTACGTATTGACGGCAGGACCAGATACAAATGAGAAAGGTAAAAATTGGATTGGCTCTGGGGTCTGGAGCGGCCAAGGGATGGGCGCACATTGGCGTGATTAACGCGCTGGAACGTGCGGGTATTGAGATCGACGTTGTTGCAGGCTGCTCAGTCGGCGCACTGGTCGGGTCTGCCTATGTAAATAACTGTCTGCCGCTGATGCAAAAATGGGTCAGCGCCTTTCGCTACTGGGATGTGATTCGCCTGATGGATGTCTCCTGGCAGCGCGGCGGTCTGTTACGTGGCGAGCGGGTATTCAGCCATGTGCGTCAGTTGATCCCGAATGATGCGATAGAGCACTGTCATAAACCCTTCGGCGTGGTGGCAACCAACCTGAGTACGGGGCGTGAGCTCTGGCTGACTGAAGGCGATCTTCATCAGGCGGTACGCGCATCCTGCAGTATGCCAGGTTTATTACCGCCGGTGGGCTACAATGGGTATTGGCTGGTGGATGGCGCCGTCGTGAACCCGGTGCCGATTTCACTGACACGTGCCCTGGGGGCAGACATTGTTATCGCCGTTGACTTACAGCATGACGCACATTTAATGCAGCAGGATCTCTTTTCCGTTACACCTCAGAACAGCGAAGAAGAAGCCGCCGCAGCGGCATTGAGTTGGAGTGGAAAGTTGCGACAGCGCCTGGTGAATTTCACTCAGCGCCGTGCATCTCAGTCACCTGGTGCGATGGAGATTATGTCTACCTCTATCCAGGTGCTGGAGAATCGCCTTAAGCGAAACCGTATGGCAGGCGATCCGCCCGATGTTTTGATACAGCCGGTCTGTCCGCAAATTTCGACGCTGGACTTTCATCGTGCTGAAGAGGCCATTGAGGCAGGCAGGGCCGCCGTAGAGAAGAAAATGGATGAACTATTACCACTGGTCCGTGGCAGATAATCAGGTTGTTCATTCAAAACGGTGACTTCGGGCAATTCTGAAAGGCGCAACTGCGTTTTATGAACCACTATTGAATTATCTGGTACGCAGGGGGAAAGAATGGAAAAACCACTACTCGGCAAAAAGATACTCATTGTCGAAGATGAGGCTGTTTTCCGTTCGTTGCTGGACCAATTTTTGTTATCGATGGGTGCTGTGACGTTACAAGCGGAAGATGGTCTGGAAGCAATTGCACAACTACAACAGCATACTGTCGACCTGATTATCTGCGATCTGGAAATGCCCCGTATGAGTGGTATTCAGTTCGTAGAGCATATTCGTACCCGTGGCAATGTTGTGCCGATTTTAATTATCTCGGCCACTGAAAACATGTCCGATATCGCCCATGTACTGCGTCTTGGGGTGCAGGATGTGCTGCTTAAGCCACTCAAAAACTTCGAACGTTTCCGTGAAGCGGTTTATGAATGCCTTTATCCCTCAATGTTCACCTCGAAAGTGGAAGAGGATGAGCAGCTTTTTCAGGACTGGGATGCGCTGGTTCGCGATCCAAAAGCAGCTGCCAAGCTGCTCAAGCAACTCCAGCCGCCGGTGCAGCAGACCATTGCTAACTGCCGGATTAACTATCGCCAGCTGACGATGGCCGAGCAGCCTGGGCTGGTACTTGATATCGCGGCACTATCCGATAAAGATCTGGCGTTCTACTGTCTCGACGTGACGCGCGCCGGAGATAACGGCGTTCTGGCGGCGCTATTGCTGCGAGCACTGTTTAATGGCTTGCTGCAGGAGCAGCTCACGGGCCAAAAACAGCGTCTGCCGGAGCTGAATGGATTACTCAGACAGGTCAATCTGCTGCTGCGTCAGGCGAACCTGATCGGTCAGTTCCCGTTGCTGGTGGGTTACTATCATCGCGCTTTAAAAAATCTGATTCTGGTTTCGGCCGGATTAAACGCCACGCTTCATGTTCATGCCCATCAGATTCAGCTCAGTAATGGTGTCCCGCTTGGCACTATGGGCAGCACCCATCTAAATCAAATCAGTCAGCGCGCAGACAACTGGCAGTGCCACGTCTGGGGCGCGGGCGGTCGTATCCGGCTTATGCTGTCCACAGAAGAGTAAGTGAAAAACAGAGAGATTCTGGCGCTGATCTCAGGGCCAGAGTTTAGCTTTACAGTTGGGTAATAGTCTTAATTTCGACGGTTTAGTCCCTTCCAGGATAAATCCGTTCGATACTAACTGATATACTCATTTCCGATTTTAAACCGACATATCAAGTATTAACTTGAACGGCCTATGAGAGAGGTATCTTAATGTCTGCCAATAATACCAAAGTAAAAAAAGCGGTAATCCCGGTAGCGGGTTTGGGTACGCGTATGCTCCCGGCTACCAAAGCGATTCCAAAAGAGATGTTACCGCTGGTTGATAAGCCGTTAATCCAGTATGTCGTTAACGAGTGTATCGCTGCTGGCATCAACGAAATTGTGCTGGTTACGCATTCATCAAAAAATGCCATCGAAAACCACTTTGATACCAGCTTCGAACTGGAATCAATGCTGGAAAAACGCGTTAAGCGTCAGCTGCTGGATGAAATCCAGTCTATCTGCCCGCCACACGTTACTATCATGCAGGTCCGTCAGGGCATCGCTAAAGGTCTGGGTCACGCTGTGATGTGCGCACACCCACTGATCGGTGATGAGCCATTTGCGGTCATCCTGCCAGACGTCATCATCGATGAATATGAATCCAACCCAACCAAAGATAACCTGGCAGAGATGCTGAGCCGTTATGAAGAGTCTGGCCGCAGCCAGATCATGGTTGAGCCGGTTGCTGATGTTACCGCGTACGGTGTTGTTGATTGCCAGGGCGCAGAACTGAATCCAGGCGACAGCGCACCTATGGTCGGTGTGGTTGAGAAGCCTAAAGCGTCAGAATCCCCATCAAACCTGGCCGTCGTAGGTCGTTATGTGCTGTCTTCAGACATCTGGCCTCTGCTGGCGAAAACGCCTCCAGGTGCAGGCGGCGAAGTTCAGCTGACTGACTCCATTGCTATGCTGATGGAAAAAGAGACTGTTGAAGCTTATCACCTGAAAGGCGTGAGCCATGACTGTGGTAACAAGCTGGGTTACATGCAGGCTTTCGTTGAGTACGGTGTTCGTCATCCGGTATTGGGCAAAGATTTCTCTGAATGGCTCGATAGCGCAGTTGGCAACAAAAAGTAATTCATAAACACAGGATAACTCGATGAAAGTCACTGTATTTGGTATCGGCTATGTCGGTCTGGTTCAGGCTGCGGTGTTAGCCGAAGTCGGACATGACGTTCTCTGCATTGATGTCGACGCTAATAAAGTCGAAAATCTGAAAAAAGGCATCATTCCTATTTTCGAACCAGGTTTAACGCCGCTGGTAATGTCGAATTACGAAGCGGGTCGTCTGAAGTTCAGCACTGATGCTGAGCTGGGCGTTAACCATGGTGTTATGCAGTTTATTGCAGTCGGTACACCACCGGACGAAGACGGCTCTGCCGATCTGAAATATGTGACCGCCGTAGCGCGCACCATTGCGCAGCATATGAACGATCACAAAGTGGTTATCGACAAATCAACCGTTCCGGTTGGCACAGCAGACAAAGTTCGTGCAGTAATGACGGAAACGCTGAAAGCGCGTGACGCCAACATCACCTTCGATGTGGTTTCAAACCCGGAATTCCTGAAAGAGGGTGCAGCAGTTAATGACTGTATGCGTCCGGAGCGTATTGTTGTCGGTACCGACAACGACGACGTGGTTGAACTGTTACGCGAGCTCTACGAGCCGTTTAACCGTAATCACGATCGTATGATTATGATGGATATCCGCAGCGCAGAGCTGACCAAGTATGCCGCAAACTGCATGCTGGCAACCAAAATCAGCTTTATGAACGAGATGTCTAATTTAGCTGAACGTTTAGGCGCGGATATTGAGAAAGTACGTCAGGGTATCGGTTCTGATCCCCGCATTGGCTACCACTTTATCTATCCTGGCTGTGGCTACGGCGGCTCCTGCTTCCCGAAAGATGTGCAGGCGTTAATCCGTACCGCTGAGTCCATAGGCTATCAGCCACGTCTGTTGCAGGCGGTGGAAGATGTCAATGACAACCAGAAAAACAAGCTGCCTACCTTCATTAAGCGTCATTTTGGTGACGATCTGAAAGGTAAAACGTTTGCACTCTGGGGCCTGTCATTCAAGCCGAACACTGACGACATGCGTGAAGCCTCCAGCCGTGTGCTGATGGAAACACTGTGGGAAGCGGGCGCATCTGTTCAGGCGTTTGATCCTGAAGCGATGGATGAAGCGCAGCGCATCTATGGTCACCGCAGCGATCTGAAGCTGATGGGTACCAAAGAAGCCGCACTGCAGGGCGCAGACGGTCTGGTCATTTGTACGGAGTGGCAAAACTTCCGTGCGCCTGACTTCGACGTTATCAAAAATGCACTGAAAGAAGCCGTGATTTTTGATGGTCGTAACCTGTATGATCCAGAGCGTATCAGCAAACGCGGTTTCGTTTATTATGCAATCGGCCGCGGAGCGTCTATTCAAACTGCATAATTAACGAGGGATTTATGAACTTTCTGGTCACCGGCGCCGCAGGCTTTATTGGTTTTCATGTCAGTCAGCGTCTGCTGGCCGCCGGTCACCAGGTTGTCGGTATCGACAACCTGAATGATTATTATGACGTAAATCTCAAGCATGCCCGTCTCGATTTAATTAAAGCTGATTCCGGTTTTACATTTATTGAGATGGATCTGGCGGACCGTGACGCAATTGCGTCACTGTTCGACCAGCACACATTTCAGCGCGTTATTCACCTTGGCGCTCAGGCTGGCGTCAGGTACTCCATTGAAAACCCCCATGCTTACGCAGACTCAAATCTGATCGGCCACCTCAATATTCTTGAAGGCTGCCGTCACCATAAAATTGAACATCTGCTCTACGCCTCATCCAGTTCAGTTTATGGCCTGAATCGGAAAATGCCTTTCTCAACCGAAGACAGCGTTGATCATCCGGTTTCTTTATATGCGGCGACCAAAAAAGCTAATGAGTTGATGTCGCACACTTACTCGCATCTTTATCAGTTACCGACAACCGGATTGCGCTTTTTTACCGTTTACGGTCCATGGGGCCGTCCCGATATGGCACTCTTTAAGTTCACCCGGGCAATGATTGCGGGTGAAGCGATAGATGTTTATAACCAGGGCCAGATGAAACGCGACTTTACCTATATTGACGATATTGCTGAAGCGATTGTCCGCCTGCAGGATGTTATTCCGCAACAGGATGATAACTGGACCGTTGAAACCGGTTCACCCGCAACCAGCTCTGCGCCTTATCGGGTTTACAATATTGGTAACAGTCAGCCGGTTACGTTGATGAACTATATCGAAGCGATTGAGAAAGCCCTGGGGATTACGGCGAAGAAAAATCTGATGCCAATGCAGCCCGGCGACGTACTGGAAACCAGTGCGGATACCGAAGCGCTGTATAAGGCCATTGGTTTTAAACCGCAGACCGGGGTCGAAGAGGGCGTTAAAAACTTCGTTGACTGGTATCGCGATTTCTACCGCGTCTGATTAACAGAAAAAGGAAGCTTCGGCTTCCTTTTTTATTGGTTATCAGGCTAACGCTTAAGCGGCGAAGCCGTATGCATTACAGTAAAAAATCGTCCAGTGATTTACCCTGTTCTTCCAGCGCCTTTTTAATCACGGCCGGAGTCCGTCCCTGACCTGTCCAGGTTCTGGACTCGCCTTTTTCATCGGTAAAACCATATTTGGCCGGACGCACTGAGCGTTTACCTTTTGCCGCAGCTCGGGGAGTGGCGGTCAGCGTGTTAATCAGTTCATTCGGGTCGATTCCATCCGCCAGCAGCATTTCACGATACTGATTAAGCTTACGCGTGCGTTCTTCATTTTCTGCCTGAAAGTGTGACTCTTCTTCGCGGCGTTCTTTTACCACCACGTCCAGTTTTTCCAGCATCTCTTCCAGTGTTTCGACGGAATACTCTCTGGCCTGGGCGCGCAGCGTACGGATATTATTAAGAACTTTTAGTGCTTCGCTCATTGTCCTGGTCTCTGAATAAGGGAAAAGTTGTGTTGCCCGCTAATAGTAGTGGTGACATTAAATAACTTCAATCTTAAAAAAATATTCAGAACGATAATTGCCAGAGTAATTAAAATAATCACCGTCAAAATTTCGCGGTTTTGGCAAATAAAAAATAGTTTCCGCGGGTCTGATATGCAATAAATTTAATGTATTTAGCGTAGTAACAAAAATGTCATTCCTTTTGTTGCGGGTAAAATAAGCAAAACTTATCCAGAGTGAAGTGTACATAACCGGCTCCCATTGAAGCACGACGAGGAATAACCGCTCAGCCGTTACGCTTTAATTACCGCTACAGCGCAACGTATTACCTGCACTTTGTGTTAATATGCGCGCCATTCCGTTAAGTCCTGATGAAGATACGCTCCTATGGCTCAACTCTATTTTTATTACTCTGCCATGAATGCAGGGAAATCGACGGCACTGCTGCAATCCTCCTATAACTATCAGGAGCGCGGCATGCGTTCGCTGGTCTATACCGCTGAGATCGATAACCGGTTCGGTGCCGGGCAGGTGAGTTCCCGTATCGGACTCTCGTCGCCGGCCATGCTCTACAATGCTGAAACCGCACTCTACAGAGACATAGCCGCCGAACATGCTGCGCAGCCAATCCACTGCGTGCTGGTTGATGAGAGTCAGTTCCTGACCCGGGAGCAGGTTAAAGCGCTCTCTGATGTCGTAGACGATCTGGATATTCCGGTGCTCTGCTATGGCCTGAGAACCGATTTTCGCGGTGAACTGTTTGTGGGCAGTCAGTATCTGCTGGCATGGGCAGATAAGCTGGTTGAACTTAAAACCATTTGTCACTGTGGCCGCAAGGCGAGCATGGTGCTGCGACTGGATAGCGAAGGTAAACCTTTCAGCGAAGGCGAGCAGGTGGTCATTGGCGGTAACGAACGTTATATCTCCGTCTGCCGTAAGCATTACAAACAGGCGATAGAGCAGGGATCGTTACAGGCGATTCACGGCGCACAGACTCCGCTGAATTAACCGCGTCATTCAGGCAATAAAAAACCCGCCGAGGCGGGTTTTTTAACAGAAGTCAGAAGCGGACTATCAGACTTTCTTCACTTTCTTGTCAACCTTCACACCTTTCACCGGCTGCTCAGCTACGGCTTCGGCGATACTTGAGAACGGTTCGACAAATTCACGTCCGTAGTAAGTATCGAGCATAATCTGTTTCAATTCAGCAATCAGCGGATAGCGTGGGTTCGCGCCGGTACACTGGTCATCGAACGCATCATCGGCCAGTTTGTCAACTTTCGCCAGGAAGTCCGCTTCCTGCACACCAGCTTCGCGGATTGAGGTCGGAATACCGAGTTGAGTTTTAATCTCATCCAGCCAGGCCAGCAGCTTCTCAATTTTCTGCGCGGTGCGGTCGCCTGGAACGCTCAGACCTAAATGGTCAGCAATCTCAGCGTAACGACGGCGCGCCTGTGGACGATCATACTGGCTGAACGCGGTCTGTTTGGTCGGGTTGTCATTCGCGTTGTAGCGAATAACGTTCGAGATTAACAGGGCATTCGCCAGACCGTGTGGGATATGGAACTCTGAACCCAGTTTGTGTGCCATTGAGTGACAGACCCCGAGGAAGGCGTTGGCAAACGCAATACCGGCAATAGTCGCGGCATTGTGTACGCGTTCACGCGCCACCGGGTTTTTAGCACCGTCGGCATAACTGGCCGGCAGGTTCTCTTTTAGCAGTTTCAGTGCCTGCAGCGCCTGACCATCAGAGTATTCATTCGCCAGCACGGAAACATAGGCTTCCAGCGCGTGGGTTACCGCATCCAGACCACCGAAGGCGCAGAGTGAACGCGGCATATCCATTACCAGGTTGGCATCAACAATCGCCATATCCGGCGTCAATGCATAGTCAGCCAGAGGATATTTCTGACCGGTCGCATCATCGGTTACCACAGCGAAAGGTGTGACTTCTGAACCGGTACCTGAGGTAGTTGTGATGGCAACCATGCGTGCTTTAACGCCCATTTTCGGGAACCTGTAGATACGTTTACGGATGTCCATGAAACGTAACGCCAGCTCTTCGAAGTGGGTTTCGGGATGTTCGTACATCACCCACATGATTTTCGCGGCATCCATTGGGGAACCGCCGCCCAGCGCAATGATGACGTCAGGTTTAAAGCTGTTCATCTGCTCTGCACCTTTACGTACGATGCTCAGCGTTGGGTCAGCTTCAACTTCAAAGAACACTTCAGTCTCGATGCCGTGTGATTTCAGCACGCGGGTCACCTGGTCAGCATAACCGTTGTTGAACAGGAAGCGGTCAGTGACGATAAAGGCACGTTTCGCACCGTCCGTTGCCACCTCTTCCAGCGCAACTGGCAGTGAACCCCGACGGAAGTAGATGGATTTAGGAAGTTTATGCCACAACATATTCTCAGCTCGCTTGGCGACAGTTTTGGTATTGATCAGGTGTTTTGGACCGACGTTCTCTGAAATAGAGTTACCGCCCCAGGAACCACAACCCAGCGTCAGAGACGGCGCCAGTTTAAAGTTGTAGAGGTCACCGATACCGCCCTGAGAGGCAGGGGTGTTGATCAGAATACGCGCGGTTTTCATTTTGTCGCCGAAGTAGTGCACGCGCTCAGTCTGGTTATCCTGGTCGGTGTAAAGGCAGGAGGTGTGACCGATACCGCCCATGGCGACCAGTTTCTCCGCTTTATCTACGGCATCCTGGAAATCTTTTGCCCGATACATCGCGAGGGTAGGTGAGAGTTTTTCATGGGCGAATGGCTCAGACTCATCTACCAGTTTGACCTCACCAATCAGGATCTTAGTGCTCGGTGGCACGCTGAGACCCGCCATCTCTGCAATGTTGAAGGCAGGCTGACCTACGATGGCCGCATTCAGGCCGCCGTTTTTCAGGATGATATTCTGTACAGCGCTCAGTTCAGCACCCTGCAGCATGTAGCCGCCATGGCTGGCGAAACGTTCACGCACGGCGTCATAAACTGAATCAACCACAATGACAGATTGTTCAGAGGCGCAGATCACCCCGTTATCAAAGGTTTTCGACATCAGAATGGAGGCAACGGCACGTTTTACATCGGCGGTTTCATCGATTACGACCGGCGTGTTACCGGCACCGACACCAATCGCCGGTTTACCGGAACTGTATGCCGCTTTCACCATGCCCGGACCGCCAGTGGCGAGAATCAGGTTGATGTCAGGGTGATGCATCAGCTGGTTTGACAGCTCAACAGACGGGGCATCAATCCAGCCGATAATGTCTTTAGGCGCACCGGCAGCAATGGCTGCCTGTAAGACGATATCGGCAGCTTTGTTTGTTGCGTCTTTGGCGCGTGGATGGGGCGAAAAGATAATACCGTTACGGGTTTTAAGACTGATTAACGCTTTGAAGATGGCGGTTGAGGTTGGGTTGGTGGTCGGGACGATACCGCAAATCAGGCCAATCGGCTCGGCGATGGTAATGGTACCAAACGTATCATCAGTGGCTAACACGCCACAGGTCTTTTCATCTTTATAGGCGTTGTAAATATACTCAGAAGCAAAGTGGTTTTTAATGACTTTGTCTTCGACGATGCCCATACCGGATTCGGCAACGGCCATCCTGGCTAGCGGGATTCGGGCGTCTGCGGCGGCAAGGGCGGCGGCACGGAAGATGGCGTCGACCTGTTGTTGAGAAAAGTTGGCATATTCACGCTGGGCTTTTTTTACACGTTCGACCAGTGCATTAAGTTCAGCGACATTGGTTACGGCCATGGTGATCTCCTGAAGGAAGTTAAACTTTTTAAGTAAACAATCCTGCGTCCTGAGTATAGTCACGCTGAAATAACGTGAGTTAATGACAGGGAACGCCCGGATTTTCAACTGTTTACTGAACGAGTCTTCTGTTAGCGTTAACAAGCTTAGTCACGCTGACGCTTATACTTCCGTTGAGAAAAGATTACCTGGTTTGGGGTAGGTCAATTCTGATGCAGATCAATTTAAGCGCAAGCTGACACCTTTCAGCACCCCTTTTTGCTGCTTTTCTGTTAAGTCGGTCTGCTCCTGCGCTTAGCCCTTATTGCAGTGGCTAAATCCAGCCACTTTTTAATCTCTGGCGGAAAGCGCTAAATGCTTTGCTGTTCATCAGGATAAATAGCCAGGCGTACATCTGGCGTCTCTGCACGTTTTCACATACATTAGGCGCGTTTTCCCCCTGTGGTACGGAGTAATGTTGTGAATCCAGCATTGTTAGATCTATCAGGCTATATAAAATTTTTTGTCGGGCTTTTTGCGTTGGTCAATCCGGTAGGCATTATTCCGGTGTTCATCAGCATGACGCGTTATCAGGGGGTGACTGAGCGTAACAAAACCAACCTTACGGCTAATCTGGCCGTTGCCATTATTCTCTGGACATCACTTTTCCTCGGCGATGCGATTTTGCGTGTGTTTGGCATTTCAATTGACTCGTTCCGTATTGCGGGCGGTATTCTGGTAGTCACCATTGCGATGTCGATGATCAGCGGCAAGCTGGGCGAGGATAAGCAGAATAAACAGGAGAAGTCAGAAACGGCGATTCGTGAAAGCGTGGGGGTTGTACCGCTGGCATTACCACTCATGGCGGGACCAGGGGCCATCAGCTCGACCATTGTCTGGAGTACCCGTTACCACAGCTGGATGAATCTGCTGGGATTCACACTGGCCATTGCCATCTTTGCTTTCTGCTGCTGGCTGTTGTTCCGGGCAGCACCCTTAATGGTGCGCATTCTTGGGCAAACCGGTATTAACGTCATTACCCGAATTATGGGTCTGTTACTGATGGCGCTGGGAATTGAATTTGTCGTTACCGGTATGAAGTCGATTTTCCCCGGCTTATTGAACTAGAAACTCACTTATTTCATGCAGCGAAGAGACCTGGTGACCTGAAGTGGTGCAGTAAGGCGTTTTATTGCACCATAATAATGCATTTATTCATCCTGCTTAATAAAAACAGTCGATTATAAATTCCGTTACTGCGGGTTTAGTCACAGACTTTTTTTTGCAAAAGAATGTCATTATTTTCACACGATAATCTGCTGTCTGAAATCAACTCAACCCGACAAATCTCCATACTCCAGTTCTCAGACTGAATTTCATCACGGCCTTGCCGCTTTTATCAATACAAATACTAAAACAGACGCTTTTTGTGTCTCCATAACGCCCTGGAAACAGGTTTACAGCTAAATAGTCTATTTTTCATATCGATATAATATTTTCAGGACGAAAATTAACACTTCCGCTGCCTGACATCTCATGATAAAAGAGAATTAGTTAACATTTTAGCTATTTTGCTTTGGCGCCCCTTCACGGCTTCTGATAATTTTTGGCCCAGCGTAAATTTTTTCTCCGAAAGTCCAAAGTGAGAACGCTTTTTGCTTAAGCCTATCGGGATACTTAATTAAAGGTTGGCGTTTCGCATGATTGGGATGAAAAACTTGCAACAACAGCGGTCTGCAATCGCACTCTTTTTGTTCACGGCCTTTTCTCCGGCTTACGCCGCCACGGTTCCGCCCGCAACGGTTCTGGCAGCGCAACAGCAAATAGTGATTAATAACGGAAGCGAAGTCTCCTCACTGGATCCGCATAAAACCGAAGGCGTGCCGGAATCTAATGTTATTCATAACCTGCTGGATGGCCTGGTTAACACCGATAATTTTGGTCAGGTTGTGCAGGGCGTCGCTAAAAGCTGGGAAAATCCGCAACCTACAGTCTGGATTTTTACTCTGCGGGATGATGCGAAGTGGAGCAATGGTGAACCGGTGACCGCCGATGATTTCGTCTATAGCTGGCGTCGGCTGGTGGACCCGAAAACCGCATCGCCCTATTCCAGTTATCTGCAGGCTGCTCATTTTGCCAGTATCAATGCCATCCTCGCCGGAAAAGCGTCACCCGATCAATTGGGCGTGAAAGCGCTGGATACCCATCGGCTGCAAATTACGCTGAGTGAACCGGTGCCTTACCTGGTGGCGATGTTAGCGCACACGGCGATGAAGCCGGTTTATGCGCCTGCCATTAAGCAGTGGGGCGACGCCTGGACCCGTCCCGATCACTACATCGGTAACGGTGCCTATACGCTGAGCGACTGGGTGGTGAATGAAAAAATCGTCGTGAAGCGTAATCCCCACTACTGGGATAATGCGCATACGGTGATTGAGCAGGGGACCTTCCTGCCGATCGCCTCTGAAAACAGTGATATCAATCGCTACCGAAGCGGCGGCACGGATATAACCAATAGTGCGGTGCCGCCGGAGATGTTTGGCAAGCTGCGCAAAGAGCTGGGCGATGAAGTAAAGGTCAGTCCGCTGCTCTGCACCTTCTATTACGAAATCAACAACAAAAAAGCGCCGTTCACCGACGCAAGAGTGCGCGCCGCGCTGAAACTGACCCTCGATCGCGAGGTGATTGCCAGGAAGATTATGGCCCAGGGGCAGATCCCGGCCTATAGCCTCACGCCACCGTTCACGGCTGGTATTACGCTATCTCCGCCTGAATGGTTCATCTGGACACAGGCGCAACGTAATGAGGCGGCGAAAAAGCTGCTGGCAGAGGCGGGCTTTGATGCCAGCCATCCGCTGACGTTTACGCTGCTCTATAACACCTCTGATCAAAATAAGCGGCAGGCGATTGCAGCCGCGTCGATGTGGCAGAAAAACCTGGGCGCGAAGGTGACGCTGCAGAATCAGGAGTGGAAAACCATGCTGGAGACCCGTCATCAGGCCCAGTATGACGTGGTGCGTGCCACCTGGTGTGCCGATTACAACGAGCCCTCCACTTTCCTGAACATGCTGATCAGTAATGCCTCGATTAACACCGCATTTTACAGTAGCGCGACTTTCGATCGCTTAATGACGGAAACGCTGACGGCGGGCAGCGAGGCGCAGCGCGCCAACCTGTATCAGCAGGCTGAAACACAACTCGACAAAGACTCACCAATTGTGCCAGTTTACTACCGCGTAAGTGTGCGCCTGGTAAAGCCCTGGGTTGGCGGCTTTACGGGCAAAGACCCGCAGGACATGACAGACCTGAAGTACTATTTCATCAAACAACACTGATCTGATCGCCGCTTCGGCGAGACAGTCGGGACACGCATCAGCGTACAGACCATTTTGGGGTCAATCTCCCTGGGAACAGGCCAGGGAGCCCGGAGACGGGGGACGCCGGGGCGGAGCATCGCCACGGAGACGATAATAAAACTGGAGTGTAATAATGAACAACATCACGAAAAAAAGCCTGATTGCAGCGGGCGTTTTCGCCGCAGTGAGTGCCCTGGCAGGGAATGCGGCTTTCGCAGCAACCGTGCCTGCGGGCGTTGAACTGGCTGCAAAACAGGAGCTGGTTCGCGGCAATGGCGATGAAGTACAGTCGCTTGATCCGCACAAAATTGAAGGCGTGCCGGAAGACAACGTGGCGCGCGACCTTTACGAAGGTCTGCTGGTCAATGACAGCAACGGTAAACCGATTCCGGGCGTAGCGGAAAGTTACGAAAACAAAGATTTCAAAGTGTGGACGTTCCACTTACGTAAAAATGCCAAATGGTCTAATGGCGAGCCGGTTACCGCGCAGGACTTTGTCTACAGCTGGGAGCGTCTGGTCGATCCTAAAACAGCTTCACCGTACGCCAGCTATCCACAGTATGGTCATATCCTCAATGTCGATGACATCATCGCCGGGAAAAAACCGATTACCGATCTGGGCGTAAAAGCCATTGATGACCACACGCTGGAAGTCACCCTGAGCGAGCCGGTTCCCTATTTTGATAAGCTGCTGATTAACTCCGTCATGTCACCGGTTTATAAACCGGCAATTGAGAAGTTTGGCGAGCAGTGGACCCAGCCACAGAACTGGGTCGGCAACGGTGCATTTAAACTGGACGCGCACGTGATTAACGAGCGCATCACCCTGGTCCGTAACCCGAACTACTGGGACAACGAACACACCGTGCTGAACAAGGTCACCTACCTGCCAATCAGTTCTGAGGTCAGTGACGTTAACCGTTACTTCTCTGAGAACGGTAGCGACATGACCTACAACAATCTGCCAATTGAGCTGTTTAAAAAGCTGCAGCGTGACAATGGTAAAGAGCTGCACGTCGATCCTTACCTCTGCACCTACTATTACGAAATCAACAACCAGAAAGCGCCATTCACCGATCCCCGCGTGCGCGCCGCCCTGAAGCTGGGTCTGGATCGTGACATCATGGTCAACAAAGTTCTGGCGCAGGGCCAGAAACCGGCTTACAGCTACACGCCGCCATCCACCGACGGCATGGAAATCCTGCCGCCAGACTGGTTTACATGGTCACAGGACAAACGTAATGCCGAAGCGAAGAAGCTGCTGGCTGAAGCGGGCTATACCGCAGACAAACCACTGACCTTTAACCTGCTGTATAACACCTCTGATCTGCATAAGAAGCTGGCAATTGCCGCCTCGTCGATCTGGAAAAAAAACATCGGCGTGAACATCAAGCTGGAAAACCAGGAGTGGAAAACCTTCCTGGATACCCGTCATCAGGGTAACTTCGATGTATCGCGTGCAGCCTGGTGTGCGGACTATAACGAACCGACCTCATTCCTGAACACCATGTTGTCCAACAGCAGCAGTAACACATCACACTACAAAAGCGATGAGTTTGACAAAGTTGTGCGTGACGCGATCAAAGCGCCGGATGCCAAAGCCCGCGCAGCGGACTATCAGAAGGCTGAACAGATCCTGGATAAAGACAGCACCATCGTACCGGTTTACTACTACGTGAATACGCGTCTGGTAAAACCTTACCTCGGTGGCTACACCGGTAAAGATCCACTGGATAAAACGCTGTCTAAAGACTTCTACATCATTAAACACTAATAGCATTCAGGCTATCAGCAGTGGCGGTGCGTCTGGCGCCGCCTTTTTTAATTTTTTATATATTGTGAAGCAACAGCCTGGTAGGTACGGCAATGTTAAAATTCATCCTGCGTCGCTTGCTTGAAGCGCTACCGACGCTGTTCGTCCTGATTACCATCTCCTTCTTTATGATGCGTCTGGCCCCGGGGAGTCCCTTTACCGGCGAACGTACGCTGGCACCCGAAGTCATGGCCAACATCGAGGCGAAGTACCACCTCAACGATCCCATTGGTAAGCAGTATGTCGATTACCTTGTGCAGCTGGCGCACGGCGATTTCGGCCCATCGTTTAAATACAAAGACTATTCAGTTAACTATCTGGTCGCACATGCGTTTCCGGTTTCTGCCAAACTCGGCCTGGCCGCGTTCCTGCTGGCGATAGTGCTGGGCGTGACCGCTGGCGTCATCGCCGCGCTCAAACAAAATACGTTATGGGACTTCGCGGTGATGGGGGTGGCAATGACCGGCGTGGTCATACCCAGTTTCGTGGTCGCACCGCTGCTGGTCCTGCTGTTCGCCATCAGCCTGAAATGGCTGCCGGGCGGCGGCTGGAATGGCGGGCAGTGGAACTACATGCTGCTGCCGATGGTGGCGCTGTCGCTGGCGTATATCGCCAGTATCGCGCGTATTACCCGTGGGTCGATGATTGAAGTGATGCACTCCAACTTTATTCGTACCGCACGTGCTAAAGGCTTACCGCTGCGCCGCATTGTGCTGCGTCATGCGCTGAAGCCCGCATTGCTGCCGGTGATCTCCTACATGGGACCGGCGTTTGTCGGCATTATTACCGGTTCGATGGTCATTGAGTCGATTTACGGTCTGCCGGGTATCGGTCAGCTGTTTGTGAACGGTGCGTTGAACCGTGACTACTCACTGGTGATGAGTCTGACCATTCTGGTCGGTTTACTGACCATTATCTTCAACGCGATTGTTGACGTGCTCTATGCCGTTATCGATCCAAAAATTCGTTACTGATTGCGGAGTTCGCCATGATATTAAGTAAGAAAAACAGCGAAGCTCTTGATGCGTTCAGTGAGAAGCTGGAAGTAGAAGGGCGCAGTCTGTGGCAGGACGCGCGTCGTCGTTTTATCCATAACCGGGCGGCCTTAATCAGCCTGCTGGTGCTGTTAGTGATTACCCTGTTCGTGATCTTTGCGCCGATGCTGGCGCAGTTCACCTACGACGATACCGACTGGGCCATGATGTCCTCGCCGCCGGATACCACTTCAGGCCACTGGTTCGGCACTGACTCATCGGGTCGTGACCTGCTGGTACGCGTGGCGATTGGTGGTCGCATCTCCCTGATGGTGGGTGTGGCCTCTGCGCTGATCGCGGTGATCGTAGGCACGCTTTATGGTTCGATTGCTGGCTATCTCGGTGGCAAAACGGACTCGGTGATGATGCGTATTCTGGAAATCCTTAACTCCTTCCCGTTTATGTTCTTCGTGATCCTGCTGGTGACCTTCTTTGGTCGCAACATCCTGCTGATTTTTGCCGCTATCGGTATGGTTTCGTGGCTGGATATGGCGCGTATTGTGCGCGGCCAGACGCTGAGCCTGAAGCGTAAAGAGTTTATCGAAGCGGCCCATGTCGGCGGGGTATCAACCTGGAAAATCGTGGTGCGCCATATCGTGCCGAACGTGCTGGGCGTGGTGGTGGTTTACGCCTCGTTGCTGGTGCCAAGCATGATCCTGTTTGAGTCCTTCCTGAGCTTCCTCGGTCTGGGTACGCAGGAGCCATTAAGCAGCTGGGGCGCACTGCTCAGCGACGGCGCCAACTCGATGGAAGTGTCGCCGTGGCTGCTGCTCTATCCGGCAGGCTTCCTGGTGGTGACGCTGTTCTGTTTCAACTTTATCGGCGATGGCCTGCGTGATGCCCTCGATCCGAAAGATCGTTAAGGAGTTTCCCGATGACTATTCATGAATTTCAGCCAGCAATGGCGGCCCGCGCGGGAAGCGAACAGCTACTTACGGTCAAAGATTTACGTGTGACCTTTGGCACGCACGATGGAGATGTGACCGCTGTTAATGACCTGAATTTCTCGCTGCGTGCTGGTGAGACGCTGGGCATTGTTGGTGAGTCGGGTTCCGGCAAATCACAGACGGCCTTTGCCCTGATGGGGTTGCTGGCAAAAAATGGCCGCATTGGCGGCTCGGCGATGTTCAACGGCAAAGAGATTCTGAACCTGCCTGAGAACCAGCTCAATAAACTGCGCGCCGAACAGATTGCAATGATCTTCCAGGACCCCATGACGTCGCTTAACCCCTATATGCGGGTGGGCGAGCAGCTGATGGAAGTGCTTAAGCTGCACAAAGGAATGAACAGCGCACAGGCGTTTGAAGAGTCAGTGAAAATGCTGGACGCGGTGAAAATGCCGGAAGCGCGCAAACTCATGAAGATGTACCCGCATGAGTTCTCTGGCGGGATGCGTCAGCGCGTGATGATCGCGATGGCACTGCTGTGCCGGCCAAAACTGCTGATCGCTGATGAGCCCACTACGGCGCTGGATGTGACGGTGCAGGCGCAGATCATGACGCTGCTCAACGATCTGAAGCGTGAATTCAATACCGCCATTATCATGATCACTCACGATCTCGGCGTGGTGGCCGGGATCTGCGATAAGGTGCTGGTGATGTATGCCGGACGCACCATGGAGTATGGCCGCGCCCGCGATGTCTTTTATCAACCTGCGCATCCTTACTCAATCGGTCTGCTCAATGCAGTGCCGCGCCTGGATGCGGAGGGCGAGAGCCTGACCACCATTCCGGGTAATCCACCCAATCTGCTGCGTCTGCCGCAGGGCTGTCCGTTCCAGCCGCGTTGTCCGCACGCAATGGATATCTGCACCCAGGCTCCGCCGCTGGAGCCGTTTGGCGATGGCCGTCTGCGTGCCTGCTTTAAGCCGGTGGAGGAGTTAGTATGAGCACCGTAGCTGAAAAAAGAGTATTACTGGAAATCGCCGACCTCAAAGTCCATTTTGACATCAAAGATGGCAGGCAATGGTTCTGGCAGCCGTCAAAGACCCTGAAGGCGGTGGATGGCGTCAGCCTGCGCCTTTATGAGGGAGAAACGCTGGGCGTGGTAGGCGAGTCTGGCTGCGGCAAATCGACCCTGGCACGCGCCATCATCGGGCTGGTTAAAGCGACGGAAGGTCGGGTGGCCTGGTTAGGCCGCGATCTGCTCGGCCAGAGTGAAGAGGAGTGGCGCAAAGCGCGCAGCGATATCCAGATGATATTCCAGGATCCGCTGGCGTCGCTGAACCCGCGTATGACCATCGGCGATATCATCGCCGAGCCACTGCGCACCTACCATCCGAAAATGGCGCGGCAGGAAGTGAAAGACCGCGTCAAAAATATGATGATGAAAGTGGGGCTGCTGCCCAACCTGATTAACCGCTACCCGCATGAGTTTTCGGGCGGTCAGTGTCAGCGTATCGGTATCGCGCGTGCGCTGGTTCTGGAACCGAAGCTGATCATCTGCGATGAGCCGGTCTCGGCGCTGGATGTTTCAATTCAGGCGCAGGTGGTGAATCTGCTGCAGCAGTTACAGCGTGAGATGGGGCTGTCGTTAATCTTCATTGCTCACGATCTGGCCGTGGTGAAGCACATCTCTGACAGGGTGCTGGTGATGTATCTGGGACATGCGGTGGAGCTGGGCACCTACAGCGAGGTCTACAGCAATCCGCAGCATCCTTACACTCGTGCGCTGATGTCTGCCGTGCCGATTCCCGATCCTGATCTGGAAAAGAACAAGCAGATTCAGCTGCTGGAAGGGGAGTTGCCGTCGCCAATTAATCCGCCGTCTGGCTGCGTGTTCCGCACCCGCTGTCCGATCGCAGGTCCGGAATGTGCGAAAACCCGGCCGCTGCTGGAAGGCAGTTTCCACCATGCGGTCTCCTGTCTGAAGGTCGATCCGCTATAATGCAAAACGCCGGGCAAGTGCCCGGCGTTCTGTTATCTGATGCTTACTCGCGCCACAGGATATGACAGAGCTTGTGATCTTTTTCGCGGCACAGCAGCACACGGGCAAAGACATCAGTGATCGGCTCACCATCTGCTTCACCCAGCCCGATGACCACCTCGGCGAAAAAGTCCGGGTTCAGATCGAAATCGACATGATCTTTCCAGTCTTCAGAGGGATCAAACAGCTCTGCGCCACCGCGCTCTTCAAACTGCAGATTGAAGAGAATGACGTCTGCCGGATCGAGGTTGTCGACGGCCAGTTCGAGAAAAATATCGTAGGCCTGTTCCAGCGTTTCATCTTCGGTAAGGCGATTATTCAAATCCATAGTCTGTCCTGTCGGCCTGCGGCCATTTACACAATCTGGCTCGTTTTACAGTAAAGGGCTGAAGAAGTAAAACAGTCGTTCGACGATGCGCTGCCACCACGCACGTTTTGCCCAGCGCTTGCCATCCAGCAGGCGTGAGCGGGCGATGTAGTCATCCTGCACACAGGCGAGATCGCTGCCAAATCCTGCATCATCCACTACCAGCGTCACTTCAAAATTCAGCCATAAACTGCGCATATCAAGATTGACGGTTCCCACCAGACTCAGCTGTCCGTCGACCAGCACGCTTTTGGTGTGCAGCAACCCATCTTCAAACTGATAGATCTTCACGCCCGCTTCCAGCAGTTCGCTGAAGAAGGCGCGGCTGGCCCAGCCGACCAGCAGCGAGTCATTGTGACGCGGCACAATTACGCTGACACTGACGCCACGCTGTGCGGCCGTACAGATAGCATGCAGCAGATCGTCGCTCGGCACTAAATAGGGCGTAGTCATAATCAGCTGTTCACGCGCTGAATAAACTGCGGTCAGTAGCGCCTGATGGATCATATCTTCCGGGAAGCCCGGACCGGAGGCGATCACCTGGACGGTGTGGCCGCTCTCCTGCTCAAACGGCATGATGTTGCGATCGGGCGGTGGTGGAAGAATACGTTTACCGGTCTCAATCTCCCAGTCACAGCTGAACACAATGCCCATCGCGGTCGCGACCGGACCTTCCATACGCGCCATCAGGTCAATCCACTGGCCCACACCCGCGCTCTGTTTAAAGAAGCGCGGATCCACCAGGTTCATGCTGCCGGTATAAGCGATATAATTATCAATCAGAACGATTTTGCGATGCTGACGCAAATCCATCCGTCGCAGGAACACGCGCAGCAGGCTGACCTGCAAGGCTTCCACGACGTCAATACCGGCGTTGCGCATCATGCCGACCCACGGGCTGCGGAAAAAGTTGACGCTGCCTGCGGAGTCGAGCAGCAGTCGGCAATGAACGCCACGGCGTGATGCGGCCATCAGCGATTCTGCGACCTCATCCGCCAGTCCGCCGGGATGCCAGATGTAAAACACCATCTCAATGTTATGACGGGCCAGCTGGATATCACGAATCAGCGCCTGCATGACGTCGTCCGCGCTGGTAAGCAGCTGGAGCTGGTTACCCTTGACCCCGGCAATGCCCTGACGATGGTAGCAAAGCTCAAACAGTGAACGGGCAACGTCGCTGTGCTCGGTGGCAAAAATTTCACGGCACTGTTTCAGGTCGTTGAGCCAGCGGGCAGTCGACGGCCACATGGTGCGGGCGCGCTCCGCGCGACGTTTGCCCAGATGCAGTTCGCCAAACGAGAGATAAGCGATAATACCCACCAGCGGCAGAATATAAATAACCAGCAGCCATGCCATCGCCGAGGTTACGGCCCGGCGCTTCATTAACACGCGCAGCGTAACCCCGGCAATCAGCAGCCAGTAACCAAATACCAGCAACCAGCTGATCAGGGTATAAAAAGTGGTCATAAAGTGGACATCCCGTTCGCGCTTTCGTCTGGCAAGTTTACGTGCAGATCACCGCTAACGAAACCCTTTATCCCGGACAGTCTCGATGAGAGATCTGATTTGGCATTATGACGGAGATCTCTATAATGCCCTCGCACAGGTCTTACATGTATGAAGTCAGAGAGGAAGTGATGAAACGAAGCAGAAATGAGGTAGCGCGCTGGAGAATGTTACGTCAGGTACATCGCCGTCGCTCCCGCTGGCTGGAAGGGCAGTCGCGGCGTTACAAGCGTATCCATTGCATTCGCCATCAGCTGGCCCAGCAGCAACGACGCTCGATCCTGTTTATTACGCAGTTAGTCTAGGTTATGTCGGGAGCAACCCTGTTCAGGCTTCAAAAAATCCCAATTCTGCCATGACCCGTCGCGCCATTGAATGTTCCTGACGCGACGCACCCCGGTCGCTGACTTCGCGCATCAGGCACTCCATCGTGTTGCCCAGCGCCGCCGGTCTGCGATATCCCGTCCGATCGTACCATTCGTAAGACCATTTTCCCGATTTACGCTGGTAATAGACGGTCAGCCAGGCAGAGCAGTTTGCAGGGTAACCACTCATGACTTCGATTTTCGGATCAACAATCGCCACAATTCGGGTCAACAGTGGGTCGAGCAGAGTAATAGCCTGGCCGGGATACGTTTTATTCATATTTTGACCGCGATTCCGCTGTGCTTCCATTCAGAGGTTTAACTCACAAAAGCTAAATGTAGACAGCTCTGCCAGATAATTCCTCCTGACTGCTAAAAAAATGACACAGAGATCATTTTTTAAGGTTAAACAGGCCATCTCAAGGTGTATTCAGGGGGGTGTACAGCGGCTGACGTCAAATCTGTACAACTTTACATTTTAACAAATTATTGATATTTATAGGTTTATCGATTTATCCAGCAGGCAATGCGATCTTTTGTGTTAAATACCTGTACAACTAAGGTGTTGTTGTATAACTTTACCCCATCGGTCAGTAACTTTTAATGAATACTATGAGGGTCAACCATGCAGACTAACGTTCATATTCCCGCTTCAGTATCTGATATCTCAGCTTATTTACACAGTGCTGCGCAGCCTTCCCAGCAGGCCATTCTGGGTTCTGTGGTGACAGAAATTATCGCCTCTGGCCGTAGCCTGAATCGTAAAGCGATTTGCTCAAAACTCATCAGCCGTTTACAGCATGTCACCAGCCCGGAAGAAGAGCAGCACTATCATGCGCTGATCGGTCTGATTCTGGACAGGGGTTAATTCAACCCAACTATGCCAGTGAATGACGGGATATCAAAGCGGGTTAGCTGAGCAGGCAGACCCGCTTAGCCATGAATAAGCGCTTAACGGCTATATAGCGATCGCTGCGTTCAGCCGTCCGGGCAGAGGAGTAATAAGTGCGAAAGCCCAGTTTCGCAGAGGGTGTTTACGTTGCTGTCGCAACAGGGTGTATGAACAATTAACCCGAAAGACGTTGTGACGTCATTATCAGCGTGACATTTACCAACTGCAGTGCTGCCGCCAGCACGATCAGCATCACAATCCATTGCTTTTTATCACGCCAGCCCTTTGCTCTCCAAAGGTATAGCGCACCGCCAATCAGTAAAGCGATAATTGCCAGTAGCCCCAGAATGATTATCTGCATCTTTCCTCTCTGAATATTCAAAACAAAAATGGCTTCTGTGTCATGCACAGAAGCCATTCTGACTGCAGAGACGTTATCAGAAGACCCGTTTAAATGGCTTAACCGAGACCTGTTTGTACACGCCCGCTGCAAAGTAAGGATCATCCTGGGCCCAGGACTGAGCGGCTTCTAATGATGAGAACTCAGCAATAACGGTTGAGCCGGTGAAGCCCGCCACGCCAGGATCGTTGCTATCTACAGCAGGCATCGGGCCTGCGATGATCAGGCGTCCCTCTTCCTGCAGCAATTTGAGTCGCGCCAGGTGGGCAGGGCGCACAGCGTTACGTTTTTCCAGTGACTCTGCAGTATCTTCTGCATAAATGACGTAAAGCACTAAGGAACTCCTGGTTATCAGAATTTTGCAACACGTTAAGGGATTGAGGATTAGAGTGCAAACGAAACCTGTGGGCGGTTAATGGCTCAGCATAAAGGGCTAAAAAGCGCTTTTCTTCAGGCCGGATGGCGGGAGTTATTGAAACTGATTGCTATTTGCATTTAAAATCGCTGTTCTATTCAATCACTGCGACTGTTATGACCACGCTGACTATGCCATTACCTAAACGCACGCCTGTCTCTATGTTGTTGTCTGTTGCTCTGCATGGAGTCGTGATTGCCGGAATCCTTTATGCTTCATTCCAGCAGGTAATTGAGGTACCCAAAGCATCCCAGCCCATCAGCGTTACCATGGTCGCGCCTGAAGTTCAGCCCGAGCCTGCACCGGCTGTCGCAGAGCCGCCTGCGCCACAACCTGAACCGCAGCCTGAACCGCAGCCCGTGCCGGAACCGCCAAAAGCGGAGCCGGTGCCCATTCCGAAACCTGAACCGAAGCCTAAACCTAAACCAAAGCCGGAACACAAACGGGAGCAGCCAAAACGCGAGGTGAAGCCGCGTCCGGAGAGTAAGCCTCAGGCCGATCCGTTTAAGCAGGAAGCACCGGCGACGCAAAGCAAACCGGCGACTGCGCCAAAAGCGACACCGGCTCCCACCGCGTCGGCATCAAAAGGCCCTAAGGCATTGAGCGTAAGTAAGCCTGGCTATCCTCAACGTGCTTTTGCATTGCGTGTAGAAGGGCGTGTAAGGGTGAAGTTTGATGTGGACAGCGACGGACGGGTGGATAACATCCAGATTCTCTCTGCTGAACCCCGCAATATGTTTGAGCGGGAAGTTAAGCAAGCGATGAAAAAATGGCGCTATCAGAGCGGACAGCCTGGACAGGGTCTTACCATGAATATCGTGTTTAAGATTAATAGTGGCGCCAGCATTGAATAAGTTACCGGGTCAGGCAGACGCCGCCTGACCCGTCACTTATCCGGCAGGCTGCTGATTGGCGCGTCCCGCTGGCAGAGGACGTGAGTTGCCCTCATTGTCGACCGCCACATAGATAAAGACCGCCTCTGTAGCACAGTAGGTCTGCCCGATGGGTTCAGACGACACTTTTTTGATCCACACTTCAACGTTAATCGTCATCGAACTGTTGCCGGTCCGAAGACAGCTCGCATGACAACTCACCACGTCACCCACCGCGACAGGCTTCATAAACGACATGCCGTCGACGCGCACGGTAACAACGCGCCCTTCAGCGATCTCTTTCGCCAGGATTGCGCCGCCCATATCCATCTGTGACATCAGCCAGCCACCAAAAATATCGCCATTGGCGTTGGTATCTGCCGGCATGGCGAGCGTACGCAGCACCATTTCGCCTTGCGGCAATTTATGTTTTTCGCTCATTGCTTCCACTTCTTATGCAGATGAAGGCTAAAAAAATGCCCGGCGTACCGGGCAGATGATTATTTTTGTTCCTGCTGCGGCATCTGACGCCAGATATACAGCCCGCTGAGCAGGGTAAACAGTAAGGTCAGACCGGAAAGACCGAACACTTTAAAGTTAACCCAAAACGCCTGAGATAACCAAAAGGCGACATAGATGTTCACCAGACCACAGATCAGAAAGAACAGCGCCCAGGCGACGTTCAGCCGACGCCAGACTGCGTCAGGCAGCTGCAGCTCTTTACCCAGCATGCGCTGAATCAGCGTCTGCTGCATAAACCACTGGCTGTAAAGCAGGGCGGCGGCAAACAGGCTGTAAATCACGGTAACTTTCCACTTAATGAACTCATCGTTGTGGAACACCAGTGTCAGGGTGCCAAAGACGGCCACCAGCACAAAGGTGAAAATCGTCATCTTTTCCAGTTTGCGATAGAGCACCCAGCTGACGACAAGGGCCAGGCCGGTGGCCACAATCAGTGCGCCCGAGGCGACAAAAATGTCATACAGCTTGTAGAAGATGAAAAAAACCACCAGGGGAAGAAAGTCGAGTAGCTGCTTCATAGTTTTTCCATTCAGAGTTGGCTGCGAATGTGCCCGAAGGCACACCGTCAGTCAACGTAACAGCATATAGAGCCGATAGAGATAAATAATCAACATGGCTGAAACCACATTGCCTGCTGCGGTAAAAATCACCGACGAGACATTGAAGGGTAATACCGTCAGCGATGAGAAGAAAAGCATCACAATGACTTTAGCCAGCAGCCAGAGCAGAATTGCCGGGGCGATCAGCCTGACATTTTTCCATGCCATCCGCATGCTGGCGCGCATGGCGGCAAAGACACCCATCTTCTCACTGGCCATCATGACTGGCGCCAGTGACAGCAGGATCGTCAGCAGAATGCCTGGCACGACCAGTACCATAAAGCCCAGCTGCGCGACCAGCGTCATCAGGAAGGTGAGCAGCAGCAGCTTTGGCAGCAGCGGTGCTGACGCGCCAATGGCTCGCAAGGCACTGACACGCTGGCCGGAAGAGACCATCGGAATCAGATAGAGCATACCGCCAAGCAGCAGCGTATTTCCCATCAGCGCGGAGAAGGTGCTGGCCGCCGAGGCGCGCAGCAGCACCTGTTGCTGTTCCGGTGACATATTCTGCACTATCTCAAACAACGAACTGGCGCTGTCATCGCCCTGCTGCAGGATGGCCATCTGATCGGCACCAGGTGTCAGCACATGCACCAGCATGACGGTGACAAACGCGGCCAGCAGCGACATCAACAGCATCGTAGCCAGTTGATGGCGCGCGAAATTTCCTGTGTCACGGTATAACGAGCTTGCCGTGATAGACATGTACACTCCTTGGAGGAACCGGGTTAATTAACCCGGCGATTGTACATGTTCTGGCAGCTCCGGGGCACCCGGCAAGGTATAACTTTCTGTAATATGAGGTAAAGAGGGCGCAAAAAGGGGAGGGAGGCCGTAACGCGCGCGGGCGCGATCGCAGGCTTCATTATGGATACCCGCTTCACCCGACATTGAAAACTCCCGACAGGGCGTAGGACGTTGTTCATAAATGCCGCAGGAGACGCAGCCGCCAATGTCACCCTGCAGAGCGACGCAGCGGGGCGCACGATCGTTCGTACCACGCATGTTGCGCATTAACAAGCTTAACGGCTCAGTTAATTCAGTGGGCACCAGACCGCCGGCATCATCGGCTTCAGCCCAGTAAAATGAGACGCGGAAATGGGCGCAGCAGGCGCCACAGCTGACACAAGGGTTAGAAAGCTCACTCATTTGATCACCCGCCCCTCCCAGGGCATCGAACCAAAATCAACAATGAAGATAAGCAACATAGAGCTGGTGAAATTATTCAGCAAGCCCTATTTGCGTGCTGCCAAAAGCGCCGAAATTGATCTAAATCAATTCATTGTTTTTTAAGTAATTTATCTCAGGGTTACTGAGTGCAATTTTCTGTAAATCACGTTAAATAATTGCCAGCAAAAAAAGCGATTCCGTTCGCGACATTAACATTAAGCAAAGGAGTGATAATGAAACTGGCAAAATGCGCGATGCTGATAGCCCTGGCTCTGCCTCAACTGGCGATGGCCCACGAAGCAGGCGACTTCTTTATGCGTGCAGGCAGTGCCACCGTCCGGCCCACTGAAGGTTCCGATAACGTGTTAGGAATGGGCGAGTTCAGCGCCACTAACGACACGCAGCTGGGTCTGACCTTTACGTACATGGCAACAGACAATATTGGTGTCGAGTTACTGGCCGCCACGCCTTTCCGTCACAAAGTAGGTCTTGGCCCGACCGGTACGCTGGCTACCGTACGCCAGTTACCGCCGACGCTGATGGCGCAGTACTACTTCTTCGACAGTAAAAGCAAAGCGCGCCCTTACGTTGGTGTGGGGATCAACTACACCACCTTTTATGATGCCGATTTCAATCAGACCGGTCGCGATGCTGGCCTGACCGATCTCAGCGTCAAGGATTCCTGGGGTGTGGCGGGTCAGGTCGGTCTGGATTATCAGATTAACCGCGACTGGATGCTGAACGCGTCGGTGTGGTACATGGATATCGATACCGAAGTGAAATTCAAAGCCGCTGGCGAGCAGCAGAACATCAATATGCGCATCGACCCATGGGTCTTCTTCTTCGGAGCGGGTTACCGGTTCTGATGAGAAAAAGGCCGCTGAGTCAGCGGCCTTTTTTTGTCTGTTAAGACGTTATTTGATCTGCATATTGTTGACGACTGATTTCACGCCCGGCACGCTGCGCGTAAGCTGAACGGCACGGTTCGCCATCTGGGGTGATGAAACAAAACCGCTCAGCTGAACTTTACCTTTAAAGGTTTCTACGTTGATTTCAGTCGATTTCAGCGAGTCATCTTTCAGCAGTTCACCTTTGACTTTTGTGGTCACCACGGTGTCATCAATATAGCCACCGGTTCCCTCTTTGGTTGCGGTTGGCGCACAGGCGCTCAGTGTCAGCGCAACCACGCCCGCCAGTACAGCACCTGTCAGCAGTTTAACGAATTTCATTGCTTTCTCTCCCTGTCACAAAATAGATGCGACGTTACCGTAACGGCGCATTGTCATTGTGGTGCAGATTTTGCAAAAAGGGCAAATAGCGGAATGAAAAAAAGGAAACAAATCATGCCTTATCACGCGATAAGGCATGATAGCAGGATTAACAGCTGGCGGCCTTGAGGCGGCTGACAAAATTCTTCAGTTCACTCAGCATGACCTCAGGCTCTGCATGATGTTTTTCAATGATTCTGACAATTGCAGAGCCGGAGATAGCGCCCGCTGCACCGGCAGCGATCGCCTCCTTCACCTGTTCAGGTTCTGAAATACCAAAGCCCAGCAGCGGCGGCGCGGCATGGTATTCACGCAGCTTGTCGATCAGATGCTTCAGCGGCAGACTGGCGCGGTTTTCAGCACCGGTCACACCCGCGCGTGACAGCAGATAGGTGTAACCCCGTCCGTGCGACGCGATCTCACGCAGCAGCTCATCGCTGGCGTTAGGCGGACAGATAAAGATAGGGGCTACACCATGACGCAGCGCCACCTGACGGAAGGGCGCAGACTCTTCAACCGGCACATCCGCCACCAGCACCGAATCCACACCGGCTTCAGCACAACGGGCATAGAACTCATCCACGCCGTTGGTGAAGACCAGGTTAGCGTACATCAGCAAACCAATCGGCAGATCCGGGTATTTACGGCGGATAGTCGCCAGCATTTCAAAACACTGGCTGGTGTTGGTGCCCGCCGCAAAGGCACGCAGCGTCGCGTTCTGAATGGTCGGGCCATCTGCCAGCGGATCGGAGAAGGGAATACCCAGCTCCAGTGCATCTGCGCCACCTTCCACCAGCGCGTCAATCACGCGCAGTGAAAGCGCCGGAGAGGGATCGCCCAGCGTAACGAAAGGAACGAAAGCGCCTTCGTTATTCGCTGACAGCCGCGTAAACAGTTGATTGTAACGTTCCATCAGATTTCTCCCTGCGCTGTCAGAATGTCATGAACGGTGAAAATATCTTTATCGCCGCGGCCAGAGAGGTTGACCACGATCAACTGCTCTTTTTCTGGTTCAGCGTGAATCATCTTCAGGGCGTGTGCCAGCGCGTGCGAGGACTCGAGCGCCGGAATAATCCCTTCCGCGCGACACAGCTGTTTAAAGGCATCCATCGCTTCGTTATCGGTAATGGAGACATACTCCGCGCGACCAATGCTATTCAGATGTGCATGCTGCGGACCGACAGACGGGAAGTCGAGGCCGGCAGAGATAGAGTAAGACTCCTCAATCTGGCCATCGTGGGTCTGCATCATCGGCGATTTCATACCGAAGTAGATGCCGACGCGACCATGTTTAAGCGGTGCGCCATGCTCACCGGTTTCAATGCCGTGACCCGCAGGCTCAACGCCGATCAGCTTCACGCTGGTCTCATCGATAAAGTCGGCAAACATCCCGATGGCATTTGAACCGCCGCCTACGCAGGCGAGGATTGCATCGGGCAGGCGGCCCTCTCTTTCCAGAATCTGCTTTTTGGTCTCTTCACCAATCATGCGCTGGAACTCACGCACGATAGTCGGGAAGGGATGCGGACCCGCCGCGGTGCCGAGCATGTAGTGTGAGGTCTCATAGCTGCCAGACCAGTCACGCAGCGCTTCGTTACAGGCATCTTTTAGCGTGGCGGAGCCGCTGTGAACCGGGATCACTTCTGCGCCCATCAGACGCATACGGAACACGTTAGGGGACTGACGCTCGACATCTTTCGCGCCCATATAGATGCGGCATTTCATGCCTAGCAGCGCACAGGCCAGCGCGGAAGCGACGCCATGCTGACCGGCACCGGTCTCGGCAATGATTTCGTTTTTGCCCATGCGTTTGGCTAACAGCGCCTGACCCAGCACCTGGTTGGTTTTGTGCGCGCCACCGTGCAGCAGATCTTCACGCTTGAGATAGAGGCGGGTTTTGGTGCCTTTCGTCAGATTTTTACACAGCGTCAGAGCAGTAGGACGGCCCGCGTAGTTCTTCAGCAGGTCGGTAAACTCGGCCTGAAACTCGGGATCTTTTTGGGCGTCGACAAACGCCTGTTCCAGCTGGCGCAGGGCTGGCATCAGGATCTGCGGAACATACATTCCGCCAAATTCGCCAAAGTAGGGATTCAGTAACGTCATTTTTTATCTTCCTTTCTCGGGCCCGCCGTAGAGCAGGCCAGGCAAATCAGTAGGCACGCAGTGTCTGAAACACCGCGGCAATTTTACGGGCATCTTTGATGCCAGGCGCGCTTTCCACGCCGGAGTTGAAGTCCAGTCCGGCACAGCCCAGCTGCGCGGCTTCAACACAGTTATCCGCACTCAGGCCACCGGCCAGCAGCACATTGTCCAGCGTCTGCCCCTGTAACAACGACCAGTCGAAACGCTGTCCGGTTCCGCCATCACCATTATCAAATACATAACGGTCGACGTGCGGCCAGTCGCGTGCCGGCAGGGCACCTTCAATGCGCAGCGCCTTCCAGATTTGAATCTCTGCTGGCAGAGCTTCGCGCAGTTCGGCCACAAATTCTGGTGTTTCATTACCATGCAGCTGCACTGCAGATAGCGAAAGCGCGCTGGCCTGCGTGACAACGTCACTGACGGAGTCGTTGCGGAACACCCCGACGTAACGCAGCGGCGCGGCGGCGATCACATGTTGTGCGGTGGCGGTGTCAATCCGACGGGGTGACCCTTCCGCGAAGATCAGACCGCCATAGATTGCACCAGCTTCATAGGCGGCACGGGCGTCTTCGGCACGGGTCAGACCGCACACTTTATTGCTACCCAGCGTAACCCGCCGCACCGCGCCAGTCAGGTCTGCTTCTTCCATCAGAGCAGAGCCAATCAGGAAGCCGTTGGCAAAGTGGCTCAGGTCACGAATATCTGCGTAGCTGTTTATGCCCGATTCGCTGATCACGGTGACGCCGTGTGAAAGGCGCGGCGCCAGCTGACGGGTGCGATTGAGATCGATAGAGAGATCGCGCAGGTCGCGGTTGTTAATCCCCACGACTTTTGCCTGAAGCGCGATAGCCCGCTCCAGTTCCTCTTCATTACTCACTTCGGTCAGAATGCCCATCTTCAGACTATGCGCCACGGCGGCCAGCTGACGATACTGCTCATCATCCAGCACCGACAGCATCAGCAGAATGGCATCCGCCTGGTAATAGCGGGCCAGATAGATCTGATAGGGGTCGATAATAAAATCTTTGCACAGCACCGGCTGAGTGATGGCTGCGCTGACAATCGGCAGAAAGGCGAAGTCGCCCTGAAAATATTTCTCATCGGTCAGCACGGACACCGCAGAAGCATAGTGGCGGTAGATCCCGGCAATGGCGGCCGGATCGAAATCCTCGCGAATCACGCCTTTTGAGGGGGACGCCTTTTTACACTCCAGGATAAACGCGGTTCTTGCACCCTGCAGCGCGTCGTAGAAATGACGGCTGGCAGGTTCAATGCTGTTCTGAAAGGTGGAGAGAGGCTGCTGCTGCTGACGGGCTTCAACCCAAATCGCTTTGTCCTGAACAATTTTTTCTAACACGGTGCCTTTCATGATTATCCTCTTGCTGCCAGTGCGACGACGCGTTCATAAGCCTGCCCGCTGCGGATGGCGTTAAGCGCCTGCTGTGCGTTTTCACGCAGATCTTCCTGACCGAATACTTTAAGCAGCATCGCCACGTTAACGGCGACCGCTTCCTCATGGGCCTGCTGGCCATTACCCTGAAGTAAAGCCGTCAGAATGTCACGATTTTCTTCCGGCGTGCCGCCTGCCAGCGCCTCTTTGGGATGGAAGCCGAAACCAAAGTCTTCCGGCGAGAGCTGATAGCGGGTGATTTCACCTTCACGCAGCTCAGCCACATGCGTGATATCGTGCAGTGCGACTTCATCCATACCGCCACCGTGAACCACCGCTGCACGCTGATAACCCAGCACTTTCAGGGTCTGCGCAATCGGCAGCACCAGTTCCGGGCTGTAGACGCCAATCACCGCCAGTGGCGGGCGCGCCGGGTTGATTAATGGACCTAACACGTTGAACAGCGTGCGGGTCTTCAGCTGCTGGCGCACTGGCATCGCGTGGCGAAAGCCGGTGTGATACTGCGGTGCAAACAGGAAGCAGACGTTAAGGTCGTCCAGCGCCTGACGTGCCCGGTCAGCAGGCATATCGAGGTTGATTCCAAAGGCGGCCAGCAGATCAGACGACCCCGATTTGCTGGAAACGCTGCGGTTGCCGTGCTTCGCCACCTTCAGACCGCAGGTGGCGGCAACAAAGGCGCTGGCCGTCGAAATATTAATGCTGTTGCTGCCATCGCCGCCGGTGCCGACGATGTCCGCGAAAGCGTAATCCGGGCGGGGAAAGGGTTTCGCATCTTCCAGTAGTGCCGTCGCGGCCCCGGCAATCTCTTCCGGGGTTTCACCGCGCACTTTCATGGCGATCAGTGCAGCGGCGAGCTGCGTGGGTTCCAGCTGTCCGGTGATGATGGCGCTGAACAGCTGATGACTCTCCGCCTGATTCAGCGTCTTCGCCTGGTAAAGTTTTTCCAGTGTCTGTTGCATCGTTATTCTCCCTGTTACTTCGCCAGCGCCCAGGCCAGCGTCTGCTCAAGCAGACGCGCGCCCTGAGAAGTCAAAATCGATTCAGGATGGAACTGAAACCCGCAGACGCGATCGGTTTCATGACGAACCGCCATCACCATCCCGTTAAAGCTGGCATTAACCGTCAGCTCATCCGGCGTGTTGCTGCCTGCCAGCGAGTGATATCGCGCCACCGGCAGGGGATTACTCAGGCCGGCAAACATCGCCTCGTCGTCATGGACGATAGACGAGGCTTTACCGTGCAGGATTTCGCCCGCCTGGCCTACATGGCCGCCATAGGCTTCCACAATCGCCTGATGACCCAGGCAGATGCCGATAATTGGCAGACGTCCACGCAGCACCCGCAGCAGCTCCGGCATACAACCGGCATCTTTTGGTGCGCCGGGACCCGGTGACAGCATCAGCACGGGATCGTCCATCCGCTCCAGCTGAGCAATTAACAGTTCAGCGGGCAGGTTGTTGCGGTAGATCACCACGTTGTGACCAAAGGTCCGCAGCTGATCAACCAGGTTGTAAGTAAAAGAGTCGATGTTATCGAGCAGCAGAATATCGGCCATCAGAAGATCTCCTTGCAGTGATGGGCAGTCGCGATAGCGCGCAGAACGGCGCGGGCCTTATTGCGGCTTTCATCAGCTTCAGCCTGCGGATTAGAATCCAGCACCACACCGGCGCCCGCCTGAACGGTGGCAACGCCATCTTCGACATAGGCTGAACGAATAACGATGCAGGTGTCGAGATCGCCCAGAGCGGTAAAGTAGCCCACCGCGCCGCCGTAGCTGCCGCGACGGGTGCGTTCAGCCCCGGCAATCAGCTGCATTGCACGAACTTTTGGCGCACCGCTTAGCGTGCCCATGTTCATACAGGCGCGATACGCGTGCAGCACGTCAAGGTCGGCGCGCAGCGTACCGACGACGCGGGAAACCAGATGCATCACGAACGAGTAGCGATCAACTTTGGTCAGGTCAGCTACGTAACGGCTGCCGGGAACGCAGATACGCGCCAGATCGTTACGCGCCAGATCGACCAGCATCAGGTGTTCAGCCAGCTCTTTATGGTCGGTGCGCATCTCCAGCTCAATGCGGCTGTCGAGGTCGCGGTCCAGTGAGCCATCAGCATGGCGGCCGCGCGGGCGGGTACCGGCAATCGGGTAGATCTCAATCTGACGCGAGGTGGCGTCATACTTAAGTGAACTCTCTGGCGACGCGCCAAACAGGGAGAAATCCTGATCCTGCATAAAGAACATATACGGGCTGGGATTGCTGTTTTTCAGCGTGTCGTAGGCGACCAGCGGCGACGGGCACGGCAGCGAGAAGCGGCGTGAAGGCACGACCTGGAAAATTTCACCGATGCGTATCGCCTGCTGCATGGTGCTAACAACTTCACAATACTCTTCATCGCTCTGGCTGATGGTCAGCGTCATCTGTTCAACCTTTTGTACCGGCAGTGCAGGTGCTGGCTGCAGCATCTGGCCATGCAACTGCTCGATACGGCGCTGGAGACGCTGGAACTCGCTGGTGGACGGGCAGAACAGGCTGGCCTGAAGACGCGCGCTGCGGGTCTGGTGATCGATCACCAGTAATGTCTCTGCGAGGTAGAAACAGTAGTCAGGGCAGCGCTGCTGATTATCCAGTTCCGGCAGGGTTTCGAAACCAGCCACCAGGTCATAGGCAAACAGACCACCCAGCAGCACGGCTTCGCGCTCGTCGGCAGAGGCGTTAATCAGCTGAGGAATCAGTCGCAGTGCATCAAACACCGAGAGCGCTTTGAGACGGGAATCTTCATCCTGATGCGGATCGGTGCCGTGCGGAAAAGTCAGCTCACGTCCATCGGGACGGACCTGATTGCTGACGGAAGCGGGCAGAGCCTCATCCAGCAGCGGCAGCACGCTGCGGCCATTTTCTGACAGCGCCTGAACGGTCACAGTATTACCCATGGCACTGATACGCAGTGCGCTGTCGACAATCAGCAGACTTTTTAAATTGCGCTTGCTGTCGATATCTGCAGATTCGAGCAGCAGGGTTGCCGGACGTGCGCCGCACAATTGGTGAAACACTGCGGCCGGATCTTCGCGGTAAGGCGCGGTGCCGGTAATCAACTTCACTGTAGGTTTCGCATTTGGCATGATGATTTCTCTGAATTTCGCTCAAAAAAAAGCCCGCTCGGTGGCGGGCTCAGGTATTAGCACAGCGCTTACGCAAAATATGCACGATCCTGTCGCCCGTTTTCGGGAACATCGCGCCAACCGTTAAAATGCGTGATTACAACAGCCATGATTGAATACCCGTTACGTGTGAACTTGTGTACTAGTTAACGGGTTCATGGCGTAAATGTCAATACACTTTTTCACTGACCGTGAAAATCGTTATCATGCTGGCCGGTTTAGTTTTAGCAGGAGTTCTCTTGAGCGATATCGCCCGTTTCCCGGTTTATGATTTACACAGCCACACGCGCGCCTCCGATGGCTTACTGACGCCAGCAGACCTGGTGCAGCGAGCCGTTGAGATGCGCGTTGGCGTACTGGCGATCACCGATCACGACAGCGTTGCAGGGGTAGAGGAAGCGCAGCAGACGGCACGGGATCACGATTTACCGATAAAAGTGCTGCCCGGGGCAGAGATCTCCACGCTGTGGGAGAACCATGAGATTCACATCGTCGGCCTGAACATTGATATTCATCATCCAGCGATGGTGACGTTTCTGGCCGGACAACATGACTGCCGTCGGACGCGGGCGCAGGAGATTGGTGAGCGACTCGCGAAGGCACGTATCCCGGATGCGTTGGCGGGTGCAATGCGTCTGGCTGATGGCGGCATCGTTACTCGTGGTCACTTTGCCCGCTTCCTGATTGAACAGGGCAAAGCGGACAATATGGTGCAGGTATTCAAAAATTATCTGGCGCGTGGCAAAACCGGCTACGTGCCGCCGCAATGGTGTACAATTAAACAAGCTATTGATGCGATTCAGCATTCTGGTGGGTGTGCCGTGCTGGCGCATCCTGGCCGGTATGGCTTATCGGCGAAGTGGCTTAAACGGCTGGTCGCCCATTTCCGCGAGGCGGGCGGCGATGCGATGGAGGTCGCGCAGTGCCAGCAGCCACCCAATGAGCGTACAACACTGGCACAATATGCCAGAGATAATGAACTGGCCGCATCACAAGGTTCTGATTTTCATCAACCCTGCCCGTGGATTGAACTGGGCCGTAAACTCTGGCTGCCCGCAGCGGTTGAGCCGGTCTGGGAACGCTTCCCGGATCTTGCGCCCGGCCTGACAATCACGGAAAGGTGACACGAGGTTTCTATGAGTCAATTGTTTCACATTCATCCGGATAATCCCCAGCCACGGCTGATTAACCAGGCGGTCGACTACCTGAACAAAGGCAGCGTCATTGTCTATCCTACCGACTCCGGCTATGCGCTGGGCTGTCGGCTCGAGGAGAAGGGCGCGATGGAGCGCATCTGCCGTATCCGTCAGCTCGACGGGCACCACAACTTCACCCTGATGTGCCGGGATCTTTCGGAGCTGTCGGTTTATTCGCAGGTAGGTAACTCGGCTTTTCGCCTGCTGAAAAACAACACGCCTGGCAATTACACCTTTATTCTCAAGGCGACCAAAGAAGTGCCGCGCCGCCTGATGAATGAAAAGCGTAAGACCATTGGTCTGCGCGTGCCTTCCAATCCGGTAGCGCTGGCGCTGCTGGAAGCGCTGAATCAGCCGATGATGTCGACCTCATTAATTTTGCCGGGCAACGATTTTACCGAGTCAGACCCGGAAGAGATCCAGCACAGCATTGGTAAGCTGGTCGATCTGATTATCGACGGCGGTACGCTGGGTCAGCAGCCGACCACGGTGGTCGATCTGACCACCGATTCGCCGGAAATCGTGCGTGAAGGCGTGGGCGATACCCGCCCGTTCCTGTAATTAAGTCAGGCTTCAGACACCGCGCGTCGGTGTCTGGGCCAGATTTGACTCTAACCAGTTCTTAAACTGACCGTAAGGAATATAAAGTGATACATCTTTGAGGATCACTTTGTTATTACGCCCATTCTTAATCGAGTCAGAATAGCCAACAATAACGCCGCCCAGCGTA
>Ga0153961_1000017_pt1 | contig 111247 bp, 84 predicted proteins | sample TSFL045MetaG_FD_104748 | JGI IMG/M metagenome (GOLD analysis project Ga0153961, IMG submission 104748) | Attine ant fungus gardens microbial communities from Florida, USA - TSFL045 MetaG | ecosystem: Host-associated > Fungi > Mycelium > Unclassified | place: USA: Florida, Withalacochee...
GGCGCTTACCGTCACCTGCTGACCGGCGTCTCCTATATGCTGCCGATGGTGGTCGCAGGCGGCCTGAGCATTGCGCTCTCTTTTGCCTTCGGCATTACCGCCTTTAAAGAGCCGGGCACGCTGGCGGCGGCGCTGATGCAGATCGGCGGCGGCAGCGCCTTTGCGCTGATGGTGCCGGTGCTGGCGGGCTATATCGCCTTCTCGATTGCGGATCGCCCCGGCCTGACGCCAGGCCTGATCGGCGGCATGATCGCCACCAGCATCAACGCAGGCTTCCTCGGCGGCATCATCGCCGGTTTCATTGCCGGTTATGCGGCGAAGCTGATCAGCGGCAAAGTCAAACTGCCGCAGAGTATGGAAGCGCTGAAGCCTATTCTGATTATCCCGCTGTTTGCCAGCCTGATCACCGGTCTGCTGATGATCTACGTGGTGGGCAAACCGGTTGCGGCGATCATGACCGGGCTGACCGCCTGGCTGGCGAACATGGGCACGGCGAACGCGGTGCTGCTGGGCGCGATCCTGGGCGGCATGATGTGTACCGATATGGGCGGCCCGGTGAATAAAGTGGCCTACGCCTTCGGCGTCGGCCTGCTGAGTTCGCAGACTTACGCGCCGATGGCGGCGATCATGGCGGCAGGCATGGTGCCGCCGCTGGCGATGGGCGTCGCAACGATTGTGGCGCGCCGTAAGTTTAATAAAGGCCAGCAGGAGGGCGGCAAAGCGGCGCTGGTGCTGGGGCTCTGCTTTATCTCCGAGGGGGCGATTCCGTTCGCGGCGCGCGATCCGATGCGGGTGCTGCCGTGCTGTATCGTCGGCGGCGCGCTGACCGGCGCTATCTCGATGTATATCGGCGCGAAGCTGATGGCGCCGCACGGCGGCCTGTTCGTGCTGCTTATTCCTGGCGCGATTACGCCGGTGCTGGGCTATCTGGTATCGATTATTGTCGGCACGGCGGTGGCGGGACTGGGTTACGCTATCCTGAAACGCCCTGAAGAGGAGCTGGCGCAAGCCTGATCCTTGTCGTAAGAAAAAAAGGGAGCCAGCCGGCTCCCTTTTTTATCGTGCTAACGCGGGTGGCATGGTCCGATCGCAAAGACGCAAAAGACGGCATCCTTGCCAGCTCGGCCCACGCCATCCATGGCGGGACGCTTTGCTCTTCGGTCCATGCCACCCGCTTGTTAACCTCGGTGCAGTGTGCAAGCGGCAAGGCGGTTTTAACGCTTCTGCTCTGCCTTTAGCCAGGCGATCTCATCTTTCCAGATATCCGGATTAATAGTCTCCAGAATCAGCGGAATACCGTCAAAGCGCGCATCCTTCATCAGCCAGCTAAACGGCGTTTTGCCGATATTGCCTTCGCCCAGGCTGTGATGGCGATCGACACGGCTGCCGAAGGCGCTCTTGGCGTCGTTAAGGTGCATGCCGCGCAGATACTGGAAGCCGACGATGCGCTCGAACTCGGCGAAAGTCTCTTCGCACGCCTCTTCGGTACGCAGATCGTAGCCGCCCGCGAAGGCATGGCAGGTATCAATGCAGACGCCGACGCGGGATTTATCCTCGACGTGCTCAATAATGGTCGCCAGATGCTCAAAGCGGAAGCCAAGATTGCTGCCCTGACCGGCGGTATTTTCGATGACCGCCACCACCTGCGAGGTCTTATCCAGCGCAATATTGATCGACTCGGCAATGCGCTTCAGGCACGCCTCTTCCTCGATCTGATTCAGATGGCTGCCCGGATGGAAGTTAAGCAGGGTCAGGCCCAGCTGCTGCGCGCGCTCCATCTCGTCGATAAAGGCGGCGCGCGACTTTTCCAGCGCATCCATTACTGGATGACCGAGATTAATCAAAAAGCTGTCGTGCGGCAGGATCTGCTGCGGGCCGAAATGGTACTTCTCGCAGGCGGATTTGAACGCATCGATGGTGGCGCCGGAGAGCGGCGCCGCCTTCCACTGCCGCTGGTTCTTGGTGAACAGGGCGAATGCGGTAGCTTCAAGTTCATGGGCACGAATCACTGCCTGCTCTACGCCGCCAGCCGCGCTGACGTGTGCGCCGATATATTTCATGCCGCTTCTCCTGAAAGGCTGACTAAAAGAAGCCCGCATCATACCCGATGCACCTACTGCAAGAAATGCTGCGTCAGCAGATTGATCGCGCCGCCGCCGACGATTAGCCAGATAAACACCATCAGCCCCAGCAGCAGCGGCTTCGCGCCGGCCTGACGCAGCGCGGCGAAGCGCGTGGTAAGGCCGAGCGCCGCCATCGCCATCGCCAGCAGCAGATTAGCGACCTGATTGATGTCGGCGACCCAGGCGGCCGGCAGCAGATGCAGCGAGTTGAACAGCGCCACGCCGATAAAGCCGAGCGCGAACCAGGGAAACGCGATGCCCTGGCGCGGCGATTGCTGCGGCGCGCGGCGCAGCCAGCCGCTCAGGCAGAGCAGAAACGGCGCCAGCATCATGACGCGCAGCATTTTGGCGATCACCGCGCTGTTCTCCGCCTCCGGGCCTACCGCATGACCGGCCGCCACCACCTGCGCCACCTCATGGATGGTTGAACCGGTAAAGATGCCGAACTGCGCGACGCTCAGCTGAGGGAAAGCGTGTTGCGCCAGCAGCCAGAGCGGGGGATAGATCAGGATCGCCAGGGTGCCGAACAGCACCACGGTCGCTACCGCCACCGCCACTTTCGTCGGTGACGCTTTCACTACCGGCTCGGTGGCGAGCACCGCCGCCGCACCGCAGATGCTGCTGCCCGCGCCGATCAGCCAGACCGTTTCGCGGTCGAGCCTAAGCAGTTTTATGCCCAGCAGGCAGGTAATAAAAAAGGTCGAGCTCAGCGTCAGCACGTCAATCAGCACGCCGCTCGCGCCGACGTCGGCGATCTGCTGCAGCGTAATGCGAAAGCCGAACAGAATAACGCCGAGGCGCAGCAGCTTCTGTTTCGCCAGCAGCACGCCCGCGTCGCAGTGCGGGGCGAGGGAAGGGTAAAGCGTATTGCCGACCACAATCCCGAGCATAATCGCCAGCGTCAGCGCGCCGAGGCCCAGACCGGCGATCTCCGGGCGCTGCGCCAGCCAGGCCGCGCCGCCGGCAATGGCGGCGGTCAGCAGCAGGCCGGGAAAACGGTGTTGCATAAAAAAGGGAAGTCGGGGAAGACTCAGCTCTGCCATAATCTGCTCCTTGTGTCAGGCAAAGCATGCGCCGCGCTGGCTTAAAAGTGAAATTGATAATATATTTATAATTAACCAGATAAAACGATAAGGCCGAAAGATGTTATTTGGACGTTTGCGCCGCTGGGCCGCCCTGATTAAAAAAGATGTGCTGACGCTGTGGTTCGCCTGCCGCGACCCGCGCACGCCGTGGTGGTTCAAGCTGCTGGCCTTTGGGCTGGTAGCCTATGCGCTTAGCCCCATCGATCTGATCCCCGATTTTATCCCGATCGTCGGCCTGCTCGACGATGCGATTATTATTCCGCTCGGCGTGCTGATCCTGCTGCGCTTGCTGCCGCGCGACGTGCGCATCGGCAGCGCGGAGCGTGCCGAAGTGCAGCGCGCGCGCGGCAAAAAAGTGGTCAGCGGTTTTGGCCTGCTTCTGATGGTGCTGATCTGGCTGGCGGTGCTGTACTACCTTGTCCAGCGCTACGCGATGTAAGGAGAAGCGATGCATATCACGCTGCGGCAGATAGAGGTTTTTACCGAAGTGCTGAAAAGCGGCTCAACCACGCAGGCCTCGCAGGTGCTGGCGCTCTCGCAGTCGGCGGTGAGTGCGGCGCTGGCGGATCTGGAGGTGCAGCTTGGCGTGCAGCTGTTCGATCGCGTCGGCAAGCGGCTGGTGCTCAACGAACACGGCCGCCTGCTCTACCCGCGCGCCATTGGCCTGCTGGAGCAGGCAGGTGAAATCGAACAGCTGTTTAAAGAGGACAACGGCGCCATCCGCATCTACGCCAGCAGCACCATCGGCAATTACCTGCTGCCGGGCATGATAGCCGCCTATCGCCGCGACTTTCCCGGCCTGCCGCTGGAGCTGAGCGTCGGCAACAGCCAGGATGTGATTAACGCGGTGGCCGATTTTCGCGTTGACGTTGGCCTGATCGAAGGGCCGTGCCATATGACCGAGCTGGTAAGCGATGCCTGGCTGGAGGATGAGCTGGTGGTCTTTGCCGCGCCCGACGCGGAGATCCTGCGCCAGCCGGTGACGCTGGAGAGCCTCGGCAACGCCCCCTGGATCCTGCGCGAGCACGGCTCCGGCACGCGCGAAATCGTCGACTATCTGCTGCTCTCGCACCTGCCCGCTTTTCAGCTGGGCATGGAACTGGGCAACTCGGAGGCGATCAAGCATGCGGTGCGGCACAATATGGGGATCAGCTGCCTGTCGCGCCGCGTCATCGCCGATCTGCTGGAGGCGGGCACCTTAGTGGAGCTGACGATTCCGCTGCCGCGCCTGACGCGCACGCTGTACCGCATTCATCATCGTCAGAAGCACCTTTCCAGAGCGCTTGACCGCTTTCTCTCCTACTGCTGCGAGTAGCCGCAAGAGGTTTTTGCTTATAATTCAGCGGCGATCATGAAGGTAACTAATAACAGGTCGTCAATGCTATACAGAGCAGGGTGAATTGCTACAATCGCGCCTCATTTTTAGCGAGCCTAGTGTTTACACATGCATAACGACACAAATACAACACAACAACCTGCGTTACGACGCGAGTTAAAGGCGCGTCACCTGACGATGATCGCCATCGGCGGATCGATCGGCACCGGCCTGTTTGTCGCCTCTGGCGCCACCATCTCCCAGGCGGGGCCGGGCGGCGCGCTGCTCTCCTATGCGCTGATTGGCCTGATGGTCTACTTCCTGATGACCAGCCTGGGCGAGCTGGCGGCCTTTATGCCGGTTTCCGGCTCTTTCGCCACCTACGGCGCAAAATATGTGGAAGAGGGCTTTGGTTTCGCCCTTGGCTGGAACTACTGGTACAACTGGGCAGTCACCATTGCCGTGGATCTGGTCGCCTCGCAGCTGGTGATGAACTACTGGTTTCCCGATACGCCAGGCTGGATTTGGAGCGCGCTGTTCCTTTGCCTGATGTTCCTGCTTAACTTTATTTCGGTAAAAGGCTTCGGCGAAGCGGAGTACTGGTTCTCACTGATCAAAGTCGCGACCGTGGTTATCTTTATCGTGGTCGGCGTACTGATGATCGTGGGCATCCTGCGCGGCGGCGAGCACGCCGGCTGGCATAACTGGCAGGTCGGCGACGCGCCGTTCGCTGGCGGATTTGCCGCGATGATCGGCGTGGCGATGATTGTCGGCTTCTCTTTCCAGGGCACCGAGCTGATTGGCATCGCAGCGGGCGAGTCGGAAGATCCGGCGAAAAACATTCCGCGCGCGGTGCGCCAGGTGTTCTGGCGTATTCTGCTGTTCTATATCTTCGCGATTCTGATTATCAGCCTGATCCTGCCTTACACCGATCCGCAGCTGCTGCATAACGATGTCACCGACATCAGCGTCAGCCCCTTTACTCTGGTGTTCCAGAATGCGGGCCTGCTCTCGGCGGCGGCGGTGATGAACGCGGTGATCCTGACCTCGGTGCTGTCGGCGGGCAACTCCGGCATGTACGCCTCGACCCGCATGCTCTATAACCTGGCGAGCGAAGGCAAAGCGCCGCGTATTTTCGCCCGGCTGTCGAAAGGCGGCGTGCCGCGCAACGCGCTGCTGGCGACCACCGTCGTGGCGGGGCTCTGCTTCCTGACCTCGAAGTTCGGCAATCAGGAAGTCTATCTCTGGCTGCTGAATACTTCGGGCATGACCGGCTTTATCGCCTGGCTGGGCATCGCCATTAGCCACTATCGCTTCCGCCGCGGCTATATCAAGCAGGGCCATAGCCTGGACGATCTGCCGTACCGCTCGGGCTTTTTCCCGGTTGGTCCGATTTTCGCCTTCGTGCTCTGTCTGATCATCACGCTGGGCCAGAACTATCAGGCGTTCCTCAACGACAGCATCGACTGGTACGGCGTCGCCGCCACCTATATCGGCCTGCCGCTGTTTCTGCTGATCTGGATGGGCTATAAGCTGACGCGCGGCACCCGCTTCGTAAAGTACAGCGAGATGCAATTCCCGACGCATAAAGAGTGAGGCTAACCTACGCCATCACAGTAAGCGCGGCCTGGCCGCGCTTTTTTCGTTAAGGTGCCGTTTTGTTTAGGTTGAAGAATTGATAATTATTATCATCTGCTCTATTGTGGCAGCGTTTTCGACCGAACCCCTAAAACAGGCTTTTTATGACGGACTCAACTCTGCCCGCGCAGGGCGCTATGGGCCGCTATCATCAGGTACTGCGCCGCCGCATGCTGATGATCGCCGTGCTGGTGCTGGCGATTATCGCCTCGCTGGTGCTGGACTTTACCCTTGGCCCGGCCGGCCTCTCGCTGCCGACGCTCTGGCAATCGCTGCTCCATCCCGCTACGGTTGACGCCGGCACGCGCGTCATCGTCTGGGATATCCGTTTGCCCTACGCGCTGATGGCGGTCGTGGTCGGCTTTTGCCTCGGTCTGGCAGGCGCCGAGATGCAAACTATCCTCAACAACCCGCTGGCCAGTCCCTTTACCCTCGGCGTCTCTTCTGCGGCGGCGTTCGGCGCGGCGCTGGCGATTATTCTCGGCATCGGTATTCCCGGCGTGCCGGATCAGTGGCTGATTTCCGCCAACGCCTTTGTGTTCGCGCTGTTCGCCGCGCTGATGCTCGACGGCGTCACGCGCTGGACGCGGGTCTCTACCTCAGGCGTGGTGCTGTTCGGCATCGCGCTGGTGTTCACCTTTAACGCGCTGGTGTCGATGATGCAGTTTATCGCCAGCGAAGATACCCTTCAGGGGCTGGTGTTCTGGACCATGGGCAGCCTGGCGCGCGCCTCCTGGGAGAAGCTCGGCGTGTTGAGCGTGGCCTTCGCGCTGCTGCTGCCGTTCTCGCTGCTCAGCAGCTGGAAGCTGACCGCGCTGCGCCTCGGCGAAGATCGCGCCGTCAGCTTCGGCATCGACGTGCGCCGCCTGCGCCTGGCGACGCTGCTGCGCATCAGTATTCTCTCCGCGCTGGCGGTCGCCTTTGTCGGGCCGATCGGCTTTATCGGGCTGGTGGCGCCGCATATCGCCCGCATGATCTTCGGCGAAGATCATCGCTACTATCTGCCCGCCAGCGCCCTGACCGGCGCGCTGGTGCTCTCGATGGCGTCGGTCGCCTCGAAGAACCTGATTCCCGGCGTGATTATTCCGGTCGGCATCGTCACCTCGCTGGTCGGCGTGCCGTTCTTCCTGAGCATTATTCTGCGTCATCGGGGGAATGTATGACTCAGGGTCTGACGTTAAAACATTTCACCGCGGGCTACCCCAAACGCAAGGTCATTGAAGATCTCAGCGTGGCGCGGCTGCCGCGCGGCCAGATTACCGTGCTGCTGGGGCCGAACGGCTGCGGCAAGTCAACGCTGCTGCGCGCGCTGGCCGGGCTGAACAAAGGGCAGGGCGAACTGTGGCTGAACGGCGAAGAGCTGATGCAGCAGCCGTTCGCGCGCCGCGCCCAGCGCGTGGTCTATCTGCCGCAGACGCTGCCGGCGGGCGTGCATCTGCACGTGCTGGAGTCGATTATCGTGGCGCAGCGCGCCTCGGGGGGATTGCATAACGCCGCCAGCGAAGCGGAAGTGATGTATCTGCTGGAGCAGCTCGGCATTTCGCATCTGGCGATGCGCTATCTCGATCAGCTTTCAGGCGGGCAGAAGCAGCTGGTCGGCCTGGCGCAGTCGCTGATCCGCCGCCCGGAGCTGCTGCTGCTGGATGAGCCGCTGAGCGCGCTGGATCTGAACTATCAGTTTCACGTGATGGATCTGGTGCGTCGCGAAACCGCCCAGCGCAATATCGTTACCGTGGTGGTGGTGCACGACATCAATATCGCCTTGCGCCATGCGCATCACGCGCTGATGCTGAAAGAGGGCGCGTTGATAGCGGATGGCGTGCCGGAGCAGGTGATTACGCCGGAGACGCTGGCGCAGGTATACGGCGTGAAAGGGCGTATCGAACGCTGCTCGCAGGGAATGCCGCAGGTGATGATTGACGGGCTGGTCGGTTCGGAACTGGTTTAAACCGCGCGCAGCGGAGTTGAGAACGTGGTTGGCATGGCCCGAAGAGCAAAGCGTCCCGCGACAGGGATGTCGCGGGCCGAGCTGGCAGGGATGCCGTTTTTTGCGTCTTTGCGATCGGGCCATGCCAACCGCGTGTGCGCAATGCCTGTCGGCTGCACACCTTGCCAAACGTTCAGGGACGCATTGCGGCCCTGAACGATCTACACCAGCAAGTGCTGCGCATGGAAGCGCAGATGATCCTCGACGAAGGTCGCAATAAAGTAGTAGCTGTGGTCATAGCCCGGCTGCACGCGCAGCGTCAGCGGGAACCCAACCTCCTTCGCTACCACATCCAGCCGCTCCGGCTGCAGCTGATCCGCCAGGAACTGATCGCTGTCGCCCTGATCGATCAGGATGGGCAAACGCGACTGCACCTCGCGCATCAGCGCGCAGCTGTCGTAGTCGCGCCAGGCCGCGCGATCCTCGCCCAGATAGGCGCTGAACGCTTTCTGCCCCCAGGGCACCTCGCATGGATTGACGATAGGCGCAAAGGCGGACGCCGACGCAAAGCGGTTGCCGAGACGCAGCGCCAGCATCAGCGCGCCGTGGCCGCCCATCGAATGCCCCATGATCGACTGACGCTCGCTGATATTGAAGTTGCTGGCGATCAGCACCGGCAGCTCCTGACTCAGATAGTCGAACATGCGAAAGTGCGCCGACCAGGGCGCCTGGGTCGCGTTGAGGTAAAACCCCGCGCCCTGGCCGAGATCGTACGCCTCGTCGTTGGCGACCGCCTCGCCGCGCGGGCTGGTGTCCGGCATAATCAGCACCAGACCCAGCTCCGCCGCGACGCGCTGCGCCCCGGATTTGGTGCTGAAGTTCTCATCCGTGCAGGTCAGGCCTGCCAGAAACCACACCGCGGGCGGCGGCGTGTCGCCCTTGGGATTGGGCAAAAAAATGCTGAAGGTCATTGGGCAGTTAAGCACGGCTGACTGATGTCGCCAGCGTTGCTGCCAGCCGCCGAACATCCGGTGTTCTTCCAGCAGTTCCAGCGTGGATGCCATAACGTCTCCCGGTTACTTGTTGAAGTGCACGACTGAACGAATCGACTTCCCTTCATGCATCAGATCGAAGGCGTCGTTGATCTCTTCCAGCGGCATGGTATGGGTAATAAAGTCGTTCAGGGCGAATTTGCCGTCCAGATAATCCTGCACGATACCCGGCAGCTGCGAGCGACCCTTCACGCCGCCGAAGGCGGAACCGCGCCAGACGCGACCGGTCACCAGCTGGAACGGACGGGTTGAGATCTCTTCGCCCGCGCCCGCAACGCCGATGATCACCGATTCGCCCCAGCCTTTATGACAGCACTCCAGCGCGGAACGCATCACGTTGACGTTGCCGATGCACTCAAAGGAGAAATCGACGCCGCCGTCGGTCATCTCGACGATAACGTCCTGAATCGGCTTCTCATGGTCTTTTGGATTCACCAGGTCGGTCGCGCCCAGTTTGCGCGCCAGATCAAATTTGCTGGTGTTGATATCGATAGCGATAATGCGTCCCGCTTTCGCCATCTTCGCGCCGATAATCGCCGACAGGCCGATGCCGCCGAGGCCAAAAATCGCCACGGTGTCGCCTTCTTTCACTTTGGCGGTATTCATCACCGCGCCCATGCCGGTGGTCACGCCGCAGCCCAGCAGACATACTTCTTCCAGCGGCGCCTCTTTGCTGATTTTCGCCAGCGAAATTTCCGGTACCACGGTGTACTCGGAGAAGGTCGAGGTGCCCATGTAGTGGAAAATCGGCTTGCCGTCCTTAAAGAAACGCGTGGTGCCGTCCGGCATCAGGCCTTTGCCCTGGGTGGCGCGGATCGCCTGGCAGAGGTTGGTTTTGCCCGACAGGCAGAATTTGCACTTGCCGCACTCCGGGGTGTACAGCGGAATAACGTGATCGCCGACTTCGACGCTGGTTACGCCTTCGCCGACCGCTTCCACCACGCCGCCGCCTTCATGGCCGAGGATGGCCGGGAATACGCCTTCCGGATCTTTGCCTGACAGGGTATAGGCATCGGTATGGCACACGCCGGTGGCGACGATGCGCACCAGCACTTCGCCTTTCTGCGGCGGCATCAAATCCACTTCTTCGATTTTCAGCGGTTCGCCAGCGGCCCAGGCAACGGCGGCGCGGGTTTTAATCATGTTCATGCAATCCCTCTTGCGGTCAGATGGGGACGCGCCGGTCTGGACGCGTCCATGGGTCGTGATATCAATTAAAATAGCGCCTAATCGGCAATTACTCTGCCACCTGCAGCGGATGCAGCAGCTGGTCGTCCTGCGGACGGTCGTCAAACATATCAATAATCAAATACTTCAGCGCTTCGACGTTGGGGGTAAAGGCGTCGCGACGCCACATCAGCCAGGTGGCGGTGTCGCGATACGCCGCCGGCAGCTGATGCGCCTGCACGCGGGCGCGCTCAGGCATCTGCTTCAGCACCGATTCGGGGATCATCGCCACGCCTGCGCCGCCCGCCACGCAGGCCATCATCGCGTGGTAGGACTGGATCTCCATTACGCTACCGGGCGCGACGCCGCTGTCGCGATACCAGGCTTCCAGCTTCACGCGATAGGAGCAGCTGTTGCGAAACGCGAACAGGGTGTCGTTTTGCGCGTCGCGCGCGCTCTTGACCGGCGCATGATCCAGGCTGGTGATCAGCGTCAGGGTTTCGCGAAAGGCGATGCAGCCGTTGAGATCGTCATAAGGCGCAGGGCCGTCCACCAGCGCGGCGGCCAGCGTGCCTTCGCGCACCTTGTCGATAATCTCGCCGGAGGTGCTGGTGATCAGCGACAGCGACACTTTCGGGAAGCGCTGATGATAGGCCGCCAGCAGGGCAGGCAGGCGCGTAGCGGCGGTGCTCTCCATCGAGCCGAGCGCGAAGTTGCCGGCCGGTTCGCCCGCGCGCGCCATGCTGAGCGCCTCGTCGCTCAGCGCCAGGATGCGCTGCGCGTAGTTAAGGAAATTGTGGCCCATCGGCGACAGACGAATGCGCTGTTTCTCGCGTATAAACAGATCGACGCCCATCTCCTCTTCCAGCTGGCGCAGCCGCGTGGTGAGATTGGAGGGGACGCGATGGAGTTGTTCCGCGGCGCGCGCCAGCGAACCGGTTTCGGCCACGGAACAGAACATGCGTAGCTGGACAAGATCCATATATTCTCTTCCCGTAAACAACTTGATGTTAATTATTCAGTTTCCGTGAGTTTAATAAGCTGGCATGTTATAAGCAAGTGATAATAAAAATCCAGGAGTAGGGAAATGGCTTTTCGCGTGGCGCTCAGCGCCTTTCTGGCGCTGGTGGTGGTAATGGGCATCGGACGTTTCGCCTTTACGCCGCAGGTACCGCTGATGATACACGACGGTCAGCTAACGCTCACCAGCGCCAGCCTGGTGGCGGCGCTCAACTATCTTGGCTATCTGTGCGGCTCCTTTGACGCGATGCGCGCGCGACGTCGCGTCGAGCTGCGTTTGCAGCTGGGCGTCTGGGGCGCGGTGATCCTGACGCTGCTCTCCGCCTGCGTCAGCGGCCCCTGGCTGCACGGCGCGGTGCGCTTTCTGATCGGCTGGGCGAGCGGCGTGGCGCTGGTGCTGGTGGCTGCCTGGAGCAGCGAGCAGCTGCATCATTACGGCCGCCCCAGCCTGTCGGCGGCGGTGTTCGCCGGACCGGGCGCGGGTATCTTTATCAGCGGCCTGCTGGCGGTGCAGCTGCATGCGTCGCAGGCTTCCGCCTCGCTGGCGTGGGGCGCCTACGGTCTGCTGGCGCTGCTGATTATCGCCGCTATCGCCCGTAATTTGCCGCGCCGCGCTGGCGATCTGCATCGTCCCGATCAGGCGCCGGATCCGCTGGTGCTGACCGCCGACCTGCGGCGGCTGGTGCTGAGCTACAGCCTGGCGGGCTTTGGTTACATCCTGCCCGCCACCTTTCTGTCGCAGATGGCGGCGGCGCGCTTTCCCGACGGCGTGTTCGCCCAGTTCGTCTGGCCGATTTTCGGTGGCGCGGCGATAGTCGGCATCGCGCTGGGGATCCTGACGCGCGGCCTCGCCAGCAACAACCGGCGGCTGGCCTTCGTGCTCTGGGCGCAGGCGCTGGGCGTGGCCGCAGCGGCGGCGCTGCCGGGCTTTAGCGGCCTGCTGCTCGGCGCGCTGCTGGTGGGCGGCGGCTTTCTCGGCGTGGTGCAGCTGGCGCTGGCCTATGCGCGCGAGCTGGCGCCGCAGCACACGCGCTATATGGCGGGGCTGCTGACCACCGGCTACGCCGTCGGCCAGCTGGTGGGGCCGGTGCTGTCGTCGCTCTCCACCGCGCTGCTGCATCGGCTGGAGCCCGCGCTGTGGATCGCCGGACTGGGACTGGCGGCCGCCGGTCTTCTGGTGTGGCGACGATCGCCGTGAAAAGCTTTCATCGCCGATTAGATTGATTACTGGATTACCCCAGCGGAAAGCTTCACAATATGCGCTCAGAATTGAACCCGCCGGTTTCTCCGGCGGGCGTTACACCTGCGGAGATGAGTACGATGAGCACCCTTAGTCAGGAAGCTATCCTGGTTCACGAAGCGCTGCTGGCGCGAGGCCTGGAAACGCCGTTACGCGCGCCAACGCGTGAAATGGATGATGAAACCCGTAAGCGCCTGATCGCCGGCCACATGACTGAGGTCATGCAGCTGCTGAATCTGGATCTTGAGGATGACAGCCTGATGGAGACGCCGCATCGCATCGCCAAAATGTATGTGGACGAGGTGTTCTCCGGGCTGGATTACGCTAATTTCCCCAAGATCACCGTCATCGAAAACAAGATGAAAGTGGATGAGATGGTGACGGTGCGCGATATCACCCTGACCAGCACCTGTGAGCACCATTTCGTGATTATCGACGGCAAAGCGACCGTGGCCTATATCCCGAAAGAGAAGGTGATTGGGCTGTCGAAGATCAACCGCATCGTGCAGTTCTTCGCCCAGCGCCCGCAGGTGCAGGAGCGTCTGACCCAGCAGGTGCTGGTGGCGCTGCAGACGCTGCTCGGCACTAATAACGTCGCGGTCTCTATCGATGCGGTGCACTACTGCGTGAAGGCCCGCGGAGTAAAAGACGCCACCAGCGCCACCACCACCACCTCGCTGGGCGGCCTGTTTAAGTCGAGCCAGAATACTCGCCAGGAGTTCCTGCGCGCGGTACGCCATATCTAAAGGTTACCGGCAGCCTTAGCCGCCGCCTGCTGTCAGGCGGCGGTGCTTCACGCCTACAGGGATCGCTATGCAACGTTATCATGTGCTGGATTTCATTCGCGGCTGCGCCATCCTCGGCATTTTGTTGCTCAACATCGTCGGCTTCGCCTTACCTTCCGCCGCCTATCTTAATCCCGCCTGGCGCGGCGATCCCGCCACCGACGAGGTCTGGACCTGGGCGGCGCTCGACCTGCTGGCGCAGCTGAAATTTCTGACGCTGTTCGCGCTGCTGTTCGGCGCGGGCCTGCAGCTGCAGCTGCCGCGCGGCAGCCGCTGGCTGTCGGCGCGCTTAACGCTGCTGGCGCTTATCGGCCTGTTTCACACCGTGGCGATGTGGGAAGGGGACATCCTGCTCGACTACGCCATTATTGGCCTTATCGTCTGGCGTATGCTGCGCGACGTGCCCTCGACGCGCAGCCTGTTTCACACCGGCGCGCTGCTCTACCTGGTGGGCTGCGGCGTGCTGCTGATCTTCGGCTCTATCTCCGATCCCGAGCCGAGCCGCTCCTGGCTGCCCGGCGCGGCCGATCTGGAATATGAACGTTTCTGGAAGCTGGCCGGCGGCTGGGAGGCGGTGCAGAACCGGCTTGACCATCTCTCTTCCAGCCTGATGGCGCTGGCGGCGCAGTATGGCTGGCAGCTGGCGGGGCTGATGATGATGGGCGCCGCGCTGCTGCGCTGCGGCTGGCTGACCGGCGAGTTTAGCCTGCGCCACTATCGCCGCTGCGCCGCGCTGCTGCTGGCCGTCGGCTATGTCATCGCCCTGGCTGGGGTGGCGTCGCAGTGGATGCTGCACTGGTCGTTTCGCTGGAGCGGCTTCTACCTGCAGGCGCCGCGCGATCTCGCCAGCCCCTTTATCAGCCTGGGCTACGCCGCGCTGATCCTTGGCTACTGGCCGCAGCTGGCCCGCTGGCGCCTCACGTCGGCGATTCAGTGCGTCGGCCGCATGGCGCTGAGCAACTATCTGCTGCAAACGTTAATCTGCACCACGCTGTTTTACCGCTTCGATCTCTTTATGCGCTTTGACCGCCTGCAGCTGCTGGCGTTTGTCCCGGCTGTCTGGCTGGTCAATATTCTCTTTTCAGCGATCTGGCTGCGCTTTTTCCCTCAGGGCCCGCTCGAATGGCTGTGGCGCTATCTGACGCGGCTGGCGGCGGGTAAAACGCCGCAGCGTCCCTCATTCAGATAATGATATTCATCACAAAGGTTGCATAATTGTATGTAACCGTTTTCATCATTGTGACGTAATTCACGCTGCTGCCTCGCCGCGCCTGCCAGAATAGCGCCGGGTTTACTTCCTGGCGTGATGCCTTTTTTTCCTCTGTGGAACAGCTGCATGATAACGATTCGTGATGTTGCCCGTCTGGCTGGCGTGTCGGTGGCGACCGTCTCGCGCGTGCTGAATAACAGCAGCGCCGTTACTGCGGAGACGCGTGACGCGGTGCTGCAGGCGGTGGATTCGCTGGGCTATCGGCCCAACGCCAACGCGCAGGCGCTGGCGACGCAGGTCAGCGATACCATCGGCGTGGTGGTGATGGACGTCTCCGATCCCTTTTTCGGCGCGCTGGTCAAAGCGGTAGACACCGTGGCGCAGCGGCTGCACAAGCATGTGCTGATCAGCAACTCCTGGCATCAGGAAGATAAAGAGCGCCATGCGATTGAGGTGCTGATCCGTCAGCGCTGTAGTGCGCTGGTGGTGCACGCGAAAACGCTTTCAGACGAAGAGCTCGCCTCCTTTATGCAGCAGGTGCCGGGCATGGTGATGGTCAACCGCATCGTGCCGGGCTTCGCCCATCGCTGCGTCAGCCTGGACAACGTGGCGGGCGCGCTGATGGCGACCCGCATGCTGCTGCAGCAGGGACACGGCCGCATCGGCTATCTCTGCTCCAGTCACGACATTGAAGATGTGCGGCAGCGGCGCGAAGGCTGGGAGCAGGCGCTGGCGGAGCAGGGAATGCGGCCGCAGGAGAGCTGGATCGCCAGCGCCGAGCCCGATATGCAGGGCGGCGAGGCGGCGATGGTGGAGCTGCTGGGCCGCAACGTGCATCTCAGCGCTATTTTCGCCTATAACGACGGTATGGCGGCCGGCGCGCTTACCGCGCTGAAAGATAACGGCATTCAGGTGCCTCAGCATTTTTCTGTCATCGGCTTTGACGATATTCCAATGTCGCGTTACACCGATCCTCAACTCACCACGGTACGCTATCCCATTGTTTCTATGGCTAAACTCGCCACCGAGCTGGCGCTAAGCGGCGCGGCGGGCCAGCTGGACGTCAGCGCGCAGCACGTTTTTATGCCGACCCTGGTGCGTCGTCATTCCGTGGCGCAGCGGCAAAATGTGGAGTCGGTCACTAATTCAGGCGATAGCGCCATGTAACCGTTTTCAATCTGTGATTGTATTCACAGTTAATTAACATGCCGCTCACTATTATGGCAGCGTCTTACCGGACTGAAACATTATGTAACGCCATCATAACCTCAGCAGGCGTGGTTTCAGCAACCCGTTGAAAAGGTTCATTACATCTTCAGGATGCGTTGTCGCACATGGAAGTCAGGTTTCTGGACGGCGATTCAGCGGGGCTGCGCGATCTCACTCGCCGCTTTGTGACTCGCCGAATCTTATTTTACCGAAAGCGCATGGGCGCCTGACGCGCCTGAGCCAGTACTACCCTGCAAAAAACCGGAGATACCATGAATAAGAAGGTTTTCACGCTCACAGCTTTGGTTGCCAGCATGATGTTCGGCGCAACGGCACACGCAGCGGACACGCGTATCGGCGTGACCATCTATAAGTATGACGACAACTTTATGTCGATGGTCCGCAAGGACATCGAGAAAGAGGCTAAAAACCTCGGCGGCGTGCAGCTGCTGATGAATGACTCGCAGAACGACCAGTCCAAACAGAACGACCAGATCGACGTGCTGATGGCGAAAGGCGTGAAGGCGCTGGCGATTAACCTGGTGGATCCGGCCGCAGCGGCCGTGGTGATCGATAAAGCGCGCGGCAACGACGTGCCGGTGGTGTTCTTCAACAAAGAGCCGAACGCGAAAGTGCTGGCCAGCTACGACAAAGCCTACTACGTCGGCACCGACTCTAAAGAGTCCGGCATTATCCAGGGCAAACTGATTGAGAAGCACTGGAAAGCCTCGCCGAACTGGGACCTGAACAAAGATGGTCAGATTCAGTTCGTGCTGCTGAAGGGCGAGCCGGGCCATCCGGATGCTGAAGCGCGCACCAAATACGTGATCGATACCCTGAATCAGGACGGCATCAAGACCCAGCAGCTGGCGATGGATACCGCAATGTGGGATACCGCTCAGGCGAAAGACAAGATGGATGCGTGGCTCTCCGGCCCGAACGCCAACAAAATTGAAGTGGTGATCGCCAACAACGACGCCATGGCGATGGGCGCGGTCGAAGCGCTGAAAGCGCATAACAAGACCTCAATTCCGGTGTTCGGCGTCGATGCGCTGCCGGAAGCGCTGGCGCTGGTGAAGTCGGGCGCGCTGGCGGGCACCGTGCTGAACGATGCGGAGAACCAGGCGAAAGCGACGCTGGATATGGCGAAAAACCTGGCGGACGGCAAAGCCGCGACCGAGGGCACCAGCTATAAGATCACCGACAAAATCGTCCGCGTACCTTACGTGCCGGTCGATAAAGAAAACCTGTCCCAGTTCCAGAAGTAATCCCGTCCGGGCGCGGCTAAGCCGCGCCCTGTTTTCACGTGACCAACGCTTTTTTTAGCCAGGTAAATTATGGCCAGTGATAATCCGACCGCGCAGCGTGAATATCTGCTGGAAATGACGAACGTCTCTAAATCATTTCCAGGGGTTAAAGCCTTAGATAATGTGAATTTAAAAGTGCGGCCTCACTCCGTTCATGCATTGATGGGTGAAAACGGCGCCGGTAAATCGACATTATTGAAATGCCTGTTTGGTATTTATAAAAAAGATACGGGGAGCATCCTGTTTCAGGGTGAGGAAATCGATTTTAAAAGTTCGAAAGAAGCGCTGGAAAATGGCGTTTCGATGGTGCATCAGGAGCTGAACCTGGTGTTGCAGCGCACCGTGATGGACAATATGTGGCTGGGCCGCTATCCGCAAAAAGGCCCGTTCGTCGATCAGGATAAAATGTATCGCGATACCAAAGCGATTTTCGACGAGCTGGATATCGATATCGATCCGCGCGATAAAGTGGCGACGCTCTCTGTTTCGCAGATGCAGATGATCGAAATCGCCAAGGCATTTTCCTATGACGCCAAAATCGTCATCATGGATGAGCCGACCTCTTCGCTGACCGAGAAAGAGGTGAACCATCTGTTCACCATTATTCGCAAGCTGAAAGATCGCGGCTGCGGCATTGTTTATATCTCGCACAAGATGGAAGAGATTTTCCAGCTGTGCGACGAGATCACTATTCTGCGCGACGGTCAGTGGATCGCCACCCAGCCGCTGGAAGGGCTGGATATGGATAAGATCATCTCCATGATGGTCGGCCGCTCTCTCAACCAGCGCTTTCCTGATAAAACCAACGTGCCGGGCGAAACCATTCTTGAGGTGCGCCATTTAACCTCGCTGCGTCAGCCGTCGATTCGCGACGTGTCGTTCGACTTGCGCAAAGGGGAGATTCTGGGCATCGCCGGACTGGTGGGCGCCAAGCGTACCGATATCGTGGAAACCCTGTTCGGGATCCGCGAGAAGGTAAGCGGCACCATTAAGCTGCACGGCAAGCCGATCAATAACCACAGCGCTAACGAAGCCATTAACCACGGTTTCGCGCTGGTGACGGAAGAGCGCCGCTCGACCGGTATTTATGCCTTTCTCGATATCGGGTTTAACTCGTTAATCTCCAATATCAAGAAGTATAAAAACAATATCGGGCTGCTCGATAATAAGCGGATGAAAAGCGATACCCAGTGGGTTATCGACGCCATGCGGGTAAAAACGCCGGGCCACCATACGCAAATTGGATCGCTTTCGGGCGGCAACCAGCAAAAGGTGATTATCGGCCGCTGGTTACTGACCCAGCCTGAAATATTGATGCTCGACGAACCGACGCGCGGCATTGACGTCGGCGCGAAGTTCGAAATTTACCAGCTGATTGCCGAACTGGCGAAGAAAGAGAAGGGCATCATTATTATCTCTTCCGAAATGCCGGAGCTGTTGGGCATTACCGATCGTATTCTGGTGATGAGCAACGGTCAGGTAGCGGGCATTGTAGATACCAAGACAACCACGCAGAACGAAATATTGCGTTTAGCGTCATTACACCTTTAATGAAGCAAGGGCTGTTAACATGAAAGCGACTACTAAAAAGAATGCGCTAACCTGGCTGAAAGAGGGCGGCATTTATGTCGTTCTGCTGGTTTTGCTGGCTATTATTATTTTCCAGGATCCGACATTTTTAAGCCTGATGAACCTGAGTAACATTCTTACCCAGTCCTCGGTGCGTATTATTATCGCGCTGGGCGTGGCGGGTTTGATTGTTACCCAGGGCACCGACCTGTCGGCCGGTCGTCAGGTGGGGCTGGCGGCGGTGGTGGCGGCGACGCTGCTGCAGTCGATGGATAACGCCAATAAGGTGTTTCCTACGCTGGATACCGTGCCGATTCCGGTGGTGATTCTGGTGGTGTGCGTGATCGGCGGCCTGATCGGCCTGGTGAACGGCCTGATCATCGCCTACCTCAAAGTGACGCCGTTTATTACCACGCTCGGCACCATGATTATCGTCTACGGCATCAACTCGCTCTATTACGATTTCGTCGGCGCGTCGCCGATTGCCGGGTTTGACAGCGGCTTCTCGAAGTTCGCTCAGGGCTTCCTGCGCTTTGGCGACTTCAAGCTCTCTTACATTACCTTCTACGCGATTGCCGCCATCATTTTCATCTGGATCCTGTGGAACAAGACCCGCTTTGGCAAGAATATTTTCGCCATCGGCGGCAACCCGGAAGCGGCGAAAGTCTCTGGCGTTAACGTCAACCTTAACCTGATTCTGATCTATGCGCTGTCCGGCGTGTTTTACGCCTTCGGCGGCATGCTGGAAGCGGGCCGTATCGGCAGCGCCACCAACAACCTCGGCTTTATGTATGAGCTGGACGCTATCGCGGCGTGCGTGGTGGGCGGCGTTTCTTTTGCCGGCGGCGTAGGAACGGTCGCGGGCGTAGTGACCGGCGTGCTCATCTTTACCGTGATCAACTACGGTCTGACCTATATCGGCGTGAACCCTTACTGGCAGTACATTATCAAGGGCGGCATTATTATCTTCGCCGTGGCGCTGGATTCGCTGAAGTACTCGCGTAAGAAGTAAGAGCAAAAATATGTTGAAAAAGAGCGACCTTCGGGTCGCTCTTTTTGTTTGCGGGTGTCCCTTGTGTGTGTCAGAAGCGGCGCGGGCGACAGGGGCTGTTCCGCAAAGTCGCTCAAGGCATCCCTGCTCGCTCGGCCCGCGCCATCCCTGGCGCGGGACGCTTTGCTCCACAGCCCCTGTCGCCCACCTGGCAGGCTTTTGAGCCGCCTGAATGAAACGGCACGGAGCTCTTTCTATTTCCGCGCTTTCTGCTCGCTTTCCAGCAGCTGCTCCGGCGTTACTGCCGGATAGCTCTGCGCATCTTCCGGCACCTCATGCACCGCCGGGATTGGCACCAGCGGGCCGAGGAAGCGCGGCTCGCGCTTCATCACGTAGAGGTCGGCCAGCGCGCCGAGGCGCGCGCCCACCTCGCGGAAGCGGACACTAAGCATATTCTTCGGCGACGGCACCGCGTAGCACTGCGCCTGAATCCCCATATGCAGGGCGATAAACAGGGCGCGCTCGCAGTGGAAGCGCTGGGTAATGATAATAAAGTCGTTGGTGTCGAACACCTTGCGCGTGCGCACGATAGAGTCAAGGGTGCGGAAACCGGCATAGTCCAGCACGATATCCTGCGGATCGACGCCGGCTTTGATCAGATCGCGGCGCATGGTCATGGGCTCGTTATAGCTGCTCATGGCGTTGTCGCCGCTCAGCAGCAGATAATTGACCTTGCCGCTGTTGTAGGCGTTTAGCGCGCCCTGAATGCGATAGAGATAGTACTGATTGTAGACGCCGGTGCGGTAATACTTCGCGGTGCCCAGCACCACGCCAACCTGTCGATGCGGCAGCGAGGCGACATCTTCATAAATATAGGGGGCGGTTTTCCAGCTAATCCAGCGATCCAGGCCGAGCGCGGTCGCCACCACCAGTAAGATGATGAATAAGAGACCAATAAAAACGCGTTTCAACATACGCGCGAGCGCTCGGAGTCAGGAAAAATCGGTGTATCAAGGCTACTTGAGGAGCGGTTGCGAAGCAAGGCGCCGCCGGTTGGCTGATGGTTTTTTACGCGGCTGCCGGGCCTGAAACGGCCCGGCGACCGGTTGTCAGATCGAGGTACGACGATAGTGACGATACTGCGGCAGCCAGAAATTGCTGGCGACCGCCTGCGACAGCACATCTTCCGACGTGACCACCGCGACGCCCGCCAGCTGTGCGGCTTTGCCCACTTCCATCGCGATGATTTTCGACACGCCCTGAATATCTTTGATCTCCGGCAGCACCGGACCTTCGCCTTCGTTCACCAGCGGCGAACAGTCGGCCAGCGCGCGGCTGGCCGTCATCAGCATCGAGTCGGTGACGCGCGTCGCGCCGGCGGCGATCACGCCCAGGCCAATGCCCGGAAAAATATAGGAGTTATTGCACTGCGCGATCGGATAGATCTTGCCTTTCCAGCTCACCGGCGAGAAGGGGCTGCCGGTCGCGACCAGCGCCGCGCCGTCGGTCCACGCGATAATATCCGCCGGCGTCGCCTCTACGCGCGACGTCGGGTTCGACAGCGGCATCACGATAGGGCGCGCGCAGTGCTTATGCATCTCGCGAATAATCTCTTCGGTAAACAGGCCCGGCTGGCCGGAGACGCCGATCAGAATATCGGGACGAGCGTTGCGCACCACGTCCAGCAGCGAGATAGCGTCGCTGGCGGTGTCCCACGTTTTCAGGTTCTCGCTCTTCTGCACCAGCTTGCTCTGGAAATCGAGCAGGTTCGGCAGCTTGTCGGTCAGCAGACCGAAGCGGTCGACCATCAGCACGCGGGCGCGCGCCTCTTCGTCGCTCAGGCCTTCCGATTTCATCTGCGCAATAATCTGTTCGGCGATGCCGCATCCGGCGGAGCCGGCGCCGAGGAACACGACCTTCTGCTCGCACAGGCGGCTACCGGCGGCGCGGCTGGCGGCGATCAGCGTGCCGACGGTCACGGCGGCGGTGCCCTGAATATCGTCGTTGAAGCAGCAGATCTCGTCGCGATAGCGCTGCAGCAGCGGCATGGCGTTTTTCTGCGCGAAGTCTTCAAACTGCAGCAGCACGTTCGGCCAGCGGCGTTTTACCGCCTGAATAAAATCGTTAACGAAGGCGTCGTACTCTTCGCCGGTAATGCGCGGGTGACGCCAGCCCATATAGAGCGGATCGTTAAGCAGCTGCTGATTGTTGGTGCCGGCGTCCAGCACGACCGGCAGGGTATAGGCCGGTGAAATACCGCCGCAGGCGGTATAGAGCGACAGCTTGCCGATAGGAATGCCCATGCCGCCGATGCCCAAATCGCCAAGACCGAGAATGCGCTCGCCGTCGGTGACCACGATCACCTTCACGTTCTGCTTGGTGGCGTTCTGCAGCATGTCTTCGATGTGGGCGCGGTTCGGATAGGAGATAAAGACGCCGCGCGCGCGGCGGTAGATCTCGGAAAAGTGTTCGCAGGCCGCGCCGACGGTCGGGGTATAGATAATCGGCATCATCTCTTCGAGATGGTTGTCGAGCAGGCGATAGAACAGGGTTTCGTTGGTGTCCTGAATGTTGCGCAGGTAGACGTGCTTATCGTTATTGTTTTTAAAGTCCTGGAACTGACGCCAGGCGCGCTCTGCCTGCTCTTCAATACTCTCGACCGCTTCAGGCAGCAGGCCGTTGAGGTTAAATTCGTTGCGCTCCTCCAGCGAGAAGGCGCTGCCTTTATTCAGCAGGGGAAATTCCAGCAGGATCGGGCCAGCGTAGGGGATGTACAGCGGACGCTTACTTTCGTACTCATGTTCCATGAATTGATGCTCCGGTTGCGGTGTTGTCTGGCAAAGCTCAGACGCCAGTCGTTCTTTTTTTGTGTTGCTGGCGCACGATCCTATGAAATTTCTCGCCGATGTACAGCTTTTGTAAATAAAAGATATCGTAAGTGTTGGAAAGCGTGTTCTGTGCCTCAGCCTTTGCGCAGCGTCACGCGAGTCAGCCGTTCGCATCCCAGCGCGGCCAGCGTCGCCTGCGTGGCGGCGAACTGACTCAGCGTGGCGTTTTCCACTTCGGCCAGCGCGGCGGATTCGATGTTTTCGCAGGCTTCGCCCTGCATATTAAGCAGGATCAGCGCGGCCTGGAGCGGCGGCAGGCTCGGATTAAAGGCGGCATTTTCCGCGTAGCGCCCGGTGACCGTTGCGCCGCTTGCGGTGCGCAGCGCAATGCCGCTGTGCGATCCGCTGTAAGGCGCATGGCTCTGGCTGGCGGCCGCGATGGCCGCCTGGGCGAGGGCGTCGCCTTCTGCCTGATAGCCGTGATCCACCTTATCCAGCAGCAGGGTAGTGATGTTTAGGTCGCGCGGGCCAAAGGCGTCCGGTAGGTAGTCCGCCAGGGTGCTGACGCCGCGGCCGGGCAGGCTAATGCGCAGATCGGTGCCGCTGTTGAGCTCATTCATAAACTGGCGGCAGTGGCCGCACGGGGTGTAATTGACCGTGACCGCCTCCAGGCGCTGCTCGCCGCGCAGCCAGGCGTGCGCAATCGCGCTCTGCTCGGCGTGGATGGTCTGCTGCAGCGCCACGCCCGCGAACTCCATATTGGCGCCGAAGTACCAGCATCCGCTGACGCCGCGCGCCACGGCGCCGACGTTGAAGCGCGACACCGGCGCGACCGCGCAGGCCGCCGCCAGCGGCAGCAGCGCCAGCGCCAGCGCGTCGGCATCCAGCTGGGTCTGCTGCATCAGCGATGCGACCTGCTCCGGCGTCAGCGCCGCCTGAAACTGCGCGTCGTCAAGAACCGGACGCAGCGCGCTTTGCAGATCGGCGGGTAGCGCGTCGAAGGCGGAGGTGAAACGTGGATGCATAATAGCCTCGTCAATATCAGGCGGCCCATTGCCGCCAGAGGGGTTATATGTGATCTGTATCGCTCTGACAATGCAACAGATTTGCATCGTTTCAACTTTGCGAGATCTATCGCAAAGTTTTACCCGAACGCGTGCAGCAGCAGCGGGAATATAAACGGCGCCAGCAGCGAGGTGATGATGCCGCACAGCACCAGCGCCAGCGAGCTGAAGGCGCCCTCCTGGTAATCGACCTCCGCCGCGCGCGCCGTGCCGAGCGCGTGCGACGCGTTGCCGATCGCCAGTCCGCGCGCCGCGCGGGTTTTCACCCCTAGCAGGTTCAGCACCATATGACCGAAGACTGCGCCGAGCACGCCGGCGATCAGAACGCAGATGGCGCTGATGGCGGGAATGCCGTGCAGCGAGGCGGAGACCGCCATCGCGATCGGCGTGGTGACAGATTTCGGCAGAATGGTGGCGGCGATTTCCGGCGTCGCGCCCATCCACAGCGCAATCGCGGTGCCGGACACCATCGCGGTCAGGCTGCCGATAAAGCAGATGCCGATAAGCGATTTCCAGCGCGCGCGAATTTGATGCATCTGCTCGTAGAGCGGCAGCGCCAGCGCGACCACCGCGGGCTGCAGCAGCTGATTAAGAAGCTGGCTGCCGGCGAAATAGCGCGCGTAGGGAATTTGCAGCACCAGCAGCAGCGGAATAATAATCGCCATCGCGACCAGCAGCGGGTTGAGCAGCGAGATTTTCAGCTTTGCCGCCAAGCGGCGCGCCAGCATAAAAACGCCGACGCTAAGGGGCAGCGACCACCAGATGTCATTCACTGGGCTTCTCCTGCGCGGTACGCGTATGAATCTTATGGGCGCTCCAGCCGACAATCGTGAGCACCAGAAAGGTGCTGACCACGATAGAGACCACAATCGGACCAAACTGCGCGCTGAGCACGTCGGTGTAGTTCATTACGCCAACGCTGATCGGCACAAACAGCAGCGCCATGTAGCGGATCAGCAGGTGGCAGCCGGGTTTAACCCAATCCACCGGGAGGATTTGCGTCGCCAGCAGGGTGAACAGCGTCAGCATGCCGAGGATGCTGCCGGGAATGGTAATGGGCAGCAGCACGGCGACGGCGTTGCCCGCATAGAGGCAGAGATAGATGATGACGAAGGCGCGCACGTAGCGCCAGCACAGAGACAGCAAGGTGGGCATAGCAGGCTCCTGTTTTCACTGCACAACATCATACGCGACATGGGATAAAAAAGGGCGACATTGCTGTCGCCCTGGGGCTTTAACTACGTGCCCGTCGCGGGTGACATGGTCCGATCGCAAAGTCGCTCAAGGCATCCCTGCGCGCTCGGCCCGCGACATCCCTGTCGCGGGACGCTTTGCTCCTCGGTCCATGTCACCCGCTCTGAGGCTTTGTCTGCGGCCATTAGAACGACAGTGCTGTTATCTAAATCCTGCTGTCAGTCCTTACTTGACCGGCATGCCCGGCTGCGCGCCGCTGTCGACGGAGAGCACAAACAGATCTTTGCCGCCCGGACCGGCTGACAACACCATGCCTTCCGACACGCCGAAACGCATCTTACGCGGTGCCAGGTTGGCGACAATAATCGTCATTTTGCCGATCAGCACCGACGGATCCGGATAGGCGGCGCGGATGCCGGAGAAAATCTGGCGCTTCTCGCCGCCCAGATCGAGCTGCAGGCGCAGCAGCTTATCGGAGCCTTCCACCAGCTCGGCGTGTTCGATCAGCGCCACGCGCATATCGACTTTGGCAAAATCGTCGATGGTAATGGTATCGCCGATCGGCGCATCCGCCAGCGGACCGGTCGCCGGCTGGCTGGCCGCGGCGGCATCTTCTTTCGACGCTTCAATCAGCGCGTTGATTTTGGTCATTTCAATACGTCCATAAAGCGCTTTAAACGGCGCGACCTGATGATCGAGCAGCGGCTGTGCAATCGCGTCCCAGCGCAGCTCGCTGTTGAGGAACGCCTCGGCGCGCTCGCTCAGGCTCGGCAGCACCGGCTTCAGCCAGGTCATCAGCACGCGGAACAGGTTAATGCCCATCGAGCAGATCGCCTGCAGGTCGGCGTCGCGACCTTCTTGCTTCGCCACCACCCACGGCGCCTGCTCGTCTACATAGCGGTTAGCCAGATCGGCCAGCGCCATGATTTCACGAATGGCGCGGTTGTATTCGCGGCTCGCCCAGGCTTCGCCGATCTTCTCAGAAGCGTCGACAAAGGTCTGGTAGAGCGCCGGATCCGCCAGTTCGGCCGAAAGCTGGCCGTTAAAGCGCTTGGTCAGGAAGCCAGCGTTGCGCGACGCCAGGTTCACCACCTTGTTAACGATATCGGCGTTTACGCGCTGCACGAAATCTTCCAGATTCAGGTCGATATCGTCGATGCGCGAAGAGAGCTTGGCGGCGTAGTAGTAGCGCAGGCTGTCGGCGTCCAGATGCTGCAGCCAGGTGCTCGCCTTAATAAACGTGCCGCGCGATTTAGACATCTTGGCGCCGTTTACCGTCACATAGCCGTGCACGAACAGATTGTTAGGCTTGCGGAACTGGCTGCCTTCCAGCATCGCCGGCCAGAACAGGCTGTGGAAGTAGACGATATCCTTGCCGATAAAGTGATAGAGCTCGGTGGTGGAGTCTTTCTTCCAGAACTCGTCGAAATCGATATCGCCGCGCTTGTCACAGAGATTTTTAAACGCGCCCATATAGCCGATTGGCGCGTCCAGCCAGACGTAAAAGTATTTGCCCGGCGCGTCCGGGATTTCAAAGCCGAAGTAGGGCGCGTCGCGTGAGATATCCCACTGCTGCAGCCCAGACTCGAACCACTCCTGCATCTTGTTCGCCACCTGCTCCTGCAGCGCGCCGGAGCGCGTCCAGGCCTGCAGCATGGCGCTAAACGACGGCAGATCGAAGAAGAAGTGCTCTGAGTCGCGCATCACCGGCGTCGCGCCGGAGACCACCGACTTTGGCTCGATCAGCTCGGTCGGGCTGTAGGTCGCGCCGCACACTTCGCAGTTGTCGCCGTACTGATCCGGCGATTTGCATGTCGGGCAGGTACCCTTGACGAAACGGTCAGGCAGGAACATGCCTTTTTCCGGATCGTAAAGCTGAGAGATAGTGCGGTTTTTAATAAAACCGTTCTCTTTCAGTCGGGTATAGATCAGCTCCGACAGCACGCGGTTCTCGTCGCTGTGCGTCGAGTGATAGTTGTCGTAGCTGATGTTGAAGCCGGCGAAATCGACCTGATGTTCCTGACTCATTTCGGCGATCATCTGCTCCGGCGAGATGCCTAACTGCTGCGCTTTCAGCATGATCGGCGTACCGTGCGCGTCGTCGGCGCAGATGAAATAGACCTGATTGCCACGCATTCGCTGGTAACGCACCCAAATGTCTGCCTGGATATGCTCGAGCATGTGGCCGAGATGGATCGATCCGTTCGCGTACGGCAGGGCGCACGTTACCATTATTTTTTTAGCGACTTGAGTCATAGTTTGCGTAGCTTTCTGTTGATTGAAAAAACGGGCTTAGATGGTAACTCATGCCCTGGCGGGCGTAAACACAAGGGCGGTCTGGCGTCGACCGCGCCGACATCTGATATCATTGTTGTGTTACCGCTGAACCCAGCGACAGAAAAAATAACAAGGAGTGGGGATGACAGCACAATCCCGGACATCACATTCACCTGAAGCCCTGCGCGCCGTGGTTATGGGCGTGCTTAGCGGCTTCCGGCATCCGACCCTCGAGCGCAATCTCACCGCGCTGAAGGCGCTGCATCATGTGGCGCTGCTGGACGGCAAGCTGCATATCGAACTCTGCATGCCATTCGCCTGGGCGAGCGCGTTTGAAGAGCTGAAGGCGCAGGCGAGCGCCGAACTGCTGCGCCTGACCGACACCCAGGCGATCGACTGGCGGCTGCGCCACGATATCGCCACCCTGAAGCGCGTCAAAGGCCAGCCCGGCGTTAACGGCGTGAAGAACATTATTGCCGTTAGCTCCGGCAAGGGCGGCGTCGGCAAGTCGAGCACCGCCGTCAATATGGCGCTGGCGCTGGCGGCGGAAGGCGCGCGCGTCGGCATTCTCGATGCGGATATCTACGGCCCGTCGGTGCCCAATATGCTGGGTACCGAGCATGAGCGTCCGACTTCGCCGGACGGCACCCACATGGCGCCGATTATGGCGCACGGCCTCGCCACCAACTCAATCGGCTATCTGGTGACCGACGATAATGCGATGGTGTGGCGCGGCCCGATGGCGAGCAAGGCGCTGATGCAGCTGCTTAACGAAACGCTCTGGCCGGATCTCGACTATCTGGTGCTCGATATGCCGCCGGGCACCGGCGACATTCAGCTGACGCTGGCGCAGAGCGTGCCGGTGACCGGCGCGATTGTCGTCACCACGCCGCAGGATATCGCCCTGATCGACGCGCGCAAAGGTATGGTGATGTTCGAGAAGGTCAACGTGCCGGTGCTCGGCGTGGTAGAGAATATGAGCCTGCATATCTGCAGCCACTGCGGCTTCCACGAGCCGATCTTCGGCACAGGCGGCGCGGAAAAGCTGGTGGCGGACTATCAGACCCAGCTGCTGGCGCAGCTGCCGCTGCATATCAACCTGCGCGAAGATCTGGACGACGGCGAACCGACGGTGATCCGCCGACCGGAGAGCGAATTTACCGCGCTCTATCGCCAGCTGGCGGGCCGCGTCGCCTCGCGCCTCTACTGGCAGGGCGAAGTCATTCCCGGCGACATCGCTTTCCGCGCGCTGTAACAGCCTGCCGCTGACGTGGCATCAGGACGTCAGCGGCAAGTGCATCAGCACATATTTGCCCTGTTCGCTCTCACCCTGCGCAATGATCTTCCAGCCGTGCTTTAAATAGAACGCCTGCGCCGCCTTATTCATTAGCAGGCACTTCAGCGCGCCGGTGCTGGTAAAGCGCGCCTCGACATGCTTCAGCAGCGCGGAGCCCACGCCGCGTCCCTGACAGGCGGGATCGACGTAGAGGCTGTGAATAAAATTGTCATTCTCCAGCACGCCGGCAAAGCCGACGCGATGGCCGTCCAGTTCGGCCACCCAGACGGTCTCGCCCAGAATCACGCTGTCGAAATCTTCCAGCTGCCAGTGGCTGTCGTCGAGCCAGCGCCAGTTATGACGACGCGCGGCAAGAAACAGCGTGCGCAGGAAGGGACGATCGGCTTCGGTATAACCACGTATCTGCATGGTTGAACTCCCTTAACGGCAATCAGAGGGCTGGCCATATCCGCAAACGGGAGAGAGGGCGCTGGCTCGTTATTAATAAGCGTCTCTACAAAACTAGCAGTTCTGCGCTGAAAAGATAAACCGCGTTAAATCAAGGTGCTTTGCGTGTAGAATGCCGGGGCGGCGTCAATAGCGGTGCGGCTTGCCGCGTTTGATAGCTTTCGTTTATCTGATTGATAACGACTGCGTATTAGAAGTTGGCCCGAAAATTTTGTAACGTACATCACATCTTTTAGCGGAGGACTTCAGATGTCTATCATTAATACCAAAATCAAACCGTTCAAAAACGCTGCGTTTAAAAACGGCGAATTCATCGACGTAACTGAGAAAGACGTTGAAGGTAAATGGAGTGTGTTCTTCTTTTATCCGGCTGACTTCACCTTCGTTTGCCCGACCGAACTGGGTGACGTGGCTGACCACTATGAAGAATTCCAGAAACTGGGCGTAGATATCTACTCTGTTTCTACCGACACCCACTTTACCCACAAAGCCTGGCACGGTTCTTCTGAAACCATCGCGAAAATCCAGTACGCCATGATCGGCGACCCGACTGGCGCGCTGACCCGCAACTTTGAAATCATGCGCGAAGCTGAAGGCCTGGCTGACCGCGGGACTTTCATTGTTGACCCGGAAGGCATCATCCAGGCGATCGAAATCACCGCTGAAGGTATCGGCCGCGACGCGTCTGACCTGCTGCGTAAAGTGAAAGCCGCTCAGTATGTCGCTTCTCACCCAGGCGAAGTTTGCCCGGCTAAATGGAAAGAAGGCGACGCAACCCTGGCTCCGTCTCTGGACCTGGTTGGCAAAATCTAATTTCCATACCGGCTTTTCGATCTTCTCTATCGGGTGCTGCGGCACCCGATTTCTTCTGACAGGAACTCACTATGCTCGACGCAAATTTAAAAACCCAGCTCAAGGCCTACCTTGAGAAATTAACCAAGCCTGTTGAGTTGATCGCCACCCTGGACGATGGCGCCAAATCAGCGGAAATTCGCGATTTGCTGGCGGATATCGCAAGCCTGTCTGATAAAGTCAGCTTCCGCGAAGAGAACGATCGTCCGGTGCGTAAACCCTCTTTTCTGATCACCAACCCTGGCTCACACAGCGGCCCGCGCTTTGCCGGTTCGCCGATGGGTCACGAATTCACCTCTCTGGTGCTGGCGCTGCTGCAGACCGGCGGCCATCCGTCGAAAGAGACGCAGAGCCTGCTTGACCAGGTGGCGTCGCTGGATAGCGACCTGCATTTCGAAACTTACTACTCGCTGTCATGCCACAATTGCCCTGACGTCGTGCAGGCGCTGAACCTGATGGCGATTATCAACCCGCGCGTCTCGCACACGGCGATTGACGGCGGCATGTTCCAGAATGAAATTACCGAGCGCAACGTGATGGGCGTGCCGGCGGTCTACCTGAACGGCAAAGAGTTCGGTCAGGGCCGCATGAGCCTCGCTGAGATCGTTGGTAAGGTCGACACCAACGCCGACAAGCGCGCGGCGGAAGAGCTGAACAAGCGCGACGCCTATGAAGTGCTGATCGTCGGCAGCGGCCCGGCAGGCGCGGCGGCGGCGATCTACTCGGCGCGTAAAGGCATTCGCACCGGCCTGATGGGCGAGCGTTTCGGCGGTCAGGTGCTGGATACCGTAGACATTGAAAACTACATTTCCGTGCAGAAAACCGAAGGCGCTAAGCTGGCTGGTTCGCTGCGCGCCCACGTTGACGACTATGACGTTGACGTCATTGATACTCAGAGCGCCATCAAGCTGATTCCGGCGGTGAAAGAGGGCGGCCTGCACGCGATTGAAACCGCTTCCGGCGCGGTGCTGAAATCACGCAGCATCATCATCGCAACCGGCGCGCGCTGGCGCAATATGGGCGTGCCTGGCGAAGATCAGTATCGCACCAAAGGCGTCACCTACTGCCCGCACTGCGACGGCCCGCTGTTTAAAGGCAAGCGCGTCGCGGTCATCGGCGGCGGCAACTCCGGCGTTGAGGCGGCTATCGACCTGGCGGGCATCGTCGAGCACGTGACCCTGCTGGAGTTCGCTGGCGAAATGCGCGCCGATCAGGTGCTGCAGAACAAGCTGCGCAGCCTGAAAAACGTTGACGTGATCCTGAACGCGCAGACCACCGAAGTGAAAGGCGACGGCAGCAAAGTTACCGGTCTGGCCTATATCGATCGCAACAACCAGACGGCGCACGACATTGCGCTGAGCGGCATCTTCGTACAGATCGGCCTGCTGCCGAACACCAACTGGCTGGAAGGCGCGGTAGAGCGCAACAAAATGGGCGAGATCCTGATTGACGCGAAGTGCGAAACCAGCCTGAAAGGCGTCTTCGCGGCGGGTGACTGTACCACGGTGCCGTACAAGCAGATCATTATCGCCAGCGGCGAAGGCGCGAAAGCCTCACTGAGCGCGTTCGATTACCTGATCCGCACCAAACCGGCTGAATAACCTTTTGCGATAGCCACGCAGCGGCCCCGGGACTTCTGTCTCGGGGCTTTTTTTTAATAGCCCGCCCACGACATCAGCATCATCCACACCGGCGTGGTCACCGCCGCGAACAGCGTTGAAAACAGCATGCTCGCCGCCGCCGGGCCGGTCAGCACGTTGAACTTCTGCGACATCAGATAGACGTTAACGCCGACCGCCATTGAACCGAGCAGCACCACGACGCGACTCTCCAGCGGCGGCAGATGCACCAGCCAGGCGATCGCCCAGATGGTCATCGGCTGCAAAATCAGCTTGAGCAAGCAGATGGTATAGCTCTCGCGCAGCCCGTCGCGCACGCGGTAGTGCGCCAGGCTCATGCCGAGCGTCACCAGCGACAGCGGCGCGGCGATAGAGCCGAGCATGCGCAGCGGTTCGGCGGCGATGGTCGGCAGCGGCTGTTTTAAGACGCTCCAGGCGGTGCCGCTGAGGATGCCGATAATCAGCGGATTCTTCGCCACGCTGAGCAGGGTATGGCCGATGCCTTTCAGCGAGAAGCTGCCCTGTTTTGCCCACTCCACCGAGAGCGTCAGCAGCGTCCAGAGGATCAGGCTGTTAAACACCAGCACCAGCGCTACCGAGGGCAGCGCTTCCGGGCCAAGCAGCACCGTCGCGACCGGTATGCCCAGCATCACATTATTGGAGAAAATGCCGCCAAGCGCGAAAACCGTGCCCGCGACGCCGTCGAGCTTAAACAGACGCGCGCCCAGCAGGCGGCCGAGGATAAATATCAGCAGGCAGCTGCCGAAAAAGGCCAGCAGCAGGCGCACATCCACGGGCGGGCTTTTGTAAAAGTCGCTCATCACGCGGAACAGCATACAGGGCAGCGCGACGTTGAAGACGAAGCGGTTCATGCCTTCGCTGATGGTCTGCGGCCATTTGCCAAGGCGCGTCAGGGCGTAGCCAAGAAAAATCAAAATAAACAGCGGAGCGGAAAGGTAAATCTGATGGGTAAGCGTATCAAGCAAGCTGGGCATGGCGCGTCTGTTATCTGCATCAGGTAACATTAGCCTAACATGTTGTTGCGAAAAGCGTCACCCGTCAGCCCACTGTCTAGCCCAGCCATCGTCGCGCCTGCGCGTCGCTGATATCGCGATAATAGACGCGATGAATTATTTCATCGCAGGTTCGGCAGCGGGCGGAAATAAACGTGGAAAAATAGCATCGGCCGTTAGGCGCGACGGCATTGGCGCGGGAAATATGGATGTCCTGCCACCGGTGACGGTGCGGAATAAACGGAAAAAATCGCATGTTGCTTCCCAGATGTCGACGGCAAAGGCGCTATTAAACGTAACGCTATGAATCTATTTGCCTGTTTATAAAAGAGAGAGAGCAGACGGGATTTAGTGCGGCGGACAGGCTGAGCCGGCGAAAATAGCGTTTCGCGCGTTAAGTTACAGCGTAAATATTTGCCCGAGTAGAATAAATAAAATAAAGGCCTTCTTCTTCCAGCCGCTTAAATTAAAACCCGCAGCATTAAGCCCTTTTTTTACCTGCGCCTGATTGATCGAGATCATGCGCGATGGCGCTAACTGGTAGTACCTCTTAAGAGGTAGGCATATTGCTTTCGTTTGCTGCCTCTCCTATGCTGCTTGCGTAACATTCGACTCGGGGTGCCCTTCCTTGTGAAGGCTGAGAAATACCCGTACCACCTGATCTGGATAATGCCAGCGTAGGGAAGTCAGATGCCTGACCGCATTCGCCTTCTTGCTCGCCGGTTGGGAGTTATAATGATCCGCCAACCTCAACGCTTTTCCGACGCGCACTTCGCGCCCGTTCTCGCCCGCTTCGTTCAGCGCCAGCCGCTGGTGCACTGCATGACCAACGACGTCGTGCAGAACGTGACCGCCAACGTCCTGCTGGCGCTCAACGCCTCGCCCGCTATGGTGATCGATCCTGATGAGGCCGCACAGTTCGCCGCCGTGGCCGACGCCTTGCTGATTAACGTCGGCACGCTAACCCGCGATCGCCGCGACGCCATGCTGGCGGCGGTGCAGGCGGCCAACGCAGCGCAGACGCCCTGGGTGCTCGATCCGGTGGCGGTGGGCGCGCTGCGGCTGCGCACTGAGTTCTGCCAGCAGCTCCTGACGCTGCGTCCGGGCGCGGTGCGCGGCAACGCCTCTGAAATTCTCGCACTGGCGCAGCAGGGCGTCGGCGGACGCGGCGTGGATACGCAGCACCAGTCGGAGGCGGCGCTGGAGGCGGCGCGCGAGCTGGCGCGTCAACATCAGACGCTGGTGGCGATCAGCGGCGAGGTCGATTACGTCACCGACGGCACTGAAACGCTAAGCGTACCCGGCGGCAGCGCGCTGATGACGCGCTTGGTCGGCACTGGCTGCGCGCTCTCCGCCGTGGTGGCCGCCTTTTGCAGCTTGCCTGGCGACCGGCTGAGCAATGTCGCCAGCGCCTGCCGCGTCACGGCGCTGGCGGGCGAACGCGCCGCCGCGCAGGCAGCCGCGCCCGGCAGCTTCGCCGCGCTGTTTATCGATGCCCTTTGGCAGCTGGCACAGGAGGCGCACGCATGAAGCGTATCAACGCGCTGACCATTGCCGGCACCGATCCCAGCGGCGGCGCCGGCATCCAGGCCGATCTCAAGGCCTTTTCGGCGCTCGGCGCCTATGGCACCAGCGTGATTACCGCGCTGGTCGCGCAAAACACCTGCGGCGTGCAGTCGGTTTATCGCATTGAGCCAGACTTTGTAGGCGCGCAGCTCGATTCGGTACTCAGCGACGTGCGCATCGACGCGGCGAAAATCGGCATGCTCTCGGAAACCGCCATCGTGCGGATCGTGGCGGAAAAGCTGAGAGCGACCGACATTCCGTTCGTGGTGCTGGATACGGTGATGGTGGCGAAAAGCGGCGATCGCTTGCTCTCGCCTGACGCCATCGCCAGCGTGCGCGAGCTGCTGCTGCCGCAGGTGTCATTAATCACGCCCAATCTGCCGGAGGCGGCGGCGCTGCTTGAGTGCGCGCCGGCGCGCAGCGAAGAGGCGATGCTGGAGCAGGGCGAAGCGCTGCTGGCGCTCGGCTGCCAGGCGGTGCTGATGAAAGGCGGGCATCTTAGCGACAGCGAAAGCCCCGACTGGCTCATCACCCGTGACGGCGCGGAGCGCTTCACCGCGCCGCGCGTCAATACGCGCCATACCCACGGCACCGGCTGTTCGCTCTCCGCCGCGCTGGCGGCGCTGCGTCCGCGCCATAGCTGCTGGGCAAACACGCTGCGCGAGGCGAAAGCCTGGCTGCAGCAGGCGTTGATACAGGCCGATACGCTGGAGGTCGGCAAGGGGATTGGGCCGGTGCACCATTTTCACCGCTGGTGGTAGCGGCCTGCGCAGCGGAAAAAGGCCAGCAGCGCTGGCCTTATCAGTGTCAGGGAGGTAAGAATTAAAGTGCCTCAAACCACTCGCTGTTGCGCTCGGCGATCGGCGTAATAGAGAAAATCATCTCCTGAAGGTGGCGGCGCATCGCCGCTTCAGCCGCGTCGGCATCGTGGTTTTTCAGCGCCGACAGGATCTCTTCGTGCTGCTCAATCAGGCTATCCGGCGGCGAGACCTCGCTCAGCGTCAGAAAGCGCACGCGGTCCATTGCCGCTTTGATATTTTCCACCGTCTCCCACGCCAGCAGGCAGTTGATGCTTTCGGCAATCAGGCGGTGAAACTCATCGTCGAGGCTGAGAAACGCCTGGCTGTCATGGCGATCGGCGGCCATCTTCTGCAGCTGAAGGTTATGCTCCAGCGCCATCAGCGCCACCGGCTCTATCTCCAGCGCCGCGCGCCGCACCACCGAAACCTCTACCGCTTCGCGAATAAACCGCCCATCCGCGACGCGGCGCGCGGAGATTTTACGCACGAAGGTGCCCCGCTGCGGCAGCACCTGCACCAGACCCGCTTCCGCCAGCTTGATAAAGGCTTCGCGCACCGGCTGACGCGACACATTGAACCGGGCCGACACTTCTTTTTCTGACAGCAGCGAACCCGGCTGAATGACGCAGGTCACGATATCCTTACGCAGATAACGATAAATCTGCTGGTTAACCGGCTCGCTGGTGGTGATGGTATAGGCGATTGACATGCGGCATATCCGTATTACGGCTGGCGGCAGCCAGCCCGTTGGGAAAGTGTCAGTCTAATCAGCGCGCTGCGACTGCGCCAGCGCTTTTGATACTGAACAATTACGGCGACCCCACCGCCTGCGCCACCGTGGCGCGCGCGCCCTGTTCGCGCAGCTGCAGCCAGAAGCGCGTCAGCGTCGCGACTACCTGCGCATTCTGCGCCAGATCTTCGCCAAATACTGCTTTCATGCCCAGCAGCGCCTTCACGCGCGCTTCGCCTTCATCGCTGGCGGCCACGCGCTCAGCCAGTTCCGCCTTCAGCGGATCGCGGATGTCGATCGGCGCGCCCTGTTCGTCCACGCCGCCGACATAGCGCATCCAGCCCGCGACGCCCAGCAGCAGCAGGTCGCAGTTGCTGCCGTTGCGCAGATGCCAGCGCACGCTGTCGAGCAGGCGCTGCGGCAGCTTCTGCGTGCCGTCGGTCGCTATCTGATAGGTGCGATGCTTAATGGCGCGATTTTCATAGCGCGCGATCAGCGAGTCGGCGTAGGCGGTAAGATCCACGCCCTGGGTGCGCAGCGTCGGCGCCTGCTGCTCCAGCATCAGCCGGCGCGCGGCGGTGCGCAGGTTCGCGTCCGCCATGCAGTCGCTGATGTACTCATAGCCAGAGAGGAAGCCGAGATAGGCCAGAAACGAGTGGCTGCCGTTAAGCATACGCAGCTTCATTTCCTCAAACGGCAGCACGTCTTTCACCAGCTCGGCGCCGGCCTGTTCCCAGGCGGGCCGGCCGCTGACGAAGTTATCCTCGATGACCCACTGAAAAAACGGTTCCGCCTCGACCGCGACCGGATCGCGACTGCCGAGACGCTCGGCAAGCTGGGCAAAGGCGCTGTCGGTCATCGCCGGAACGATGCGATCGACCATGGTAGAGGGGAAGGTGACATGCTGCTGGATATAGTCCGCCAGCGCGCCGTCCTGCCGCTGTGCCAGCTGCACAATCACACTGCGCGTGACGTGGCCGTTTTCCGGCATATTGTCGCAGGACATCACGCTGAAGGGCGGTAGGCCCGCGTCGCGACGGCGGCGGATGGCCGCCAGAATCAGGCCCGGCAGCGAGCGCGGCGCATCGGGATGGGCCAGGTCATGCACAATATCGGGATGATCCGGGTTGAGATCGCCGCTGGCGGGATGATGGCAGTAACCTTTCTCGGTGACCGTCATCGAGACAATCGCCACGTCCGGCTGGCTCATAGCGGCAATCACCGCCTCGATGCCGTCGCCTTTGCCGTGCAGCGCCGAAGTAATCACGCCGATAATTCGCGTATTTAGCGAATCGTCGGCCATTTCCGTCAGGCTATAGAGGTGATCCTGCTGGCGCAGCGCCTGGATCAGCTCGCCGCTGTTGAGGTTAACTTCGCAATAGCCCCAGTCGCTGCCCTGTTCCGCCAGCTTATCGCTGCACAGCGCCTGGTGCGCGCGGTGAAACGCGCCAAAGCCGATATGCACCATCCGGGTTTTCAGCCTGCTGCGATCGTAGCGCGGGCGCTGTACGTCGGCGGGAAGGCGATCAATCTCTAACATAGTTCGTCCTTATGGCAAACGGGGCGTCCTGCGCCCCGTGATTCAGTCATGTAGCTCTGTTTACACCGAAACCGGTTTCTTGCTCGCTTTCGGGCTGCGAATAACGAACAGCACCAGGAAGGCGCCGACGGCAGCGACGCCGCCTGCCAGCACGAAGGCGCTGTCAAACTTGCCTGTGTGCTGCACGATAAAGCCGGTGACGATCGGGCCGATGATGCCGGACAGGCTGCCCACCAGGTGGATAAAGCCGCTGATGCTGCCGACGCGGCTCTTGTGCACCACGTCCTGAATAATCGCCCAGTAGATGGCGCCGGTGATGTAGAGGAAGAAGATAGAGATCGACATCATCATGACCGCAGAGTTGACCTCTTTTACCGTACCCGCCAGCGCCACACAAACGGCGGCGGCGAACAGTGAGACCACCAGCACAATTTTACGGGAGAGCAGTAACCTGCCGGTAATATTGAAGATCTTGTCAGAGATCCAGCCGCCGAGCGCGAGGCCGACAAAGCCGACAATCCACGGGATCATGGTGGTGATCGACATCGATTTAATATCCAGGCCGTGCGCCTGCACCAGATAGGCAGGGAACCAGCTCAGGAAGAAGAACAGAATATAGTTGTAGCAGAAGAAGGCGAAGGCGGTGACCAGGATAATCGGCTGACGCAGATAGTAGCCGAACCCGTGCGACGCCTGCGCCAGATCGGCCTCTTCACCCGGCTGCTCGGCTTTCAGTTGGTCGACCAGCGCGCGCTCCTCAGCGGAGACGTGGCGGCTCTTCGCCGGATTATCCGCTGAGACGAACAGCCAGATCGCCATCCATACCAGGCCAATCAGGCAGATAATAACAAAGGCCGGACGCCAGCCGAACGCGAGCGCAAGATAGCCGATAATCGGCCCGGCGATCGCGCCGCCCAGCGGCGATCCGGCGCTCAGCAGACCCATTGCGGTCGCCGCCTGTTTTTTCGGGAACCAGCCGTTAATCGCTTTGTTGGCCGAGGCGCAAATAGGGCCTTCCGCCATGCCGAACAGCACGCGCAGGATCAGCATCGACCAGAAGCCGGTCGCCAGCGCGGTCATGCCGCAGAACAGCGACCACATGCCGACCGCGATGCCGAGCACAATTTTCGGGCCGAAGCGGTCGGTAGCCACGCCGCCGACGAAGTTGAACAGGGCATAGCCGAAGAAGAAGCTGCCGAAGATCATGCCGAACTGTTCGGCGTTAATCGCCAGATCTTTTTCGACCAGCGGTAGGGTAAGGGAGAGGGCCACACGATCGAGGTAATTGATCATGTAAACAAGAAACAACAGCAGTACGATTGTCCAGCGCAGATTTTTAAACATAGTGGCTCCAACGCTTTTTTATAGTGATATAACGCCGACAGCGCGCTGCCGGCTGAATCCCCGGTGAGGGTAGGGTAACCGCTACATGGACAGCACGACCTTGCAGCAGGTTCGGGGGTCTTTTTCGAACAGCGTCATCGCGCGTTCGACTTCGTCGAGCGAGAAGTAGTGCGTAACCAGTTTTTCCGGCTGGATCAATCCCTGTTCCATCCATTCAATCACCTGTGGGAAGCGGTGGCTGTTAAGACGTGAGGTAAACAGCGACAGCTCTTTGCTGGTCAGGCTTTGCTGAGTGATGCTGCACGGCTCGCCGGAGAAACCGAGCAGTCCGATGCGCGCGGCGGGCGAGGCGAGCGCCGCCGCTTCCGCCAGAATAGACGGGTGACAGGCGGCGTCGATAATTAGCGTCGGCTGCACGCCCTCCAGCTGCGCCGCCAGCGGCACCTCGGCGTTGTTGAATACCCGATCCGCGCCGTTGGCTGTCGCCAGCGCAAGGCGCTCCGGCAGGCGATCCACCAACAGCACCTGCGCCACCTTAAACACGCCTTTCAGCACCTGAATCGCCGTCAGGCCCATCGGGCCGGCGCCGTAGATCAGCGCCACGTCCTGCGGCTGCGGCTTCAGGAACGCGGTGATATTGGCCGCGATGGTGAAAGGCTCCACCATGCTGGCGAGCTTGTCCGGGATGGTTGCCGGCAGCCGGTAGGCATTACCGGCCGGCGCCACCGCATATTCGCTAAAGCCGCCGTCGCGGTGCACGCCGATGACGCTTAGCGTGGTGCAGACGTTAGGTCGACCTACCGAGCAGGGATAGCAGCGACCGCAGCTGACGACGGGATCGACCGCCACCCGCTCGCCGATGCGGCTGGCGTCGACGTCGTCGCCGACCGCGTCAATCACGCCGAAAAACTCATGGCCGATGACGCGCGGGTATTTAGCGAACGGGTTGTGGCCGTGCCAGATATGCACGTCGGATCCGCAGATGCTGGCGTATTTCACCTTGACGCGCACTTCGCCCGCCGCGGGCGTCGGCAGCGGACGCTCCGCCAGCACCAGTTCGCCTGGCTGCTCAATAACGACACTTTTCATCATGCGCTCCTTACCAGTTCCACAGCGTGCCGTCTTCCAGACGGGCCACCGGCAGATAGGCGGGTTCATAGGGATATTTCGCCGCCAGCTTCTCGTTGAACTCAATACCCAGGCCCGGCTTGTCGCCCGGGTGCATCAAGCCGTCTTCAAAGCTCCAGCTGGCGTCAAACAGTTCCATCATCTGCTCGGAGAAGCCCATATATTCCTGCACGCCGAAGTTTGGCACCCACAGGTCAAAGTGCAGCGCCGCGGCCATGCAGACCGGCGAGAGATCCGACGGGCCGTGCGAGCCGGTACGCACCTGATAGAGCGAAGCGAAATCGGCGATGCGGCGCATGCCGGTGATGCCGCCCGCGTGGGTGATGGTGGTGCGGATATAGTCGATCAGCTGTTCTTCAATCAGCTGCTTACAGTCCCAGATGCTGTTGAAGACTTCGCCGACCGCAATCGGCGTCACGGTATGCTGGCGGATCAGGCGGAAGCACGCCTGGTTTTCCGCCGGCGTCGGGTCTTCCATCCAGAACAGGCGGTAATCTTCAACGCTTTTACCGAAGCGCGCTGCTTCGATCGGCGTCAGGCGGTGATGCATATCGTGCAGCAGATGTTCGTTAAAGCCGAATTTGTCGCGGATGGCTGCGAACAGCTTCGGCGTGAAGTCGAGGTATTTTTCAGTCGACCAAAGCTGCTCTTCCGGCCAGTTGCCTTTGGTCGCCGGTTCATAGGCCAGGCCTTTGCCTTTCGCCATGCCGTAGGTGGTCTTCATGCCCGGCACGCCGCACTGGGCGCGAATCGCCTTGAAGCCCATCTCTTTGTGCTTCGCGTAGTCGTCCATCACTTCGTCGATGGTATGGCCGGTGGTATGGCAATAGACCATCACGCCGGTACGCGACGCGCCGCCCAGCAGCTGGTAGAGCGGCATATTAGCGGCTTTGCCTTTGATATCCCACAGCGCCATATCGACCGCTGAGATTGCCGACATGGTAACCGGCCCGCGACGCCAGTAGGCACCCTTATAGAAGTACTGCCAGATATCTTCGATCTGATGCGCGTCGCGGCCGATCAGCTGCGGGCAGATATGATCTTTCAGGTAGGAGGCGACCGGCAGTTCGCGGCCGTTGAGCGTGGCGTCGCCAATGCCGGTAATGCCGTCGTCGGTGGTGATTTTCAGCGTCACGAAGTTTCTGCCTGCGCAGGTGACGAAGACTTCAGCGTTAACAATTTTCATCTTTCATGGCCTTCTCTCAGCAATCAATGATGAAAAAGTACGCGCATTTATACTACCATACAAGTTGATGTAACAGAGTTGTGAAGGCAATCACAGAGAGAAGTTTGCGCTCGGCCTGCTGGTAAAAGTTGATGATGATTGGTTGTTACGGGGCGTATAACAGCTAAACACGCGGGCCGGGCGACCCGCGTTAGCGCTTATCTTACAGACCGTCTCAGGCCAGCAGCGCGCACTGCGGCGGCAAGCGGCAGCTCAGCGCGCCGGGCATTACCTCAATCTCAAACTCGCGGCCGGAGAGCGGTTCGCCGTCCAGATTGAAGGTCATCTCATTGGGCGAAACGATGCGCAGCGAGGTCAGCTTCGCGGTGACGATATTCGGATTGTCATCGTTGCTGGTCAGCGAGTGCAGCAGGGTCGGCAGCAGTTCCTGCGCGGTAACGATGCTCACATCAAGCTGGCCGTCATTGATCAGCGCCGACGGGCACAGGCGCTGTCCGCCGCCCGCCTGGCGTCCGTTGCCGACGCCAATCGCCAGCGCATCGCCCTGCCACTGAAAGCCGGGGCCGGAAATCTCGCAGCTGTCCGGCTTCAGCGTATCCATGCGCATCAGGCCGTGAATAAAATAGGAGACGCCGCCCAGCGCAGATTTCAGCTTCTCCGGCGTTTCAGTGGTGATGCGGGTGCCAAAGCCGCCGGTCGCCATATTAATGAAGTAGCGATCCTGATTGACCCGCGCCAGATCGATTACGTGGGCCTTGCCCTGAACCGCGAGGCGCAGCGCGGGCTCCATCTCGGCGGGAATGCCGACGCTGGTAGCAAAATCATTGGCGGTGCCAAGGGGAAGAATGCCGAGTACCGGCCGCCGGGCGGCGTCAACGGCGGCCAGCGCGGTGGCGATCTCGTTAATGGTGCCGTCTCCGCCGCCGGCGACCACGGTCTCGGCACCCAGCCTGAGCGCCTCCTCGACGTAGCGTTCGCCGTCGCCTTTCTCCCAGGTGACGCGCACCGCCACCTCAAAGCCCTCATCGCGCAGCGCAGCGACGGCGGCACGCAAATCTTCGTTGCCGGCGCCTTTGCCATTTAGAATAAGTAGAGTAAGCGGTCGTTTTTCCATTTTCCGTTCCTTGAAAACCTACAAAGATTTCTGCTTATAGCATAGTCAGGCGGGAAAATTTACGGGAGAAAAGCGGAAAAAAGAAAACCCGCACGGGGGAGCCGGGCGGGTGAATGAGGTGGTTCCTGATACAACAGCTATTAGTTGTTACTCGTTCGCAGCAGGCGCGACTATAAAGGAGCGCGCCGCGGCGGTCTGTGATCCTGTTCTAACTTCGCTGGTTTACTTGCGCGGCGTGAGTAATTTGCTATGGGGATCGCGCGTGCTGCTGCCGTCGGTAAAATTGCGCAGCAGCAGACCAAAGGCGAGCTCGACGTCCGCCGGCACAGGCATCCAGACCCGATGGCCGTCGCCAGGGGCCACGTCAATAGCGCCGCCGCGCGCGTCCTGCAGCGCCTCCAGCGTGCAGTTCAGGTTGCCGTTCGGCGTCATAATCTCCAGGCTGTCGCCGAGCAGGAATTTATTTTTCACCGCGACCTCCGCCCAGTCGCCGCGCCGCTCGCCGGTAAATTCGCCGACGAACTGCTGACGCTCGGAAATCGAGTAGCCCTGCGCGTAGTTTTGATAGCTGTCGTGAGTATGGCGGCGCAAAAAGCCCTCGGTATAGCCGCGATGCGCCAGACCTTCCAGCGTGGTCAGCAGCGCCGGATCGAAAGGTTTTCCGGCGGCGGCGTCGTCGATTGCGCGGCGGTAAACCTGCGCGGTGCGCGCGCAGTAGTAGAACGATTTGGTGCGGCCTTCGATCTTCAGCGAATGGATGCCCATCTCGCTCAGGCGTTCAACGTGCGCCACGGCGCGCAGATCTTTAGAGTTCATGATGTAGGTGCCGTGCTCATCTTCAAAAGCGCTCATCACTTCGCCCGGCTTCATCTTCTCTTCCAGCAGAAACACCTTATCGGTAGGCTGGCCAAGCCCCAGCGTCGGCGTCACCTCCTGCACCTCGACGATGTTGCCGACCTCGTCCTGCTTGCCTTCTTCAACCTTATATTCCCAGCGGCAGGCGTTGGTGCAGGTGCCCTGATTCGGGTCGCGCTTGTTCATATAGCCGGAAAGCAGGCAGCGGCCGGAATAGGCCATGCAGAGCGCGCCGTGCACGAAGATCTCAATCTCCATCTCCGGCACCTGCTGGCGGATCTCCGCGATCTCCTCCAGCGACAGCTCGCGCGACAGGATCACGCGCGTCAGCCCCATCTGCTGCCAGAATTTCACCGTCGCCCAGTTGACCGCATTGGCCTGCACCGAAAGATGGATCGGCATCTGCGGAAAGGCTTCGCGCACCAGCATAATCAGGCCGGGATCGGACATGATCAGCGCGTCCGGCTGCATTTCCACCACCGGCGTCAGGTCGCGAATAAAGGTCTTTAGCTTGGCGTTATGCGGCGCGATATTGACCACTACATAGAACTTCTTGCCCAGCGCGTGGGCTTCGGCAATGCCTTTGGCGAGGTTGTCGTGGGTGAATTCGTTATTGCGCACGCGCAGGCTGTAGCGCGGCTGGCCGGCATAGACCGCGTCGGCCCCGTAGGCGAAGGCGTAGCGCATATTCTTCAGCGTTCCCGCTGGAGAAAGCAGTTCTGGTTTCATGAGGTTCTCACTGATGTCAGGTCAGCATGCCGCCTGGCGCGACACGTGCCGCGGCCGCGAGATGAGCGGCCCGGCAAAAGGTGCAAAATTGTAGGCGGCGACGCGCGCCAGTCATTTGATCTAGATCAACTGGCACAGATCCGCTTCCCAGCGATAGCCCATGCCGTAGACGGCGCGGATAAACGGCTGGTCAGCATCGAGACTCTCCAGCTTGCGCCGCAGATTTTTGATATGGCTGTCGATAGTGCGATCGGTAACGACGCGGTAGTCGTCGTAGAGATGATTGAGCAGCTGCTCGCGCGAAAAGACTTTGCCCGGCTCCAGCGCCAGGGTTTTCAGCAGACGGAACTCGGCGGGCGTTAGCTCCAGCGGCTGTTCGCGCCAGCTCGCCTGGAAGCGGCCCTCGTCGATTTTCAGCGGCGACGTCTTGCCGCTCTCTTCCGGCGTGCGCTTTACGCGGCGCAAAATGGTTTTCACGCGCGCCACCACTTCGCGCGGGCTGAAGGGCTTGCAGATGTAGTCATCCGCGCCGATCTCCAGGCCAAGCAGGCGGTCGATCTCCTCGGTGCGCGCCGTCACCATAATAATCGGCAGCTCAGAGAAGCGACGAATTTCGCGGCACAGCGTGAGGCCATCTTTGCCGGGCAGCATCAGATCCAGCAGCATCAAATCAAGCGGCGTCTGCTGGACAAAAGGCAGCACGTCGCTGCCGTGGGCGATATGGTGCGTGCGGTAGTTGGAGGCTTGAAGATAGTCGATCATCAGCTGCGCCAGCTTCGGCTCATCTTCCACTACCAGAATTAGCGGGTCGGTTTTTTCGGGGATCATCGTCAGTTACGGCTGGGGAACATAGCGCAATTGTAGCGCGATTTTCAGTCCACCTAAATCAGAGTGCTCCGCAGCGATATGGCCGCCGTGGGCGTCGACGATGTTTTTGCAGATCGCCAGCCCCAGCCCGGAGCCGCCGCTGGCGCGATTGCGCGATCCTTCCGTACGGAAAAAGCGTTCGAAGATTTTCGCCTGCTGCTGCGCGTCGACGCCCGGCGCGCTGTCGGCAAAGCTCATCTGCCACCAGGGCGCCTCATAGGTGAGCCGCACCTCGACCTGGCCCGGCGCGTCGGTATAGCGCAGGCTGTTCTCCAGCAAATTGGTGAACAGCTGCATCAGGCGATCGGGATCGCCGAAGAAAGGCGCCTCGTCCGGCATTTGCAGCGTTAACGTCAGTCCGTGGCTGCGGTAGCGTTCATTAAAGCTGCCGGCGGTCACCTCCAGCAGCTGCACCAGATCGGTGGCCTGCTTACGATAGGCGAGGGCGCCTTCGTCGGAGAGCGAAAGCTGATGCAGGTCGTCCACCAGTTTGCTGAGCACGCCGACCTCGCTCTGCAGCGAGCCAATCGCCTCCGGCGTCAGCTTGCGCACCCCGTCCTGCATCGCCTCCAGCTCGCCGCGCAGGATCGCCAGCGGCGTGCGCAGCTCGTGGGAGATATCGGCCATAAAGGCGCGGCGCATACTCTCATTTTTCTCCAGCGAGCTGGCGAGGCGGTTAAAATCCTGCGCCAGCTGGCCCAGCTCGTCGCGGCTGCCAACCTCGACGCGCGTGGCGAAGTTGCCCGCCGCCAGGTGATGGGTGCCCGCCACCAGCCGCTTGACCGGCGCCAGCAGGCCGCGCGACATCAGCCAGGTGACCAGCGCCGCCAGCAGCGTCGACAGGCCGACAATCAGCCAGCTGGTGCGCTTTTGCTGGTGATCGAAATTGATATCGGTGCTGCGCGTCAGCCGCTCCGGCGGCGACCCGACCACCCAGCCGACCACTTTGCCGTTGCTGGTGGTGATTTTGCGCCGCGAGCCTTCCTGCGGCACCGGCGCGCGCGGCCCGACCAGCACCTTATACTGCTGGTCGATAATCCAGAACTGGGTGCGCCAGCCGTGCGGCGGCAGCTGATTATTGCTGTCGGGATTCTGCTCCAGCGAGCGCAGCATGGTGAACACCAGCCGATCGTTATGGCGCAGAAAATCCCAGTTGCCGTGCTGTTCATACTGATCGGCCAGCGCGTCGCCGAGCATGGCGAGCCGCTGTTCGTTGCCGCGCTTGATGTAGTCAACGAAGCCGTGCTCGAAGCTCAGACGCACGCCCCAGTGCATGGTGATCAGCACCAGCATGCAGGTGGAAAAAATCGCTAGAAACAGTTTGGCGCTGATGCCCAGGCGCAACGGCAACTTCATGGTTTTCTCCGGCGTCGCAGATCGACGTTTTGACTGGTTTCTTTCGGCACGCGCCAGAACACCAGCGCGGGCAGGGCAATAATCAGCGCCATACAGACGTAGGCGGTGATAAACAGGCTGTGGGTATGGTCGCTGCTGGCCAGCGCATCCTGGCCAAACGCGCCCAGCAGCAGGCCGGCGATGGTGACGCCGATGCTCATCGACAGCTGCATAATCATCGACAGCAGGCTGTTGCCGCTGGAGGCGAGCGCGTCCGGCAGATCTTTCAGCGTCAGGGTATTCATCGAGGAGAAGCGCAGCGCGTTCACCATGCCCTGCATCAGCAGTACCAGCGGCAGCAGCCATAGCCAGCCAAGCAGCGCCACCAGCGGAAAGAGCAGCACCACGACGGCCAGCGCCAGCGTAGTGCCGACCAGCGCGTTACGGTAGCCGAACAGGTTAACGATGCGCACCACCACGCGTTTGATGCCCATATTGCCGAGCACCATCGGGATCATCATTAGCCCGGCGTGAAACGGCGTAAAGCCCATACCGACCTGCAAAAAAATCGGCGTCATAAACGGCAGCATGCCGCTGCCGATGCGGCCTAAGAAGCTGCCGAGCAGGCCAATGGCGTAGATACGATTGTCGAACAGCTTCAGGCTGAACAGCGCGTTATCGTTGCTGCGCGCGTGCAGCAAATAGAACAGCAGTGAGAAAACGCCGATCAGGATCATCGCGCCCAGCAGCAGCGAAGAGCCGCCGCTGCTGCGCTGGCCGTCGAGCGCCAGGGTCAGCGTCGCCATGCCGGCGGCCAGCAGCAGAAAGCCGAGGAAATCGAAGCGCCGCGTCTGCATTGAGTAGTTCGGCATCAGGGTCAGGGTGGCGATAGCGCCGACGATGCCGACCGGAATGTTAATCAGGAAGATCCAGTGCCAGCTGGCATACTCCACCAGCACGCCGCCGAGCGCCGGACCGACCAGCGGGCCGATCTGTCCCGGCAGGGTGACGAAGGTCATCGCCGACATATACTGCTCGCGCGGCACGATTTTCATCACCGTCAGGCGGCCGACCGGCACCATCATCGCGCCGCCGACGCCCTGCACCACGCGCGCCATTACCAGCTGATCCAGCGTCGAAGAGAAGGCGCACAGCAGCGAACCGACGCTGAACAGCACGATCGCGCTGAAGAAGATGTTGCGCACGCCGAAGCGGTCCGCCAGCCAGCCACTCATCGGCAGGGTCACCGCCACCGTCAGCAGATAGGAGACGATAACCGAATGCATGTGCAGCGGACTGACGCCCAGATCCTGCGCCATCGAGGGCAGGGCGGTGTTAACGATGGTGGTATCCAGCGTCTGCATAAAGAAGCCGAAGGCGACAATCCATAGCTGCCAGCGAACCGTAGCGTTTTGAGCGTTCATCTGCTGCTCTCTCCTTAACTCTCCACCGGGCGGCCAATTTTACCGCGCTTGCGCCGCAGCTTATCCATATAGAGATAGACCACCGGCGTGGTGTAGAGCGTCAGCAGCTGGCTCATAATCAGCCCGCCGGCGATAGTGATGCCGAGCGGCTGGCGCAGCTCCGCGCCGTCGCCGCTGGTGATCACCAGCGGCAGCGCGCCGAACAGCGCGGCGAGCGTGGTCATCAGAATCGGGCGGAAACGCAGCAGGCAGGCCTGGAAAATAGCGTCGCGCGCGCTCAGGTTGCCGCTGCGCTGCGCCTCCAGCGCAAAATCCACCATCATAATGGCGTTCTTTTTCACGATGCCGATCAGCAGCAGGATGCCGATAAGGGCGATCAGGCTAAAAGGCGTATCGAACAGCGTCAGCGCCAGCAGCGCGCCGACGCCCGCCGAGGGCAGCGTCGAGAGAATGGTCAGCGGGTGGACATAGCTCTCATACAATATGCCCAGCACGATATAGACGGCGGCGATGGCGGCGAGCATCAGCCAGAGCTGGCTGCTCTGCGACTGCTCAAACACCTGCGCGGTGCCGGCGAAGCTGCCGCGCACGCTGGAGGGCACGCCGATCGCCGTCATGGTGCGGTCGATCGCCGCCGAGGCTTCCGACAGCGAAACGCCCTGCGGCAGGTTAAAAGAGATGGTCGAGGCGGCGGAGAGCCCCTCATGGTTAACCGATAGCGGCGCGTTGGCGGGCTGCCAGCGGGCGAACCAGGCGAGCGGAATCGGTTTGCCGTCGCGGTTAATCACAAACATCTGCTCCAGCGCGCTGATATCCTGGGTGTAGCGCGGATCGACCTCCATCACCACCTTGTACTGGTTTAACGGCTGATAGATGGTGGAGATCTGGCGCTGGCCGAAGGCGTTGTTCAGCAGGGCGTTTGCCTCCGAGACGTCGATGCCGAGGCGCGACATGCTTTCGCGATCGTAAATCAGCGCCATTTCGCTGCCTTTGTCCTGCTGATCGGAGTTGACGTCCGCCAGCTGCGGCAAAGCGGAGAAGGCCTGACGGATTTTCGGCTCCCATTCGCGCAGCGCGGCGAGATCGTCGGAGAGCAGCGAATACTGATAGCTGGCGTTCGATTCGCGGCCGCCGGCGCGCAGATCCTGTACCGCATTCAGATAGAGATTCGCGCCTGGCTCTTTCGCCAGCTTCGTGCGCAGTCGGGCAATCACCGCCTGGGCGCTCTCGCTGCGCTCGGAGAGCGGCTTCAGCGAGATAAACATCGAGCCGCTGTTGGTGCGCATGCCGCCGGTAAAGCCCACCACGCTCTCAACCGCCGGATCGGCCTTCACGATCACCATAAAATCCTGCAGCTTCTGACGCATCGCCTGGAATGAGATGCTCTGGTCGGCGGAAATAAAGCCCGACAGGCGGCCGGTGTCCTGCTCCGGCATAAAGGTTTTCGGCACCTGAATAAATAGCCAGACGGTCAGGGCGACGGTGCCAAAGAGCAGCAGCAGCACCCAGCGCGCATGGTTCAGCACCCAGCCGAGCGAGCGGCCGTAGCCCTGCTGGATCGCCAGCAGCATCCGGCCTGCGCCGCGCCGACGCGGCTGCGCGCGCGGCGCATGGGGCTTCAGCAGATACGCGCACATCATCGGCGTCAGGGTAAGGGAGATCACCATTGAGATGGCGATCGCTACCGACAGCGTAATGGCGAACTCAGAGAAGAAGCGGCCAATCAGCCCGCCGGTCATCAGCAGCGGCAAAAAGACGGCGATCAGCGACAGGCTCATCGACAGCACGGTAAAGCCCACTTCGCGCACGCCGGTTAGCGCCGCCTGCAAGGGTTTCATGCCCGCCTCGACGTGGCGCGCGATATTCTCCAGCACCACGATGGCGTCATCCACCACGAAACCGGTGGCGATGGTCAGCGCCATTAGCGACAGGTTATTCAGGCTGAAGCCGCACAGGTACATGGCGGCGAAGGTGCCGATCAGCGAGACCGGCACCGCGGCGGCAGGGATCAGCGTGGCGCGGCCGGAGCGCAGGAAAACGAACACCACCATAATCACCAGTACTACGGCGATGGTCAGCGACTGCTCGACCTCATGCAGCGAGGCGCGAATGGTGGGCGAGCGATCCTGCGCAATTTGCAGGTCGATGGCGGCGGGGATGGTCTGATGCAGCGTCGGCAGCTCGGCGCGAATGCGGTCGACGGTATCAATCACGTTCGCCTCTGGCGTTTTGCGCACCAGCAGCAGCACCGCGGGCTTGCCGTCCGCCATCCCGGCGTTGCGCACGTCCTGCACCGAGTCCTGCACGCTGGCGACGTCGGCCAGCTTCACCGCCGCGCCGCTGCTGTAGTGCACCACCAGCGGCGCGTAGTCGCTGGCGGTTTTCAGCTCGTCGTTGGTGCGCAGCTGCCAGCGCTGCTGGCGATCCTCTACCGCGCCCTGCGGACGCCGCTGGTTGGCGTTGGCGATCGCCTCGCGCACCGCGTCCAGCGAGACGCCCTGGTTAAACAGCGCCTGCGGATTCAGCGCGACGCGCACCGCAGGCAGCGAGCTGCCGCCGACCGTGACGTCGCCGACGCCTTCGATCTGCGACAGCTTCTGCGCCAGCTGGGTCGAAGCGTAGTCGTAGAGCTGGCCCGGATTATAAATATCCGAGGTCAGCGTCATGATCATAATCGGCGCGTCCGAGGGATTGACCTTGCGGTAGGTGGGGCGGCTCGGCATCCCGGTCGGCAGCAGGCTTTGCGCCGCGTTGATGGCCGCCTGCACGTCGCGCGCCGCGCCGTTGATGTCGCGGTCGAAATCGAGCACCAGAATAATGCGCGTGCTGCCGAGCGAGCTGGTGGAGGTCATTTCGCTGACGCCGGCGATGCGGCCCAGCGAACGCTCCAGCGGCGTCGCTACCGACGAGGCCATTATTTCCGGCGACGCGCCCGGCAGCGAGGCGGAAATCACGATCACCGGAAAGTCGACCTGCGGCAGCGGGGCGACCGGCAGCAGGCGAAAGCCGAGCACGCCCGCCAGCGCGATGGCGAGGGTCAGCAGCGTGGTGGCCACCGGGCGGTGGATAAACAGCGCGAAGAATCTCACTGCTGCCCCTCCCGGCCGCTAAAGCGGCGGCGCGCGGCCTGGCCGAGGCGATCGAACAGCAGATAGATTACCGGCGTAGTAAACAGCGTCAGCACCTGGCTCAGAATCAGGCCGCCTACCATCGCGATGCCGAGCGGGTGACGCAGCTCCGCGCCGACGCCGGTGCTGAGCATCAGCGGCAGCGCGCCCAGCAGCGCCGCCAGCGTGGTCATCAGAATCGGGCGAAAACGCAGCAGGCACGCCTGATAGATGGCGTCATAGGGCGTCATGCCCTGCTCGCGCTCGGCGGCCAGCGCGAAGTCGATCATCATGATGGCGTTTTTCTTCACGATGCCGATCAGCAGAATAATGCCGATGATGGCGACGATATCCAGCTCGCCGCCGCTCAGTATCAGCGCCAGCAGCGCGCCGACGCCGGCGGTCGGCAGCGTCGACAAAATGGTGATGGGATGGATAAAGCTCTCATAGAGCACGCCCAGCACGATATACATCGCCACGACGGCCGCGACGATCAGCCAGACGGTGCTGGTAAGCGCCGCCTCGAACGCCAGGGTGCTGCCCTGGAACTGGGTCATCAGTTCAGAGGGCATGCCGAGCCGCTCTTCCGCCGCGCTGACCGCTTTTACCGCGTCGCCCAGCGAATAGCCGTCGGCGACGTTAAAGGAGAAGGTCGCCGACGGAAACTGATCGAGGTGGTTAACGCTCAGCGCGCTGTGGCGCTGCTCAACTTTCGCGATGGCGCTGAGCGGCACGCTGCCGCCGTCGGTGCTGGTGAGTCGAATGCCCTCCAGCCCCGCCAGGCCAGGCGTGGCGCGGTTGTCCTGCTCCAGCACCACGCGATACTGGTTCGCCTGGGTGTAGATAGTGGAGATCAGGCGCTGGCCGAAGGCGTTATAGAGCGCGTTGTCGACGTCCGCCATACTGATGCCGAGGCGGCTGGCGCTGTCGCGATCGACATTGACGTACGCCTCCAGCCCCTGATCCTGCCAGTCGCTGCTGATGTCGCGCAGCTCAGGCGACTGGCGCAGCGCGTCCAGCAGTTTTGGCACCCAGGTGCCGAGCGACGCCAGCGAGCCGGACTGCAGCGTAAACTGATAGGGCGTGCGGCTCGCCTGGGTTTCAATCGTCAGATCCTGCACCGGCTGCAGCCACAGCGTAACGCCGGGCAGCTGGCTTATCTGCTGCTGCAGCCGCTGCTGCACCTGCGGGATGCGGTCGTCGCGCTCGCTCAGCGGCTTGAGGTTGATCTGCAACCGCGCGCTGTTGAGCGCGGCGTTGGTGCCGTCGACGCCGACGAAAGAGGTCATGCTCTGCACCGCCGGATCTTTCACAATCAGCGAGGCGACGTCGCGCGTGCGCTCCGCCATGCTGGCGTACGAGGCGCTCTGCGGCGCCTGCAGCGTGCCCTGAATGATGGAGTTATCCTGCTGCGGGAAAAAGCCTTTCGGAATCACTATCCACAGCAGCACGGTGAGCAGCAGAGTACCGAGCGCCACCGACAGCGTCAGCCAGGGATGCGCCAGCACCTTGCGCAGCCAGACGCCATAACCGGCGATTACCCGCTCGAAAAAGGCTTCGCTGGCGCGCGAAAAGCGGTTCTGCTTGCGCAGCGACTCGGCGCTCAGCATGCGCGCGCACATCATCGGCGTCAGCGTCAGCGACACCACGGCGGAGATCAGGATCGCCACCGCCAGCGTCACGGCGAACTCGCGGAACAGACGGCCGATCACGTCGCCCATAAACAGCAGCGGGATCAGCACCGCGATCAGCGAAAAGGTGAGGGAGATAATGGTGAAGCCGATTTCGCCCGCGCCCTTGAGCGCGGCGGTGAGCGGTTTTTCCCCTTTCTCCAGATAGCGCGTGATGTTTTCGATCACCACGATGGCGTCATCCACCACGAAGCCGGTGGCGATAGTCAGCGCCATCAGCGTCAGGTTGTTAATAGAGAAGCCAAGGAAGTACATCGCGGCGAAGGTGCCGACCAGCGACAGCGGCACGGCGACGGCGGGAATAATCGTCGCCGGCACGTTGCGCAGGAACAGATAGATAATCATCACCACCAGCCCGATCGCCAGCATCAGCTCGTGCTGGGTATCGGTGACCGAGGCGCGAATATTGGTGGTGCGGTCGGTCAGCAGCTGCACCTTCACCGACTTCGGCAGCGAGGCGGTGAGCGAAGGCAGCAGCGCGCGGATATTATCGGCGGTGGCGATAATGTTGGCGCCCGGCTGGCGCTGCACGTTGAGCACGATGGCGGCTTCGCGGTTTGCCCAGGCGCCGAGCCAGCGGTTTTCCGCACCCTGTTCGATCGTGGCGACATCGCCAAGCCTCACCGGCGCGCCGTTCTTATAGCTGACGATCAGCTGACGGTAATCCTCCGCCGATTTCATCTGGTCGTTAGCGGAAAGGGTAATGGAACGCTCCGGGCCGTCGAGGCTGCCTTTCGCCGAGTTGACGTTGGCGCTGCTGATGGCGGTGCGCACCTCTTCGCTGGTGAGGCCGAGCGCCGCCAGCGCCTGGGCGTTCATCTGCACGCGCACCGCCGGTCGCTGACCGCCGGAGAGCGTCACCAGCCCGACGCCGGAAACCTGGGAAATCTTCTGCGCGACGCGCGTTTCCACCATATCCTGCACCTGGGTGAGCGGCATGCTGCTGCTGGTGACCGCCAGCGTCATGATCGGCGGATCGGCGGGATTAACCTTGCTGTAGACCGGCGGGTTGGGCAGATCATTGGGCAGCAGGCTGGTGGCGGCGTTAATGGCGGCCTGTACTTCCTGCTCGGCGACGTCGAGCGGCAGCGTAAGCTGGAACTGCAGGGTGATCACCGACGCGCCGCCGGAGCTCTGTGACGCCATCTGTTTCAGCCCCGACATCTGGCCGAACTGGCGCTCAAGGGGCGCGGTAATCGCGGATGTCGTGACGTCCGGGCTGGCGCCGGGATAGAGCGTCACTACCTGGATGGTGGGATAATCCACTTCCGGCAGCGCCGAAACCGGCAGAAAACGGTAGCCGAGCACGCCCGCCAGCAGGATAGCGATCATCAACAGCGTGGTAGCGACCGGACGTAAAATAAACTGACGCGACGGCCCGCCGCTGGCGTCAGGAGGCGTAACCTGCATTACTCGCTCGCTCCTTTCGCCGGTTGCGCCGCGCGACTGCTTTTCAGCGCGGTGCTCTGCGGCGCGACAACTTCTACCTGCGCGCCCTCCGTCAGGCGATCCAGCCCGTCGGTGACCACGCGCTCACCCGCGCTCAGGCCAGCGTCAATCACCACCTGATGGCTGTCCTGCAGTCCGGCGGTCACGCTTTTCTTGCTGACTTTGTTGTCGCTGTTCACCACCCAGACAAAGTGGCCTTCATTGCCCATCTGCAGCGCGGCGGTCGGAATAACGATCGCATCCTGCAGGGTATTGACCTTCAGCCGCGCGTTGACGAACTGGTTAGGAAAGAGCTTATCGTCCTGATTATCGAAGCGCGCCTTCATCTTGATGGTGCCGGTCGTCGCGTCGATTTGGTTGTCGATGCTAAGCAGCGTGCCCTGGGTTAGCAGCGTCTGGTTGCTGCGATCCCAGGCTTCGACCACCAGCGGCTGCCCGCTTTTTTGCGCCTGCATAATCTCGGGGAGATAATTTTCAGCCAGGCTAAACAGCACGTCGATGGGATGGGTCTGGGTGATGACCACCAGGCCGTTAGTGTCGCCGCTGGTGATGTAGTTGCCGACGTCCACCTGTTTCAGGCCGACGCGGCCGTCAATCGGCGACGTAATGCGGCTGTAGGTCAGATTAAGCTGGGCGCTGGCGACGCTGCCTTCATCCGCCTTAATGGTGCCCTGGGTTTCACTCACCAGCGAACGCTGGGTATCGAGCTCCTGCTGCGACACCAGTGAGGTTTTCGCCAGCTTTTCAAAGCGCGCCAGATCGCGGCGGGCGTTGGCCAGCGTCGCCTGATCCTTCGCCAGCTGGCCCTGCGCCTGAGTTAACGCCACCTGATAAGGGCGGGGATCGATCTCCGCCAGCAGCTGGCCCGCTTTGACCTGCTGCCCTTCCTGAAAGTGGATCGCCATCAGCTCGCCGTCGACGCGGCTGCGCACCGTCACGGTGCTGGCGGCGGTGACGGTGCCCAGCCCGCTCAAAAAGTGCGGTACGCTCTGGCTGACGGCGGCAGCGGCCTGCACCGGAGCCGGCGGGGCGCCTGCGCCGCCTTTGCCGCGATGCGGTCGGGTTGACGCCTGAGGATCGGCGTCAGGCTGCGCCGGATGGTGCCACCAGTAATAGCCGCCTGCGGCGGCAGCCAGCACCAGTAGCGCCAGCAGGCTCTTTTTCAACAAGGAAGGTCGGTTCATCTTATCGGTTGCTCTCCAGCAGTGTCGAAATCCCCAAAAGGCAGGCTGAAATGCGGCAGCCTGCAAATAGCAGAGTGTAGACCCGCAAAGCGGGCAGAAGTTGAAGGAATTAAGGATATCTGTCAGCCCGACGTAAGTATCCCTTCCAGAACAAACTTATCGAGGAATTACGCATAAAGGGCGCTTTTCGCTTTTGCTATGCTCTTTGACAGGGCATTTATTATAGAAGGAGAAGAGAATGAGTCAGGTTGAAACCCGCCAGCTCGGCGATACCGGCATTCAGGTGCCGCTGTTAACCTTCGGCGGCAACGTCTTCGGCTGGACCCTGGATGAGGCTAAATCGTTTTCGCTGCTTGACGCGCTGGTGGAAAAAGGACTGTGGTTTATTGATACCGCCGACGTCTATTCGCGCTGGGCGCCGGGCAATAAAGGCGGCGAGTCTGAAACTATTATCGGCAACTGGCTGAAAAAAAGCGGCAAGCGCGACCGCATCGTGCTGGCGACCAAGGTCGGCATGGAGCTTTCGCCAGAGAAAACCGGCCTGAAGCCGCAGTATATCCGTCAGGCGATAGAGGATTCGCTGCGTCGGCTGCAAACCGACTATATCGATCTCTATCAGGCGCACCGCGACGATAGCGATACGCCGCTGGCGGAAACCCTGGCGGCGTTCGATTCGCTGATTAAAGAGGGCAAAGTGCGCGCCATCGGCGCGTCGAACTACAGCGCGCCGCGCCTGCAGGAGGCGCTAAAGATCAGCGAGGAGCAGGGCCTGGCGCGCTACGCTACCCTGCAGCCCGAATATAATCTTTACGATCGCGAAGGCTACGAGTCGGCGCTGGAGGCGGTAGCGACGCAGCACGGGCTAGGCGTGATTAACTACTATTCACTGGCCAGCGGCTTCCTGAGCGGCAAATACCGCAGCGCGGCGGACGCCGGCAAAAGCGCGCGCGGACAGGGCGTGGTCGAGAAATACCTCAATCCGCGCGGCCTGGCTATTCTGGCGGCGCTGGACGAGGTTAGCCAGGCGCACGGCGTAACGCCGACCCAGGTGGCGCTGGCGTGGCAGATTGCGCGGCCGAGCATTACCGCCCCTATCGTCAGCGCGACGTCGCTCGCTCAGCTCGACGATCTGAGCGGCGCGACGCAGCTGCGTCTGACGCCGGAGGAGAATGAAAAACTGGCGCAGGCCAGCCGATAAGCCTGTCGGACGAGGCGTTTGCGCCTCGTCTTCTATTTGCGTGCCAAAGTGTGCGTTAATTCCGGCCGCGTTTCCGTTCAGCGATCCCCTTCACAATTGTTCAAAGAAACTGTCTCTTTGCGTATTCGTGCGCACATTTTTACAAAAGTTGAACTTTTTACAGCACTATTCTCTGCGTGGAAATAACCTTTATCCACATAAGAAGAACGATTATGAACAGAAAAAAAGCAGTGCAACGCTTCCCGCTGCGCCGTGTGGCGGCCGGCTCCCTGATGTTTGCCATGCTGAGCGCCTCCGCTGTGGCCGCGGATGCCTTTAGCTATGACTCGCCTTATATGTTCGGCGACTGGGGCGGCACGCGAACGCAGCTGGAAAATGACGGCGTTAAATTTGACGTAAACTACACCATGGAAAGCGCCTCGAACCTCGGCGGCGGCGCGGATACCAACACCTCTATGCGCTACAGCGACCAGTGGGCGTTCGGCGCTAATCTCGATCTGGAAAAGCTGCTCGGCTGGCAGGATACGCAGTTCCAGGCCACCATCACCAACCGCGACGGCCGTAATATTTCCGATCAGGTGGCGGATCGTCGTACCGGCATGCTCTCCTCGGTGCAGGAAGTCTATGGCCGCGGCCAGACCTGGCGTCTGACGCAGTTCTGGCTGAGCAAAGGGCTGTTTGACAACGTGGTGAACCTGAAAGCGGGTCGCGTGACCGTCGGCGAAGACTTTGACAACTTCGACAGCAAGTTCCAGAACCTGGCGTTCGGCAGCGGACAGGCGGGCAACTGGCGCGGCGACCGCTGGTTTAACTGGCCGGTGTCGCAGTGGGGCGGCCGCGTGAAGCTCAATATCACGCCGGACGTCTTCTTCCAGGTCGGTTTCTATAACCAGAATCGCGCCAACTACGATCGCGGCGACGGTTTCCGCCTCGACACCAGCAACTCCGAGGGCAATCTGGTGCCGGTGGAACTGGGCTGGAAGCCCACGCTGGGCCCGGACAAGCTGCCGGGCAACTACCGTATCGGCTACTACTACTCTTCTGCCAACGGCGACGTGTACGGCAGCTGGCGCGACGGGGCTTATCAGGATAAAGATCACGCCTACGGCGGCTATGTGCTACTGCAGCAGCAGCTGACCGCGCAGGGCGGCGACGCCAGCCGCGGCATCGGCGTGTCGGTTCAGGCGGTGATGAACGATCACAAAACCTCGAAGACCGACAACTATCAGTCGATCGCCTTTACCTGGGCGGGCCCGTTCGACGCCCGTCCTGAAGATGAGATCGGCATTGCCGCGGCGCGCATTCACGTCAATAGCGATTACACCCGCGCGCAGCGTCAGCAGAACGCGGCCAACGGCGAAACCAACTTCGACAGCCCGACCTATCTGCCGATTCAGGATGGTTCAGAGTATAACTACGAGCTTTACTACAACGTGAAGCTGGCGAAATGGCTGCAGGTGCGTCCGAACGTGCAGTATATCGTCGCGCCGGGCGCGGTAAGCGAAGTGAAGGACGCCTTTGTCGGCGGCATCAGCGCCAATATCAACTTCTGATAGCGCAGCGGCCTGACGTTTGCACTCTCAGGCCGCACACAACTTTCTGAGCGGATGGCATGGCGCGAAGCGCATCGTGTCGTGCCGTTTACAGACGCGCCTCAGGGATGAGGCGCGTATCCGCGCGAACCAACCTGTCCCGCCTGCTTTCTTTTCGCTTAGCGAAACATCACCTCTGCCCAGCGCGCCAGACCGGCCGTTACCGAGCCGAAATCATCGCCGCTGGCGATCGGCGTCTCCGGCAGCGCCTGCTGTAGCGCGGCGCGCAGCACCGGCGAACGCGCGCTGCCGCCCGTCAGATAGATGACTTCGGGTTTCGCGTCGCAGCTGGCGAGCGCCAGATGCACCTGCTCCAGAATACGCTCCAGCGGCTGATTGATCGCCTCCTGCAGCAGGGTGTCGCTGATAGCGGCGTGCATCTGCGGCGCGATAAAGTCCAGGCTGGCGTCGAAAGCGGCGCGATCGGAAAGGGCGATTTTGCTCTCTTCCGCCGCGCGCACCAGACGATAGCCGAGCTTCTGCTGCCACACCTTCAGCAGATGCGCCACCTGCGCGCTCTGTTCCGCGTCGCGCACCAGATCGCGCAGCAGCTTGCCGCAGGCGGCGGAATAAAACTCGCTCTGCGCCGGCACGTCGTTAATCGCCACCGCGTTCCACCAGGGCAGCGCGGGCAGGGCGGTGCCTTTCTGCGTTTTGCCGCCCAGGCCGAGCAGCGGCATCAGGGTCTTAAACGCCAGCATAATATCGAGATCGTTGCCGCCGACGCGGCAGCCGCTGTGGCCGAGCAGGCTCTGGCGGCGGTCCGACAGCTTGCGCCACTCCGGCCCCATCAGCAGCATCGAGCAGTCGGTGGTGCCGCCGCCGATATCTACCACCAGCACGCGCGTCTCTCTCTCCAGCGTCGCTTCGAAGTCAAGCCCTGCCGCCACCGGCTCGAACTGAAACTCCACGTCGCGGAAACCGGCGCGCTTCGCCGCGCGCAGCAGAATGCCCTGCGCCTGAGCGTTGGCGTCGTCGCCGCCGAGTCCCTGAAAGTTAATAGGGCGGCCGATAACCGCCTGGTCGATCGTGCCGTCGAGCTGCGCTTCGCCCTGTTCGCGAATATGGCGCATCATGGCGCAAACCAGATCTTCAAACAGCGCGATCTGCTGCGGTTTCAGGCCGCTGGCGCCGAGAAAGGATTTGGGGGATTTAACAAACCAGGTCTCTTCCGGATCAACCATATAGTGCTGCAGCGCGCTCAGTCCAAACTGCACGCTGTTGGGCGACACCTCAATGTCCTCTTCGCGGTTAAAACGCAGCGCGCGCTGCAGCAGCGCGGTGGTTTCCGCATCCGGGGTCGCGACCTGATGATGGCGATAGAGCCATTCGCTCACCGCCTCGCGCGTGGGTGCGGCAATCATCGACGGCAGCAGGCGCTGACCCTTTTCCAGCGTCAGCAGGCGCGGCGTGCCCGCTTCGCACACCGCAATGGAACAGTTCGCCGTGCCGTAATCGAAACCAATGAACATCTGATGTCCCTCCCGGAAAAAAGGGGGCGACTTTAGCGCAGCTGAGCGGGGCTGGCAAGCGGCCTAGCGCGCCGGCGGCGCGTAGACCATTAGCCGCCCGCGGCCGGCGTTTTTGGCGTGATAGCAGGCGATATCCGCCTGCGAGAGCACCTCCGCGCCGACGCCGTTGTCGGCGGCAATTTGCGTCAGTCCGGCGCTGGCGCCGACCTGATAAGTGCCGTCCTGCCAGTTAAAGGCGTAGCTATTGACCGCCGTGACGATGCGCTGTACCACCTCGCACCCCTGCGCTATTGCGCATTCCGGCATCAGCAGGGCGAACTCGTCGCCGCCGAGGCGCGCCAGAAAATCGCCGCCGCGCAGATGGCGCTGCATCAGGTCGGCAAGCTCGCGCAGCAGCGCGTCGCCCGCCGCGTGTCCGGCGCTGTCGTTAACCGCCTTAAACTTATCGAGATCGATAAACGCCAGCACATGCTGGTGCCCGCGCGTCACCGCATCGCCCAGCAGACGCTGCAGCTGCCGATCGAAGCTGGCGCGGTTGGGCAGCCGGGTCAGGGTATCATGCAGCGCGCTGTAGCTGAGGCGCTGCATCATTCTGCGCGATTCGCTGACGTCCTGAATGACCATGACTGCGCCTATCTCTTCCCCTTCCAGCGTGCGCAGCGGGGTAATGCTGTAGTGGATCTCCACGACGCCGCCGTCGGCGGCGTGCAGCACCAGTTCGTCATCCAGGTCGGGAGTCATTTTCTCGGTGGGCAGGCGGCGGAGCCGCTGATTTTCCACCGGCGCGCCGTGAACGCCCTGGGTGATATGCAGCAGCTCGCTCAGGGGGAGACCTGCCGCCGCTTCCTGTCGCCAGCCGCTCATCTTCTCCGCCACCGGATTCATGAAGGTCACGCGCATGTCGCTGTCGGTGCTGATAACCGCTTCGCCGATAGAGTCGAGGGTAATCGCCATACGCTCTTTTTCCTGAAACAGCGCGTCGGTCAGGTTGCGCAGATGCGTGACGTCCTGACAGATGCCCAGCATACGTTCGATACGGCCGTCCTGATTAAAGAAGCGGCGCGCCTGGGTGCGCAGGGTGCGCACGCCGTCGGCGCGCTGGATGCGATACTCGATATCAAAGACGTCGACCTTCTCCGACCGCTGCAGCGCGCGATCGAGCCGCTCGCGATCGGCCGGATGCACCTGACTGCGCCACAGCTCCTGGCTGGGCGTCTGGTGGGCGGGCAGGCCGAACAGCCGGTACATATAGCGATCCCACATCATCTCGTTGCGCGTCAGGTTCCATTCATAAACGCCGATTTCGCCCGCCTCGTTCGCCAGCGTAATACGCTCCATCAGATGCCGATTTACCTGCTCGCTCTGCTTCAGCTCGGAGATGTCGATGATCTGGGAGATAAAGTAGAGCGGCTGGTGCGCGCCGTCGCGCACCAGCGATACCGTCAGGCGCGCCCAGACGATTTCGCCGCTTTTGCGGAAATAGCGTTTCTCAATGGTATAGGCGTCAAGTTCGCCGCGCAGCAGCCTGTCGGCATGCTGCAGATCGTTTTCCAGATCGTCGGGGTGGGTGATCTGCTGGAAAGTGAGCTTTTTCAGCTCGGCGGCGGGAAAGCCCAGCGTCAGGCAGAGCGAGTGGTTGACCTGCAGCCAGCCGCCCTGCGGCGACACCAGCGCCATGCCGATGGCGGAGTATTCCATCGCGTGGCGAAAACGGGTTTCGCTTTCGCTGATGTGGTGTTTTTCGCGCCTGAAGGCGTCCATGACCAGCGCCATAATGTGGCTCGGGATCAGCACCAGCAGAAAGGGCAGCCAGCTGGCGATCTGACCCGGCACGTCGCTGCGCGTTTCGACCGTCGCGAGGCCGAGCGCCAGAATCAGCGAAATCACGCAGGCGTTCAGCAGAAACAGTAAAAACGCATCCCGCTTCGGCAGCCGTACGGCGCACCAGAACAGCAGTACCACGATAAAGGTGAACGGCCAGGGCATAAAGCGCAGCGCCAGCCAGCTCGCGCCCGCGGTCAGCAGCAGGGTAAAAAAGAACTCCGCCAGGCGGCGCAGGCTGACCGCAGCGGGCCGCAGCGGCCAGGGCATTAGCAGCAGCACCGGACCGAGCGCCAGCATGCCGACGATTTCGGAAATGACCCAGGTCGAGAAAAAAGAAAAAGTGCCGCTGCCGCTGATGTCCAGCATCCACAGCGCCAGCAGGCCGCCCATCAGCGGGGTAAGCAGGCCGACTGAAAGCACGAAGCGCAGCCAGTCGCGCAGAGAATTCAGCGGCGCCTCCCGCTTCAGCAGCGCGCGCAGCAGCACGCCGCCCGCTATCGCCTGCAGCGCGTTAAGCAGGGTAAATTTCAGACTGGCGGGTTCGGGCCCGAGGATCAGCGCGTTCGCCAGCGCGGTGCCCGCCGCGCAGCCCAGCAGCAGCAGCGGCGTATCGCGAGAAGGGGAGCGAAAGGCGACGATGGTCATTAGCGAGGTCGCGAACCAGAGCGGCGAAATGCGGCCGCTATAGACGATCAGCTCCAGGCAAAAAAGGGTCAGCAGGAAAGCGAGCGCGGTCAGTATCAGGGCGCTCAGCAGGCGGTTTTGCAGTTTGTCCGACGAGGACAATAGTTCAACACTCATTCACTAACCCGGCAACGCGCACGGCGTCTGGATGACGAAAAATGCGCCAGTCATACTCTTTCGCGCATGCTAGCACATCGGCGTCGCCGTGGGGCCGTTAAATCAAATTAGGTCGTTATTCAACGCATTGACCGACCCTGCTGCGGCGCAGCAGGGTCGCGTGCGGCTACCGGCGGAAGAGATCTGCGCGGGTGAAGGGTTTTTCCAGGCCAGCCAGATCGGCAGAGAAACGTTCAAGAAACTGCTGCGTTGTGGCGATACGTCCGTGACCCATCAGCAGCAGCGGCACTAAAAAGGCCGCGCCGACCTGCGGCCAGCTAAAGCCCTTCAGCGCGGTGCGGCGCTGGCTGAGCAGAAACGCGGAGCTGAGGGTAAAGCCCAGCAGCAGCCCGGTCGCCACTTCACTGGCGGAGTGCGCATGGATCACCAGCCGTGAAAAGCCCACCATTAGCGGGATCAGATAGCCGATGCCGATGGCGAGCAGCCGCAGCGGGTTCGGCCAGCGGCCGGAAACCAGCCACAGCATAACCGGCCAGAGCGTCGCCGACATCGCGCTGTGTCCGCTGAAGCCGGTGAAGTTGAAGCGGGCGCTGCCGATGCCAAAGCCGAGAAACAGTATTTTCGACACGCTCACCAGCAGGCCGGCAAGGCCAAAAGCGAGCAGCCAGTACCAGACCGTGCGGCGGTTATCGCTCTTCCACGGCAGGATCAGGGCGATGATTACCGCTGTCGGGATCAGCAGCATGCTGTCGCCGAAATAGGTCAGTGTTCTCCAGTGCATAAACATCCTTTATTGTGGGCCGACACGATTATTTCCGCGCCATCGCCTGGGCGGAACGCGCTTCCGCTGCCTGATGCGCCAGCCGCATAAGCAAAAACAGATCTGTCAGTTAGTTTATCGGGTAATGGTTTCGGTTTGAAAAGGGGAAATTCTGAAATGCCGTGGGCGGCTTTTCTCTGGCGTCAAAAGGATGAAATCCCTATACTTGGCGCCTACTAAACCCTCTCCATTCCGTCCTGCGTCAAAACGTCTAATCCGCGTACAGCGCAGGCTCCAGTATCAGGTTTTAAAAAAGTATGACTGACAAGTCTCATCAGTGCGTGATTGTGGGCATTGCCGGTGCCTCCGCATCCGGAAAAAGTTTAATCGCCAGCACGCTCTATCGTGAAATCCGCGATCAGGTCGGTGACGAGCATATCGGGGTCATCCCGGAAGATGCTTATTACAAGGACCAGAGCCACCTCACCATGGAAGAGAGGGTAAAAACCAACTACGACCATCCCAGCGCGATGGATCACGATCTGCTGCTGCACCATCTGCAGGCGCTAAAAGCGGGTCAGGATATCGATCTGCCGGTCTACAGCTATGTCGAGCATACCCGCACCCGCGACAGCATTCACCTGAAGCCGAAGAAGGTGATTATTCTGGAAGGGATCCTGCTGCTTACCGATGCGCGCCTGCGTCAGGAGCTTAACTTCTCGATTTTTGTCGATACGCCGCTCGACATCTGCCTGATGCGCCGCATGAAGCGCGACGTGAACGAGCGCGGCCGCTCGATGGATTCGGTGATGAGCCAGTACCAGAAAACCGTGCGTCCCATGTTCCTGCAGTTTATCGAGCCTTCGAAGCAGTACGCCGACATTATCGTGCCGCGAGGCGGGAAAAACCGTATTGCCATTGATATCCTTAAGTCCAGGATCAGCCAGTTTTTCGAATAGACGCGTCGGATATGACGCGCGGCGAACCGCCTGCCACGCGAGTTTCAGGCGGTTCGCTACACTTAAATCATGGAGACAGGTTAATGAGATTATGTGACCGCGATATTGAAGCCTGGCTGAATGACGGCAGGCTTGGCATCGAGCCGCGTCCGCCGGTGGAGCGCATCAACGGCGCAACCGTCGACGTTCGTCTGGGCAATCAGTTCCGGACGTTCCGAGGCCACACGGCCGCCTTTATTGATTTAAGCGGTCCGAAAGATGAGGTCAGCGCGGCGCTGGATCGCGTTATGAGCGATGAAATCGTGCTGCCGGAAGGCGAGGCTTTTTTCCTGCATCCCGGCGAGCTGGCGCTGGCGGTAACCTTCGAGTCGGTTACCATCCCCGACGATCTGGTGGGCTGGCTGGACGGCCGCTCCTCGCTGGCGCGCCTGGGGCTGATGGTGCACGTTACCGCGCACCGCATCGATCCCGGCTGGCAGGGCCGTATTGTTCTGGAGTTCTATAATTCCGGTAAGCTGCCGCTGGCGCTGCGTCCTGGCATGCTGATCGGCGCGCTGAGCTTTGAGCCGCTCTCTGGTCCGGCGGCGCGGCCTTACAACCGTCGCGAAGACGCTAAATATCGCGGACAGCAGGGTGCTGTCGCCAGTCGTATCGACAAAGATTAAACCGCGAACATGGGGATGTGATGAAAAGAGTGATAACCACGCTGGCCATTTTACTGGTGGTCATCGTTGCCGGCATGACCGCGCTGGTGCTGTTGGTCAATCCAAACGATTTTCGATCCTACATGGTGAAGCAGGTCGAGCAACGCAGTGGTTATCGGCTGGAAGTCAGCGGCGATTTGCGCTGGCACGTCTGGCCCAAGCTCAGCATTCTGGCCGGGCGGATGAGTCTGACCGCTCCCGGCGCCTCGCAGCCGATGGTCACGGCGGAAAATATGCGCCTTGACGTTAATCTCTGGCCGCTGCTGTCGCACCAGCTCAGCGTCAGTCAGGTGATGCTGCGCAACGCCGTGGTGCGCGCCACGCCGGAGAGCGCGCCGCAGCAGCCGCAAAACGCCCCGGTCGCGCCCGGACGCGGCGATGCTGGCTCGCCGGCCAGCGGCTGGTCGTTCGATATCAGCCAGCTGCGCGTTGCCGACAGTTTGCTGATCTGGCGTCAGCCGGGCGGCGACGAGTACAATTTTCGCAATCTCAATCTCAACCTGAATCAGGACGCGCGCCATCTGGCGAATATCGAACTCAGCACCAGCCTGATGCGCAATCAGCGCAACGCTGTGCTGTCGCTGAAAGGCCAGCTCGACGCGTCGCAGTATCCGCATCGCCTGAGCGGCAAAATCGACGAGCTTAACTATGCGCTGAGCGGCGCCAATATGCCGCCGCAGGGCATTAAAGGCACGCTGAGCGCGCAGGGCAGCTGGCGCGCCGAGACGCAGCAGTTCGCGCTCACGCAGCTGCAGCTGACCGCCAACGACAGCGCGCTGTCGGGCGAGGCAACCGGTTCGCTGACGCCGAAGCAGCTTGCGCTTCAGCTGCACGCCACGCAGCTCAACGTCGATAACCTGATGGCGAATGCGCCGCAGGCGCGCGACAGCGCTACGCAGCACGCCACGGTGGCGCGCGCGCCGGTCATTGCCACGCCGCGCGTGCAAAATAATCTCGATTCACCGCTTATTGATATGAATCTGGCGGTAAATCTCAAAGCGGACAGCGCGGTGTGGCGCGGTCTGACGCTACAGAACTTCGCGCTGGACGTAACGAATCAGCAGGGATTAATCGCGCTGCGCACGCTAAGCGGCAAGCTGGGCGACGGCGATTTTTCTACGCCGGGCACCATCGATATCCGTCAGGCGGAAACCCGCGTCGCGCTGCAGCCGGTGCTCAATCACGTCGCAATTCAGCCGCTGCTCGCCGCCTTTGACATGCCGCAGAGCGTTCAGGGTGACGTTTCGCTTAGCGGCGACCTGAGCGGCGAAGGCCTTTCGCTGGAGGCGGCAAAACGTCGCTGGCGCGGCGAAGCGCAGCTGAGCGCCAGCAACGTTAAGCTGGCGCAGCTTAACCTGCAGCAGATGGTGCGTCGCGCAGTGGCGCGCGCCAGCGATCGGGTCAGCAGCGACGAGAGCGCCGATCAGGGCATCCGCCAGCTCGGCGGCACGCTGGCATTGAATAACGGCGTGTTGCATCTGGCGGATCTGAAAGGCGAGGGCGATCGCCTGAAGCTGCAGGGCGGCGGCGAGGTGAATATGCCGACGCAGCAGCTGGATGTGACTTTTGGCCTGACGCTGACCGGCTGGAAAGGCGACGACAAGGTGGTCGCGCTGCTGTCGCAGCAGGCCATTCCGCTGCGCATGTACGGCAGCTGGAATAATGTGCAGTACTCGCTGCCGGTCGATCAGGTGCTGCGCCAGCAGCTACAGAGCGAGGCGAAATCGCGTCTTAATCAGTGGCTGGATCGCCAGCCGAAAAACAGCGACAGCGACGGCCTGCGCAAGCTGCTGCGGCCATAAATCACACTTCGTAATCGGGATCCTGCGGCTGTTGCAGGATCTCAACCTTCTGCACGCGATGATTCTCCACCTGCAGCGTGCGCAGCAGATAGCGACCAACCTGCAGGGTTTCGCCCGCTTCGGGAATATGCTGCAGGCTGTCCATCAGCAGGCCTGCCAGCGTATGATAGCTGCGTCGCTCATCCAGCGGCAGCCTGACGTAGAGCGCTAAATCCTCCAGCGGAATATTGCCGTTAACGATCCAGTGGCCCTCGCCCTGCGCCTGCACGTCGTAGCGGGCGTCGACCTCTTCTCCCTCAAGTGGCAAATTGCCGGCGATGGTTTCCATCAGATCGCTGAGCGTCACCACGCCTTCCACCGAGCCGAATTCATCCACCACAAAGGCAAAATGGGTGCGCGCCTGGCGAAACTGCTCCAGCGCCTGCAGCAGCGTCAGCCGCTCGGGAAACACCAGCGGCTGACGCACCAGCGCGCGCAAATCCAGCGACGGCTGATGCAGCGCCTGGTGCAGCAGGTCGATGGCGTGCACTACGCCCAGCAGCTCGTTGCTCTGGTCGGTGATCAGCAGGCGCGTATGCTGATTGCGGTCAAGACGCGCCATAATCTCTGCCGGATCGTCGTCCAGATTGATATGTTCGATATCGTGCCGCGAGGTCATGATGCTGCTGACGTGGCGCTGGGCGAAGTTGAGCACGCGGGCGATCATTACCCGCTCCTGACGGTTAAACAGCGCGTGCCGATCGCTGTCGGCAATAAGCATCGCGCTCTGCGCGTCCAGCTCGGCGTGGTCCGCTTCGCCGCGCAGCAGTCTTAGTACGGTTTCCGCGGTACGCTGGCGCAGCGGCCGGCCGGCCGACAGCGCGCGGCGACGGTTACGCTGCGCCAGCTGATTAAACGCCTCAATGACGATTGAGAAGCCGATCGCCGCATAGAGATAGCCTTTGGGAATAACGAAGCCGAGCCCCTCCGCCACCAGGCTGAAGCCGATCATCAGCAGAAAGCTCAGACAGAGAATAACGATAGTGGGATGGCGGTTAACGAAGCGCGTCAGCGGCTTGCTGGCCAGCAGCATCAGCAGAATCGCGATGGTGACGGCCGTCATCATTACCGGCAGCTGATTCACCATGCCCACCGCGGTGATGACCGCATCCAGCGAAAAAATGGCGTCCAGCACCACGATTTGCGCTACCACTGGCCAGAATTTAGCGCCGCGTTTTTGCTGATTATCCGGGTGATCCTGACCTTCCAGCCGGGTATTCAGCTCGGTCGTCGCCTTAAATAACAGAAAGAGTCCGCCGAACAGCAGCAGCAGATCGCGCGCGCTGAAGGGGTGGCCCCGCAGCATAAACAGCGGCTGCGTCAGGGTAACCAGCCAGGAAAGAGAGGCCAGCAGCAGCAAACGACAGAGCAATGCCAGCAGTAAACCAATAACGCGCGCCCGGTCGCGATCTTTGCCGGGAAGCTTTTCCACCAGAATGGCGATGAAGACCAGGTTATCGATCCCCAGCACCAGTTCAAGAACGATTAGCGTAACTAACCCCGCCCATAGCGAGGGATCCGCAAACACCTCCAACATGCCTTAGCCGCCTGAATATATTAAAGTCAGTAAAATCTGAGGATAGTGGAGCAGAAGGCAGGGCACAACAAACCGTTGCGCCTGTGGTTTAGCGCGCCCAGGGATAATAATGAAAGGATTGCGTCTGATTTCTTTCCGCATTGGGTAAGAATCAGGTAAAGGATAAGATGGCGGCTCGATGAATTATTGATGAATCGATTTTAGAAGATTCACGGCGGCGAGAGAATTTATTAGCGTGGCGAATATGGCAATAATCTGATTTTTTCATAAAGTATTGCACTTTCATTTTTACCGGCTGGCGGGCCTCAATACTAATGGCTGGTAGTCTTTTTCCTAAAATAGTCAGGGGACGGCGGGGCCTACTTGTAAAGAAGCCAGTAATAACTAGTATAGCAACGTGCTGTTAAAAGTCTGCGCTTATGTTGATATTCGCCCACTGATTTGGCACCCAATGTTGTGAATTGTGATCTGTCCCGTGGGTATGCATCAGGCAACCGGCCCGGGAACGACAGGCTGGAAACAGGATATCAAAAGCGGTATTGGCAGCGACAGCCAAGGGCGGTAGCGTGCCTGAAACGCCTTTTACGTTTAGAAAACAAGCAGTGCGTCGCGACAGGTTAAGTCAGAGTAATCTGTTGGTATCCATCATGATTTTCTTGTTTTCTTGATAAGGAAACCGGCGTGAACGCACCCTGGCACTCCCCTCAGTTACGCATATGTCGACGAGAGACTGATTCGCTCAATTATTACACAGCTCAGGGCGTCACGGGTTAAAGGAAATAAAATAAAGAGTTAAATATGCGCGATACTGAAATTACGTTTAAAAGTCTTTTCACTAAATTGTTGTTGGCAGGTTCGGATTTAATTTGTTTTAACGCCGCATTATTCATAGCGCTGGCGTTAATTAATATGATGTCTGATTCGCCGCTGGCAGATATTTCTGAAAAAGATCTGAATTTGAAAATAGCTACGCATATTCTCCTGTCGGTAATTTGCGTCGGATGGTTCTGGGTCAGGCTGCGTCACTTTACCTACCGCAAACCATTCTGGTTCGAGCTAAAAGAAATTTTTCGTACCATTCTTATTTTCTCTGTTATCGACCTGTCGATTACCGCGCTGTCGCAGTGGCAAATGTCGCGCTTCGTCTGGTTGCTGACCTGGGTACTGGCGCTGGTGTTGATTCCGCTGTCGCGCGCGGTGGTCAAACATCTGCTTAATCATTATGGCCTGTGGAAAAAGCAGACCATTATTATCGGCAGCAGCAAAAACGCGCAGGAAGCCTGGCAGGCGCTGCAGAGCGAAGAGGTGATGGGCTTCGACGTTATCGCCTTTTACGACGTAGATAGCACCTGCCCGCAGGCGAGCATCTCCGGCGTGCCGGTGCTGCGTGAAGAGGCGGAGCTCTGGAATCTGACCCATAGCGAAACGCAGTTCATCGTGGCGGTCGAGTATGAGCAGAGCCAGTATCGCGATCTGTGGCTAAAAAACCTGGCGAGGCACAACTGCCGCTCGGTCTCCGTTATCCCCACGCTGCGCGGCGTGCCGCTCTACGGCACCGATATGGCCTATATCTTCAGCCATGAAGTGATGATACTGCGCGTGAATAACAACCTGGCGAAGCGCACCTCGCGCTTCCTGAAGCGAGCGTTCGATATCGTCGGCGCGCTGTCAATTATCATCATGCTGCTGCCTGCGCTGCTGGTGCTCGGCTTTCTGGTCGGCCGCGACGGTGGACCGCCGATTTACGGCCACGAGCGCGTCGGCATGAACGGCCGCAAGTTCAAGTGCCTGAAGTTCCGCTCGATGGTGATTAACTCGAAAGAGGTGCTGGAAGAGGTGCTGCGCACCGATCCAGTCGCGCGCGCCGAGTGGGATAAAGATTTCAAACTGAAAAACGATCCACGCATCACCAAAGTCGGCCACTTCATCCGTAAAACCAGCCTGGATGAGCTGCCGCAGCTGTGGAACGTGGTGCGCGGCGACATGAGCCTCGTCGGGCCGCGCCCGGTGATTGAAGATGAACTTTGCCGTTATGCCGGAGACGTCGACTACTATCTGATGGCGAAACCGGGCATGACGGGATTGTGGCAGGTCAGCGGTCGTAACGACGTTGATTACGAAACGCGCGTCTATTTTGATTCGTGGTACGTAAAAAACTGGTCGCTGTGGAACGATATCGCCATTTTGTTCAAAACGGTCGGTGTCGTACTGAAGCGCGATGGGGCGTATTGATAGCAGGCGAGTGCGGGGAGCGATAGATAGACGCTCCCTGATTCCAGGCGCCGCTGCTGGCAACGTCATTGGCGATAGCCGCCATTATCGTGGCTGAAGGAAGCCGTTAATTGGTGCAGCAGGCAATACTACGCGTTTGCTTATTTCATCCAGTTAAACGGCAGCAACAAAAAAGAGTTAGGGAGCAAGTGATAATGACAGGCATTTTCAGGACTTAGGCTGGCGAGTTTATTTTTTTTCAGCGCTTACACAGCGGCGTTTTCGCCTCTATCAATCAATAACTGATAGCGAAGATCTAGATGATTACAATCAAAACGAAATTGATACCCATGCTGGTATCCGCCACATTTCTCTCAGGGTGTACGGTTGTTCCAGGCCAGCACCTTTCCACTAGCGGAAAAGATGTCGTCGAGCAGCAGGACAGCAACTATGACATCGACAAATATGTCAATGTCTTCCCATTAACGCCACGCCTGGTCGAGCAGATGCGACCCAAGCCGCTGGTGGCGCAGGCCAACCCAGGGCTGCAGAACGAAATTCAGAACTATGAATACCGCATCGGCATCGGCGACGTGATTAACGTCACCGTCTGGGATCACCCCGAGCTGACGACGCCAGCCGGCCAGTACCGCAGCGCCAGCGACACCGGCAACTGGGTGCACTCCGACGGCACCATCTTCTATCCCTATATCGGCAAAGTCCGCGTGGTTGGCCGTACGGTCACCGAAGTGCGCGGCGAGATCGCGCGTCGCCTCGCGCAGTATATCGAGAGCCCGCAGGTCGATGTCAGCATCGCCTCCTTTAAGTCGCAAAAAACCTACGTGACTGGCGCCGTGACCACCTCAGGCCAGCAGCCGATCACCAACGTACCGCTGACGGTGCTGGACGCCATTAACGCCGCGGGCGGCCTGGCGGCTGACGCCGACTGGCGTAACGTGGTGCTGACGCACAACGGCACCGAGCAGCGCGTTTCGCTGCAGGCGCTGATGCAGAACGGCGACCTGAGTCAGAACCATCTGCTCTATCCGGGCGACATCCTTTACGTGCCGCGCAACGACGATCTCAAAGTCTTCGTTATGGGCGAAGTCCGTCAGCAGTCGACGCTGAAGATGGACCGCAGCGGCATGACGCTGGCGGAAGCGCTGGGCAACGCGCAGGGCATGGATCAGACGGCGGCTGACGCCACCGGCGTATTCGTTATCCGTCCGATTCGCGGCACAAATCGCACCAAAATCGCCAATATCTATCAGCTGAACACCAAAGATGCGGCGGCGATGGTCATGGGTACCGAATTCCAACTTGAGCCTTACGATATCGTTTATGTCACCTCGACGCCGCTGACGCGTTGGAACCGCGTGATCTCGCAGCTGCTGCCGACCATCGCCGGCATCAACGACGCGAGCGAGGCGGCGCTGCGCTTCCGCAACTGGTCGAACTAGGTTTAGCCATGATTACGTCCGTGTTAGTGGTCTGCGTCGGCAACATCTGCCGCTCTCCTACCGGAGAGCGCTTACTGAAGCGTGCGCTGCCGGAGAAGCGTATCGCCTCGGCGGGGCTCAGCGCCCTCAAGGGGTATCCGGCGGATCAAACCGCCAGCGAAGTGGCTGCGCGTCATGGCCTCTCGCTGGAGGGGCATCACGCGCAGCAGTTAACCGCCAGTATGTGCCGCGATTTCGACCTGATTCTGGTGATGGAGAAACGTCACATCGAACAGGTCAATCGCATCGATCCAGCCGCGCGCGGAAAAACCATGCTGCTTGGGCACTGGCTCAACCAACAGGAAATCGCGGATCCGTATAGAAAAAGTCGTGAGGCCTTTGAAGAGGTTTACGGGTTACTGGAAAACGCTACCCAGAAATGGGTCAACGTATTAAGCCGATAGTTGGGATTATCCATGAATATTAAAAATAAGGTTATGACCGCGCCAAGAGAGGAGTCGACGGGATTCGATCTCGGCCACCTTTTGGGACAGCTGATCGATCATCGCTGGATCATTGTTGCCGTAACCGCCTTCTTTATGCTGGTGGGAACGCTCTACACACTCTTTGCTACGCCAATCTACAGCGCCGACGCCATGGTGCAGGTCGAGCAGAAAAACAGCAGCTCCGTACTCTCGGATCTGCAAACTCTGATGCCGGCGACGCCGGAGTCGGATACCGAGATTCAGATCCTGGAGTCGCGCATGGTCATCGGCAAGACCGTGAGCGATCTGGGTCTGGATACCGTGGTTGAGCAGAACTACTTCCCGATTATCGGTAAGGGTCTGTCGCGCCTGATGGGCAACAAACCGGCGCAGATCGCTATCTCGCGTCTGGAGATCCCGCGGACTATCGACAAGCGCAACGTTGAGCTGGAAGTCAACAGCCCGACGACCTATACCGTGAGCAAAGACGGCGACGAGCTGTTTAAAGGCCAGGTTGGCCGTCTGGAGCAGCACGGCGATATCACCATGCTGGTCAGCGGCATTCAGGCGGAAGAGGGCACCAGCTTCACCGTCACCAAGCTGAACGAGCTGCAGGCGATCAACTCCGTGCTGGCGAACCTGACGGTTGCCGACAAAGGCAAAGATACCGGCGTGCTGGGTCTGCAGTATGTGGGTGAAGATCCGGAGCGTATCAGCCAGGTGCTGAACCAGATCGTCAACAACTATCTGCTGCAAAACGTTGAGCGCAAGTCGGAGCAGGCTGAGAAGAGCCTCGAGTTTCTGCGCAACCAGCTGCCTCAGGTGCGCGCCAAGCTGGACGACGCCGAGAACAAGCTGAACGCGTTCCGTCGTCAGAACGAATCGGTCGATATGTCGCTGGAAGCGAAATCGGCGCTCGACTCCTCCGTCAGCGTGCAGAGCCAGCTGAACGAGCTGACCTTCCGCGAAGCTGAAGTGTCGCAGCTGTTTACCAAAGATCACCCGACCTACCGCGCGCTGCTGGAAAAGCGTAAAACGCTGGAAGGCGAGCAGGCGCAGCTGAACAAGAAAATCTCCCAGATGCCGCAAACGCAGCAGGAGATCCTGCGTCTGACGCGCGACGTGCAGGCGGGGCAGGAGATCTACATGCAGCTGCTGAATCGTCAGCAGGAGCTTGGCATCAGTAAAGCCAGCACCGTCGGCGACGTGCGCATCATCGATAACGCGGAAACGGCCAACGCGCCGGTCGCGCCGAAGAGAGCGCTGATTATCGCCGCCAGCCTGCTGCTGGGTCTGGTGATCTCCGTAGGTCTGGTGCTGCTGAAGGCGCTGCTGCATCACGGCATTGAGAACCCAGAACAGCTGGAAGAGCTGGGCATGAACGTCTATGCGAGCGTGCCGCTCTCTGAATGGCAGCGTAAGAAAGATACCGAAGCGCTGGCGCGTCGCGGTCATAAAGTGAAGACCGACCCGCACGAAACGCTGCTGGCGCTGGGCAACCCGACCGACCTCTCTATCGAAGCGATCCGTAGCCTGCGTACCAGCCTGCACTTTGCGATGATGGAAGCGAAGAACAACATCCTGATGATCACCGGCGCGAGCCCAGGCATTGGTAAAACCTTTATCTGCGCCAACCTGGCGACGCTGGTGGCGAAAGCGGGTCAGCGCGTGCTGTTTATCGACGGCGACATGCGTCGCGGCTATACCCACGACCTGATCGGCGCGGATAACAAGTCTGGTCTCTCTAACGTGCTGTCCGGCAAAACCGAGTTCAGCCCGGCGCTGATTCAGCGCGGCCCGTACGGCTTCGACTTCCTGCCGCGCGGCCAGGTGCCGCCGAACCCGTCGGAGCTGCTGATGCACCGCCGCATGGGCGAGCTGCTGGACTGGGCGAGCAAGAATTACGACCTGGTGCTGATCGATACGCCGCCGATTCTGGCCGTCACCGACGCCTCGATTATCGGCAAGCTGGCGGGCACTTCGCTGATGGTGGCGCGCTTTGAGACTAACACCACGAAAGAGATCGACGTCAGCTTCAAGCGCTTCGCGCAGAACGGTATTGAGATCAAAGGCGTCATTCTTAACGCCGTGGTACGTAAAGCCGCCAACGCCTACGGATATGGCTACGACTACTACGACTATGAATATGGCAAGCCGACCAAAAGTTAAACTTTGACGATTAACGGGGCGGCGAGACCGCCCCTTTTTATCGTCTGTTAAAGACAACACGCAACGATGTACACAGGTGATTCTGTGTTTCGCGCCAGACGCCACGCATAACACGCATAACCGGGCGGGCGCCCATAACAAAATGGTTCAGCAACAGGCAGGCGCCTTCAGGCGCGGCTTTACGCAGAAGGCGTAAATGCCTGTCAGCTGGCAACGTGTGGAATTAAGGAATCACACCATGGCTCCATATTGGTATATATCAGGGTTTCTGCTGCTGATGGCGATCGTAGAAATCCTGCTAAAAAAAGACGAACGCACCACGCACATCCTGACTTATCTGTTTTGCATCGCCGCCGCGACGCTGGTGGTGTTCGGCGGGATCCGCGGCCTCGGCACCGGCATGGATGATTATCAGTACCGCAGCTTTTTCGCCGACTTTATCAACCGCATTCAGGTGAACGGCTTTGCCGAAACGGTGGCGTTTTTCCGCTACGAACCGCTGATTTTCGTGCTGGCGTACCTTACCAGCCTGGTGTCGCACAACGCCGACATTTTCCTGTTTATCTTCTGCCTGCTGGCGGTGGCGGTTAACGCGGTCTTCTTCAAGAAGATGTCGCCTTATCCCATCCTGGCGCTGGCGCTCTATTCGGCGCATATCTTTATTAACAAAGATATGAATCAGATCCGCTTCGGGCTGAGTTCGGCGCTGTTCCTCGGCGTAATCTGGTATATCTACCTGAAGCGTTACTGGATGGCGCTCGGCTTTACCCTGCTGTCGTTTTTCAGCCACAACACCGCGGTCATGGTGGTGACCATCGTGCCGTTCCTGTTTATCCGCGACTCGCGCTGGTGGCCGGTGGCGATTATCCTGCTGAGCATTCCCGCCTCGAAAGTCGGCGGCACCAGCTTTATCTCGCTGATCTCGGCGCACATGGGCTCGCTGGGGGAGAGGGCGGAAGGCTACAGCAACGAAACCTCCAATACGGGCGAAGGCAGCATCTTCTCGGTGTCGAACCTGAAAAACATCATGCTGGTGTTTATCTTCGTCTACTTCCTGCTGAGCAACGAGATTAAAAAATATAACTACCAGCAGTATCGCCTTAACTACCTGCTGGTGCTGACCTTCGCCATCGGCGGCGGCATCCGTATCTTCTTCTATAACTATTCGTCGGGCGCGCGCCTCTCCAACTACCTGTTGCAGGTCGAGCCGATTATTTTAGCCTCGCTGGTGTATCAGGTGCGGCCGATACTCAAGCCGGCGATGTTCGCGATGTTCGCTTTCTTCCTTGTCTACTACCTCTACTACAACACGATTTCTCTGAAGCAGGCCGTTGTCGGCTATGAAGTAGCTCAGGAATTCAAGCTGTTCCATTAACCGGGGAGGTAACATGACTAAATCACTTATTGCCGCTGCAATCCTTTCTGTTTCCTGCTTTGCGCAGGCCGCCGATCGAGGCGCGTTTGTTATTGACGCCTACGGCGATTCCACCACGGCGGGCGTAATGTCCTCCGGCGGGAAAAATATCATCGCGCCGGGCAACGAAATGGCGTATCTGCAAAAAATGCTGCAAAGCAAATACGGCAGCGCTATCGAGGTGAAAAACCACGGCGTGCCGGGCGCGCAGGCGGCGGAGCTGCTCTATAACAAGGGCAAGGACGATCCCAGCGGCTGGAGCGAGCGCATGGCGAACTCCAGCGCGCAGCTGATCCTGCTTAACTACGCCATCAACGATGCGCGCCACTACTTTTTCAAAGACAAGAACGCCCATCTGGAAAGCCCGGAAGAGTACGGACGCATTATGACCGCGCTGGTTAAAGAGGCGAAGGCGCACAACAAGCTGGTGGTGCTGCAGGAGCCGAATCCCATCTGCGGTAAAGTCGAGCGCTGGAATGTCTGGCCCTACGTCTATCAGCTCAACGAGGTCGCTAAGGCGGAAGGCGTGCCTGTGGTGAAGCAGTGGACGGCTATTAAGGCGCAGCGCGACTGGCAGAGCGAGATGTCGGCAGATTGCATTCATCCTTCCGAATCGCTTTATAAGTTAAAAGCGCAGCAGACCTTTGACGTCATCAGTGCCAACTTCGGTAAACAGCTGTCGCAGCCCGGCAGTTAAACCCAACCTCACTCTGTGGCTTCAGGAGTTGTCATGTATGTATTAATCATGGTGGTGTCGTTCTGTCTGGCGCTGCTCTTTCTGCGCGCGACCGGCTTCCATAAAGGCGTTTACAACGGCAGCGGCATTAAAAGCATCTCCGGGCTGCGCGCGCTGCTGGCCAGCATCGTCGCCTTTTCCCATCTGGTGCACTATCTCTACTCGCTGGACGGCAACTGGATCTTCGATAAGGACTATTTCGTCTGGTTCTCCGAAGGCAACTTTTTCGTCAACGCCGGCAAGTTCGGCGTGCTGCTGTTCTTTATGATCTCGGCGTTTCTGTTCTATCGCTGGCTGGACAACGACGGCATGCCGGCGAGCCAGCTCACCTGGAAGCTGCTGAAGTCGCGCGTGCGCCGCATCGTGCCGATGTTCTGGTTCTCCGGGCTGGTGATCATCCTGGTCGGCCTGGCGCAGGGCGGTTTGCATATCAACGCGCACAGCATAACCGACGCCGTGCTCTGGCTGCTGTTCGTCGGCAGTTATCATATGGGCGACTTTCTCACCGCCGACGTCAACGCCGGCGTGGAGTGGACGCTGCGTCTTGAATGGCTGCTCTATCTCTCCATCCCGCTGATTTTCGTGGTGAACCGAGCCACCCAAGGCAGGTACAAAACCCTGCTGATCCTCGGCTCAATCGGCGTGATTTTCTGCGTCGCCGTGGCGCTGCGCCTGTGGGGCAAAACCTATACCGATCCGCGTCCGGTGCTGGGCTTCGCGATGGGCTACTTCGCCTATACCTGGCGCGACCGGCTGGCGGTCTTTAAGCAGTCGCGCATCGCGGGCGTGCTCTGCATCCTGCTGGCGATTTTCGCGCTCGCCTTCACCAGCAACGCCTTCTGGTATCTGGTGTTTCTCTGCTGCCTGACGGCAATCTTCTTTGTAGTGAGCAGCGGCAACAACCTGCTGGGCATGCTGGAGAATAAAACCCTGATGTCGATCGGCGAGGTGAGCTACAGCCTCTATCTGATCCACGGCGTGGTGCTCTACTTCATTAAGCAGATCCCGCTCAGCATGGTGCCGCACAACATGGTGGTTTACACCCTGATCTCCACGCTGTTCTTCGTACTGTCGTTCTACGTGGCGAAGATGACCTATCTCTATGTTGAAAAGCCCTTTATCGGCAGCAGCGACAAGAAGAAGGTGGCGGCCGAGGTCTCGCCGACCAAATAGGATCGCTCCGGTAACCCTTAATGATTGACGGGACTGCGTCCGACACCGCCGCGCGGCGCGCAGCTCGTTTTTTATCGATTTCAGCCCTGTTTTTAAGAGGTACTGGCATGAAGGACATTCGTTTCTCCATTGTAATCCCCGCGTATAACGCGTCGCAGTCGATCGTCGCGACGCTGGATTGCGTCAAGGCGCAGAGCTACCGCAATTTCGAAGTGATCATCGTTGACGACAAATCTGCCGATGCGGCGGCGCTGGCGGAGGTAGTCAACAGCGAGCGCTATCAGGATCTGGGCATTAACCTGGTGCTCTCCGAGGTGAAACTGAACGGCGCAGGCGCGCGCAATAAAGGCATTGAGCTGGCGACAGGGGACTACATCAGCTTTCTCGACGCGGACGACGAGTGGCACGCCGACAAGCTGCTGGAGACCAGCCGTAAAATCCAGGAGCTGGAGGCGCAGGGCAAAAGCAAGTTCGTGATCTTCAGCCAGGTCAACATCTATCAGGACGGCAGCTTCCTGAAGGTGATGCCGATGCAGACGCCGGGCAAGAACGAAACCGTGGCGGAGTATCTCTTCGGCTGCTACGGCTTTATCCAGACCAGCACCATCGTGCTGAAGCGCGAGGACGCCGCGCGCATCCAGTTCGACACGCGCTATATCCGCCATCAGGATTACGACTTCTGCATTCGCGCCGATCGTCTCGGCTATGCGTTCGTGATGATCGCGCGCCCGCTCGCCACCTACCACCTGGTGACGAAATTTGGATCCAAGCATAAAGGCGAATCGGTGAAATATTCGCTTTTCTGGCTGGATGCCATGAAGCCGCACCTGACCGCACGCGATATCGACACCTACAAGGCGTTTAAGCTGCCGCTGCGCTACAAAATGGACGGCAAATCGCTGATGGCGAGCCTGACCTTTGCGCGCTACTTCTTTCTCACCAACAAAGACAACCAGTCCTACTTCCTTAATCGCGTGAAAGATAAGTTAAGGGCGCGGCTGGGCGGTGAAAAAGCGGTTTCCTGACTCTTTCTTGCTCCCCAGCGCGGGAGCGTTTTCCCGGAACGACACTTTTTTATTCAGGTATGAATATGACGAATCATGTTGGCACCGTAGGCATTGTGATGCCGATGTATAACGCACGCCAGACGGTTTTGCGTGCCGTGCAGTCGGTAATGAACCAGACCTGGCCGGACTGGCACCTTTATCTGATCAACGACAAATCTACCGATGATTCGCTGGCGCTGGTGCGCGAGCACTGCAACGACCCGCGCATCACCCTCCTCGACAACGAGGTGAACCTGGGGGCGGCGGAGACCCGCAACGTCGGGCTGCGCGCGGCGAAAGAGGAGATTATCGCCTTTCTCGACAGCGACGATGAATGGCACGTCGACAAGCTGGCGCAGCAGGCCGCCGCCATCGCCTCCGGCGATGATTTCGTGATCACCGAATACCACTACAAAACCAAAAACGCCGATCACGACATTACCTACAGCAAACCCTACCTTCAGCAGGAAAACTTCGTGAAGAAGCAGTATCGCGTCTGCTTCTCTTCAGTCTGCTTCCGCCGTCCGCCGCAGGGGATTTTCTTCCAGCGTAAAGGACACGAAGACTTTCTGTTCCTCTATGAACTCTTCACCCGCTACAAACAGGCGCGCGTGATTCAGAGCATTCTCGTCAACTATTACGAATTAGGCGATTCCCTTTCGCGCAACAAGAATAAAGCGGCGAAGTGGCACCTGGAATTATTAAGAATTATCTATAAAAACAATCCTTTAAAAATCTATTACTATTACGGCTGGTATATGGTGAACGGCGTGCTGTTTACCCTGAAGCATCGATAACAGGATTGTCTTTTTACTCTTTTGAGGTGGGTAGCGTTACATGAAAAAAATCGTCCTGGTGATCAAAGATGCCTATTCCTACGCTGGCACTGAGAACATCTGCAACTTTATGTCCGAGTGTCTGGGCGAAACGCACGACGTCACCATCTATTCGCTGGAAGGCAGCGGAAAAACCTTCTATCCCTTTGAACACGTCAAAGAGATCGTCAGCTTCGAGGGACACAGCAATCCGATTAAAAGCATCGTCAGACGCATTCACAGCGAAGAGGTCGACAGCGTCTTTCTGATCAGCATGGGACGTCTGAGCGTGATGTTCGCTTTCTGGAGCCTGCTCTCCGGCAAGAAGAAACGCTTCAAGGCCTATGCCTGCGAACACATCGCCATTAACTCCTTCAGCAAGCCGATCAAACTCCTCAAGTACCTGCTGCTGCGCTACTACGATCGGGTCATCGTCCTGACCGACAAAGACCATCAGGTCTTCTCCCGCTGGCGCATTCCAAGCAAGCAAATCCCTAATCCGGTGGTGTACAAAGCCTTTGAGCGCACCTCGCGCAGCCGTCAGGCGCTGGCGGTGGGCCGCCTCGATCACCAGAAAGGGTTCGATCTGCTGCTCGATATCTGGCGCGACTTCGCGCAAACCCATCCGGAGTGGACGCTGGTGATCGCCGGCGACGGCGAGCTGCGTCAGCCGCTGGAAGATCAGGCGGCGGCGCTCGGCATCACCGGCAGCGTCAACTTCGTCGGCCGCGTCAGCAACATCAACGACTACTACCGCGACAGCGATATGGCGCTGATGACCTCGCGCTATGAAGGGCTGCCGCTGGTGCTGCTTGAAGCTAAATCCTGGTCGCTGCCGGTGGTGGCCTATGACTGCCCGACCGGTCCGCAGGAAATCATTAACCAGGGCGAAGACGGCTTTCTGGTGCCGATGAATGACAAAGCGACCTTCCTGGCGCGCATGGATCAGCTCGCCAGCGACGACGCGCTCTTCTACGCCATGAGTCAGAAAACAAAAATTACCGCGCTGAAATTCGACGGTAAGCAGATTAAGCAGAGCTGGCTGGCGCTGGTTTAACAGCGGCAAGGGACGGGCCTGATTGCAAGGTGCCTCAGGGGACACTGTTATGGCCCATTGCGCGGCCCCATCGACTACGGGATTAGATGCATGAAAAGAAGAGAAGTCTTGCAGAGCGCAGCCTCCTCCATTGTTGCCGCACTCTCCGTCAGTGCGTTCTCCAGCCACGCCGCGAAAACCAGCGGCGTCGCCCTGAAAGCGGTTGATCCTGCGGCGGTGCCGAAAGGCGACGTGCCGATTCTGACCCCGGAGAACCTGTACGCCATGCCGCCGCAGTTCTGGCAGGGCTTTGAAGGTCAGCTCTGGATCGGCAAAGCGGGCAGCGATGCCAGCCAGGCTGGCAATCAGATCCCGGTTTTTCTGCGTGACGACAGCGGCAAGCTGGCGCAAATCACGCAGCCGATCGCGCTTAACAAAGGCAGCTTCGCCCGCTTCGTGCACGATAACGCCGCGCTGATCGCCGATCCGGCGCACTCCATGACGGTGAAAGACAAAGACGGCAACACGCTGTTCAACATTCCCGACGTCAGCCGTCCGGGCGAGGCGGCATTCAGCCAGCGTCTGGCGCAGCCGGGCGGCTATCAGCTGATTGGCGAGATCCCCTCGGTTGAAGAGCTGCGCAAAACGCGTCCGCTGTTCGAAGGGGCGAAAATCAAGCTGAAAAGCTGGCATGAAGGGCTGGAAGTAGGCGGCGGCGAGTTCGTCGGCAGCTTTCAGAGCGCGCAGGACGACGGCGGCGTGAACTTCGCTGGCGAAGGCTTTCACTGGCGCCGTGTGGTAGACGATTTCAACCGCCTGTCGCTGTTCGATTTCGGCGCCATCGCCGACGGTAAAACCGACGCCGCGCCCGCCATCAAGGCGATGTACCAGTGGTCGGAACAGGCGCAGCAGCCGATCTGCGTACAGTTTCCCGCCGGCACTTTCTTTGTCTCCGCCTGCGATTTCGGCAGCGAAGGGCGCCGCTTTTTCCGTATCTCCGGCGCGATGGTTAACTTCGGCTACTTTCCGGCCACCACTATCGTCTCTGACGGCCAGTCGGAGTTTATATTTGACGTTAACGCCCGCTGGGTCGAGATCTCTAACCTGATCTTTAACGGCAACAGCGACAAGCGTCCCAATAAACAGGGACTGTTCCGCAACACCTGCGCCGGCGGCCAGTTTTTTCGCGGCGCCTGTCTGCGCTTCAACGCCGTGGGCGGCACCGCGCTCAGCCTGCTGGATACGCTCGACTGCAAAATTGACCAGTGGTACGCCTCGCGCTGCACCGGCGACGTGATTAAAGCGGGCTGGTCGGGCCGTAAGGCGGGCGCCTGGGATCACAGCACCGCTATCGAACTCTCTAACTTCAACGCGCAGAACTGCCGCGGCGGCATGGTGCTGAACCTGCCGCGCTGCAGCCAGTCGATTATTCATAACGGCTGGATCGAGCACTGCGACCATCCGGGCGACATCTCCAACGGCCAGTGGATCGTCGATGCGCTGAGCCTGGAAGATTGTAAAAACCCGCTCATTGCGTACAACTCGCGCCTCAATATGCGCCAGACCAATTTGCAGTCAGGCAGCTGGATCGATAATTCCGACCAGGGCGAGCGCTGGCTGAACGTGTGGGAGATGGGATCGACGCGCGTGGAATCTTACGGCGTCGCCATCGACGGCAGCCTGAAGTACAACTACATCACCTCGCGCTGGCGGCTGGAGAACAACAGCGACCAGCAGAGCTGGTTCGAGCTGGGCACGCTCTACTCGCCCGACGTCGGCGACGCCTGGGAGATCGAAATTTTCGGCCAGTCGGAGTTCAGCAACGGCAGCACCAGCCAGCCGCTGATGAACCCAATCGCCGACCGCTCGACCGGCGGCCGCGCGGTGATCCACGTTCAGCGTAAGAAGAGCAAGGCGGAAGCGAGCTGGTCGGCGGAAGGCAGCAGCCCGGTCGTCGAGGTGCGCTACGTCGCCGCCAACGACAGCGAGGTGCGTATCTTCGTGAAGCTGGCGGGCTGGACGCCGTCGGCGGTGGTGCTGATGAAAACCACCAGCAAAGACCGCTTCGCCACCGGCCGCTGCGCGCGCGTTAGCGCCAGCATGGAAAAAGCCGCGCCGCCGTCCGGCAGCACGGCGGCGCCGCAGCGCTTCAGCCTGCATAACGGCAAGGCGGGCATCGGCGGCAACGAGCAGGGCGATCTGCTGCTGGCGTCGCGCGCGCTACATGCCGAACAGGTCGATACCAGCAAGCCTAAGGGCTTTATCTCAATGGTGATTAACGGCGAACAGTGCGCCGTGCCCTATTTCGCCGTGAAGGGCGAATAACGCTTTATCGCGCGCAGGGAGGCGCGCGAGTCGCATCCTCTGGAGCTTTTTTTAGATTGTCTATTGGTTGTTTTTTGAACACAGAGTTTACTTTGCCCGTCAGGACAGGGCGGCTTGTTTATCCGGCGCATCGCAGCAGTACCGGTCGGGTAAAAAATTAAAAGAATTTTTTTGGAGTTTGTTGATGAAAATTTTATTGGTGGGTAACCATACGTGTGGGAATCGTGGGGATGGCGCGATTCTACGTGGGCTGATCGATTCAATGCATGCTGCCCGCAGTGACATAGAGATTGACGCGATTAGCCGTTATCCAACGAGCTCTGGGTATTTGCTCCAGCAGGACATTCAGCAGGACTCGCTGTTTTTGCACAACAGCAAAGCGGCGAAAGGCCTGGTCGGCACGGTAAAGCGCAAGGTTGCCAACCGCCTGATGCCGAACATTATGATGGCGCACCTCGGAAAAGGCGGCCTGTTTAAATCCTTCGCCGTTCCGGCCCATCTGCAAGCTTTTGCCGATAGCCTGAAGCAGTACGACGCCATTATCCAGGTCGGCGGCTCTTTCTTCGTCGACCTCTACGGCGTAACGCAGTTCGATCATGCGCTTTGCGCCCTGATGGCGAAAAAGCCGATCTATCTGATCGGCCACTCGGTCGGCCCCTTTCAGAATCCACGCGTTAACGCGCTGGCGAACTTTGTATTTGACCGCGTTAACAGCCTGGTGCTGCGCGAATCGGTCAGCCTCGATCTGATGAAAAAAGATGGCGTTACCACGCGCAACGTCGCGCCAGGCGTCGACACCGCCTTTCTGGTGCGCGCGCGCAGCGTCGAGCAGCCGAGTCATAATCTGCTGCACTGGCAGAGCATTATCAGCGGCCGCAAAACCATCGCCATTACCGTGCGCGAGCTGGCGCCGTTCGACAAGCGCCTGGGCGTGACGCAGCAAGAGTACGAAGCCGCCTTTGGCCGCGTCATCAACGCGATGATCGCCGAAGGCTATCAGGTGGTCGCCTTCTCCACCTGCACCGGCATCGACAGCTATGCCAAAGACGATCGCATGGTGGCGCTGACGCTGCGCGACAGCGTTGAGCGTCCGGAGAACTATCACGTCATCATGGATGAGTTTAACGACCTGGAGCTGGGCATTCTGCTAAGCCACTGTCATCTCACCATCGGCACGCGCCTGCACTCCGCGATTATCTCCATGAATTTCGGCACGCCGGCCGTTGCTATCAACTACGAACACAAGTCGATGGGCGTGATGAATCAGCTCGGCCTGCCGCAGATGGCGACCGACGTGAAGAGCCTGATGGACGGCTCGCTGATCGGCAAAGTCAAAGAGGTACTGGCGAACTACGACGCCATCAAGCAGCAGGTCGATACGGCGGTTGCGCACGAGCGCGAAGTCGGTAACCGGATCACAGAAGAGATCCTCAACGTATTGGGGTAATGCTATGAAACTGACTTTTTTCACCATGCGTTTCCCGGTCGCCTCTGAGACCTTCGTGCTGAACCAGGTGACCCATTTTATCGACGCCGGCTACGACGTGGAGATTATCTCTGTATTTCCCGGCGACCTGGTGAACCGTCACGCGGCCTTTGACGAATATCAGCTGGCGGCGCGTACCCACTATCTGCTGCCGGAAGAGAAAGTCTCTAACATCGACAAGCTCAACCAGCGGCTGAAGCTGGTACTGCCGAAAGTGGCGAAGCCGGCGCTGATCCGTTCGCTAAACGTGCGCCGCTACGGCGCGCAGTCCAGCAAGCTGCTGCTGCCTTCAATCGTAGCCAATACCCATCAGCCTTATACCGCCGATGTGTTCCTCGTGCACTTTGGCTACGCGGGCGCGCTGGCTAACAAGCTGCGCGAACTGGGCGTGCTGGTAGGCAAACAGGCGACGGTGTTCCACGGCGCGGATATCTCGCGTCGCCATATCCTGGAAGAGCACAAGCAGGACTACGTTAACCTGTTCGAACAGAGCGAGCTGCTGCTGCCGATTAGCCATCTGTGGGAGCGTAAGCTGATCGAAATGGGCTGCCCGCCGGAAAAGATCCACGTGACGCGTATGGGCATCGAGCCGGAGAAGTTCAACTTCGAGCCGCGCCAGGCCTTCCACTCGCCGCTGCGCATTGTTTCCGTCGCGCGTCTTACCGAGAAGAAGGGGTTGGACGTGGCGGTGAAGGCCAGCGAGATCCTGAAGCAGCGCGGCGGCCAGTTCGAGTTCACTATTATTGGCAACGGCGATCAGGATGAGATGATGCGCGAGCATATCGCCAACGCCGGGCTGGAGGATTGCGTCACGATGCCGGGCTTTAAGCCGCAGGAGGAGATCCGCGCCGCCCTGAGCGAAGCGGACATCTTCCTGCTGCCGTCGAAAACCGCCGCGGATGGCGATATGGAAGGCATTCCGGTCGCGCTGATGGAGGCGATGGCGGTAGGGCTGCCGGTGGTTTCCACTTTCCACAGCGGCATCCCTGAGCTGATTGAAAATAACGTCTCAGGCTGGCTGGTGCCGGAAGATGACGCCGAAGCGCTGGCCGATACGCTTTACAGGCTATCGCAGGGCGACATCGACGTCGCGCCCGTCGTCGCGGCGGCGCGGCATAAGGTCGAAACGGAATTCAACCAGCATATCGCCTACGGCGAGCTGGCGAGGCTACTGGAGCAGCTGGCGTGAGCGGGTTAAAAAAACAGGCAATCTGGTTGTTCGGCAGCACCTGTTTCGCCGCGCTGCTGCAGGTGCTGCAGCTTAGCGTGCTGGCGCGCAAGCTGGAGGCGCACGAGCTGGGGCTGCTGGCGATCATCAACGCTATACTGGCGGTCGCCACCGTGCTGCAGGATATGGGGATGAGCAGCTATATCGTGCATCGCCAGGAGATTACCCGCCGCGAGCAGAGCACGATCTACTGGGTCAACGTCTCGCTGAGCCTGGTGACCGGTCTGATCATGCTCGGCATTGCGTATCCTGTCGCTTGGTTCTACCACCTGCCAGAGCTGGTGGGGCTGATTATGCTGACCAGCCTGAACTTCCTCGTGCTGGGACACTTGTCGCAGTATCAGGCGCACTACATCAAAACCAAACGCATGGTGCTGCTCGCCAAAATCGAGATGGTGACCAAGCTGTTTGCGTTCGCCTGCACCGTACTGATGCTCTACTTCACCTCTCTGACGGTCGCGGCGGCGATACTCGGTCTGTTTATCAACGCCTTCACCCGCATTCTCTGTATGATCGCCTTCGGCGAGAAGTCCTGGCGGCCAACCTGGGAGTTTGACAAAGCGACCTTCGTCAGCGCGGTTCGCTACGGCATCTACCAGCTCGGCTCGCAGACCATCAACCAGCTGCGCACCCAGGCGGACGCGCTGATTGTCGGCAAGGTGATGGGCGCTGAGATGCTCGGCATCTACTCGCTGGCGAAAGAGCTGATCCTGCAGCCGCTCAAGCTGGTGTCGCCGGTGATCAACCGCCTGGCGCTTCCGCGCTTCGCCGAGAAGCAGCAGGATCCGGAGCAGCTGAAAAAGCTGTTCCTGAAGGGCACCTTCGTCATTATGCTGTTCAGCAGCGCGATGTACCTCGCCATCGGCATTCTGTCGCCGGTGATTGTGCGCGTGCTGTACGGCGCGTCGCACGAGCAGGTCTACCATCTGATTCCGCTGATGCTGCTGTTCGGCATGCTGCGGCCGATGGGCGGCCTGACCGGCGCGATTTCGCAGGCGAACGGGCGCACCAGCGTGGAGTTCTACTGGAATGTGGTGGCGAGTCTGGTGGTACTGGCGGTGCTGGCGACCACCTTTATCTGGCCGAACGTGCTCTATGTGGCGCTGACGCTGTCGATTTCGCAGGTGTTAATCTCCGCCTTCGCGCACCCGTTCTTTATCAAGCCGGTTATTGGCATCCGCTTTATGCCCTATGCGCGACAGTGGGTGTCGGTCTCGGCGGTATTTATCGCGGTCATCGCGCTGGTGAACCATTTCAACCTGTTTGTTATGCCGGAGTGGTTCGAAGGCTGGCTCTGATCGGCGCGTTTCTTCTCGGGCGGCCAGCGTGCCGCCCGAGTCTTTTTTAGCCTGGCATTAACCTTTGCTGAACAGGCCGATCGACGCGGGTTTTAACCCGGCGGTTAGCGCTTGTCTTTGCTCACTTTATGGCGCGTCCGAACAGTGGGAAAAAGATGAATTTCTAAGGGATGACAGGCATTTAGTGTCGGATTTTCGGATAAAGATTATACTTGCAGTTCTGGCCGATCCTGCATAATCGACCGCACGTATTCACTTCATGAAATGGAAAAAATATGACCAAGCTTAAAGCAGTAATCCCGGTTGCGGGTCTCGGTATGCATATGCTCCCGGCGACGAAAGCAATTCCAAAAGAGATGCTGCCTGTCGTTGATAAGCCGATGATTCAATACATCATTGATGAGTGCGTTGCAGCGGGCATCAAAGAGATCGTGCTGGTCACCCATGCTTCCAAAAATGCGGTGGAAAACCACTTCGATACCACTTACGAGCTGGAAGCGCTGCTTGAAGCGCGCGTAAAACGTCAGCTGCTGAGCGAAGTGCAGTCTATTTGCCCGCCGGGCGTGACCATTATGAACGTACGTCAGGCGCAGCCGCTGGGTCTGGGCCACTCTATTCTGTGCGCCCGCCCGATGATCGGCGACAACCCCTTTGTCGTGGTGCTGCCGGACGTGCTGCTGGACGACTCCACCGCTGACCACCTGCGCTACAACCTGGCCGCGATGGTGGCGCGCTTTGAAGAGACCGGCCATAGCCAGGTGCTGGCGCAGCATATGCCGACCGCCGATCTTTCTGAGTATTCAGTGATCACCACGCAACAGCCGCTGGATAACCCAGGCGACGTCAGCACCATTGCCGACTTTATCGAGAAGCCGGAAGATCCGGCGCCGCTGAACTCCGATTTGGCCGCCGTTGGCCGCTATGTGCTCTCCGCTGATATCTGGGGCGAGCTGGAGCGTACCGAGCCGGGCGCGTGGGGCCGTATTCAGCTCACCGACGCTATCGCCAGCCTGAGCCAGAAGAAGCCGGTCGACGCCGCGCTGCTGATGGGTCGCAGCTTCGACTGCGGTCGTAAACTCGGCTATATGCAGGCGTTTGTTTCCTACGGCCTGCGCAGCAACGGCATGGGGCAGGAATTCCGCGCCGCCATTGAGAAAATTCTGGCAAAATAACCTTTTCTCACGTTTTGCCGCGCACTGACGCGGCAGCTTAGACAGGAGCACACATGGCGATTTTGGTAACGGGCGGGGCGGGATACATCGGCTCCCATACGGTGCTGGCGTTATTGCAGCGCGGCGACGACGTTGTAGTACTGGATAACCTGTGCAACGCCTCGCGCGAGGCGATTAATCGCGTTGAGAAGCTGGCAGGTAAAAAAGCGACTTTCGTCGAAGGCGACATCCGCGACCGCGCCTGCCTGCGCGATCTGTTCGCCAGCAACGACATCACGGCGGTGATCCACTTCGCCGCGCTGAAGGCGGTAGGGGAGTCGACCCGCATGCCGCTGGAGTATTACGAGAATAACGTCGCCGGCACCGTGGTGCTGCTGGAAGAGATGCGCGCCGCGGGCGTCTATAACTTTATCTTCAGCTCTTCCGCCACCGTTTACGGCGCCGACGCACCGGTTCCCTATGTGGAAACCACGCCGATTGGCGGCACGACCAGCCCTTACGGCACCTCCAAGCTGATGATTGAGTTCGTGATGCGCGACTTCGCCTTCGCCGAACCAAAATTCAAAGCTATCGCACTGCGCTACTTCAACCCGGTAGGCGCGCACGAGTCCGGAGAGATTGGCGAAGACCCGACCGGCATTCCCAATAACCTGCTACCCTATATCGCGCAGGTGGCAATCGGCCGTCTGCCGCAGCTCGGCGTGTTCGGCGGCGATTACCCGACCCCTGACGGCACCTGTCAGCGCGACTATATCCACGTCGTCGACCTGGCGGAAGGGCACCTGAAAGCGCTCGATCATTTACCGAAGGTTGAAGGTTATAAGGCCTACAATCTCGGCGCGGGTAAAGGCTACTCGGTGCTGGAGATGATCAAGGCGTTTGAAGCGGCGTCCGGTAAGCAGATTCCTTTCGAGATCAAACCGCGTCGCGACGGCGACCTGGCGGCCTTCTGGGCCGATGCGAGCCTGGCGGATAAAGAGCTGGACTGGCGCGTGACGCGCGGGATCGAAGAGATGATGCGCGATACGTGGAACTGGCAGAGTAAGAACCCGGAAGGGTTTCGCTGAGTTCAAATCAAATCGCTAACCCGGCCCAGGCCGGGTTTTTTATTGCCTTAATATCGGTCAGCTTATCCAACAGAGCAATTTTGCCGGTTCACTGTACGGCAAAGTTGGAGATTGAGCCGTTATGAATTACAGAGTTTTCCTGGAAAGCGTGTTCGCTGCGTTTCTTTACAGACCAGCCGTTGCACGCCTTTGTGTGCCATATCAAAACAGAGAGCCGGAAGCGCTACTATGCTGTTTTGCTGATGCTAACCGCCACATTAAAGATGGCAGTATCAGTTAAGCAGTGGTTAAGCTTAAGGTGGAAACAATAAAGCAATAACCATGTTAATTCGGGCGCACAAATTGTAGTATTTGCGTTGGTCTATTACTGTTGCGGTTGCGTTAAATAAGGCAGTACAAAAAATAGCTTAAGCGATGACTATTTCATCACACAGCAGATTGGTTGCTGCAAGCCAAGGGCGGTAGCGTGGCTGTTTTTTATTTTGCTTAAAAAATAACCCGCTTAAAAAGCATTAACACGAACAGAAAAATTGTTAGAGGATGTGGAATGTTACTTCCAGTAATCATGGCCGGAGGAACCGGCAGTCGTTTATGGCCTCTCTCACGTGAACTCTACCCCAAGCAGTTCATTAGTCTGCATGGAGAAAACTCCATGCTGCAGGAAACCGTTAACCGCTTGTCTGGCGTAGAAGCCCGCGCGCCGCTAGTGATTTGTAACGAAGAGCATCGTTTCCTGGTTGCGGAACAGCTTCGTCAGATCAACAAGCTGTCACACAACATTATCCTGGAGCCTGTAGGCCGCAATACTGCGCCAGCTATTGCGCTGGCGGCAATTAATGCAGTAGAGCAAGGCGACGATCCGGTACTGCTGGTGCTGGCGGCCGATCATGTTATCGATAATCGTGCCGCTTTCCATGATGCGATCAAGACAGCAACGAACTATGCCAAGCAGGGGCATTTGGTCACTTTCGGCATCGTGCCGACCGGCCCGGAAACCGGTTACGGCTATATTCATCGCGGTGAGCAACTGCCTGATGCGGAAGATGCGCCATTTGGCGTACAGCGCTTCGTGGAAAAGCCTAACCTCAGTACGGCTCAGGATTATCTGGCTTCAGGTGAGTATTACTGGAACAGCGGAATGTTTATGTTCCGTGCTAAGCGCTACCTGCAGGAGCTGGAAAAATTCCGCCCGGATATTCTTGATGCTTGTCGTCGCGCGATGGCAAACGTCAAGGAAGGAAATGACTTCATCAGTATTGATAAAGACGATTTTATCGCCTGTCCGGACGAGTCTGTCGATTACGCCGTAATGGAACAGACAGACGCAGCTGTGGTGGTACCGCTGGATGCTGGCTGGAGCGACGTAGGCTCATGGTCCGCGCTGTGGGAAGTCAACGAAAAAGACAACGCTGGTAACTCTCTGAAAGGAGACACTTTCCTGCATAACACAAAAAACTGTTACATCAACAGTGAAGATCAGCTGGTTGCGGCCATCGGCGTGGAAAACCTTGTCATCGTCAATACCAAAGACGCGGTACTGGTGGCACGAAAAGACCAGGTTCAGGACGTCAAACGCGTGGTCGAATTTTTGAAAAGCGAATGCCGCAGCGAATATCGTCGCCATCGTGAAACATACTGGCCATGGGGACGTTGCGACTTAGTGGTAAATACAGGCCGATTCAATGTTAATCGTATTACGGTGAAACCGGGCGAAGCTTTTGCGTTACAGATGCATTATCACCGGACTGAGCATTGGGTCATCCTTTCTGGAACAGCCAAGGTCACAATCCAGGACAAGACGCTGTTATTAACAGAGAACCAGTCAACGTTCATTCCAATCGGCCATCAGCATACGCTAGAAAACCCTGGCAAGATCCCACTTGAACTGCTGGAAATCCAGTCAGGCTCTTATCTGGGAGATGACGATCTGATTTTGATTAAAGAGCAATTTGCCCGTAAATAAGGATGCAGAAGAAAATGGAAGCACTTACCTGTTTTAAAGCCTATGACATCCGCGGTGAGCTGGGCAAAGAGCTAAACGAAGATATCGCGTATCGCATTGGACGCGCCTATGGCGAATTCCTCAAACCTAAGAGCATTGTAGTAGGTGGTGATGTTCGTTTGACCAGCGAAGCGTTAAAAATGGCTTTGGCGAAAGGACTGATGGATGCCGGTACAGACGTGCTGGACATTGGTCTGAGCGGTACGGAAGAGATCTATTTCGCCACCTTCCATTTGGGTATTGATGGCGGGATTGAAGTGACCGCCAGCCACAACCCCATGAATTATAACGGTATGAAGCTGGTGCGCGAAGGCGCTCGTCCAATTAGCGGTGATACAGGTCTGCGTGATGTACAACGTCTGGCTGAAGCCAATGATTTCGCCTCCGTAGATGCAACCAAACGCGGAAGTTACAAGCAAATCTCTGTTTTGGACGCTTATGTTGATCATCTAATGGGCTACATTGATCTGGCGAACTTCAAAAAGCCGATGAAGCTTGTGATTAACTCAGGTAACGGTGCGGCAGGGCACGTTATTGATGAGATTGAAAAACGCTTTAAGCAGGTCAATGCGCCAGTGAGCTTTGTTAAGGTCCATCATCAGGCTGACGGCAATTTCCCGAACGGTATTCCTAACCCACTGCTGCCGGAGTGTCGCAAAGATACCTCCAACGCGGTTCGTGAACGTCAGGCTGATATGGGAATTGCTTTTGACGGTGATTTCGATCGGTGCTTCCTGTTTGATGAAAATGCGGAGTTCATTGAGGGTTACTACATTGTCGGCCTGCTGGCCGAGGCATTCCTGAAAAAAGAGCCTGGCGCGAAGATCATTCACGATCCGCGTCTGACCTGGAACACCATTGATGTGGTCACTCAGGCGGGCGGTATTCCAGTCATGTCAAAAACGGGTCACGCTTTCATCAAAGAGCGCATGCGAGAAGAAGATGCGGTCTATGGTGGTGAGATGAGCGCGCATCACTACTTCCGTGACTTCGCTTACTGCGATAGCGGTATGATTCCATGGCTGCTGGTAGCAGAACTGCTGGCGGTTAAAGGACAGACCTTATCTCAGCAAGTGGAAGAGAGAATGAAAGCATTCCCTTGTAGCGGAGAGATTAATGCCAAAATTGACCACCCCAAAGAAAAAATTGCGGCTATTGCAAGTCACTTTGAGACGCTTTGTGAGAATAAAGATATCACTGATGGAATCAGTATGGAATTTGGGGATTGGCGCTTTAATCTGCGCTGCTCGAATACAGAACCTCTTATCAGACTGAATGTTGAATCAAAAAATAATGCATCCCTGATGGCAGAAAAAACAGCTGAAATACTGAAAATGATCGAAGGAGAAAATCAGTGATTTCATTGTTGAATGCTGTATTACGCTATCGTGGTTTTGTCTGGAGTAGCGTGAAGCGAGATTTTCAGTCTCGATACCAGACCAGTATGCTGGGTGCAACATGGCTAGTGTTGCAACCCTTGGCAATGATAGTTGTATATACCGTTATATTTTCACAGATAATGCAAGCCAGACTGCCCCAGGATACAGGGCCATTTGCTTACAGCATATATTTATGTTCAGGTATTCTTACTTGGGGGTTATTTGCCGAAATTTTATCACGTATGCAAGTTGTATTTATAGAAAACGCTAATTTAATAAAAAAAGTAACGTTTCCCAGAATATGCTTGCCGGTCATTATCGTTTTATCGTGCATATTAAATTTTTTGATTATTTTTTCATTATTTTTGGTGTTTCTTGCTGTTACGGGAAATTTCCCTGGCCTTGACGTCTTTTATATTATCCCAGTTCTACTTGTGCAAATATTATTCGCAACGGGGTTAGGAATTACATTAGGCGTATTGAATGTATTTTTCAGGGATGTTGGGCAGTTTGTAACCATCCTTTTACAGTTCTGGTTTTGGTTTACGCCTGTAGTTTATGTTTTAAATACATTGCCAAAATGGGCTCAGGGGTATATCGAATATAACCCGATGTCATCACTAATAAACGGATATCACAATATATTTGTACATAGTTCGATGCCTGATTTCTACGCAATGCGCTGGACTTTGCTAATTGCACTGATCTTTAGCGCGTTAGGCCTCTATCTTTTTAGAAAGCACGCGGCAGATATGGTGGATGAATTATGACATACAGTATTAAAGTTGAAAATGTAAGTAAAACTTATAAGCAGTACACGCGAAAAACTGATCGACTGCTTGAATGGATGCTGCCGGGAAATATAAAACGTCATAAAGAAAAAAAGGTTCTTAAGGATATTTCCTTTGATATAAAGCAGGGCGAAGCTGTAGGCATTATTGGTGTAAATGGTGCAGGTAAAAGTACCTTATTAAAAATTATTACTGGCACCACGGCCGCCTCCTCGGGAGATGTAAAAATAAACGGACGTATTGCTGCTCTGTTAGAGCTTGGCATGGGCTTTCATCCAGATTTCACGGGCAGACAAAATGCAATAATTGCAGGACAATTATTGGGCATTAGCGAAAATGAAATGGATGCTGTCATCCAGGACGTTGAGAATTTTGCTGGGGTAGGCGAATACTTTGACGCCCCGGTAAGAACATACTCAAGCGGAATGCAAGCAAGGGTGGCTTTTTCAGTAGCCACAGCGGTAAAAGCAGACATTCTGATTGTAGATGAAGCGTTAAGTGTAGGGGACCTGGCTTTTCAGGCCAAATGCATGCAACGTATGAATAAAATGCTTCAGGACAATGTCACTATCTTGTTTGTTAGCCATGCCCTTTTTCAGGTAAGGCAATTTTGTAACCGTGCCGTCTACATTGCTGACGGAGAGGTTAAAGCTTTTGGTCCTGCTGCAGAGGTATGCGACATGTACCAAAATTCATTAGTGGAAAATAAAATCTCCATCAATGAGCAGAAGAAAACAGGTCTGATTGTCAATGCAAGCGTTGATCCGGAAATCACGGTAAACCCAGAGCTACGTGCTAATTCTTTGCAAGAAAACACAGGCAACCTGGACCTTGAGTTTTTAGATTTCAGATTTAAAAATGAACATGGGGAAATGATCTCCACAGCCTATGCTAAGGATCGCATACACATTGATGCTGTCATCCGCTGCAATCGTGATGTTGAGGCCGGTGCCTGTGTTGGAATGCTGATTGGCGATAAAAACGGCTTTCCAGTTCTAAGCATGAATGCCAATTACTACGACGCGCGATTGCCGGAATTGAAAGCGGGTGAGCACGTTATTTTAAGTTGGGACTTTATCATTCCATTTTACATGGGTGAGTTTCGTATAGATGTGGGAATAAAACCAGAGCCGTATTCACAAGAATTTTATGACCGCGTTTTTTGTGTGAAGGTATTTACCGTAAACACACCAGTGGAGTTACTTAAAGAGAATTTTGGGGGTATGCTACATGTACCCGCGAATATCACTATTACCAAAAAGTAACCCCTGGTCGAACTAAGATTAAATAGGGTCACAAGCTTCTATGAATAAACAATCAAAATTTATATTTTTTTGGCTTCCTTATGATGTTAAATATACCTATGAGACATTCTTAACAGCATTTTATCTGGCGATAAAAAAATTCCCCATTGAAGACAGTATCCATATTGGTCATCAATCTATTTTTGATGGGGTGCCGCAGCATTTGCCAGAGAACTGGCTTGCTGGCTATCAGGCGACTCTGCCCTCTGACGAAGAATTAAATAAAGTCGACAAGATAATTTGGGGAAGCGATATTTTCCAGCCACTGGAAGATGTCCTGACGTCAAAAAACCTGGTTTGGCGTGAGTTACTCACAAATGTTTTTCCGCCTCTTCAGGAAAAATTCGAAGAGTGTCTCAAAGAACAAGTTGCTAAATATAATGTTGAAGCCATTATTTTATGGTCGAATTGCCCATCAATAGTTAAAGCTGCTGAACGCTTCAATATACCTGTAATTCATAATGAAATGGGACCACTACGTGCACCGGTTTATCTACCAACCTGTTATTTCGATTACAGTGGTGTAAATGGTAATACTGAAGCTGAAGAGCGATTCCGCAAAATGCCTGATGAGCAAGATGGCTATCCCTTACTCAGCAGAATGGCATTGTTAAGCTTATTTATGCAGGTGGTTAAGCCAGTACGGCGTCACGATGAGTTTGAGGCTGGTGTACCATTACAAGTAGAAGATGATTCCAATATCATCGCTTTTAGCAATGGCTTTAATAACCATGAGCTAATTGCTTTTGCTAAAAGTAATTATGATAGCTGGCTATTAAGAAAACATCCCTATGGCCATCTTGATTATAAAGACGCTTACGAAGAAACAAATCATTTGTCACCGCAAGAATTTATAGCGCTTTGTAAAACTATCGTGACTATCAATTCAAGTATGGGACTCGAAGCATTGCTGATGGGAAAGCCGTCTTTAATTCTAGGTGATTCACCCTTCAAATACATTGATATACAAAGTCCAGATTTCATTAAGCAACTTCGATTCTGCCTGTTGAATTATCTTGTGCCTTTCGCATGGATGTTTAATAAAGAATACTATTTGTGGCGCCTGTCGAAGCCTAAAGAAAAAGAAATTGCAGAAAAGCATCTCGAATATTATGTCAAGTTGAAACATAACTGGACCAAAGAAAATTTCAACTTTTCACAGCTCAATACAGAGCTAGAAAATATTTACCATCGAAACCTTAATTTACAATTTGTAGAAACAGAAAGACGCTGGCTTGAGAAAATTGATCAACATAAAGATGAGCTGGAACAACTCAAGAAAGTAAACAGTGAGAGAATCAAAAAACTCAATATTGAAAATGAAAAACTCAGGCATGAGTTGGCATTAGCAAAAAATCAGAATGAGGCTAATCATCATCAGTTGTGGTACCACCAACACATCATTGAACAAACATTTAACAGCAAGTCATGGAAAATTACTGCACCGTTACGTGTGCTGAATTTGAAGTTAAACAGAATAAAAAATAATAGTATTTTATTAGGCAGGCTTAATCAACGTTTTGCTGGAATAGCAAGAAAACTGGCGGCAATTTCATTCTTACGCAAGGTTGTGGTGAAAGTAGCCAGAAAAACCGGTTATTATGAAAAGATAAAAGCAATTTACATCAGAACGCAGCCAGCGGCAGTTCAGCCTATCGTTCAAATAAGTGAACCAGATACTATATCAAGAGATACACTAACCAATTTAAAAAAAATAAAAATGGTTAAAGTTAAAAGGGATAATTTATAATGCTTATCGCGATAGATTTGCAAGGATTACAGTCAGAAAGCCGCTTCAGAGGTATAGGTCGTTACGTTAAAGCTATTACCAAAGCTCTAATCGTACTTGCAAATGAAAAAAAATATAATGTTATCCTTTGCGGGAATGGGGCATTCCCGGTTAATCATTTGATTAACGAGTTTTCACCTCTTGTTGGTCGCGAGAATATACGCTTCTGGATGCCAGTAGGTGAGTGTATGTTCGAGAATGTTGACAATCATAATAATAATTATAACGCCAGAATTATCAGGGAAGCTTTTTTCAAAAGCCTGAATCCAGATGTTATTTATGTTCCTGCAATGTTTGAAGGTTATCAAGATAATAGTGTTTTAAGTGTTGGGGAGTTCGATACTAAAACACCTGTTATAGCTACCCTGTATGATTTGATACCACTTCACAATCCTGCGCATTATTTGGATGGTAACCAGAACTATAAAAAATTCTATCTTGAGAAAATAGAATATCTGAAAAAATGCAAGAAGTTGTTGGCCATCTCAGAGTTTTCAAAGCAAGAAGGTTGCGAATACTTTTCTGATAAAGAAAAAGATATCATTAACGTGTCAACGGCTTGTGATGATATATTTCATGTTAAATCTATTACAGATGATGATAAAGAAAGTCTTTTTAAAAAGTTTTTCATAAGCAAACCATTTTTACTCTATTCTGGTGGCGCTGACGAAAGAAAAAATTTACCTGCAATGATTGCGGCAATTTCTAAACTACCAGACGAACTACAGAAAAAATATGAGTTTGTCATAGCCGGTAAATTATCCGAATGGGATGTTGAAAATTTAAAGTCGGCCATTAAAAAATCACGTCTGGAACATATGGCCGTGAGATTTACAGGCTATGTAACGGACAGTGAGTTAGTTGATCTGTACAATTTGTGTCATTTATTTGTTTTCCCGAGTTGGCACGAAGGTTTCGGACTGCCTGCGCTTGAAGCTATGGCATGCGGTGCTGTTGTGGTCGGTGCAGGTAATACCAGCCTACCGGAAGTCATTGGCATTCCTGAAGCCTTATTTGATCCCCATAATATAGATGATATAAGGCAAAAAATTGAGGATGTTTTACGCGACGACAGCCTCTATAAAAAAATTAAGGAAAAAAGTGCAAGCCGTGCAGCTGCATTTTCATGGCAACGTACTGCCTCACTGGCATTAGAAGCTATAGAAGATACAATCAATGTTAAAAAGGTGACAAGTCTTAAAAAGGAACATGGTAAAAAAAGACTGGCTTACTTTACTCCATTGTCACCGGCAAAATCTGGTATTTCATTATATAGCGAAGAATTGCTGCCAGCTCTGGCTAAACATTATCATATAGACGTTGTCATTGATGATACACAGTCCAATCCTAATCATCGATCAGATTATGATGTGATTAATGTTACAGAGTTTCTATCGAAAGTTGATGAATATGAAAGGATAATTTATCAAATGGGAAACTCTGTGTTTCATGATTATATGCATGAAATACTTGAAGTTTATCCTGGCATAGTATGTCTACACGATTTTTATTTAAGTAATTTTTATCGATATAAAGAGTCATTGACTGGCGCGCAACTCTCGTGGAGCGAGCAGTTACTGACATCGCATGGTTACAAAGCCTTGATCGAACGAGGTAATTTAGCAAATGACCTCGAGGTAATGTATCGTTATCCATCGAACTTTAATGTTTTGAGCAGTGCGACGGCTGTTATTGTTCATTCAGACCATGCGCGAAAACTGGCTAAAGAATGGTATCACACGACAATTTCAGTAGACTGGGAAAAAATTAATCTACTGAGAGCCGCGCCTGCTGAAATGGAACGAGCGCATGTTCGTAAAGAACTGGGTATTGACGATCAAACAATTCTGCTATGTTCTTTTGGTATAATGGACTTTACCAAGTTGAACCATAAAGTAGTTGAAGCCTTAGGTGAGTCACTCTCGCAAAAGCATAAAAATGTCAAACTGGTATTTGTAGGAGAGCTCGGGGGAACCTATAAAGAACAGATAGAAGCACTAATTGACCGTTATGACCTCAGAGAAAATGTGACGGTAACGGGCTGGGCATCAGATGAATTATACAAGCAATATCTTGTCGCAGCAGATGTAGCTGTCCAGCTACGCTCCCTTTCTCGTGGCGAAACTTCTGCAGCTGTATTAGATTGCATGAATTACGGGTTGCCAACAATCGTCAATGCTAATGGTTCTATGGCAGAACTGCCCGATGATAAAGTGATTAAACTGCAGGAAGATTTTTCCATAGCAAATCTTGTTGAGGCTATTGATAAACTTTGTCTGGATAAAGATTTCCGATTAACATTGGGCTCTCAGGCTGCGATATATATAAATCAGTTTCATAGCCCTGAGAAATGTGCACAATCCTACTATGATTTTACTGAAAATATTTATAATAAAAATCAGGTGATGATGAATGACATCATTAATCAGCTTGATATAAAAGATTCGCAGTTTGACATTTATGCCCAACTTCTTTCCCTAAATTTCCCAAGATTAAAGTCCGGGCAGAGATTATTTTTTGACGTAAGTCTACTCAGAAAGACAAACTTGTGGACTGGGATTGAACGTGTTACACGTGCTTTGCTAATCGAATTGCTCAAACTTAGCGATGGTAACATGAATCTCGTACCAGTATATCTGGAAAAGAAAGAAAACAGTTATGTCATGAGGGAGGCTAATGAGTTTATGAAAAGCCTTTTCCCTCAGACTGCCTCATATTTACCTCATGACAGGCAAGTTGACTTTTATAAAGGCGATGTCTATTTTTCATCTGAGCTTGCTTGTGATTTAGTTATTGATGCTCATAGCTGTAACTTTTTTGACAGCCTGATGCGTTCTAACGTTCATGTCACTTTTATGATTCATGATATATTGCCAGTAACAAGACCAGAGTTTTTCCCGCCGGGTAGTAATGAAAACTTCGGTAAGTGGTTAGGGATCATCACTTCACTGGCTGATAAAATTGTTTGCGTTACCGATGCAGTTCGGCAAGAAGTCATTAAATATATGCTTTCTCAGCATATTGTAAATAATAAGCTGACAATTGAGTTTTCTCATCATGGCGCAGATATAGCTGCGGCTAAACCCAATGAAGGTATTAATAGCGATGAAGAGAATATTTTGTCGAAAATCGAATCGTCTATCACTTTTTTGATGGTAGGCACTATTGAACCGCGTAAAGGGCATTTGCTCGCTATATCTGCATTTGAAAAGCTTTGGCGCGATGGCATTGATGTAAATCTTGTTATTGTTGGCAAAGAAGGCTGGAAAGGTTTACCTGATGAACACAGGCGGACAATTCCTCAAATTATAAATGCCATTGAAAACAATCCATACAGAGAAAGCCGTCTTTTCTGGCTGAATAACGCCAGCGATGAATTACTTACAAAGCTTTATAGTATGTCGGATTGCTTACTTTATCCTTCTGAAGATGAAGGCTTTGGGCTTCCGCTGATTGAAGCCTCCCAACATCAAAAACCATTGATTTCAAGGGATGTTCCTGTTTTAAGAGAGGTTGCGCAAGAAGGAGCTTATTATTTCAATACAACTGATGCTAATATTCTTGCCAAGGAAATTTTAAAGTGGCGAGAATTGTACCAAAAAAATGCACACCCGGATTCTTCATGTATTCCATGGATTACATGGGAAGAAAGTGCAAAAAATCTAGTTTCTAAACTTATTTCTTAAAGGTTATTTACATTATGAAATCAGCTGTAATTACGGGCATTACTGGACAAGATGGCGCATACCTTGCTGAGTTGTTGCTTTGCAAAGGCTATAAAGTTTATGGTACCTACCGACGCACCAGCTCAGTCAACTTTTGGCGCATTGAAGAATTAGGAATTAAGAGTAATCCCAACCTTCATTTAGTTGAATATGATTTAACCGATCTTTCATCAAGCATTCGTTTACTTCAACAGAGCGAAGCAACAGAAGTCTATAACTTAGCCGCGCAAAGCTTTGTAGGTGTTTCCTTCGATCAGCCTCTTACTACCGCGGAAATCACAGGTATTGGCCCAGTCAATCTGCTTGAAGCGATCCGTATTGTTAATCCTAAAATTCGCTTTTATCAGGCTTCTACGTCAGAAATGTTTGGTAAAGTTCAGGCTATTCCTCAAAAAGAGGATACGCCTTTCTATCCACGCAGCCCATACGGCGTTGCTAAGCTTTACGCTCACTGGATGACTATCAACTACCGCGAAAGCTATGACATATTCGCTTCAAGCGGCATTTTATTTAACCATGAATCGCCGCTGCGTGGACAAGAATTCGTCACTCGTAAAATCACAGATTCTGTGGCCAAGATCAAACTTGGCAAGCTGGACGTACTTGAACTGGGGAATCTGGATGCTAAACGTGACTGGGGCTTTGCTAAAGAGTATGTAGAAGGTATGTGGTTGATGTTGCAGGCAGAGCAGCCTGATACTTTTGTTCTGGCGACTAATCGCACTGAAACAGTTCGTGATTTTGTTTCAATGGCATTTAAAGCTGCGGGTATCGAACTGCGCTTTGAAGGTAAAGATGAACAGGAAGTAGCTATCGATGTTGCAACTAATCGTGTAGTTGTGAAAGTCAATCCTAAATTCTACCGTCCTGCAGAAGTTGAACTTTTGATCGGTAATCCTCAAAGAGCAAAAGATATCCTGGGTTGGGAACCGAAAACAACTCTGGAAGAGCTGTGTGCGATGATGGTCGAAGAAGACCTGCGTCGCAACAAACAAGGGTTCTCATTCTAAGATGACTCATGGCAAAAAAGCACTGATCACCGGTATCAAGGGCTTTACTGGCCATTATATGGCAGCGGAATTATCCGCTGCCGGATATGAAGTTTTTGGCCTTGGCTCAACACCCACTGAAAAAAATGAACACTATCTACAGGTCGACCTCACGCATGCTGAACAGGTGAAAGCTGCGGTTGATAAAATTGCGCCAGATGTAGTGGTACATTTGGCCGCAATTGCCTTTGTCGGCCATGCTAATCCAAACGCCTTTTATGAAGTTAACCTGGCAGGTAGCAGAAATCTGTTACAGGCCCTGGTTGAAACGGAAAAGCAACCGGAAGCGGTACTGCTTGCCAGTAGTGCTAACGTTTATGGAAACAATACCCCAGGTATGCTTAACGAAGCGACACCCGCTAATCCTGCTAACGATTATGCAGTGAGCAAGCTTGCTATGGAGTATGTCGCAAAATTATTTGAAAAAAAATTGCCGTTGATTATTGCGCGTCCGTTTAATTATACAGGTGTCGGTCAGTCTGATAATTTTCTTATACCAAAAGTAGTCAATCATTTTCGTCAGCGTCGAAATGTCATTGAATTAGGTAATATAGATGTCTGGCGTGATTTTTCCGATGTCCGTTTCCTCGCAAAGAGCTATGCTGCATTATTAAGCTCTTCAGCATTCGGCAAAACGGTTAATGTGGCGTCGGGCGAAATGTATTCTTTACGCGAAGTTATCGATCTTTGTCGAAGTTTAACTGGACATAAGATTTCTGTTGAAGTTAATCAGAATTTTGTCAGAGCAAATGAAATCAGGGAGTTGTGTGGCGATATTAGTTTGCTTAATCAGTTGACGAACTATCGGTTAAAACCTATTCCGCTGAAGGAAACTCTTAAATGGATGCTGGAAGCGAAAAGCTAAAAGTCGTTTTCTCTACTGACTGCATCAAATATCCTTTAACTGGCATCGGTCGCTACGCATTTGAACTTGCACGTGAGTTACAGCAGCGTGAAGAAAAATTGTCTATGACCTGGCTGCATGGATCTAGAATACGAAACTCACTGGCTGTAGCCAGTGAATCGACACAATCAGTTCAATCACTGAAAAGAACATTGCAGAAAAGCAAGGCGGTAAGTGAGATCTATCGGCTTACGTATCCTTTATTAAAAACATGGTCGCTGCGAAACTTTAAAAATTACATTTTTCACAGCCCTAATTATTACTTGCCACCCGGTGTAAAGCATTGCGTGGCTACTTTTCACGACTTATCGGTATTTCACTGGCCTCAATTTCATCCTTCAGGCCGCGTGCATCTGATGCAGAAAGAGCTGCGTAAAACGGTTGCAAGAGCTGACAGGTTGATTACAGACTCACACTATACTAAACGTGAATTACAAGAATATTTTAGTGTGCCAGGCGAACAAATCATCGTTGCTCCACTTGCATGCAACGAACAGTTTCATCCGCGTGTAGAAGCGGATGCTGATAAAATATTGAAGAATTATAATCTTCAATGGCGACGTTTCTTTCTTTATACAGGGACTATCGAGCCACGTAAAAATATCATCACGCTTTTACGTGCTTATGATCGCTTGCCTGTTAATGAAAAGAGGGCATTTCCGCTCGTTATTAGCGGCTACAAGGGTTGGGAAAACACTGAGCTATTTGGTCTTTTTGATAAAGGTGAAAAGCAAGGATGGCTAAAATATCTGGGATTTGTGCCAGGTAAAGATTTACCTATCTTGTACAGCGCGGCGACTACTTTCGTTTTTCCTTCAGTGTATGAAGGTTTCGGATTACCCGTTTTGGAAGCAATGGCTTCAGGAACGCCCGTACTTTGTTCCAATGCAACTTCGCTACCCGAAGTTGCAGGCGAAGCGGCATTAATGCATGATCCGGAAGATGTTGATGAGTTAACCTCTTTCCTTTTAAGGATGACTCAGGATACTCAATTGAAAACAACTATGATCAATGCTGGTCTCGGCCGGGCGAAGCAATTTTCATGGTCGATTTGCGCTGACAATACCTTTGAAGCCTACCGACAGGTTGCTGAATCTTTATGATCAATGTCTTACACTGCTATAAAACATATTATCCTGATACCTTCGGCGGCATTGAACAGGTTATCTACCAGCTTGCTGAAGGTGGTATCTCACGAGATATTCATTCGACAGTATTTACTCATAGCGCTAACTTTGATGATGAAATTTCAATATTTGAGCATCATACTATTCATAGAGTTAAAAGCCTTTATGAATTTGCATCGACACCTTTCTCGTTATCAGGTATTTCTACATTCAAAAGATTAGCTAAAAATGCTGATATAATTCATTATCATTTTCCTTATCCATTTATGGATTTTATGCATTTTGCAGCAGGAATAAAAAAACCATCTGTGGTTAGCTATCATTCAGATATCGTAAAGCAAAAAGCGTTATTGAAAATTTACTCTCCTTTGATGAATCGTTTTTTGAACTCTGTTGATCGTATTATCGCCGCATCGCCCAATTATGTTGACAGTAGTCCTGTGCTTCAGCAATTTAAGGATAAAGTTGAAGTCATTCCTTATGGTCTTAACAAAATTTTTTATACGAATAAAGATGTCGCTATGCTTAACAAATGGCATGAGCGGTATCCTGCAGGATTTTTTCTTTTTATTGGGACTTTTCGCTATTATAAGGGATTACACATCCTTATCGAAGCAGCCAGGAACAGTTCTTATCCTATCGTAATCGTGGGTGCAGGTCCCATCGAAAACGAGCTTAAATCCCAGGCTAAGCGTTTGTCGATTGATAACATCCATTTTCTGGGTGCATTAGGAGATGGTGATAAATCGGCCCTTCTGGAATTGTGCACTTGTCTGGTATTCCCTTCACATTTGCGCTCTGAAGCTTTTGGCATCTCCCTGTTAGAAGGTGCGTTATATTCAAAACCACTTATTTCGAGTGAAATTGGCACTGGTACCACTTATATCAATATCCATAATGAGACCGGACTTGTTGTCCCTCCTTCTGATCCCACAGCATTACGTGAAGCGATGGATAAAATTTGGTATCAACCAGACCTGGCTCAACGATTTGGATCTGCCGCGTACAAAAGATTCGAGTCACTCTTTACAGCAAATAAAATGGTGGCAAGTTATACAAAGCTTTATAAGTCACTGTTATAAAATGATTTGATAAATTCAATTTGCTATAAGTTATAGCATCAATCATTACCTCTAATCAGCAATACTGAGTTAACATATCAGTCACTTAGTGATGGTGTTACTGGTAACACCATGCGAGACCTCAGACAGGAGTATGTAATGTCCAAGCAACAGATCGGCGTTGTAGGTATGGCCGTTATGGGCCGTAACCTGGCTCTCAACATTGAAAGTCGCGGTTATACCGTCTCTATCTTCAACCGTTCACGCGAAAAGACTGATGAAGTCATCGCTGAAAATCAGGGCAAGAAACTCGCGCCTTACTACACCATCGAAGAGTTCGTCGACTCGCTGGAAAAACCGCGCCGTATTCTGCTGATGGTACAGGCAGGCGAAGCGACCGATAAAACGATCGCCTCTCTGACTCCACACCTCGATAAAGGCGATATCCTGATCGATGGTGGTAACACCTTCTACAAAGACACCATCCGTCGTAATAAAGAACTCTCTGAGCAGGGCTTCAACTTTATCGGTACCGGTGTTTCTGGCGGTGAAGAGGGCGCGCTGAAGGGCCCATCCATTATGCCTGGCGGTCAGAAAGAAGCGTACGAGCTGGTTGCTCCGATTCTGGACAAGATTGCTGCTCGCGCTGAAGATGGCGAGGCCTGCGTAACCTATATCGGTCCAGACGGTGCGGGTCACTACGTCAAAATGGTCCACAACGGTATCGAATACGGTGACATGCAGCTGATTGCAGAAGCCTATGCGCTGCTGAAAGGGGCGTTGGGACTGAGCAACGAAGAGCTGGCGAAAACCTTCACCGAGTGGAACAACGGCGAGCTGAGCAGCTACCTCATCGACATCACCAAGGACATCTTCACGAAGAAAGACGATGAGGGCAAATACCTGGTTGACGTGATTCTGGATGAAGCGGCCAACAAAGGCACCGGCAAATGGACCAGCCAGAGTTCACTGGATCTGGGTGAACCGCTGTCGCTGATTACCGAATCCGTATTCGCGCGCTATCTCTCTTCTCTGAAGAGCCAGCGTGTTGCTGCCTCTAAGGTGCTGAGTGGCCCACAGGCGCAGGCTTTTTCTGGCGACAAGGCAGAATTTGTTGAAAAAGTACGCCGTGCGCTCTATCTGGGCAAAATCGTATCTTATGCTCAGGGCTTCTCACAGCTGCGTGCTGCTTCTGAACAGTACAACTGGGATCTGCACTACGGCGAAATTGCTAAGATTTTCCGCGCTGGCTGCATCATTCGAGCTCAGTTCCTGCAGAAGATCACTGATGCCTATGAGGAAGATGCCAATATCGCTAACCTTCTACTGGCACCTTACTTCAAAAGTATTGCAGACGAGTATCAGCAGGCGCTGCGTGATGTGGTTGCTTATGCGGTACAGAACGGTATCCCAACTCCAACCTTCTCTGCCGCTATCGCTTATTACGACAGCTACCGTTCAGAAGTGCTGCCTGCCAACCTGATTCAGGCACAGCGTGACTACTTTGGTGCGCATACCTATAAGCGCATTGATAAAGATGGTGTATTCCACACCGAGTGGCTGGAATAATCTTCTAATTTAATAATATTTGTAGCCGTAGCTTTTAGTTACGGCTTTTTTTTGATAGATAATTGTAATATTACTAAAATAATTAATACATCTGATCATATTTATTTGATTCCCTGGAAAAGGAATAGTGTAGTGAGAAAAAATCAAGAAGAGACTTTGTTGGACTCAAATCATAAGTTTAGACCTCATATGGCCTATGTTTGGGTTATTTTTTCATTAAGTCTACTTCCAATTATATTTGCTGTAATTAAATCAAATGACACACTTTCTGGATTAGTTGAAAAAACACCCCTTTTTAATCATGTCGAAACCTGGTACAAATCTCGCGTTGAAAAAGTTGAAGAAATGAGAACATTGGCTAAATTTCCTGATAGATGGGAAGGGGCATGGTATGCGCTAGATAAAAACTACGCAAACTTCGACAGATGGTTCAATGATAATATGGGATTAAGAGACTTTTTTATTAGGTCAAAAAACGAGCTGGATTTCCGGTTGTTTAGCTCATCATCGAGAGTGTATTATGGTTCGGATGATTACATATTTGGTCGAAATCTGATTGATAATGAATTGAACGCTACAGAATATGTGATGTCTTCCGTTTCTGATCAAAAAGCCATAATAGACGGTATGGTTAGTTTCACGAATGAACTAAAAAGCAAAGGGATAACGACCTACTTTGTATTACCCATGCAGAAAGAATATTTTATTGACAATAAGTTGCCTTTTTTTGCACCTAAATTACCTCATAACAGCAACTTCATGAATTTTTACCAGCATGCATTACAAAATAAAAGTTTAAATGTCATTGATGTATTCAATCTTATCAATACAGTCCCTAAAGAGTACCGTACTTTTTATACCCAAGATTTTCACTGGAATCATTTATCGGCGTTTAAAGTTTCTGAAAACGTAGTTAATAAAATCTCAGAGAATGAAAAGTCTGATGCAAGGTGGGATCATAAGTTTGAAGTTGAATATACGTCTTTTTTGGGGTCTGACGCCAGATTTTCTTCTCGTCTAATAGCTAGAGAGCACATCAATGAGCCTACTATAAAAAAAACCTGGAAAGACACTCATGTAATAAAGTATTTAAATGCAAAAGAGACAGGTTTAGAGTTTGAGACTGATTTGGTTCAAAATAAAAACCTCTTACCGGAAACTTGTATGTTTGGAAACAGTTTCAGTGATGGGATGCTTGATGTAGGCATTGTTGATTTCTTTTCTAAATTTACAAAATTAGACCGGACGCGAGATGTATCAGAAATTCCAAAATTGATAGACAAACGCTGCAAATATTTAATTGTTCAAATTCTGGATATACAAAGTGGAGCTTGGTCCAATTTTAAAAAGCATTAATGAGAGATAAGTGATATGGTTTTTTCTTCTCCAGCGTTTTTATTCATCTTTTTCCCTGTCTTCCTGATGATTTATTTTTCCATTAGTCATGCGTATAGGAATAGTTTTATTCTTTTATCAAGCATTTTCTTCTATATGTTCGGTGCAGGACCGTTGATAGTTGTTGCAGTTATATTGCTTTTGATAAACTGGTTTATAGCATTACAGATAGGTAGGATTCCTGAAAAGGATATATTGGCAAAGAAACTTTTGATTGCTTCCGTTATTATAAACATTGCTCCCTTGGTCTTTTATAAATATCTGGTTTTTTTAATTAATGTTATTAATGATGTGTCGGGAGGTAATTTTTTAGGGAACACAGATAGTTTCCACCTGGCTCTACCATTAGGTATTTCTTTTTATGTCTTCCATTTTATATCTTATGTTGTAGATGTGTATCGACATAAAATCACTCCTGAAAGGGACCTAAAAAAGTTTGCAATATATATAGCATTGTTCCCACATCTGATTGCTGGTCCTCTGGTTAGATATTCCGAGGTTAAACAGCAACTTAACATAAAACATCGTCGATTAATCAAAAGTGATGTTTTTTGGGGAGTAATCATTTTTACCATAGGACTAGCTAAAAAAACCTTGATCGCTGACCCTTTAGGAGCTGTGGTCGATACCATTCATCATGGCAATACTGAAATCACTACATATTCAGCCTGGCTGAGTGCTGTATGTTATTCATTTCAAATATACTTCGATTTTTCAGGTTATACGGATATGGCAATCGGTATGGCAAGAATGATTGGTTTCCGTTTTCCCAGGAACTTCAACCGACCTTATGCAGCAAACACAATTACAGAGTTTTGGCGACGCTGGCATATGACGCTGTCCCGATGGTTCAGGGATTATGTCTATATACCTTTAGGTGGGAACAGAACGAGCGAATTCAAGACTTATAGAAATTTGTTTATAGTATTTGGTTTATGTGCATTATGGCATGGAGCCGCTTATACATATCTGATATGGGGACTTGGCCATGGAGCTCTCTTAGCACTCGAAAGAGCAGGGTGGTTTAAACCAACCAAACTAAAATTATTTAGCTTGCCTGTTTTTGTCATGGCTACCATTTTGTGGGTACCATTCAGGAGTACGAATATTGCTGAAATGAGTAAATTTATTTCTGCAATGTTTAATTTGAATGGTGAGAAAATTTGGGTAGAATCTAATCTCGGATTGGCTGACCCCAAGGTCATATTTCTATTGATCCTTTCATTAATGATTTGTTTGCTTAGCGATAAATGTTTCTTTAAGCTGCGCACCAGGCTGTTCAAAAAACCTGCATTAATTGGGGGGTATGCTTTGTTAATCTACTTCTTATCTTGTATTTCTGTTGTTGAACATGGATTTAATCCTTTTATTTATTTTCAGTTTTAATCATAGGTAAAATAAAGAATTTGGTTATGGTTGTAAAATACATTCTGTATTTTACAACCATTTTTTTTATTTTTTAGAAATTGTTAATGATTGTATTAAAATACCAAGCTTGCGTGAATCTCCACTTTCACCTAATTCTTTAGGTGACACAGGAGAGGGCACGTCAATTCTTATTGACTTGATGCATTCCCCCTTTTCATTATCGATATCAAAGTTTGTAGTGCTGAAGTTATCGTTTAATCTGAATGAAAAGGACTGGTCAGCAACATGCATAATAAATTCTTTGTTTACATTTGGACCATAAGCACTAGCAATCAGTGATAGTGTCATGTTTTTATGATTGATGCAGTTTATAAAACTCCATTCAACATGGTTGCTATCGCTCCATCGACCATTTTCTTCGTAACCGCTCAGGCCTTGCACGTCAACTAAAGGTGAGTTTCCTTCTGACGCCAGCAACTTAGAGTATTGTATCTTGGTTATATTGCTAGTATTGTTAACCACTTCATCAATATAACAAACCACATATTCTCCCGATCTTGAGTTAAAGCTACTGCAATCAATTTTACCTTTTTTAAGGCCAAATCTATCGATAATATTGGGGATATTTTTTATATCGCTTTGTGTTGTAATAATACGTACCGGTAAATTGCCAGATTCACTTATCTGTTTTTTTATCAACTCATCAACTTGATGAGAGAATCTAATTCCATAAAATTCACTTTTGGGATTAAGATTTGCCAAAATATAAGAGGTTGTAACGCCATCCACAAGATATCGAGCAGGTTTGTCTATAAAGTTCTCAGGAAGCTCAAGGCTAAATGGGTTTCTTGCTTCTTTATTAGGCTCTATGTGTCCCCAGTCAGGTATGTTAAAGTGATATATGTTTAAGATTGTAATAGCTATTAACAAAAAGTTTTTTGTTTTTTTATTGTCCGTAAGGTAGCTCAAAGTAATCCAAATTATTATGCCATATAATATTTCTAGTGGAATGGCATAGCGCTGGTAGGCAAACAGCATTGCCCATAGCAAATAACTAACATAAAAGAATGCCAGGAGAACTAATGTATTGTTGATTTTTAATGTTTTGTAACGTAGCAGCAAAAAGATAGGTGCTATGCTGATCAATAATATTCTTATATCCTTGAAAGGAACTTCAGATGTTTTGTTTGTCTTTACGGCTGCCTCAATAACGAAGTTGTAATATTCAGAAAAATTGTGGAAAACCCATCTGTTGTCACGCCAGTTGATTAGATCGAAATAGGGTGAGTGAAAAATTTTGTTGTAAAAAGGAAAAAGCGGGTTGCCCCATTCTTTCCATAGTTCCCAGTACCAGTGCGATGTTAGTAGAATACCAACAATGCCACCAATACTAAATGCCATAAAAAATATAAAATATTCTTTTTTAGAAATAATTGTTTTTAATAGAACAGCCACTGCCGCCCCAATTACAAAGGGAGCATTTGTGAGTTTTAAACCTAAAGCCAGTCCCATCAATACACCGGCAAAACATCCTTCGATAAGATAGTTTTTATTTTTCCTGATAATAAAATATAAAGACCATAAAACAAGTGGCGCTGTAGTCGATGAGAAAAATGAGGTTCCTAATTCACTCAGCCATAGTGGCGATATTGAGCAAATTAAAAGCGCCAGGTTCTTTTCTAAGCTCGACCTTTTGCCTGTTATAAGTAAGCTGATTTCATCTGCTATTAACATAATAGCAGGTACACTTAGTAGTTGAAAAAAAAGTATCAGCCATGCACTAAATGGGAAAATCAAATTTTCATAAGCAAAATATGATAAAACATTCATCCCCGGGTGAGTGAAGGTCTGAATATTAGCTGGGGCAATATCTGCTGAGTGATCCGTTAAGTAAGAGTAACCCGTAAAAAAATGATAATTAAGTAAATCAAAATTAGCGTCTTGGCCAATTTTGAAAGTATGAAAAGCAGTAAATATCCCTAAAAGAAACATTAGTATTAACTTATCATGCCTGGTTATTCTTTTAAAAAATGACCCGTTCATTTAAATTTTCTCGATTTAAATACTATAAATTTTGAAGTTGAATAATTGAAAACCATTGCTAATCCTGATGCCATAGTAAAAGGCATCAATGGATTTGATTGCATGAGTACAATTTTTTTTGTCAGGAAAACAAAAACAAAAAAATTGATAGCAGCACCTACACATTGAAAAGCTATATAAAGAATTTTCCTTTTAATATTGCTTTTTGTAGTGCTTTCATCTTCACTATCGAAAGTCCATTTTTTATTGAGCGCCCATGTACAACTTACTGCTATTGAAAACGAGAGAAGGCGAGAAATAGTTAAACTTAAACCTAAATGGCTCAGCATCAAAAGTAGTGAGCCATCCACAATAAAGCCGATTGCTCCCACTATAATAAATTTAAAAAAGTGGGAGGATAAAATTTTTGAAAAATATAAATTCTTCATCATTTTTTTAGCTTGGCAAGATTGCTCAGCTCAAAGTTTCTTTTATCTTGATGATTTATCGAGTCGAGAATCAATCCTATTGACATTAGTATCAACGAAACCATTTCTAATCCAGTCGCCAGTATAGCTAACGGTACATGATAGATATATCCAGCTTGTATCCAGTCATCAAATACTGGTATTGCGCTTAACAGGCCAAGCACAAAAAAAACAAAAGAAGCTAAACCAAAAAAAGTCAGTGGTTTATAGTATCTCAAAATTGAACTTATTGTATTCAATACTTTAAAGCCATCTTTAAATGTATTCAGCTTTGAAAAGCTTCCCTCTGGCCTGTCTCGATAGTCCACAGTTACTTCTGCGATTCGGAATCTTTTATCAAGAGCATGTAGGGTCATGTCAGTTTCAATTTCGAAACCTTCAACGAGCACTGGATAACTCTTTACAAAGCGCCTGTTTAATACCCTATAGCCACTCATAATATCAGCGAGATTTCCTTTGAATAACTTATTGACAAGATTTTTAACTAAATCATTGCCAAAGTTATGGAATTTTCTCTTGTTTTCATTCGCATAATGACCTGCCGAATGCCTGTCGCCAACAACCATATCAGCCTGATTATTTATTACAGGCGTAATAAGATCGTGTACATGATGGGCAGGGTAGGTCATATCAGCATCGGATAAAATATATACATCAGCATCAATTTCATAGAACGCACGGCGCAAAGCATTACCTTTGCCTGGGCGATTTTCATTCATGACACCGCCTTTGCATTGCAATTCTCTTATTGTATCTATTGCAATGCTTTCAGTCTGATCGCTGGAGCGATTGTTAATTACCCAGATTTCAGCTTCGGGTATTTCAGAATAAAAATCTTTGATTGTATCAGAGATTGTTTTCTCTTCATTGTAGGCTGGAAGAAGAACAACTATTTTAAAACCTTCATATTTATCTTTGATTTCTTCCTGTTGGGATGATGAAAAGTTATTAAATATGATGCTATCAGTTTTCATTTTTCACTCGTAATGGAGAGGTTTATTAATTTCCGTATATTACAATGAATGGCCTGGAGTATCAAAAAGTTTAATTTTCATTAAACTAATAATTCTCCTTCGCGGTGTGCGTCTTCCCCCGCCAGCCTGACCACCAGCATTCCCGCCGTCGCAAACTTCGCCCAGTGCCGCGCGTAAAGCACGCCGCCGAACTCCGCCACCAGCGGCGTAATAACGTCCGTTACTGGATCTACC